>OGRA01000209.1_pt1 | contig 61347 bp, 50 predicted proteins | sample 1553351 | NCBI WGS metagenome assembly OGRA01 (sample SAMEA2580056, study PRJEB22360) | human gut metagenome | biome: human gut; feature: human-associated habitat; material: faeces | place: Denmark | collected 2008/2010
TAGAAGAAGGTGTCGTCCTCCCCCTTCTTCCGCATACAGGCCGACAACATCTTGTAGGACGCCTGGTTCTCCTTGTAACACTTGGCCACCACCCGGCTCAGATGGATTTTGTACAGGCCCCACTCCGCCACAGCAGCGAAGGCCTCGGTACCGTATCCGTTTCCGGCGTATGCCTTGTCAATCCGGCAGCCCAGCTCCGCGCCGCCCCGGCAGTCGAACCGGTACAGCACCGCCTCGCCGATAAGGTGTCCGTCCAGCCGGACGGCGAAATTCACCGCCTGACGGGCGGCAAAGTCGTGCCGGGCCACGGACAGGAAGTAATCCTCCGTCAGCTCCCCCTTCAGATCCTGGCGGAAGTCGTACCCCCACCAGCGGTTGCGGTCGTCGTCCAGGCAAAGGGCGTTGTACGCCGCCTCGTCCCGGTCCTCCAGCGGCGTCAGGGTCAGGCGCGGCGTGGTGAGGGTGGGGATCTCCCGCAGACGGTCGGCCTCGCAGCGGACCTCGAACCGCAGCTTCCCCGCCAGGCGCACCGGCAGGTATTGCAGCTTGGACGTCCGCAGGCCCTGGTCCCCGGCGTCGTCCTCCCGGTTGATGTAGGTGCAGTCGCCGCCGAAGTGGGCGGCAAAGGCCTGGACCAGGGTGGGATATGCCCCCTGGTGGGAATACAGGGCCTTTTCCACATGGATGATCAGGGTGTCGCCGCACTTTTCCGCCAGGCTCATGGCCACCAGCCGGCCCTCCGACAGCAGGCCGCCGCCCAGCAGCCAGCCCTCCGGCAGCAGCCGGGCCAGGGCCTTGGCATAGGTCAGCTCCCGCTTGGCGTTGAAGCTGGTTTTCTGGAACTCCTGCTCATAGTCCCCCCAGAAGTCCTCGATGAGGGGCATGTCCTCCCCGGTAAGGACCACGAACTGGGCATTGGGGTACTCCTTGCGGAACTTGTTGATGTGGTTGCGCTGGCCGCTGTATTTCCGCCCGGCAAAGGCGGCCATATCCTCCGCCCGGTACAGGTAATCCTTCCAGTTGCGCTCGTTGGTCAGCCGGAACCGGGGCCAGCGCAGCAGCAGCTCCGGGGCCTTCTCCTCCGGCACCACGGAGATCACCGGCGGCGTTCCCGTCTCGGTGCAGTATTCCTCAATGGCCGTCAGGGCGGCATCCACGTCGCCGCCGGGGCCCGGCACCGGAAAGTCGAATACCCACTCGCCGTCCACCCGGTTGCGGACAATGAGGCATCCCGCCTCCTGGGCGAAGGAGGGCCGCAGGTACAGGCTCCACATGAGCTTTATTCCGGTGGAATATTCACACAGGTGATAGTCGCACCCGTCGTAGTAGCGGCGCAGCAGGGCATGGTGTTCAATGGTCAGGGGGGTAAATGAAAGCATATGGGTTCTCCTATTTGATCTGATCGATGATTTCACGCGCCTCGGTGATGAAGCGGCGGGCAGCAGGGCGCAGGTCCTTCCGGTCCCGCACCAGAATGCCCAGCTGGCGGTAGGCCGGCGGGTCCAGGGGCACCGCCTGCACATCGTCCCGGCGGCCCTTCAGAACCAGCTCCGACAGAACGCTGACGCCCAGGCCGTGCTCTACCATGGAGATGATGACGCTGTCGGACACCTGGGTGGTACGGATCACCGGCGTGACGTTGGAGCGGTTCAGTGCACGCAGAATGTCCAGGTGAAAGCCCAGAGACGGCATCAGGAACTCCTGCCCGGCAAAATCCTCCACATTGAAGCGGTCACGGCCCCGCAGGTCGTATTCCGGCGGCAGAATGGCCAGCAGCGGGTCCTCCGCCAGGGGGACCCAATCCATGGTCATGCCGTCCTGGAGACTGGCGAAGCCCACGTCCGTCTTGTCCTCCCGGACCCAGCGGTACACCTCCTCCACGCTGCCCATCTGGATGTCCACCGTCAGGTCCGGGTGGACCCGGCGGAACTGCTGGATCCCCTCCGGCAGCCAGTGCATGGCAATACTGGAATAGGAGGCCACCCGGATGGTATCCTCCTTATGGGAATTGATCAGGGCGATCTCCCGGTCCAGGGACTGGGAGGCCGCCAGAACCTCCCGGACCAGGGGATAGATGCGCTCCCCCGCCGGGGTCAGCCGCACCCCGCCCCGGCCCCGCAGCAGCACCGGAAATCCGATGTCCCGCTCCAGGCTGTTCATCATGTGGGTCATACCGGACTGGGTATAGCCCAGGGCCTCCGCCGCCCGGGTGAAGCTGCCATACTGCACGGCCGCCGTCAGAGCCTCCAGTTTTTTCGTATCCATGCCATCCTCCAGCTATGAAACTATTTCATACTGCTATTATACAACGTACTTTTTCCCCGGGCAAGAGAGGAATTCTATGTATTTTGCCCAATTTTTAAGGAGATATTCCGTGCATTGTGCAAAAATAGGATGATTCCATGACATTCTTTAATGTTAAAATGAGATTTTGTCGCTTTACAAATTTTTTCTCATGGTGTATCTTGTCCACAGTAATTCCTACGACATGAATTGCTTTTCCTTTCTATCCTCAAACAAAGAGAGCCGCACAGACGTGCGGCTCTCTTTGTCATGCTGTCCAAAAAAGACCTCCGGCCTGGCCCGTGACCTCCACGGTGCCCCGGACATGGTGGATGCCGCCGTCGGACAGGTCAAACACATACCCTTTATCAAATTTAATTCAAACGCTGGGGGGAAAGGAAGTTTGAAATTTTTTGAGATTACCCAACGGATATGGAAGCGTCAAGAAAATGCCCGGAAAGCGAAGAAGGCCCTATGCAGTGAGGAAAACGGTAGGGTGGCATGTTAACCCAGAAACAGGCAAGTCCGTTCAGGAACAAATCACCATCGGCTATGCGGCAACCAGAGCAGAGGGGCTGCAAATACTGGCAGAGTACAACAACAATTCCTTTGACATCAAGGCATTTTGCGTCAAACCGCAAGATATTATGGTCTATAATTTCAGAATTTTGTCCCCTCAGATTTTGGTATGTCAATGTTTTGTAAAAAAGCCAAAAGAAAACCCCGGAAAACCGAAGTTTTCCGGGGAAAAGGATAACTTTTTTATCGCTTGCTGAACTTCAAGGACTTGGTGCTGTCCCTGCCAAACATCCGGTAATCCCTTCGCTTTCCACTTGATTTTTGGCTTAATACTGCGGTTTTTCTGCACACCAGATTCTAATTTTCGTCCTCGTGCATGACGCACGAAAAGCAGTTTTTGCTCCTTATGTGTGCCTTGCGTATCGCTGCCCAGGGCGACGCAGGACAACAGTAAGGAAAAGAACTTGGTTGCTGTTCTTGGAGTCACCTCAATTTTTCAAAACAGCAAAGGAGAAAACAAAATGGATATATTGCTTTCCTGTAAGTTTAACATAGACACTGCTTGTGTCGAGCTACGATATGCAGATGGAGAAATCCTAAGCATTGACTGTATCGCTGTTGAGGATGAATTTGGCTACTCTCCCCACGCCCGGGTAGAACTGGACTGGCTGATCTATAACGATCCATTGTCCTATGCACAGATGGTGTTGGGTGGCACATTAATCAATTATCTTAAAGATATAGTCAGCCCCCATAGCTTAGAGTTGGACAACTACAGTTAATTTTTAGTGAGCCAAGCAACAATATTGCTCGGCTCACTTTTTGTTAGAATAAAATTTGCTTTTTCCTACCAATTTCTTGGGTCAAAATAGGTTGATTGGGTGAAGGAGAGGTTGTTTTAGTTTGTTTTCTTATCATCGCCTTCCATTTCCAAAACCATCATCCTAATGATACGTGCAACTCGTTGGCTTGAAAAAATCGACCGAAGAAGATCAATAAGTTCCTGATCATTTTCCACGGAAACTTCTTGCTTTTCATCAATTTCTTTCGCAATATTTTCGTCAAGTAACATCTTATTTGGATATATTGGGGTGTAGGTATAAGTAAACAACCTAAATCGATACTTTACATTATAAATTTCAAATTTATAATACTGTTCTTTCAACACATCAGAAATATTAGTTTTTCCTGTTAAATCCTCTTCTAATACCTCTTCTCTTTTCACTTGAGTTGCAGCACTTAACGTTGCCACTACGCTTAAAGCTGATGTCAGACCACTTAGAGTTTCCGTGTACTGTATCTTACTAAAGGTTGCTTTTACTTTATTGCCCATTTTTTTTGCTAAAGCACGTGATTGTTCACGCAGGATTTTTAGAGCATTATTGGCTTCAGACTGTTCTGTCATATCAAAATCAGGCCATAAATCATTCATCGTTAACACTCCTTTCGAATTTAGCCACTAACGGTAAATGGTCACTGATAGCTTTATTGGGAGAAATCTTTTTTAACAATGATTTCCCATTTATCGATTGACAATACTCCATGCCTTGAAATTTATCCACCAAATCCCGTGTCATAAGAATTTGATCATAGCAGTACCAATACAAACTCTTTGAATCTCCTGTATAGTAAAAAGATCCATACTGATGATTGGTTTCCGATATATGATTTAATGTAGGATTATACAACAATCTGAATTTTCTGTGTTGATATACTATCTCGCTCTTATTTTGAATTACTTCTTTATATAAAACTGCATTAAATGCGTCCTTCTGGATAAGTTCTTCATCAAATGGACTTGCATTTAGATCACCAATAATTATCGAATAAGAATGTTTATGTATTTTCTCTTGTTCTTTTAAATCGGCAATCAGTTCTCGGATAACCATTTTTCTTCCATCCGCATCGGTATGAGGGTTTGATGGCAGATGGGTCCCCGCAACTATATACTTAGACGAATCAGAGATAACAGAGTATAACACATATCTACTATGCTCACGATTGATTTCTACCTGTATAGTCTTCTTGGCGAGCATCACCACTTTTTCACAGCCACCATATCCTTGATAAAACTGATAAGTGTCTGATAACAATGTATGCGTAATAGTACTGAAGTCAGTGCCAGAGTATTCTGAAAAAATTGCAATATCAATGGAGTGCTCTTTAATCAGGAGAGCAATATATTCTTCGTTTTTGTTGGATTTTAAATTCCAGTATAACAAATTCATCTTATCACCCCCCTGCACATTAAATTGTTCTGCTGACTTCTAAGTAATAACTCTTTTGCATTTTGCCATAGAGGCCGTAGCATCTTGCTTATTATCATAGTGCCAACAGCTCCCCTTGTCAGGTATTACTCCCACAAATTCCTATACACATGCTCCAGGAACAATTAATTGCTTTCAATTATACTTTTTAATTTATCAAATTCTATCTTACGATCTGCTTGTTCCAACCGTAAAAAAGCGAGGAGACACATTTGATATGTTTCATCATTCCTTTTCAATATCGGTCAGTTGTGTGTAAAATTCATCCTTCTTTGCTTTGACGGCGGCACTCAACGCACTATTACCTGCCATTATTGTTCTGCCTCCTTCTCCTGATATACTTTCAGCCATTCACGCAGAAGGGCAGAAACCGTCATGTCTTTATCCAAGGCAATCTGCTTGAGCGCTTTGCGCTCTTCCCGTGTCATCGTGATTGTCAGATTTACCATGTTTCTTTCTGCCATAATCTTTTACCTCTTATGCACATTTAATTGTGTACTTGTGTAATAGTATACCACAAAATGGCACATAAATCAACAAACTTAGACTGGCTCTATCTTTGTTTTATAGCTGTAGATTAGATATTTCTCCGCCTTGTTTGACAAACAGGAGGCCAGGTGAAAACCCAACCTCCTGTTTGTTAATTATCGCGACTCTCCTCTATCAATCTCGCTTCTTCTATGCTGTGAAAAATACGACCACAAATTATGCCGAGAAATTACATCTTCATATTTGCGGAGTTTACCACGAAGCTCACCATTTTCCTTCTCCAAGTCTACGGTGCGAAGCTGCCCCCGAACGGATTTGTACTCTGCCAGTTCTGCGGTCAGTGCGGCGACCTTTGCTTTCAACTCACTTATCATTTTCAACGCTGCATCCAAAGCCTTTTGCAGCTTGGATTCATTGCACTCCTGGACAAAAAACTTCTTTGCCGCAGCTGCCAGATTTTCATATTCAGAACGATCCAGCATGACTTTTGAGGAAAATGGAATGGCATGGGTTTCTATTTGCTCCACTTTCTGAACGGCAATCTGCTGTTTTTGAATCTTCACAAGCTTCTTTTCCAGAGAAGCTGCTTGCTGCTCTTTCTGCTGCGTCTGTGCTGTAATTTCTTTCAATCGCTCCTGTTCCCGTTCCACCTTGAACTGTGTCACGGTCAAATGTTCCTCGGAGCTGCCTCGTTCTCCACGCTCCACATCCGTATATCCGGCATTGCGCATGGCCTGGAAGAAATCATCCTGGAGGACGCTGTAAGACTTCCGCAGTACCGGCCTGCCATTCTTCTGGAGAATGGGCACTCCCCGTTCGTCCAACGCCGGTTTAGACAGCCATTTTTTACTGCTGCTCACCTGCATAATCGTTTCCTTGACGGTTCCCACAAGTGATTTGTCTTTGCACCTCTTGGACCAGAGGATCTGCTTCTCCACAACCGGAACATAGACCACATGGAGATGATAATGGAATACATCCTGCCCCAGTGCTTCGGACATAGCCCGGTTGCGCTCATCGGCGTGCATAACAGCGGAGAGAATATAGGTCTTTCCCATTGCGGTAGGTGGAGCAGATAAAGTATTTCTGTTCCTCCGTAAAATTGGTAGCGCGGCATTGATAAGCCTTGTGGACGACATAACGGGCGAAGCGTCCGGCGATAAGCAGTTTATTACCGTCGTTACGAAAAACGGAAACTATTTTTACATCATCATTGACCGCGCCGAGGACGGAGAAAACACCGTCCATTTCCTCAATCAAGTTGATGAAAAAGACCTTTTGCAGCTTATGGAGGACGAACAGACCGAAGCCCCCGCTTGTAGCTGTACTGAAAAATGCGTTGCCGGAAGCGTCAACACCGATTGCCCCGTTTGCAGCGTCAATATGAGCGAGTGCGCGGGCAAGGAAGCCGAGCCGGAGCCGGAAGAAACCGAGCAGCCGGAGCCGGAGGAAGATAAAGGCGGCGGCATGGGCGGTGCTATTCTGCTTGTCGTGCTGCTTCTTGCCGCAGTAAGCGGCGGCGCGTTCTATTACTTTAAGATTATGAAGCCCAAAAAGGACGCGGCAAAAGGCAGCAGCAACCTTGACGATCTCGATTTTGACGAGGACGACGAGGAAGAATTAGAAACCGAGCAGGAGGACGAGGAAGTATGAAACTTGTAATTGCAGAGAAACCGAGCGTCGGGGCGGCGATTGCCGCCGTTATTGGCGCGAATGAAAAGCGCAGCGGATATTTTGAGGGCAGCGGCTACCTTGTGTCGTGGTGTATCGGGCATTTGATTAGCCTTGCAGACGCGGCAACCTACAACGAGCAGTACCGAAAATGGAAGTATGACGATCTCCCCATTGTCCCGCAGGATTGGCAGTTTACCGTTGCCAGCGGCAAGGAGCAGCAGTTTTCCGTACTCAAAGACCTTATGCAGCGCAGCGACGTTTCCGAGATTGTCAATGCGTGCGACAGCGGGCGCGAGGGAGAACTCATTTTTCGATTTGTCTACGAACAGGTAAATTGCCAAAAGCCCTTTTCCCGCCTTTGGATTAGCAGCATGGAAGAAAGCGCAATCCGCGAGGGCTTTTCAAACCTCAAAGACGGGCGCAGCTATGACAACCTCTATCAATCCGCGCTTTGCAGAGCAAAGGCAGATTGGCTTGTCGGGATTAACGCGACCCGCCTTTTCTCTATCCTCTATCACAAAACGCTGAATGTCGGCAGAGTGCAGACGCCCACCCTTACCATGCTGGTAAACCGCGACTATGCGATCAGCAGCTTTAAGAAAGAAAAATATCATGTTGTCCGTCTGGACGCGGGCGGTGTTTCGGCTTTGTCCGAAAGGCTGAACGAAGAAGCGGCGGCGCAGCAGATGAAAGCGGCTTGCGAGAAATCGCAAGCCGTTTGTACTTCCCTCAAAAAAGAGAAAAAGACCGTTGCACCGCCGAAGCTGTTTGACCTTACCGCGTTGCAGCGCGAAGCCAACCGCCTGTACGGGTTTACGGCGAAACAGACCCTTGATTATGCGCAAGCCCTCTACGAAAAGCGGCTTTTGACCTATCCCCGCACCGACAGCAAATATATCACTTCCGATATGCAGCGCAGCACAAAGGAACTCATTACCGGGCTTTGTTCGCTGCTTCCCTTTATGCGGGACGTGAAGCTGCAAGCAGACCTTACAAGGGTTTGCGACAACAGCAAAGTAACCGACCACCACGCTATTTTGCCGACAGCCGAGTTTTTGAAAACGGGCTTTTCTTCCCTTACCGACAGCGAAACAAAACTTATGACCCTTGTATGCGCGAAGCTGCTTTGCGCCGCAGCCGCGCCCTATGAATATGAAGCGGTTACGGCGGTTATCTCTTGCGGCGGTTATACCTTTACCGCAAAGGGAAAGACGACGCTTTGCGAGGGGTGGCGTGAGATTGAAAAGCTGTCCCGCGCCGCGTCCGAGGAACAGGACGAGGACGCAGAGCCGGAAACCGTTTTGCCGCCGCTTGCCGAGGGGCAGACCTTTGACAATCCGGCAGCGGAGATCTCCGAGCGTTACACGCAGCCCCCAAAGGCATTTACCGAAGATATATGCTGTGAAAGGGGGATAAGAAATCACCCATAGAAAGGAGCGTTCCCATGAAACCCAAGAAATTAGGCAACGGTAAAATCACCGCCCTTTATGAGAGATTGAGCCGTGATGATGACCTTACAGGTGATAGCAACAGCATTATCAATCAAAAAATCATTCTGATGGATTACGCCAAGAAGAACGGCTACCTACACCCGCAATATTTTGTAGATGACGGGATCAGCGGTACGACCTTTGAGCGTCCGGGCTTTCGGGAAATGGAGGCACTGATTGAAGCCGGGAAAGTATCAGCGGTTATCGTCAAGGACCTGTCCCGTTTCGGGCGTGAGCACGTGGAAACCAGCCGGTATTTAGAAATCATCTATCCAACTTTAGGTGTGAAATTTGTCGCCATTCAGGAGCGTGTGGATACCGAAACCGGCGAGGGCACGGAGATGATGCCATTCCACAACATTTTTAACGAGTGGTATGCAGCGCAGACCAGCAAAAAAGTGCGGGCTGTGTGGGCAATGAAGGCGGCCAACGGTAAAAGAAGCAACTTCCGGGTACCATACGGCTACAGGCGTGACGAGCTTGATAAAGAAAAGTGGCTTGTTGATGAGGCTGCCGCTGAGGTAGTACGAAGGATTTACCACCTTTGTCTTGAAGGAAAAGGCCCGGAGCAGATTGCGAGGCTTCTGCAAAAGGAGAAGGTTCTTACCCCTACCGCATATTACTATTCGGTCGGTTCTTCTTCCGCCAATCGTCCTATGCCGAGCGATCCGTATTTATGGAAGGACAGCACCATTGACGCCATCTTGAGCAATCGAAAATACACCGGCTGTATGGTTAATCTGAAAACGACTACCGTCAGCTACAAGGTACACAAACTGATTCGCAAGCCGGAGGAGGAATGGAGCATCGTGCCGAACGCACAGGAAGCGATCATTGACGAAAACACTTGGCTCCGAGTGCAGGAGCTACGCAAAAATAAGCGCCGCCCGACTGCGACGGGGAAAACAAGTCTGTTTTCCGGATTGGTTTTTTGTGCAGACTGCGGTTCAAAGCTCCACTTTTGTGCGGCTAAGAGTTTGAAAGCAAATCAGGAATTCTTTCGCTGTGCCAATTACAAGTCCGGTCGGGGAGAATGCGCAATTCACTATATCCGGAATGTCGTGCTGGAACAAATTGTCTCAGTGGCGGTCAGCGATCTTGCAGATTTCGTCACTTGTCACGAATCATTCTTTCTGCAAATGATTGAAAAGCAACAATCTGCGGGGAAAGATCGGAATATCCGATCTGTTAAATCGGACATCGCTGCCGGAAAACACCGTATCGATGAAATCGACCGGCTGATCACCAAGCTCTATGAGGATAATTTTGCGGGCAAGCTGTCTGATGAGCGTTATTCCCGTATGGCAGTAAAATACGAAAAAGAGCAGGCGGAGCTACTGCAATCCGTCAGTACAAAGGAAAAAGAGCTGGCCGAACTCGAACGGGAGAGCGTGGATATTCGACTTTTGCTGGCAGGACTCAGGGAGTACTCCAGTATGGAAGCGCTCACGCCGGAGGTGGTCAATAAGATCATCAAGCGAATCGAGGTTCACAACAGTGAAACGGTGAACGGACATAAGCGGGTGGGTATTGACATCTACTTTACCGGTGTCGGACTTGTAGACCTTGCAACCATAAAGGAGATGCTTGCTATCGCAGAATCATCAAGGACGTGATCTACCGCAGAAAGAGAAAAGGCCGCAGCCTCCATAACAGAGGTTGCGACCAATCTCTCATAAGAAAATACTTCCTTATGAACGGAAACGGTTGATTTTCCGGGCTTTTTGAACCATTTTGATATAGTCTGAGCAGTCGATTATCGCTTGCTGAACTGAGGTGCGCGACGAGCTGCTTTGAGACCGTACTGGGCTGAAAAAATCCCAATTTCTCTTGATATTCCAACACTTTTGAGGATGTCGCAACTGGACTTAGCCCGTACATTAACAGAAAGTATCGTTAAAAACGGGTACTTTCAAGACATTGCAACAGGCCGTAATGCTGCATTGATAACAGGAAGAAGTTCCTCGGGTTTATTATACTTGATTTTTGCATAAATGTCCATCGTTGTTTTGCTGTTTTTATGGCCGGCGAGATATTGTACGGTTTTGGGGTCTACGCCCATGTATAAAAGGTTCGTAATGTAAGTGTGTCGGAGTTGGTGCGGGGTCACATGGAAGTCCAGACTATACACCTGGTTCGGGGAGCCTTTCCGATGGCTTCCGAGAACGGGGCAGGTCGTATAACGGATGTGTTCCCCATTCACATACTTGTAGCTGATTTTCTCTCCTGCGGTGTGGTTCTTAACATGGTACCAAACTCCCACAAATTCGCCCTCAGAAAGGGGGCCACCCTTACGATTTGAAATCACAAAGGCAGATTTGGAAGATCGTTTTGCCTCTCGCAGGCACTCTACCAAACACTTTGGAATGGGAATATCCCTTCTGGATGCCGGAGTTTTTAATACGGTAGAGATCTCCGGCTCTTTCCGGTGGCTTCCCCGCCATGCCCGTCGGACAGAAATATATGGGGTCGGCGTGTCCAGGAACACACAGTCCCATTGCAGAGCAAGACTCTCCTCACGCCGTAGACCTGCGTACAGGCCGAGCATGACAAACACATACGGGGGAAGGCCCTTGACTGTATCTACCAGCGTCTTTACCTGCTCATCCGTTAAAGCGTCCAATGATTTGCCCGGAACACCGCCCTTGGCGCTGATCTTAGCAGCAGGATTGTAGTCGATGACCTCGCTGCGCTCTGCCGAGTAAAAGACGCTTTTAATAAGCATATTGACGGTATCAAAAGTGTGCTTTGCTCTTTTGGACACAGGAACAAGCGCCAGCTTGATGTCGTCGGCCGTCACATCGGAAAGATACAGGTTCCCAAGCGGCTCGACAATATACTTATACATCTCCCTGCGATAATTCCGCAGCGTATCTTGTGTTACCGTGGCTGAACGCATGAGCAGCCATCTTTCACAATAATCTTCTACGGTAGGGTTTTGCTTCCGAAAAAGGATGTCCTGTACCTGCTGCCGTGCGTCCTGTTCCTTTTTGTATAGCTCCTCACAGGTGGAAGCGTAAATGGGAACCCGTTTGCCATCGGCGTCAGTAATCCTGGTACGGAAATAGGTGACACCGTTGATCTCGGCGGTGCCGTATGCCGGTATTTTCTGTTTCTTCTTCGCCATAAGTACCTTCCTTTCTTAGCCTTATGTATTGGCATATCCGTTTTACCAGAAATCAGCGTTGGGCGCAAAGGTGCAAACCGGCATGAAAACAGAGCGAGGAATTTCTTCCCCGCCCTGTGTGCGTACAACTTAATTTATGAAGCATCCCATTCAGCGAAGGCGCCGGTCATAGCCTTTACCACATCGTCAGGTCGATTGTATTTTACCTTGGCGTAGATGTCCATAGTGATCCGGCTGTTTTCATGTCCCGCCAAATATTGCACGGTCTTAGGATCGACGGAGGCGTGGATCAAGTTGGTGATATAGGTATGTCGAAGTAAATGCGGCGTTACATCAAAGTCCAGACTGTACACCACATGGCCATTATTCCGGGCCTTTTCTCCCAGCTCCGGGTAAAGCATATACTTCACATATTTCCCGTCCACCAGCTTGCGGGCGATCCTCGGCTTTGCCGTCCGGGTCACAACATACTGCCAGAGTCGCTTAAACTGCGTATAGCTGAGTGGGCCACCGTCCCGATTGGCCACAACAAAATCGGAGGTCGAATTTCCCTTTGCTTCTCTCAAGCAAGCCGCCAGATGATCCGGTAGCGGAATATTTCTCTCTGCGGCATCGGTTTTTAGCTCTGTTGAGATGACAGGCCGGTTGTGCTCCGTGTGCCATGCTCTGCGCACGGTCAAATACGGCGCTTCGGTGTCCAAGTAGACAGAATCCCATTGCAGTCCGAGAATTTCTTCCCGCCGCAAACCGGCGTATAGCCCCAGCATGATAAAGACATAGGGTGGCAATCCACAGACCGCATCCAACAGCCGCTGTACTTGCTCGTCTGTCAAAGGCTGTTTTTCCGCCTGCGGTACGCCGCCTCCCTTTGGGGACAGATACACCGTGGGATTCTTTTTGATGATCCGGCTTTCCTCTGCTGCACGGAAAATGCACTTATAGATCACGATGACCGACTTATACACCGAGGCGGATTTTTGGGAAACCGGCACAAGGGCAAGCTGAATATCATCCAAAGTCACTTCTGCAATTTTCTTATCTCCGAGGTAAGGGATGATGTTTCGGCGCACCTTAGATTTATAATCTGTCAGCGTTGTTGTGCGTACATGGGCGGACTGCATCACCAGCCACTTTTCGCAGTAGTCTGCCACCGTAGGCGATTTCCTGCGCTGCCGGTCATCGTCCAACTGTGACAGTGCATCTAGTTCCTTGTCATAAAGCTCCTCGCATGTTTTGGCATAGAGGGTGCGCTGTTTTCCCTCACTATCCGTTATGGTCGTCCGATAGTAGGTGTGCCCTTTGATTTCGACCGTGCCGTACTTCGGGATCCTACGTCTTTTTCCTGCCATTATCTCACCTCCAAGTATTACGCATTGCTGCGTTGCTTCTGTTTTACCAGATGGGCGGCAATTCTTCAAATGTGCGAATTATCCTTTCGCACATTGCGGTAGGTCGTTTTCTTCTCCACGGGCCTTGCTCTGTGCGTACACTTGGCCACATATTCCTGAAGGCTGGCGCTGGTAAAGAAAACGCAGCCATTGGGAACATACTGCACATAGGCGATGAGGCCGCTGTTCCTTGCCGCATCCAGAGTCGTGATGCTGATCCCCAGCAGTTCGGCAGCTTCCTTCCGGGTAAACAATTTTTCCATTGCGGATCACATTCCTTTCGACGTATTTGGGCGGATGGCAAGGCTGACGCACAGCGCTCTGGTCACATCCTGCATTTTTTCTTCGGGAAGTCTGCCGATATAGTAGCCGATGCGGCGCTTGTCCAAAGTCCGCAGCTGCTCCAGCATGACTACCGAAGGGTATTTCATCCGGCCAATCATGCCAATATAGCTGTGCGTAGGCAGCTTCGATTTTGCATGGATACGGCTGGTGATCGGCGCAACGATGACCGTCCTTGCAAAATGGTTCCCAACATTGTTTTGAAGAATCAGCACGGGACGTGTCCCCATTTGTTCTGATCCGACAACGGGGTCAAGGTCGGCGTAATAGATCTCGCCCCGTAAATATGTGCGGCTCATGTAAAACCTCCTTCTTTGCCGTTTGCGGCGGCTATGTAAAAAGTCCGATTGGGCAATCCAACCGGACTTCGTTCTCATCGCTCCTTTTGTGTGTTCCGGGACTTCTGTGCTTCCGCTCGGGCTCGATCTGTGACAGTCTGCCAGATTTCCTCCATATAGCTTGTCTCCCGGTCCCCCCACGCCGCAAACACGTCCGCAAGAGGGCTGGGGGATTTCAGTAAAGCCCGCACCTGTGCGTTGGGTAGGCTGTTGTATTCCAGAGACATCAAAATATCTTCCCGCACGGTATATTCATAGGTGTGATTCAGAATTTCTTCCGATGCCTGCGCAAGCAGCCACGCCCGATAAGTCTCCTGCTCGGCAAACATCTTTTCATATAAGGCTGTGTTCAGTTCTTCATTGGTCACGCTGGTTCACCTCCGCTTCCGTAAAGGATGCCGTATTCGCTGCGGCTAAGTAAAGGCCGGGAGAAAATATGGCATTTTCGCCCGGTCTATCATAATCGTTATTTGCAGGTCACTTGTCCTCGACGCCCCACCTGCACAGGAAATCATCAAGCGGCCGATGGCTGTCGGCTCCACGGGAATTGCACCCCTCCGAGGATCTCTCCGAGCTGCCCCCACTTGTTACGACGGATCACGGCAGAAACCGCTTCAACGCTCGACTTTATGGCCGGACAGGAGTATCGCCCCCACAGACGGTCATGGCCACACACGGAGCCGCCGTGTGATGATAGCCGCTGTTTCTCGCTCACTGTCGGCAGAAACAAAACGCAGACAGAAAATCAACATTAGGTGCAGTCTGGTTGTTTCATCCGGCGGGTCATGGCGCAGCTGCTAAGGTAGCTTTTGCTCATCGCATCGCCTATGGGAATGTACTTGATGAATGGGTATGGGGTTGTCAAGGTACACTTGACCAACTCGCCGCATAAACGGAAAGAAGGCAGAGAGTTTCTGTCTCTCTACCTTCTTCCTCACTCAAAAGTCATTTTACAAGGCATGATTTGAAAAAATTTCTATCTGCAATGTGGTACACGCTGATAATCTTCGTAAACCGCATCCACAATATTGATTTTATTATTAGAATATGTATAATAGTAATTAACTATTGAATCTCACCGCTGTCAGTATTCAAAATCATCTGTGCAGCAGAAAATCCACCTGCAGAAGGGAGACATAGCATGAGCTTGTTTGAAGAACCGCATTTGGAACCACAGCCGGAACCGGAAAAGCCAAAGAAGAAAAAACTGCTGTCCATTGGAATCGGCGCTGCACTGATCGTTGCGGTGCTGGTCACATCTGTGCTGGCCTTCTCGTTTGGTCAGAGCGGAAAACCGTCCGATAATATCCCCGATGCTCCGCAGCAGGAGGAAATTCAGACGCCTACGGATATTCCGCCAGATGAATCCACAGATACAGAGAAACCGGAAGATACGACACCGTCCGACAGTACGCAGGAAACGCCTTCAACAAGCGGCAAGCAGGATATTGACCCATCAACGGGAAAGGATAAATACCAAACGGACCCGGTGCCGGATGGAAAGCCTGCGCCTGCAGAACCGGAAGATACGGAGGTCGATACATCGACGAAATATACCTGCACGATCTCCATCACCTGCAAAACGATCCTTGACAATATGGATAAGGTAAAGGAATCCAAAAAGGACATCGTTCCTTCCAACGGCATTATTCTCGACACGACGACGGTAACATTTTCCGAGGGGGAAAGCGTCTACGATGTTCTTCAACGTACCTGCCGGGAGCGGGGCATACACATGGAATCAAGTTGGACACCCATTTACAACAGCGCCTACGTCGAGGGAATTGCGAATCTGTATGAATTCGATGTCGGCAGTCAGTCCGGATGGATGTATAAGGTCAATGGCTGGTTCCCCAACTACGGCTGTTCTCGCTATGCACCGCAGCAGGGGGATGAAATTTGCTGGATGTATACCTGTGTAGGCTTGGGTGAGGATATTGGCGGCGGATATGCTGCCGGTGGCTAAATTGCAATCAAAATAGGTACATGAAGAAGTGGCTGTCTCTTAGTGAGATAGCCACTTTTCGTTTTTAGTTATACAAGAAGGGGGCGGCAGAGGGTTTCTGCCGCCCCATAGTTAGGTTACTCACTCATGAAGTTTTTCAATTTCTGGATTGCGGATCGTACCGAATCCCGGACGGCCTGATACCGGCACCCTTCCGCTGCTGCGATCTGCTCATAGGTAAGCCCGTGGAAATAGTAGAGCGCCAATCTCCGCTGCTGCGTTTGTGTCAGTTGTGAGATTCCCTTATGTAATTCCTCGTAGAGGAGCACCCGGCCAATTTCTTCCTCCAGAGATTCTTTCGGGTAGGCCGCCCGATGCTCTATCTCGGCTTCGGTCAGGTCAATGTGCTCATAGTGCCGGTCTACCTCGTTCAGAAAGCGTTTATCCTCCAGTTCAAATTGGTCAAACAGTTCATAGAGCGCTTGCTCTATTTCAAGCCGCTGCGGCCGCTTCTGGCCGTCCGTAAACTCCAGAATGTACTTCGGATGGCCGTTATCGGAGCCGGTTGTGTAAATCGTGTAGGGGTTGTCTTTCGCCTTTGCACGGCGTGGATGCGTGCCTTTGTTTTTCGGATGGTTTCCATCCATCGTATTTTCCTCCGTTTCAATATGAATTTTGGGTTTCATATTGAGGGAGGAGGGCCACGGCACCTATTGGCCGCACATTTTCTGCTTGCTATGGGACGAAAGGCAGAAAAATCAGAAGATTTTCTGCCTTTGCCGCAGTCTGCATGGAGCGGCACAGACGGAAGGAATTCCTTGCGCCGAAAGGTGCGAGTGCGCACGCCCGTTCTAAACCGAGTGGGGAACCACCTCGGAGTTCCTGCAGCAAAGACAAAAACCGGCTCTGCCATGCCAAAGGCATAGCAGAGCCGATTCAAAGCGTAAGTGCAGAAACCGCACCATTCGGGCAGTTTGCGCTACATTCCAATATGGATTTCTATGATGGGTCTGAGGGATAGTTCACATTCTTCATTCGCATAGGCATTTCCTAAAATCCAGCACGTTGTTTGAAATTGCGCCGGGACGCATGAGTGCGCCCCGGCGCAAAGGTCCTAAATGGGATTACCGGACTTTCTTTTTCTTCTGAGCCAGCAGAAGGATCGCAGCGCCGGAAATCAGCACGGAACCAAACCACAGCACGACCGGCTGATTATCCCCGGTCGCAGGCGTCACGGGGGTCGTCGGGTCGGTGGGCTGGTCGTTTGCCTTGATCGTCACATCGCTCATATCATAGAGCCGGGTCTGGCCGTTGAGGAAGCGATAGTAGGCAGCCAAAGCGTAGTAGCCCTGCTCGGTGGCCATGCCGTCACGGTCGCCGCTGGCGATGTGGCGGAAGCCGCCGCCGTCCACATAGTAGCTGGCCAGCGCATCCAGAATCGTCAGGCCGTTCTTGATGAAGCGGCTGTCCTTGGCCGGGTCGATGCCCAGAGCGGTCAGCGCAACGATGACCTGAGCGCAGGACTCGCTGTTCTCGGTGCCCCAGCTGCCGAAGCCGCCGGTAGCCAGCTGCAGCTCGGACAGCACATCCAGTGCCTTGTCCACAGCGGCCTTCACGGCATCGTTCTCCTTGTAGTAGGGAGCCAGAGCCTGAATGGCCATTGCGGTCATGTCGGGATCTGCGTCATTGCCGCTAAGGTTCCAGCCGCCGCCCGGAAGCTGTGCGTCCAGAATCACCTGAATCAGCTTCTCACGGGTCACATCGCCGGAGGTCGGATAGTTGTGGCTGTCCAGAGCGATGAGCGCCCAGATGGGGCCGTTGATGCCCTGCGTCTGGATGTAATCCATGCTGTCCAGACCCTTCAGGAGGTTGTGGCCGCCAACATTGGTCACATCCTTGCCGATAGCGGTCAGGGCCAGAATGATACGGGAGTTGTCCGTGGACTTCGCACGATGCAGCCGCTCATTCTCGTCGGCGTGCTTCTGCACATATTCCACGACCTTCTCGTAGTAGCCGTCGGGGACCGTGCGGCCGGAGCGGGCCAGATCAATGACCATCCACTCGCCGCCGATGGAGCCCACATCCGGCGTACCAAGGCCGGAAATGTAGTCGCCGGTGGTGGTGTAGATGTTGTCGAGTTTCTTGCCCTGCTCGGCGGCCAGACGGGCATATTCCGCCTCGGCTTCCACCAGAACATCATAGTTCGTGACCAGAGCCTTTTCGGCGTCGGTCAGCTTGTCATAGGCGGACCGGGCGGCGCTGATAGCACCGGCCTTGCTGAGGTCCACCGTGCCGATGGCGTCGATCATGGCGATGACTTCCTCGGCGGTCTTGGTGCGGTTCTGCTCGGCCTCGTATTCCTTCAGGTAATCATCCGTGTAATGGAACACGATCACGTCGCCCTCGTTGAGGTACTGCTGCGCCACGCCCAGATTGGGGTGTACGCCGTTGAGGGTGTACATCCAGCCGGAGAGATTGCCGTTGGTGAACTCGGCCAGCTCCGTGCCGTCCTTGGGGGTGATGGCCTGAATGTAGTTGCCGCTTTCATTCTTGATGTCGAACCTGTCGCCACAAACAGCCAGGATCACATCCAGCACGGTGGCGTTGTTGCTGACCGTGACCTTCATGGCGTCGATCCACGTTTCGAGGTTGTTGTCAGCCAGCGTGTGCTTGTCGCCGCTGTCGCCGTGGGCGGAGTCGCCCAGCAGCATGAAGGACACGGTAATATCCTTGCCCGCAGGCAGCAGCACGGTGACGGTGATGGTCACCTTGGCAGCGCCGTAGGCCAGCGTCACGGTCTGTTCACCACGCTGGTTGGTGTCAAAGCCGGTGATCTCCACGTCGGCCAGATCGACCTCCGTGGTGGAGCCGTCCGTCCATGTGGCGGTGAGTACAAGGCCGGTCAGGTCCAGTTCGTCGCCAATGGTGTAGGTGGTCTTGTAATCGCCGGAAACGGCCAGCGCATAGGCCACGGGCTTATCGCTGATAACGGGGCCGTTCTTGCCTTGGATCCAGTTGTGATAGCTGTGGTCAGAGCCGTTCAGCCACGCCACAACGGTGCCGTCCGTCAGTTCCTTGGCCGTCACAGCCTTGGCGAGTTTATCCGCATCTGCGCCGAGAGGATCGTCCTCACGGCTGTAATCGCCTTCGCTGAAGCACGGCTCCGTATAGCCCTCTCTGGAGCAGACATACCGGCCATCCTCGACGGCGGGATAATCCTTGCAAGTCGTGTCCACCATGTCGATGGTACCGATACCCTTATCGGCCCCGCAGTCGGCCAGATAGTAGTTGTTATCTACCTCGGTATATTTGTTCAGAGAGCGAATCTTACCGGCGATAGCGCCGACATTCTTGCCTGTGGCGGAAAGTGTACCGTAGAACACATTGTCGCTGATAACACCTGCGCCGTTGCCCCAGCACTGGAGCACGCCGGGTTCACCGCCGGTGATACCGCCCACATAGTCCTTGCCTTCCACACTGCCGCTGACAAAACAGCCTACGACATGAGCCCACGGGGAGTTGGGGGCGGATTCTGCCACATAGCCGACGCCCATGATGCCGCCCACATAGTTGCCGGTGGCGATGACCTTGCCGGTGAAGGAACTGCTCATGACATCGCACAGGCCCATAGACTGGCCCTTCGCACCGACCAGACCGCCCACACGGCTTACGCCGTAAACGGTGGCAGCGCTGGTGCAGTTCACGATGGTCCCGTTGAAGTCACCTGCCAGAGACCCAATGTGGCTCTGATCTTTGTCGCAGCCAATGACCACATCCTCGCCAACGGAGCAGCCGCTGATAACGATCCGGTTTGCTCCGGAGGCATAGCCGCCCAAGAAGCCGGACTTCGTAATATTGGTTTTTCCGATGATATGGCAATTCTCAATGGTGATGGTATCGGGCACGCCGGTATTGTACAGGCCGTCCTCGCCGTAGTCTACGGTGTAGTATAGCAGCAGGCCGTTGCCCTCGATGCGCTCACCCTGAATGTTCAGGTTTTTAATCACGGCATCACGGGTATATTTCAGCAAAGGCTTGCCGCCCTTGGCAATGGTCAGCGTATGGCCGTCACCGTCCAGCGTGCCGCTGAATGGGTTCATCTGGCGGCCCATATCTGCACGGTTCATGTCGGTACCCACATAAGTGGGGTCTTTGATGCCGCCCATAGGCTCCCAATCCGCAGGCAGGGTCACGTCCGCCGTCATTTTGAAGTAAACGCCCTTCAGGGGGATACCGGCGTTTACCTCGTCCCGCACGGCTTCAAAACTCGCCAGACAGCTGAGAGTGTACGGGTCATCCTGCGTGCCGCTGCCGGTGATGCCCGTTTCCTTGGCCCATTCACGGGCTTTTACGGTGATGGTAGCGCAGGCATCCTCCGGGACGGTGGTGGGGACTTTTGCATTTGCATAGGCCACACGGGCCACACAGCAATAAGAGGTGGTACCCACTTCGTTGGTCAGCGGATAGTACACGCTGGCGGTACCGTCTTTGGAAATCGCCGTCCATTTGGCAGCACCTTCCGCCTTGCTGTACCACTGGTAGCGCAGAAGGCTGCCGCCGGGCGTATTGGCGTCTCTAACCACGGTCGCTTCCAGTTTACCGGCGGGATGTCCCACGGTATATTCATCGGTACCGGTATTGGTCACAATGACGGTGGGGGTATAGTCAATAGCCCCCGGCACCGAGTTTTTCACATTGATAAAAAATTGCTTGGTCCATTCTGCTCCATCCACGGTATTGGTGATGAAGCATTTCACCTGCACCATAGAAAACTTGTATTTTGTCTCTATCGTGTAGCTGTCCGAAGTAGAGACCTCCAGACCGCCCACCTGCCAGCTGTAGGTGGTGGTGCCGCCCGCCGCCTGCACTTTCTGTGCCTGCGCTTCATCCAGCACCATCTTCAATTCAGCCTGATCGGCGGTCTTGATCGTGTAAAGGGTGGTTTTTCCACCGTTGGTTGTTTTTGTGGTGTCCAGCCGAGGGGTGAAATCGTCCTCCTCGCTGATGGTATCTATGATAATATCGTAGCTTCGGGTCTCGGCTTGCTCTCCGGTGTCACTGACGACCAGAGTATAGGTCTTGGTGCCGATTTCCGAGGTATCTACCGGAAAGCCCTTTCCTTTTTCGTAGTCTGTACCGTTGATGGTGGCTTTGAACCGGTCCTTTGTAAGTACAAGATTAATATTCGTGGTACGCCCCTGAACAGCCCGGGTCCGGTAGGTATTCTCGTCCACCTGTGCCAGAGGGCAGCCCTCCATCTTATTCCCATTCATGGTGGATACGGTCAGATGAGTCGGTTCCTCCAAATCGCAATAGGGCACGATGTGGAGCTTACAGTGTTGTTCTTCTCCATCCTTTGTCCATGTCAGGGTCATGGTATCAGACCACTTAAAGGTCGTGTTTGTTGCTGTATGTATCAGATTCGTTTGAACACTCTGAACGGTTTCGCCGTCCTCGGTGGTATAAGTTTCAGAAATAGCATTTACGGAATAACCAACATCACTCTTGCTGGTTGTTCCCTCATCCTTATCGGTAAGATCACGATAAGTGATATAATACAGAGAAAAGGTATCTGTATAGTCTTTCGGGGCCTGCACACGCAGATCCCACTGTTTTCCCATATTGTTGATGCCGTTTACCGGCACATATACGATGTACTCTCCATCTTTTTCCGTTAGCTGGATTTGCTTCTCCGAACGTTGATTGTAGTAACCGTTTGACTGCCAAGTTCGCACCGCATAAAAAGAAAAGTCTGTCACATCGACGGACGAACTCTCGGACGAAGCTGCTTCTGCCGGGACATCCTGTGTGTCCGGTTCAGCTTCCGGTATTTCTGCGGCCTGCGTCGCCTCCGTCTGCTCCGCTGTTGTTTGCCCGCTATTCTGCTCATCTTCCGAAGCAAAGGCGCTTACCGGCAGCAGGCTGACCAGCAAAAACGCTGCTAACAGTCCGGCCAAAAAGCGTTTTTTCATAAGTTAGAAATCACCTACTCTTTCATAGTCTGAAAAAAATAGCGGGATGGGAGCGGGGAATGCCCCCATCCCGCTATTCAACTTGAGAACTTACTTCGTATCGTAAAGACGATATGCGCTGAAGTCAAAGACGATGATCATGCCGTCTTCCAGAGCAGTGCTGGTGCCGTAGGCTTCAAGAGCCTTGATGTTGGATGCGTCGGTGCCGCAGGCAATGTTCCAGCCTTCACCACTATACACATTGTACAGCACACCGTCTTGCGTCTCCTTGATTGTTTTGTTGTAGACGGGGTACTGCGGAGCAACGTAATTGATGTATCCGCCAGGATTGCCGTAGACGGGCTTGGAATCCCAGCCCGCATACACGGTGTCGGAATCGGTAATGTCAATGCCATTTTCGAAGAACGCAGCCAGAATAGCATCCAGCAGATTCGGCTCCTTGAAATAATCCGGCTTCTCGGTAGGTGCGCCATACAGGCTCTGCGTGGTCTCCATGTAGTTGGCCTTGATGTCGCTGATGCTCATGGTATAAGCGTTGATGTAGAAGTTTGCGTTGATGTTGTCCGAAGTCGGTGCTGCGTCGCTGTTGTACTCCTGAGCCTTGGGAGCCTTCGCAGCCGTGTCATAGCCACCCTCGGTAAACATACCGTAGGTGACGTAGACGGTCACCGTGCCGTCGCTGGTCGTGTCCGTGGTGGCAGCTGCGGCCGGGACGACCAGCACAACGACCATCATGACAGCCATGATCAGAGACAAAAGTCTTTTCTTCATGTTGTTTTCCTCCTTAGAGAATTTTTATTATAAACTCGCTGCCGCTTTGGCAACGTGCTTACCGAAATTGCTTGCCGTTCAGAGAGCGGCCTCTGTCGGCTCGGCTTCGCAAGGCTCGTCCGCCTGCTTGGCCGCCGCCCGTGCGGCGTTGACCCGCTGGCGCTCCAGATTTTTCTTTTCCCGTTCCGCCCGTTTGGCGTCCCGCTCCGCTCGGTACAGCTCGATTTGGCGCTTCTTTTCCCGCTGATACCGGCCATTCGACCGGTTGTGCGGGTGGCTGTACGCAGGATTCAGGTGTGCCGCCCGCAGAGCGTCCGACCAACTGCCGAACCGCTCGGCAATGTAGCTTCCGCCGACGATCTCACATGGGGCAGGGGACCGTCCCCAATGTTCGGCGCAGCGCCGCAGATAACAGGCCAATTCCGCCAGCGTATCCCCGGCATGACGCTCCGCAAAGGCCCGGTCCTGCTCGTCCAGAGCCGCCCGTGTCCGTTTTGCGATGTGCTGTTCGTGCCAGTTCTTGCCGTCAAAATTCTGAGCGCCTGCGACCTTCCCCATAGGGGCACACCTCCTCCGTGTTCGTAAATGGTAAAAATAATACGCCGATAAACCCATAATGGGCCATCAGCGTACACTCCTGCCATCAGCACCACGGAGAGAGCGCCCGCTGCCCGGAATCCTAAACTACACAATTCTACTGACTTGCGCCACGAGGATCTTCCTCTGCGTCCATAATCTACCTTCTCACGATTTCTCGCAATGACGGGCTTTCGCCCCAGCGGTTTCCCGCCTCGATCATATCCTTGCGCTTACAGTGCCGACCGCATGGGGCATTACACCCCTTTCCTTTTAGGCAATCACCTGGCCGTTTCCGGCTCGGATGACCGCCGTGCAGCATCATCGGACTCGCATATTTTGTTTTCGAGAATCAACTTGGTCTTTGTTGGGGATGATAGAATAGGAATCCGGGACATAAGCCTTCGTAAATCTAACCCATTTGCGATACCGAAGTCCACCTAATCGCCTATATTATATCGACACTTCCCGCAAAAGTCAATGACCGTATTGCCGGAATTTAGCAAAATTTCATGCAAATTACAAATGCGTGTGATAGTGATACTCCGTTTCAGCACATTTGTGTTGAATTGTATCGGTCGAAACAGCAGATGCAAGTAAAATACGCCGTCAAAAACATCGTCAAGGAGGGGCCTATATGCCAAAACGTGGAGAAAATATTTACAAGCGCAAGGATGGGCGCTGGGAGGGACGGTATATCCGGGGCCACTCGCCCTCCGGCCGGGCCGAGTACGGCTATGTTTATGCCAGCAGCTATCGGGAGTGCCGCACAAAACGGCAGAAATGCCTGGATGCTTGTCAAAAAGCGCCGATGAAAGCTTCCTCACTCACGCTGGATCAAGCTGCGGAGCGGTTTCTTGCGGACAAGCAGGATAAGTTGAAGCAGTCCACGCTTGCCCGGTATGCCTACATGCTGGAACACTATATTTTGCCCGCTTTTGGGGCCATTCTTATCTGCCAACTGACGGCGAATCAGATTTCTGATTTTCTTCTCCGCCTGCAAAAAGGCGGTCTTTCCGGAAAAAGCGCCAGAGACGTGGGTGTACTTTTGAAGTCCATCCTGAGATACAGCGCCAAAAAGCTGGACTGCACCAGTCCGGGGTTGGCCGTGGAGCTGCCTGCATATCGACGAAAGCAGATCGACATCTTCTATCCGGATGAAATTCAGCGTTTGGCGCAGAAGATCATGGACAAGCCGACGACCGCCGGTATCGGCATTTTGCTGACGCTGAATACAGGATTACGTCTTGGGGAACTGTGCGCCCTACAATATAAAGATATTGACCTGCGAAATGGTGTGATCCACATCACCAAAACTGTACAGCGCATCCGCAGCGGGGACCGTACTTGCTTGATGGTGTTACCGCCCAAAAGTGACAGCGCTCGGCGTACTATCCCCCTGCCGGGGGACATGGCCGCCCTTCTGAAAAAGATCATCCAGTCCCATCCAAACGGAGAAAACTATCTCCTGACTGGGAAAAGTGCGCCGATGGAGCCACGGACAATGCAATATCAATACCGAACCTTGCTGAAAGCAGCGGGCATCCCGTACCGAAATTTCCATGTGTTGCGGCACACATACGCCTCCCGCTGCGTGGAGCGTGGGGTAGATGTCAAGAGCCTGAGTGAGATGCTGGGCCATGCGGATGTCCGCACCACGCTTCAGGTCTATGTCCATTCTTCCTTGGAGCACAAAATGCGGGTGATCCAGAGCATTTGCTTCCTTGCACCGGCGCTGACAACAGAAGTTACGCCGTCACCGTCTCCGTCAGGTTTTCCGGAAACGCCCCAATACCAACAGCTTTTGGCGGCGGTATCGCAAATGGGTTAGATTTACGAAATGTCCGTATCATTTCCGTCCCCAATAATTGATGTCAAGTCCATTATAGCGTTTGATGCGTTATCGTCAATTCGTTTGCTGCGTTGCTTTTGATAAAAATGGTGTCACCCAGTGGGGTGACACCATTTTCTTTTTTACGGTTACGGGCGCAGAACACCGTAGCCCATAATTTCATACTGTCCCACAGAATAGCGGTTCACCCGACAGAGATTTCCGGAATTACCCTCGACGGTGTAGATGATTCCGTTCTCCACCTTCTGGACGATACCCACATGGTCCGCCTCTCCGTCCCGGGGGCTAGAGCCGCCCTGATTGTCCCAATCGAAGAAGATGATCATGCCAGCGACAGGCTCGGTGGAGCCGTCCAACCATTGCCCACGATCCTGAAACCACTGCACACCATTTCCGCAACCGGAAAATTTTGGGCAAACACCGGTGTCGATATAGCCGCACTGGGCGGCACACCAGCTGACAAAGCAGGCGCACCATTCCACATGGCTTTCAAACCCATACCAAGACCAATACGGCTCACCGCCTATATTTCCGACCTGCGACAGAGCCACCGTGACGATAGCATCGTCCCCGGAGTAAATGCCGTAAAGGACGGCAGACCATATACTGCGATTTTCCTCAGCAAGCAGTTCGGAAAGCTGCTGCCGCTGATCGGCGTTGAAATTGAAATGGTCTGCCATCTCCTCGGCGGTTCTGTGGCTGCCCGTGATATAAAGATAGGTGCGTGTGACCGTCGTGGTAGTTTCCACGATGTTCCCGTGGCCGTCGTCGGTTTCGGTGATGACGGCCTCAGTCTTACGCTCGGTGCGGGAAGATATTTCGTTCATCTGCCAGAAAATATCCTTTAGGATGGCCTTTTTGGCATCGTCCACCGTAGCGACCTCCTGTGGATCGTTTGGGTCAGTCGTGGTTTTCACCGCATACACGGCCAGCACCTCCGGCCAGACCGCACGGGATCCGGACATTTCCAGCTCATCATAGGTGCTGCTTACCCTTGTGGCGTCAATCTGTAATTGATAGTCGGCATTGATCTCCTGTACGACCTGGCGCATGGTCTGTTCCGTACCGCTGTCCTCGCCGGAGAAGAAGATGCCGAAGCAAGAACCAGCGATTAGCCCGATCACACAGAGGACAAGGATAATCGCCACCGCTACCCAGCCCCCTGCGGCAATGGCAGCAATGACAGCCTTTGTTCCGGAGATAGCCGCTTTTGCAGCGGAAGCTAACACCTTAACAGCGCTCTGAGCCGTCTGAGCAGCGACCCTCGCCGCAGTCTTAACCACCTGCGCCGCCTTTGGCGCTGCCTTTGCGGTAGACTTTACTGCCTGCGACGTCCCAGAACCGACGGGTGTCGGCTTTACGGAGATGCAGCAAGTCCGCTGTACATGGCGAATATCTCCCGACACCGCTTTTGCAGACTTGGGCGTATGGACGGCCTGCACCGCTTTCTTCGACTTGTTTTCCCTCAGTACGTCCCTGCATTTTTGCATTTGCGCTCTTGCCTTGTCCGTATTTCGCCGTGCATCAGAAAGGCCACGGCGGCCCCGCTTCCGGAATTGGAAGCCCAATTCAGAGGCTGTGTTTTGCGCCGTGCGCTCCAGCTTCTGAGCGCCGTACTCCTGCGAAGAAGTCTCCGCAGGAGCGGCGTTGCGCTCAGCGGCATCCTTTGTGCGGACAGCGGCAGACTTCAGGCGCTCAGCGGCAACCGCCGCACGGTCAATGGTTTTAACGGTTCCCTTGACGGCCTTTCTTGTTTTCAGGTCTGCCATTGCGCCCCCTCAATTCTCATGGAGTGTGACATTTTCCATTCACTCATTTCGTCTTACCCCCAACAATAATGCTCTCGTCCGGTTTGGTGGTCATCAGGCGGTACAGTTCCGTGTCCTTTGGAAACTGATTTTTGAAGGGCACCAGTGCGCCGCCATAGCGCAGCAGGCCGCAGCCAGCAGGAGCGTTGGTGATATAGCTGGTCTGCTCCGGAGAGATGTTCAGAAGCGCCGCCAGCTTCTCCCGGTCGCTGGGTGCCTGATTCAGCAGAATCAGCATTTCGGAGTTGGAGATCATGGTGCTGGCCTGGACGCTGTCCAGCAGATACTCCACATTCTGCGTAATGGCAGTGGGATAGGCCCCACGTTTGCGGAAGCGCCGCCATGCGGAGTCAAAGAAATCTGCGCTGTACGGATTCTGAAAGACCACATGGAACTCATCTATAAAAAGATGCGTCCGCTTGCCCTTGCGCCAGTTCTCCGTCACACGGTTCAGCATGGCGTCCGTGATGATCAGCAGCCCCATTGTTTTCAGCTGCCGCCCCAGGTCCATAATGTCATAGATAACGATGCGGTTTTGGGTGTCCACGTTCGTCTCATGGGCAAAGGCATCCAGACTGCCGGTGGTGAACAGCTCCAGCGCCAACGCCAGGTCACGGGCTTCCTCCTCCGGCTGCTCCAGCAGCTTCTCCCGCAGAACACACAGCGTCGGGACCGGGCCGCCCCGCTTATAGGCCGCATAAACAGCATCCACGCACCGGTCAATGATGCTCTTTTGCAGAGGGCCGATGCCGCCCCGGTCCAGCTGTTCAAAGAGGGACAGGATAAACTCGGATTTGTCCACCACGGGATTGCCGCCGTCGCCGTAGCCCTCCACCATGTCCATAGCGTTGATATGGTCGGGACTTCCCGCCGCAATGCGGATGACCTCGCCGCCCAGCGCCTGTCCCAGCGCATAATACTCCCGCTCCGGGTCGCAGACAAGAATATCGTCCTGCGTGGCCAGCGCAAGAAACGTGATCAGTTCCTTTGCCGAAAAGGATTTGCCGCTGCCGGGGACGCCGGTAATAATGGTGGATTGGTTCAGCAGATTGGCCCGGTTGCACAGCAGCAGATTGCCGGAAATGGCATTCTCCCCGTAATAGATGCCGCCCGGCTCCATGATCTCCTGCACCCGGAAGGGCATCAGCGCCGCCAGAGATTCCGAGGTGAAGGTACGCAGAATATCCAACTTCTGCAAGCCAATGGGCAGCGCTGTATTCAACCCATCCATCTGCTGGAAGCGGAGCGTCGCCATCTGGCACATTCTCCCTGTTGCGGCATTCATAATATAATCGGTGTCGGCATCCAGCTGCTCCTTGCTGTCCGCCGTATGCACCAGCGTCACCATCCCCAGCATCATCCGCTGGTCACGGATGGTCAGGTCATCCAGAAATTCCTTCATCTCCGCTCGCTGCTTCTCCATGTCATAGGGAACCGTCCCAGAGAAATTGTTGTTGGCCTGCTGCTTCCGCAGGAAATCCACAATGTTCCGCTCCACGCCCAGCAGACGGCTCTCACTGTCCCGGATGGCCTTGTCCATAGGAACGGGCACCACATCAATGGAGAGGATCATGGGCCTGTCGATACCGGAAAGCTCCGAGAGAATATCGTCCCGCAGATAGGCTGCGTAATCCTTCAAAAACAGCACCCGGCCATAGCGGTCGCCCGTGCGGAAGTGGTCCCGGTCAAATTCAAAGCTGTCCGGGCAGATATAGTCCTGAAAGCTGTGGCCCAACTTCATGGACAGCGCCGGGTCAAAGTGGAAGTCCGCCTCCTCACCGTAGCGATAAAAGCCGTGCAGGACACGCAGGCGGTCCATCATATCCAGTTCTGTGCAGCGGGAGCCAAGACGGGAGAGCGCCAGCGTAAACTCCGCTCCGGCACGAACAAAATAGTTCTCTGCGTCTTTGTAGCTTTTGCGTGTAACCGTTACGGTAATATACAGGTCCCGGATCATCCCGCTTGCATGAGACGCTTTTTCCAGCAGCATGGCGTTGTATTCCCTGCGGTAGTGGTCGTGTCCGTCGTTTGCATAGGGAATCATGATATAGTCCTCGAAATCACGGCGATTGAGCCTCCGGGTGACAACGCTGAACTTTGTGGACGCATTGCTGTCGCAGAGATTCAGAAGGCCGCTGTACCCCAGCAGCATGGACTTCTGATCCTCCTCACCGGCCAGCGCATAGTTGATGTCGGAGAACTGCCATGTGCGGCTGTACCGGTTCGGCCCCACAAGGAAGATTCCACTTTTCCAGACCGTGCGGATGGGGATCACCTCCTGCACGCTGCGGGGAATACGGAACTGCTCCGGATCCCTGTGAAGCAGCTCTTTCCATTTTTTCAGCATTTCTTGCTGCACCTCCTTTTCGTCCCGTGTGCCGCTATAAACTTCGGGGCAAATGCACCAAAGTTTATAGTGGGGCGCTTCTTTTCCTGCCTGCGCTGTTCCTGCATAGCTTCCCAATACAAATTGGTCGACCGGAAGGTCAGCCGCTTGGGGACAAGAAATTCCGACCGCAGCCATGCAGCGAAGAACTTTTCCGCCGTCATGCCGTGGTATTTCACAAAGCCCATAGCGGCAAAGGGCGCTGCGCCGAGGATGCACAGCCAGCTGACCGTTTCCGTCCCCAGCGCATCCCGCAGACCCAAATAGATGCCCACGGCCACGCCGCAGGCCAGCAGCGAAAAAATGAGCTGCCGCAGCGACAGCCCGAAGAAGATGTTCTCCTTGTAGTCCCGTATCTCCCGGTTGATTTTGATCTCCATAGCCGTTATCCTCTCTCCGGTGCATTTTTCGCCGGTCGCTTGGGCTGAATGGCCGTGGGACTTTCGCCGCTCTCCGGGCGCAGGAAGTCCATCCGTGCGGCGGCGTGAATGGCATTGTCGTTGAGCTGGCGCTGCCATGCGCCTACGGACGGTGCCCACTTGAATCCGTTGCATTTCAGCTTGCTGCGCTGCTCCTCCGAGGGCTTTTCGTCAAAATACAGCCGCAGACGGTTGTCCTCCTTGTCTGCTTCGGCACGGCCGCCCGGAAAGTCCCAGCCCACATATTCGGTGCTTTGCGTCCGGGATACCTCCTCAATGCGCTGCCGGAGCCGCCGCATCTCTGCTGTGTTGCCGCTGAGGACATAGGACGGATACGGCTGCTTTTCCCACGAATATCCCTCCTGCACACGCCTGTCCAACTTGGCAGCATCCTCATCCGAAAGGCCGGGGCAGCCCAGCGCCGTGGCGTGCTTGCGGAAATAGGCGTTGATCTCCTTCATGCGGGCGTGCATTGCGGTCAGCTTGTCGAGTTTGGCCTGCAGCTTCTCCACCGCCTGCGGATCGTCACTGTAAATCACATGGTTCTGCATCATTGTATTTTCTCCTTTTCAAATTCAAATTAAAGGCCCATCATCTCTCGCACTACACGGTCTGCCATTTTCACCGTCCCGACCAGCACCAGAAGATTGAAAATCAGCTCTCCTACATACGTCCACACCTGCGTGACTGCCGCCGCATTGGGATCAACGGCGGGCGGACTGGATGCAAACAGGGAGAAGATGATGCAGGCCAGCACGATAATGGCTCCCTCCAGACACACGGCGGCATAGGATTTCAAAAAACTCCTGCCAATTTGCTGGCTGGGTTCCCCCGCAAAGGTCGAAAGGGGGATCGGGGCGATGGCCGTGTAGATATACAGACGGAAAAAGCGGCCATATACCGTGAGGACCATGACAAAAGACAAGATCGTGATAAAAAGACCACCGATCAGCGCCACCGCCCAGAGGGGGATGCTCTCCCAAAAGCCGCAGCTTTCAATGGCGGTCACGATTTCGGCGGGAAGCACCGTCTCCTGCGCTGCACCCATCCCGGCTGCCGACATGATGGAGGAAATAACGCCCTGCACAATGGTGAACAGGGCCATCATCAGTTCCAATCCGTAGGTCACGACGGCTTTGGCCAGCGCAAAGCGGATAAAGAGCTTCACCGCCGCCTCCGGGCGCTTGATCTCTGCGAAGGAGCCGCAGGTTTTCACGACGCCCACCACAAAAAACAGCACCAGCAGCGCAAGGCCAATGGCCTGCATCGTGTCGTGGATGAGCAGGACCACGTTCCAGATGGTGCCGCCCTTGAATGTTTCCGGCGATTGCGTGATGAGCTGCCAGATCTCCGCCAGCTTTTCGTTCCAAGTCGCAAGGGCGTTCTCCAGATTCTGAACGACCCAGTTGTCACTCATATTGCGTTCTCCTTTCCCGGCAGCAAGAGACAGGCTTTGCGCCTGCCTCTTGCTGTCATTTTTATCGGGTGCGGTCTGCCGGGGACTTGCGAACGATCCCGTACACGTCGTCCACAAAGAACTTCCCGACAAATGGATTGAAAATCGCATGGCATCTCACGCCGTTGTATTCCGCCAGATAGTCGTTGTCGCCCAGGCGCTTGATGATCCTCGCTTCCCCCAGGACGTGCTTTTCGCCCTGTTTGAGAGAATGGATATAGCACTCGCATTTTCCCATGATGTTCCTCCTTTCCCTCAGCCCGTGATAAGCGCCAGGATCTCTTTGGCAAATGTCACGATCACGCCGCCAGCGAGTGTCAAAAAGCCGTTGCTGCGCTGGGACGGGTCGTGACTCTGGAAGGACAGACCAATCTGGACAATGCCCCAGCCGAGAAGGATCAGCCCCACCGCACGGATCACGCCGAAAATAAAGTCGGACAGGTTATTGATAACCGTCAGCGGGTCACCTGCAGCAGAAGCCGTCACAGGCATACAGCACACGCAGAGGACAGCGGCGGAATAGACCGCCAGAAATACCCGGCTCTTTTTCCCCATCGGCAGGGGCCGGGTTTGCAGACGTTTTCTTTTATCAGGATGCTTCATCATAATTTCCTCCCATAAAAATCGCTTCCAGTTCTTCACTGGACAGCAGTTCAAACTTTTGTTCGGATAGATCGGCCGCAGGAATTTCCTCGTCGGGTCCCCACTGCCAGCCGTCCACACGGATGGACGCAACGGCCTGCTCCGTTCCGCCGTGGACATAGGGCAGGCCGCCGCCATCCGGTGTGCGGGACACCAGCGGGTGGGTCAGGATGTCAAATTTGTCGTCGCAGACCGGCAATTCACCACGGATGAACAGCAGCGCCTTGCGATTATCCAGCATCCGCACCTCGTCCGGTGTCATCAGCTCCCGGCCCGTGATCTGATAATTTGTGCTGTAATTTCCGTTGCGCCCGGACGATTTCCCGTAGGTGTTGGTGTCGATCGTGGCTTTGCCCAGCAGCTCCGAGATATACTTGTGCGACCCCTGTTCGTTGCCGCCGAGATACAGCAGTTCGTCGCAATTTCCCAGCACGCTCTCCCATTGCTTTTCAAACAGTGCCTTTAGCTGGGCTATATTCTGCAGGATGATGGACACAAACACATTGCGGGAACGCATGGTGGACAGCTTGATCTCAAAGTCGTTCGGCAGACTGATATTGGCAAACTCGTCCATCAGGAAATGGACCGGGACCGGCAGGCTGCCGCCGTGCTTATGGTCGGCACTGTCAAAAAGCTGCTGGAAAAGCTGCTGATACAGGATCGACACCAAAAAGTTGAAGCTGGTGTCGCTGTCGGGGATCAGCGCAAACAGCGCCACCCGTTTTTCACCCATGTCCTGCAAATACAGTTCATCCGTGGCCGTCAGGGCAATCAGGGAATCCAGGTTGAACTTCTCCATGTGGGACGCCAATGTGATTTGAATGCTTTTCAGCGTTTTGGCGCTGCCGGAGCGATACTGCTTGTAATACTTCACGGCAATATGCTCCGGGTCCCGCATTTCCAGCCGTTCAAAAAGCACATCCAGTGGAGAGAGATAGCTGTCGTCATCCTCCCGAACTTCTCCGGCCCGAAGCATCTCCATGACCATCGGAAAATTCTGTTCCTCCGGTGGAGCCTCGTGATAGAGATAATAGACCAGCGCCGAGAGAAGAATGGATGCGGTGGAATCCCAGAAGGGGTCCTGCGACTGTGCGCCCTTGGGCGTTGTCGCCTTAAAGAGATTCGTCACCAGCATCTGTACCTCATTGTCGTTGGTCAGGTAGACGAAGGGGTTATAGCAGTGACTTTTCTCCATGTGTAGCAGGTCCAGCACCCGGACATCATAGCCTGATTCCCGCAGCAGCCCTCCGGAATCCCGCAGCAGCTCGCCCTTGGGGTCAAGGCACACAAAGGACGGCCCCTTCGGAGACAGGCACGCCTCATACAGACATGGCTTTGCATAGCAGCGGGTCTTACCTGCGCCGCTGCCGCCGACCACGACCGTGTTCAGGTTGCGCCTGTGCTTTCGACCGTCCAGCCCCATGCGGATGTGCTGGGTGAACACCTTGTTCGGCTCCGGTGGCTTGGCGCAGTATTTCCGGTTCAGCCGCTCCGGGCTGCCCCATTTTGCGGAGCCGTGTTCCACGCCACGCCGGTAGCTGCGCCGGGTGGACAACATCGCTCCCACCAGCAGGCCATAGGCGGCGACAAAAAAGAGGACAGCCTTTCCGCTGTCCTCGCACCAAATAATATGAAACGGATGCTGCATTGCTGCAGGGAACTGCCAGATGATCCCGAAAAGTCCGCCGGATGCGGCCGGGGCCACCAGCAGCCCCAGCCACACCGCAGGAAGCAGGCCCATCAGATACCATACGCTCTTGGGTTTACCGTTCATCCCTGCATTTGCCCTTCCGGGACTTGCTCGGCGCATCAATGGTCTTGACAAGCACCTCATCCACAATATCCGTGGGGCGCTGCTCGTGGATCAGGTCATTTCGCAGTTCATTGAGCGCATGAATGACCACTCCATGCTGGTACGGATCGAGGGTCAGCACTCGCTTGCTCGGTTTCTCCATCGCTTACCGCTCCTTTCTGACATTTTTCTGTGCGGCGGCACGGCTCTGCTCCAGCGCCCGCTCCATCCTGCCGGTCATGGTCTGGAGTGTATCCCGGATGTCGGTCAATTCACTGCGGATGGTCTGTGAATCGGCGTCCCGCAGTGATTCCGGCAGGCGGCTGAAATCGTATCCACGGGCATCCACCCCATATTTGCGGCAGAGCATATAGGAGACGCAATAGCCCCGGAACGCATCCGCCTGCGGGTCAGCGTGCTCCGCCTGGTCCAGCTCCGCACGGGCCATTGCCAGCGACACACAGCGAAACAGGTCCTGTCCGTCCATGCCACGCTGGACAACGACCGTTCTGCGGGTGTAATCATAAGCCGCACCGTTTGGGACATTCTCCGCCATTTCAATGGGCACCGGGCGCTTGGAAATCAAAGCCGAAAGCAGCAGGCGGTCATCATAATGGATCTGCGGCTGGCGTTTGGCATCCGTCTGTGCAATGTCAAAGACCTTTTTCACATGATAATAATATCCCGTGCGGCCGTCCTCGGTCACATAACTGTCCCCGGCCTCCAAAATGGAAATGCCCGTCTCATGCCTGCGGACATATACGCCCTGTTTCTTCCAGCCGTCAAAGTCCCGTAGACGGGTGGCCTTGTCATTCTGTGCGTAGATCAGCAGGGCATTGGTAGGCGAGTAGCGGTCAAAGCGTGCCTGCACATCCAGAAAGCCCCGGAAGGCGTCTCCGTCCTGCATGATCTCATGCGCCATTTCATCCGCCAGCGCATACAGGTCGTCCCGCTCGGCCTTTTTCTTGGCGGCGTATTCCTCCTTTGTCAGCTGCGGCGGGGCGCTGGGCGGCTCCGGGGCAGCGGGGGTGGTGAACAGATCGTCAAAATTTGCCATCGTTATCGCTCCTTACTTTTTCTGCTCCGCTTCTTCTGCGGAGGCTGCTTATGCCGGATGGGCTGCTGCAGCCCTTTCTCCTGCTCCGGCTCGTTCCGCTGGGTGGGAATGCTGCCGTCCTCCTGTCCACGCCGGATCTCCCGCAGCTCCTCCCGGACGGAAGGGCGGGCCTCCTTAGACGCCCCTTCGGAGTTCTCTCTGGTTTTGGAAGAAGGCTCGGACGGACGGGAGCGCTCCGTGCGAGCCGCCGTAGGGTTTTCACGAAGCGTCTCCTGCCGGTCGGCGGGACCCGAAAGCATCTCATCCAGCAGCCGGTCATCCTCGCTTTGCTGGGGATGCGTCTGCTCCGGAACCGGCTGGCCAGAACCCTCTTTCTCCTTGCCGGACAAGTTCTCCCGGATGGCCTCCGGGTCGGATACCGTGGCGATTTTGATATTCTCCACGATTCGGTTGATTTTGGCGGCATCCTCGGCACGCACCATGATCTCGCTGATGCCCTGCGGGTTGCCCTTTGCCTCCCGCAGCACGCAGTAGACCACGCCGTAGCGCTTGGCGTCAGCCACAAAACGGGCCATGTCCTGATTTTTGACGGTAAAGATGGTCAATTCCTTGCCGCTGCGGAGCATGGCGGTCAGACGCTGCCGCCCCTTGACCTTGTTCTTGTCCCGGTTTTTCAGGGCGGCGATCAGCAGCGCCGATACCTCCTTGGCCGCACTGCCTGTGATCTTGGCTGCCACCTCCACGCCTTCCAGACTGAGCCGGACGACCTGTTCGGCGGCGTCACCGGATGTGTTCATGTTGCTGTTCCTCCTTCTGTTGATTTTTCTCGTCCTCCCGGACGGCTTTCAGTTTCTCCGCTATCACGCCGGAGCGCTCTGCAATGTCGTCGCACAGGTGCAACTCCCGGCGCAGCGCTTTGAGCCGTTCAGACAACTCCCTGATCTGCGCCCTGTGTGCATCAGCCTGTTCCGGGCTATCCCGGACGGGCTTGGTACGCAGTGCCTTCTGCAGCGCCCGACGCTGGGCGGAAAGGGTCGTGATCTGCACCTCCTGTTCCTTTTGATATAAAGCAAGCTGCTCGGCGGTATCAATGTGATGCCGTGCGAGCAGCCGTACTTCCTGTGAGATATTATTCAGTTTTATCAGATCCTCCCGGAGAAGAAAATGGAGCCGTGCCCGGTTCTGCGGGCGGCGCTTTGGAAATACACCGAGTTTATAGCAGTAATACAGATACAGCGCCCGGAAGCCGGTTATCTTGCGCATCTTCTGCCACTTGCCCATAGAATAGACCTTCTTCCGCTCTTTCGGAGCCTCTGGATGGGGAACCTGCGGCAGGGGCTGGGACAAAATACGCCGCCGTATCCCATCTTCGGTGTATGCCGCCCCAAAGTTCCGGGCAAGGCGCACAAAGCGCTCCTTTCCGGGCGGTCGCACGGAGATGTCCTTGCCGAACTTCACCGCATAGCCCTTCTGGCGCAGCAGGTAATAAAACTGCTTTTCGCTGACGCTTTCCCGGATCAGCTCGTCGATTTCGCTGCGGATCAGGCCACGCCATGTGGGGCGCTGCTCCTGCTCGGCCCGCCATTCCCCGTAGTGTTTCGACTTTCCCAGCTGGGGCTTCTCCACCACGGACAGGCCGTATTCCCGGCAAAGTTCGTCGGAGACTGTCCGCATTTCGTAGTAGTCTTTCCCGGTACGGTGGTAGCGGATGCCATCCACAAAGGATACGGTGTTCACCACAAAATGACTATGCAGGTGGTTTTCCTTATCCAAATGGGTGGAGACCAGCACCTGATATTTCTCGCCCCACAGCTTCCGGGCCAGCTTTACGCCGATCTCATGGGCCAGTTCCGGCGTAGCCTCACCGGGGGCAAAGGACTGATACCCATGATAGGCAACGACGCCGTCCTCCTTGCCGAAGCGCTTCTTGACCGCCAGCATCTCATCCCGTGCCGTTGCGGGCAGGCAGTTGATGCCGCTGACCAGCTGGCGCAGTATGGGGACACTTTCGCTGTCCAGCGCCGCCGTCGTTTTATCCGAGCGAGCGGCGTAGTCAATGACATCCGATAGATTCTGCGTCTGCGCATCTGTCATATCCTTTTGCCGGTAGAACTGCGGGTTTTCTGTCTTTTCCGGGTTCTCGATATAGAGCACCACTTTGCCGAGCCATCCCTTCACGGCCCAAATGGAAGTTGTTGCCATAGCGCTACTCCCGCTTTGCCGGAAGGATGACTGCCGCTGTGACCTCCCGGATAAAGGCTTCCCATTGCTTGCTTCCTTCATCGTACCGCTTGGCATCTATGACGTTCAGCACATGGGCCTTCTGTGCGATTTGGTTGAGAAGGTTGCCCACATAATGCAGCTCCCGCATGAAGGCGAAGTATTCCGGCGGCGGGGCCTCACGGGGCACTACTCCGGCAATCAGGTGCCGCAGGTAGGCTTCACGGGACAGGCGACATTTCTCCACCTGCCGGTTCAGGTGCTCCGCCTCCTTCTCGTTCAGCCGCACCTTGATCTCTATCTCTCGCTTGGTCATTACTGTTCCTCCAAAGGTCAAAATTGCCGCATCTGGCGGCGAGGGGTTACAGGGGATGCCCCTGTCAGGCTGCCTTTTGTCCCCCAAAGGCGTTGCTTGCTGGTATAGTACATTCCTGCACGCCCTGCGGGCGTGCGTCCGGGGGTACCTGCTGATAAGAACATCCGTTATGGAAAATCAAGTGTAAATCCCGGCACACAATATACCGCAAGCCCCCTCTGTTTTTCATTTAAGGTTATACCGTGAAGTATTATAATTTCGGGTATAATTTTGAGTGTTACTTTATCGTCCTCGCTCCCTGCCTCGCTCCGGAAGGGTCATCACCCGGTCGTAGTCCTCCCGGAGCATATAGCAGCGCTCTACGCTCCACCCACGTTCTCCGCCGTATTCCGCAGCCATATACTGCTCCAGTCGGACGCAGGGGTCCGTCCCGTCCAGACAGCGGGCGTAAATGGAATAACCGCCCATGTTGGGCTGAAATGCCTTGTTATCGCTGGATACCGCATAGGTGCGGGAGCGCTCGCTGTATGCTGTGGAAAAGCTGTCTGCACGGAAGGTGATATACCCGCTCACATGGATGCCGCCTCGCTCCGCTTTGCGAAACAACTCCCGCAGTTTTCCGTAGGACAATTCGACTTGCTGCTCTGGATACTGTGCTGAAAAAGAGACGCCATCAGAATCCACCGATGCAAGAGCGTATTCGCCGTTTTTATACTGGCAACGCACGGCTGCTTCCGCCTCCTCCCGGCTCTCGGCATCTACCGTAACTGCCCGCTTCCATGTCTCTGTAATAAGAACCTTATATTCGCTCATCGTGCCATACTCCTCTCTGGTTTTGATACTGTTCTGGTGATTGGCAGCCTCTTCCGCAGGCAAAGCCAATCGTTATAGTCCTTGCCCTGGCAGGGAAAGCCGTCCCGCACGACATACCTACCTGCCAGCTGCTGCCGGATCGCATCGGCGGCGCTGCGGCCCGCAAGGTCGTTGTCGAGACACAGGTAAATGGTTCGGATTTCCCGGTGGTCCCGAAGATACTGAGACAGAGCCAGCGGCAGACGCCGCTCTGCCAAATTCTTTTTGGGCTGGTACACACCGGCCAGAGACAACAGGTGCTGTGCCCTCCACGGCAATCTGTCCTCCTGCGCCATCGTCGCAAAGGAAAGCAGGTCGATGGCCGATTCAAACAGATACAGCACTGGCGACGGCTCCTCGGCAGGGATGGAAAAGGAAAACCGCTTATCGCTGCCCGTCGCTTCCCCTTTGAAGTCTGTCCCGATTCCCCGCAGACAGGCATAACGGGGCTGATCGTCTTTATCCTTGCCGACAAATACGACATTATGGTGGGGATAGCTCTCATAGAGCCGACCGGTCCGGATGCAGAAATCAATCAGTTCATAGTCGATTCCTCGGCGGTGCAGATACTCGATGGCGTGGGCGGCACAGCGGCTGGCCTGCGGCAAAAGCAGTGTCTTTGTCCGCTCCGGCTGCTGACGGGTACAAGAAATGGGCGGCTGCCCAGCCGCCCGTCCCACGATCCGCTCCACCGCCTCGGTAAAGGGAATCTCTTTCACTTTGATCAGATAATCCAGTGCCGTCCTGCCGCCAATCCCACGGGAAAACCAGCACCACTTCCCGTTGGAAATTTTCAGGCTGTCGTGCTCACGGGTGCAGTAGGTGCTGCCGCCAAAATGCACCAGCTCCTGCGGCTCATAGGTCTGGAGATAGGTCAGTAGGTCCATTTCCTTCGCCCGGTCGATCATCTCTCTTGTCACATAGCCCATCGTTTCATCATCTCCTTGATATAAAAATAAGCCGGACGGTTTTCACATGAATGAAAGCCGTCCGGCTATGTAACGTTTTGCACCCCATTTTTCTGACCCACCAATCCCTCGTGGAAGATTGATGGGGAAACCTTCATTGCGAAATGGCGATAAATTTCTGCGTCTCTCCATCGAGACAACTTTTTCAAGGGACTTTTGCTCAGGATTGTCAACTTTTTCAAGGGACTTTTCTCGGCAAGCTGCAACTTTTTCAAACGACTTTTACGACAAGGTGCAACTTTTTGGCACAACGGTGTAGTTTGGATATGCTTTTCAGATGTCCCCATTATGATAAATTAATTTATGATAATCTCGTTTATATTATAAGCGGGGGACGCAGAGCAGTCGAGCCATTATCGGATATTTTCCCTATCAATTTTCCTGCGGCTAAATTATATCTATTGCCGCTTGAAGCAATTTTATCGCAAGAATTTGCGTTATTTCTGCGAAATCGAGATATAAATATTGACGCAGGCGATTTTAACTGCTATAATATGGGCGAAGAATGGAGAGACTATACTGTGAATGGAGGTATCCGCTTATGCTTATTCAATTTTCGATTGAAAACCATCGCTCAATCAAAGATAGTGCAGTCATCAGCTTTGCAGCATCAAAGGATAAGTCCCTGGAGTCTTATCTGCTGCACCCAGATGAAAAAAGGGCGCTTTTACCTGCTATTGCTATTTACGGAGCGAACGCTGCCGGTAAAAGTAATGTGCTGCACGCACTGATGACGATGAAGGATATGGTTGTCGGAGAAGCAGCCAAAATATCCAAAGGACAAAAATTGCCGTGGGAACCGTTTGGAGGCACCACAACGCCTACATCTTTTGAGATCGTATTCATCTATCATGGCATTCGTTACGCTTACGGCTATTCTTTCGATGCTAAGAAGATCTATACGGAGTATTTGTACCACTGGCCCAATGGGCGTGAGGCGCTGATTTTCTCAAGAGAAAACGGCGTATATGAATTCCGAGAGAATATCAATGAGCAAATCACACTCAGCAACCGCACGCCGGATAATAAGCTGTATCTGGTTTCCTCAAACGACTGGAATCTGCCGCAAACGGAAAACGCCTACAAGTGGTTCTTGGAAAAGCTGACATTCTTGATGGAGGAAGCACCTGCCGCCTCGGAAACGGTCGCACAGATCGTCAGCGGCGATGAGAAGAAGGCTCGTATCCTGAAGGAATTGCTGCTTGCCGACCTCGGCATTTCTGATGTGACCATCAAGAACGTTTCCGGCAAGGCCCCGGTCATTACGACCACCCACCGTGTCATCGGTGCGGATGGCAGCGTGGAACACTTCCAGCTTCTTATGGATCAGGAGTCCTCCGGAACGCAACGGTTCTTCTCCCGTATCGGCGGCTGGCTGCAAGCGCTGGAGGACGGCGCACTGCTTGTCGTTGACGAGATCGAGGACAGTCTGCATCCGCTCCTGACAAAGCGGCTGATCGAGATGGTTCAGGATAATACGATCAACACAGAGGGAGCGCAGCTTCTGTTTACGACGCATGATGCGATGCTGCTTGATCTTACCTTCTTCCGCAGAGATCAGATCTGGTTTGCAGAAAAGGACGAGCGGTCCTGTGCAACTGAGCTGTATTCGCTGGCGTCCTTCTCTCCGAGAAAGGGAGAGAACATCCGCAAGGGGTATTTGCAAGGGCGCTTCGGTGCGATCCCGTTTATCGGAGGTGACGGCTTATGGCAGGAATGAGGAAAGAATACGACCCAAATAAAGCAGGCCGTCGCAAACGTAGGCCCATCATTTATATAATCTGTGAGGGAAAAGAAACGGAGATCAAATATTTCAAGCATTTCCGTTCCCGCAACTGCCTGGTAGATATTGTGCCGATTTCTTCCAAGCACAAGGCTGCAGAGCATTTGGTGAAGCACGCAAAAGGGCTGCTTTCTCAATCGGATTATTTTCCAAAGGACGGAGACCAACTGTGGTGCGTTTTCGATTGCGATGATAACAAGAACTCCGAATTGAAAAATGCCGCCGACTACGCTGAGAAACACGGGTATAAAATTGCCTATTCCAATCCTTGCTTTGAGTACTGGTATCTGCTTCATTTTGTAAAGCAGAACAGCTACTTAAACGGGGCCGAAGAAGTTCTGCACCAACTGCAAAGCAAAGGACGGCTTGAAAAATACGAAAAGAATCTGGATGTTTTTGCCGACCTGTTACCTCATCAATCAGAGGCAATGCAGCGTGCCAGGGAACGCTTGGATAGCCTTTACAAGGACAATGTAGTTATTCTCAGCCGAGATAGTAACCCGGTCACAACGGTTTGCGAGCTGGTTGAGTATCTGAACAGCCAGCAATCTTAAAGCAGCGCCCACAACCGCAAAGTGAAAACTTGCGAAAATATGCAACTTTTTGGAGTGTCGGAGAGAGCAAGGCAGCAGGCCGAAACAGCCTGCTGCCTTGTTCTCTTCCTCGACCGGTAAAAGCAGAAGGATGCAGATCACCGTTCCCGGTCTGCCGTTCTCGGCCGGGGGCTGCCGCCCTCGTCCGGCTCCTCCGACATGACGACACGATCCGGCTCATTGAGATTCAGCAGCACATTCAGTTCATTCAGCCGCCGTGTTTTTTCGGCCAGTTCCGCCTCCTTCGGAAAGGGAGCGGTCATCTCCGTGCGGGCATTTTCAAGCTGCTCGGAGGTATGGGCAAGCTGTGACCGTACGCTTTCCAAACGCTCATCGATTTTCTCCAACGCATTGTCGATACGGGTCACATTGCCGCCTGCGTCTGCCCCCAGCACAGCCGTATGGGAGAGACTGCCTTTCAGCGTCATGTGAAATTCGTTGGCTTTGCTGTCATAGGAGAGCACCATATCAAATCCACGGTAGCTGCCAACGGGGACAGTCTCCACCCCGTTCATGTGGGTGCAGGCGTGGATGATGGCTTTACCGGCGTTCTCACGCTCGGTGTAGATGACGCCATTTAAGACCATCGGCGCAATGCCCTCAGCGGGCTTCGGATGCTCCGCCAGCCGTGCGCTGTCCTGCTCATATCCGGCGATGCGTTCGTTCAACTCCTTGATCTCTGCCGGATACTTCCGCAGCACCAGTTCCTCCAGCGCATACCGCTGGCTCAGATGGCTGGCACGGAGCATATTCAGCTTGCTGCCCTCCATATCCAGATTACACTTTTCAATGATCTGCGGGTTTCCCGTGGCCAGTGCCTTGATCTCGGCATAGGAAAGCGCCGTTTCGTCCACATCCTCCGCCGCACGGGCCGGTAGTTTGGAGGTCATGATTTGGGCAATAAACCGCTGCTTGGATTCCACCAGCTGATAAAGATAGGCGTCGAATGTACCCTCGGTGACATAGCGGAAAATTTCTACCTCCGGATTCTGGTTGCCCTGCCGCACGATGCGACCAAGGCGCTGCTGGAGGTCGCTGGGCCGCCAGGGACAATCGAGATCATGCAGGGCAATAAGCCGGTCCTGGACATTGGTGCCTGCGCCCATTTTGGCCGTGCTGCCCATGAGGATGCGCACCTCGCCTCCACGCACTTTGGCAAACAGCTCCTTTTTCTTTTGCTCGGTTTTGGCATCATGGATAAAGGCAATTTCCTCCTCCGGAATACCCTCTGCCACGAGCTTCTTTTTCAGGTCGTTATACACATCCGTAAACTGATCCGGTATCATTTCATAGATCCCTTCTGCATTTTTCTGCATTTCAATCGGCGTATTCTTGTTAGGCGTAGACAGGTCGCAGAAAACCAGCTGGGTGCTGCGCTGATCTTTGGTCTGCGCCCAGATACGGGCGACATTGCGGGCGCAGGTTGCGACCTTGCCGTTGGGGTCATCGGCGGCCAGCGGGTTGATAAGGCGCATATCCAGCGCCAGCTTCCGTCCATCGTTGGTGATGCGGAGCATATTGTCCGTGCTGGGATCGACCGCACGGGCACGGACACGATCGGCTCGTTCCGCCAGTTCCGCTACCACCGCCCGCTGCAATTCGTTCGGCTGGATGACCTCGGTGTGAAAATTGGCTTTCGGGACCGGCAGGTTCAGCATATCCGCCGTCTGCACATCGGCCACCATTTTGAAGGTCGCCATCAGTTCCGGCAGATTGAAAAATTTTGCAAAGCGGGTTTTCGGGCGGTAGCCGCTGCCTTCGGGGGCCAGTTCGATGGCTGTCACCGTCTCTCCAAAGTCGCTGGCCCAATCGTCGAAGTGGACAAGGCCCATCTCCTGCAGCGTCCCATACTGCAAGTACCGCTGGATCGTATATAACTCCACCATGCTGTTGGAAATGGGGGTGCCGGTGGCGAAGATAACGCCGTGGCTGTTGGTCAGCTCGTCCAGATACTGGCACTTGGCAAAGAGGTCCGAGGATTTCTGTGCCTCCGTCTGTGCGATGCCGCCGACGTTCCGCATTTTCGTCATCAGGAACAGGTTCTTGAAATTGTGGCTCTCGTCGATGAACAGTCGGTCGATGCCTAATTCTTCAAAAGTCACCGTGTCGTCTTTGGTGCTCTGGTCGTTGAGCTTTTCCAACCGTGTCTCCAGCGACTTGCGGGTGCGCTCCATCTGCTTGATGGTGAAGTTCTCCGCCCTCTGCCGCTTGGCGTCGCTGATGGCCAGCAGCACCTCGTTGATCTGCCGCTGCAGAATCTCCCGCTGCCGCTCACGGGACAGGGGGATCTTCATCAGCTGACTGTGGCCGATGATAACAGCGTCATAATCGCCGGTGGCGATGCGGGCGCATAGCCTGCGGCGGTTGTGCTTTTCAAAGTCCCGCTCGGTGGCCACCAGAATGTTGGCAGCCGGGTAAAGCTGGAGCCATTCTGCTGCCCACTGCTCCGTGATATGGTTCGGCACCACGACCAGCGACTTGGTGCATAGCCCTAACCGCTTCATCTCCATAGCGGCGGCAACAATTTCGTAAGTTTTCCCTGCCCCTACTTCGTGGGCCAGCAGCGTGTTGCCGCCGTAGATCACATGGGCGATGGCGTTCACCTGATGCTTCCGCAGGGTGATCTCCGGGTTCATCCCCACAAAGCGGAGATGGCTGCCGTCGTACTCCCGTGGGCGGATGGAGTTGAAGGTGTCGTTATAAATACGGCACAACCGCTCCCGCCGGTCAATGTCCTGCCAAAGCCAATCGGCAAATTTGGACTTGATCAGTTCCTGCCGGTCCTGCGCAATGGCGGTTTCCTTCACATTCAGTACCGGCCGCTCCTTGCCGTCCTCCACAACGGTGTCGAACACCTTGACTACCCGCTGATTCAGCGTCTGCTCCAGAATGTGATATGCCGTAATGCGTTTGGTGCCGTAGGTGGTGACGGCTTTGATGTTGCCGCCGTCCATGCTCTTGTTGCTGATGTTCCATTCGCCGCTGTATTCGGAGCGAACGACCCGCATTTTCTGCCGGGCATATACGCTGGTGCCGAACAGCTCGAACATAAACTGCTGATAAATCTCGGCGGGCACCCACGATGCACCGATCCGCACGCCGATCTCCGCAGCGGTCAGGTCTGGCGGCTGCACGGCCTCCAATGCGGCGGCATACCCGACCAGTTCCTGCTTCTTTTCAGCCGGTAACGCTGCTTGCAGGGCCTTCACCATTTGCAGCTTTTTCCGCACATTGCCGGACAGAAATTCCTCAGCGGTGACATAGGGGTATGCCGCCAGATCAAGCTGCGCCGGACTGATCTCCTCCGGCGTAAGACCGCAGCGGATATTCTGGTAGATGACCCCGGACAGCTCCTGCACCAGTTCCTCCTCGCTTTTTCCGGAGCGTTCCGACATAAAGGCGAGATCGACCTGCGCTTTTTCAGAAAGCGATACCGCCAGCGCCTCCGAAGCCGTGTCCACCTGCGCCACCGGCATATTGGGCCGGATGGTCCGTTTGGTGAACATATCCGCCTTGCGTGCAAAATTGCCCTCGTTATCCAGCACCTCCAGCGAGCACAGCAGGGGATAGCTGCCGTCGTCCGAAAAGGCCAGATGGTTGCCACGGGTGCAGAGCCGCCCATATTTTTTCACATAGGCGTCATACAGACTGCCAAGTTTTTCCTGCTCCCGCCAAATGATCTCGTCCGGGTGGTTTTCCATCTGATAGGCGATGAGTTGGCGGGCGCAGTCCCGCAGCGCCATCATACCCCGCACCCGGTTCTCGGTGGTGAGCGGCAAATTGACCGGCTCCATGCGGCTGTCGATACGGAAATACAGCTTGCCGTCCACAGCGGTAAAGCTGTAATTCCGTACATCGGGGTCGGCGGGGATGGACAGATCTTCCTCCTCTGGCCCATCCTGCTCATAGGCGGGGAGCCGGGCGTGCAGTTTGGATACGGCCTTATTCAGCAGGGCGGCAAGGTCATCCCCTTCACGGGGCCTGCACACGCTGTCCATGCCGTATTGGGTGCTCTCCATGACCATCTCGCCCAGCACCATTTCCGGGTGCCGGACGAAATAGCTGTTCATGCGGATGCCGTTTTCATCCGTGTCCAAATGCACCCAATCTGGCTCTATATCCACGATGCGGTCACGCTTCTGGAGAAAGAGAATGTCGCTGGTCACATCCGTCCCGGCGCTGGCCTTGAAGGCCGTATTCGGCAGGCGGACCGCCCCGATGAGGTCAGCCCGCTGGGCCAGATATTTCCGCACGGCGGGGCTTTCCTTGTCCATCGTACCTTTTGAGGTGATGAAGGCAATCACGCCGCCCGGACGTATCTTGTCCAGTGTTTTTCCGAGAAAATAATCATGGATGAGCCAGTGATGCTTGTCGTAGCGCCGGTCAACGACCTTGATATTTCCAAAAGGCACGTTGCCCACCGCTGCGTCAAAGAAGCTGTCCGGTATCTCCGCCTTTTCATAGCCGGCAACGGAAATACGACTGTTCTGATAAAGTTGTCGAGCGATGCGGCCGGAAATACTGTCGAGTTCCACGCCGTAGACCTTGCAATCCCTCATGCTGTCCGGCAGCATTCCCATAAAGTTGCCAACGCCGCAGGCGGGCTCCAACAGGTTGCCGCTTTCCAAGCCCATCTGTGCCAGCGCCTGGTAGATGGCGTCGATGAGAACGGGCGGGGTATAAAAAGCGGTCAGGCTGCTGGCACGGGCGGCGGCATATTCCTCCTCGGTGAGCAGCGCTTTCAGTTCGGCGTACCGGCTGTGCTTTTCATCGAAGCAGTCGGCAAGGCCGCCCCAGCCCACATAGCGGGAAAGGGTTTCCTGTTCCTCCGGCGTTGCCAGCCGGTTTTCTTGCTCGACCCTCTGCAGGGTGCGGATGGCGGCCACATTGGCCGCATACTTTTCCGCCTTGCTGCCCACGCCAAGCGCCCAATCTGTGATGCGGAAGTCATGCCGCTGCTGGGCTGGTATTTCCGGGTGGAGCGGTGCAAAGCGCACACGTTCCTGCATGGGCTTTGGTGCGGGGAGAGCGGTTTCCTCTTCGGCGGGTACTTCCGGCCCGGATACCTCCACTTCTGTTTCTGTGGGCGGTTCCGGCTCCATTTCTGGTTCCTCTGGCGGCAGTTCGGCAGGAAAATAATCCGTCCCACTTTCGCCGGAGACCACGACAGAAATACCGAGCGATTCCAACTTGCTCTGCACAGTTTCCGACGAAGATATGGGAAATCCGGCCATCAGATAGGAGCCGCTTCCGCCGCTGACTCGACGTTTCGTTGTGGCATATCCGAATTGGTCATGCAGTGCCTGGGCATCCTTTTCAAACGCCTCGTAGAAATCTCCAACCTGTACCAGTACCAGCGCATTCGGATATTGTGCGCTCAATGCGGTATATTGCTGCCAAACCGGGCTTGCTTGTGCCATTGGCATTTGCAGCGGTTTTTCAAGGCCAAATACGGAATAGGTACCGTCCAGATAGGCCCGCATGGCTTCCAGCCCTTGCTTCCGCAGGTTATAGTGCCGGTCGTCTGCCTTGGTGGATTCCCAGGCAGGGAGCATATTCTGATAAATTTCCTGCACCCGGTCAGCATCCAAAAGCTGTGCGGCCACGGTTTTGACGCACTCCCAATAGTCTGCAATGGCGTTTTGGGAAAACGGCCGCACCACATCCTCCGGCGTATCCATGAAGAAGTTGACGATCTTCCGGGCCAGCTGTTCCCGCTCATACTTCGGCATGGCCGCCCGGTCGGCATCGGAGAGGAATTTGTTCTGGGAGATCAATTCTCCGATGCGTTTGGCCGCCTCCGGCCATTTCAGCGTGACCTTGGCATAGGGGGCCGTGATACTGCCGTGACTGAACTCGATGCCCTTGCCACGGATGCGGGTGATATTGTCATTCCCGCCGCAGTGACCGCTGTACTCCCCGTGATAATCCTTGAGGTATTTTTCCCGCTCGGCCTTATCCTTGTGGGTGGCGTAAAAAGCGTACACGCCGAGACGGTAGTCGGTGTTTCCGCTGCCCTCACGCAGCACTGCGTCGATCTCGTCGGCGGAAATAAAAAACTTCCGGTCGGGAGTAAACCCGTCGGCAACAGTAAAATGCAGCGGCTCTCGCTGAAGGTCACGGAGCCGCTGCAATATCTCTTTCGGACGGTGGCTCCGGAAACGCAGCAGGTCTTGCCCGGCGTCCAGCGCATCGTTGAACGCTCCCCACTCATCCACGCATTTTTGCAGGGTATCCGCCTCGCAGAGAAGGCCATAGATCTGCTTCTGCACTTCCGGATAGCCGCCCTTGACGGAATGGGCCAGCATGGCCAGCGGCAGAAAGCCCGCTTCCCGTGCTTCCTTCGTTATGTCCCGGCTGGTATAGGCGATGCTGTCCGCCAACTGCATCCGCTCGTAATGCTCGACTTCATCCAGTTCGCTCTGCGGCATATACCGCCCCAAATCCAGCAGCTCCCGGATGCGCTTCGCTGCTTCCTCCCATGAAAGCAGTGTAGCGCTGCTGCGCTGCGTCGTTGTGCCACGGGCAATACGCATCCCCTCGGTGTCATACCAAAGCGAAATTCTTTCTCCGTCAAAATAGAAGCCTGCACCGTTTTCGCCGTAATACTTTTGCAGAAATGCGGCGTTGTCCGGCTTATCCTTCATAAAGTAGGCGCAGATGATGAGCCGACTGTGCTCGTCATTGGCCCCAACGCACAGGGCTTCGTCAATGATCTGCTGGGGCAGCTTGGGATGGGAGAACAGCGGGGCATCCGCAGGCTGGGCAGGCAGGTCAAAGAAGGTGAGCTGCTGCGGGTCCTTTGGAACAAACGGCTTGATGCTGGTATTGATGAAATATTCCCGCTTGTCAATAAGCTGCGCCGTGAAGCCTGCCACCAGCTTCCACGAAAATACGCTCTCGCTGGTGCGGGACGGGAAGGACCCTTCCCACATGAGCAGACCGTCCTCCTGCGGATGATAGCCAAGCCGCACGCCGTCTGCGATGATCTCTGTCCAGCGATTCTGATAAGCAGAGCGAATATACTTCGCACGATCATCTTCATCCGGGTGGGTGTCGAAAAACAACTCGATCTGCGCCTTCTTGTAGATCAGGTCATCATTGCGGTTTTCGATGATGGCGAAAATTTTCTTCTCATCCAAAAAAGCGGGCAGTTCAGGGGATGTTTCCTCCGCACTGTCCGCTTCTTCGGGTTCGGTGTTCAGTTGTAGATCAGCTCCGCCAGCACCGTCTCCTCGGCGGCGTTTCTCAGGCTGTTCATCAGCCCCACCCATTTCATCGGGTCGGCTGCTTTCAGCTCCTCCGTCACGCCCTCGGTCCGAGCCATCTCCGTCACCAACTGTTCCATGCGCTCCTTTGCCGTCCGGTCGATCTCCGCCAGATGCTCGTTCAGCTTGCCCGATGTCAGCAGATTCGTGAACAGCACCTTCCGGTGCGCTTTCAGATACTTCCTGCGCAGCAGGCCGTATTTCCCAAGGGCCGTCTCCGGCTCCTGCGGCGGCAGCAGATCCGGCAGCCGGCAGCCGTCCTTCATCGTGTAGGTCATGTCCATGTTTTTCGCTCCTTTCAGCCTGTGGGTTTGTTTGCTCGTGTATAGGATACGCAGTTTCTGCAGGCGGCGCAACTGTGCGAATTTGCTTTTGGCGGCTTCGGACCGTCCGGGCAATGGCACGCAGACCGCTTTCGGCAATATCCCGTGTGGCCACGCCCAAGGCGTTCATGGTCTCCGGCGTGTTGAAATTGAACACCTCGGAGAAATCCTCCGGTTCAAAATATGCATCCGGTTCCAGACCGCAGCGGCATAGCAGCATATAGGCTGTGCTGTTTTCCAGCAGACGGCGGTAGAGCACCTTCACATTCAGCTCGTCCAGTTCCTCCAGAAAGCTGCCGTCCCGGCTCTGCTGCAGGTCTGCGAGATAATCCACCATGTTATCTGTAACGGCATTTCCCATAGCGGATACGATGGCGTCCCCCAGCATCTCCTTCTGGGCCAAAGCACCGAACCGATGCTCCAGCGCCTCCACGATCTCCGGCTCCTGTTCGGCGGACACCTGCCACAGGGGCACAGGGCGGTGAAAGCGGCCCTCATGGGTGTCGGAAATGTCAAAATAGTATTTCAGTCGTGCCCGGCCGGGGGTATCCCGGTCAAACACGGCGATGCCTGTGGAACCCGGATCGACCCAGCGGTCGAATCTGCGGTTCCAGTGCGCCATTTCCAGAACGGCCGTGGCATCCGGGCGCTGGGCGTGTACCAATACCTGCTCCTCGAAGTGCAGCTTATAGTTCCGGCAGGCGGAGCGCAGGAACGCCGTCCATTTGTCCCCACGGGCCAGTGCGGCCAGCTCCTGCCGGTAAACCTCCGTGATCTCCTGAAATCTGCGTGCCATGGGCAGCACCTCCTATCTTTCTTTTGGTTTTTCCCTGTCCTTTTTCAGCAGGTATTTATCCATATATTCCTTGGCCGAACACAGATCGCCGGTGTAGTTCCAGTCGTTTTCCGGGTCGATATGGCGGTAGGCGTTGTTATTGTACCGGTTCGGCTCCAGCTTGATGGGTGTCGCAGACAGCAGCGTTCCCCAGTGGTTGACCATGATCCAGCGGCCGATCTCCACGGGGATCCCGCACTGATCGTCGTCATTGCGTACCTCATAGAGATACAGCCCCTTGGGCACCGTGTTTCGGTCTACCCGCAGGCAGGTAAAGAGCATGGGACGGTCAAACACCTCCACCAGCTCAAAGCGTTCTTTTCTTGCATCAACAGACATACCGTTTTCCTCCTATCTTTCTCGCGCCGCTTCCCGGACGGGCGGAAACCGCCAGCCGTAGACCCGCCCGATCTCGTCGCCCAGGCGCTTTGTCACACGGGTCACATCGGCGCGGGTGGCGGTGCCGCTGTACAGCTTTTCTTTCAGCCGGTCGATCTGTGCTTCACTCACATTCTCCTTGTAGGCACGGTAGAGATAATGGTTCGTGCCGTCATGGTGGACGGCATCGCAGCGCAGATCGCCCAGCCGGTCTACATACCATGTGGAATAGTCCATCTCGGAATACAGGCAATCGCGGATATTGCCGCTTTTGATTTCGGCATAACCGGGATAACGCCCATCCCAGCGTCCGATGTCTGCGATCAGCAGAATGGGGCGGGAGAGCTGGATGTTCAGATTGCACCGCTCGTCATCGAGATAGTCGTTGTTCTGCTCGACCATCAATTCCATCCGTTCCTGCTCGGAAAGCTCGGGGTACTGCTCCTCCAGATCGTCCCTCCAATCCTCGTAGTCCGGGTCGCTGCTCCAGATAATATGTTTCTGCTCGGTCATCGTGCGTCACCTCGGTCTTTCTCCCGGCGCTTTAACGGCTGTCCCTGTGCATCGTAGTTGGCAGGATCGGCAATGGGCTTGTCAAAGCCGAACATGGAGCCGCCCTTCATGGCCTCCTCCTGGGCGCGGGTCACGCCCAGCTTGCGGTTATATTCCTCCACAAGCGCACGGGCTTCTTCCTTTGAGGTGTGGGGAATGTCCGTCTTGTAATAGCCGGTTTCGCCCCGTTTCAAAATCACCACATTTCCGGTGTCCAACAGGAGAGAGTAGCACTGCTTCGGCAGGGAGGAGCGCAGCGGCACATAAGTGTTGCCGTTTCGCGCCATCCATTCGGCAAACTGCGCCATGTGATACAGGTTATCGACCCCGTAGCCGATCTCGGCGCGGTTCTCGTCAATGTAGCGGCAGGTGTGGTCACTATGGCTGCCATCCGGGCGGGTCACACGGATACTGTCCCCATCCGGGATGCGGAACAGTGTCTTTCCCTGCGGGTCCACAAAGCAGATGCCACGCTCGGCGTTTTTCAAATGCCGGTCCAGCGCTTCCCGGCGATAGCAGTAGACATACAGGTTATAATCCCCCTGCATAGGGTTCAGCCGCAGGAGATAAGCGTGCTCCGGTGTATCCACCCGGAATCCATACTGCGGAATGAAATCCTCGGCAAACACACTTTCTTTATGTTCATAACAGTATCTGGAAAGGCTGCTGCGGTTTTTGAAAATGCCGCCATAGCGATCATCAAAACGCAGGGCATTGATAAAATCGTCAAATTCGTCCTTGAACACCTGTGTTTTCAGCTCCGGGCAATGATCCCACCATGAGGTGAAAAAGCCGTTGCCGCTTTTGTCCATATCGCCCCGCAGATGGCCGATGCAGCCGGTCTGTTTGTCGAGCTGCTGGCTGTCGGTATAACAGTAATTGCGCTCCGCCGGGGCCATGATCTTGATTACATAGTCCATTACCGTTCACGCTCCTTTGCCGCTTTTGCCTCCCGTACAGAGAGCCGTTCCTGCCGTGCTTGCCAATAGGCCGGGTTCCAGTGCTGCAGGCTCCGGTCAATGCAGGCTTCATATTCGCCGGGGCGGAAGTAGTTATCCGTCCGGGGTGCGATGATGCCGCTGTCCATCAGTTCCCGCAGGACCACCGGCGCATCGCAGTCCTCCTCAAAATTCAGATACCCGCCTGCCTGAAAGCCGACGGTCTGGGCCTCCGGGGACAGCAACCGCCGAGCTGCGTCAATTTGGACCATGATCCCTCCGTGGCCTGCCGTGGACACGCTATACACACCGGGACAAAGGGTGTCGCAGCGCACAACAAGGCCCCAAGGGGAATCACTCGGTTTTCGATACATCATCGTTCACGCTCCTCCTGCAAGGATAAAATAGAAAGCTGCTGCGTTTCTGCTGCAAATCGCTGCTCCAACCGTTCCACGCTCCAATCCCTCTTGAATTGCCCCAGCGGGCCGGGACCGAACTGTGCCAACGCCCGTTTGTCCATTTCCCGCAGCCGCTCCCATAACTCCGGGTGATGCTGCCGGAGTTTTCGCAGTTCTCCAATGCCCTGCAAAGGGCAGCACCAGCAGGAACAGCGGCGGTAGATCTGATACAGTCCGCCAAAATCGTAGCCACGGTCATAGCAGATTCGCAGGGCTTCTTTCTCCGTGATTCCCCAATCCATCAGCGGATAGCGCTCATTTTTGATCCGCTTCGGCTCATCTGCGGCGATCCCCACATAACTCACGGCCTTGTATTGTCCTTTCAGCCGGTTGATCTCCTTGTGGATGAGATGTGTTTTCAGTTGCCCCGTACACCAGCGCACACGGGGACCGGGCCAGCCGTTTCCGTATAGAGAAACACCCAGCCGCTGCCGGTTTTCAATGCTGGCCGGTCGCTGCTTCTTTTCCTCAAACATTAGCCACTCAAAGCCCTTTGGATGGCGCAGCCACGTCAGATGCAACCCTCGCTCTGCAAACAGATAGTCGTCCAGCTTTTGTAAATGCTCATACATTTCCGGGAATTCCATGCCCGTATCTGCTGTCAGGACCGCATCAATCGGCAGTCCTCGCTCAATCATGAGCAGCAGCATAGCGGTGCTGTCTTTGCCGCCGGACAGGGATACCGCATGGAACAGTTCCTTTTCTTCCGTTTGATTGCTCATACCCATTCCGTCTCCTTTCGCTTCGGTATGTAAAAAGGGGGCGGCCAATGCGGCCGCCCCCTTGGGATTCGTTTTTTGAAAATGCAGGAGTGCAAACACAAGACCGACACTGCGACGATTTGTTCCACTCCATGAAACTGCCCCCACACTGAATGTCCAGCATGGGGGGCAGCGTTTCCAGCACTACCTTTTGTTTCAACTTTTCCTCTATTGTTTCGGCGCAAAATGAAACTTGTCATGTGGTAGTGAAACATTCAAATAAGCAGTATCCCGACAGCATGTTAATGAATACCCGTCTGCTGTTATCGGTTCGCATTAAAAAGTGCTTTTCAGTCCAAGGGGGGCGGCCAATCCGACCGCCCCCTTGACGCTTATTTTTTGCGCTTGCGCATCAGCAGTACAGTCACAGCGCCGATGCAGGAAAGGCCCAGCAGGCCCATCCACAGCGCCGCATGGCTGCTATCTCCGGTCTGCGGCACCTCCGGCGTGGGCTTCTTTTCGTTGTGCATCTCCACCTCCGTTACGGCTCCCTCGTAAACGGATGCCATCTTGTCAGCCGGGAGGAGATACCCGTCCGAACTGCCGTCCCGCACCTCGGACACGGTGTAATCCCCGATGCGCAGACCCTCGATGAAAATGACACCCTCTGCATCGGTCTGGAGCACCTGGTCATAGCCGTTGGCCCCGGTAACACGGAAGGAAAAGCCCGCCAGCTTCCCATCCGAGGAGGTCTTGACGATCCGGAGCGACCCCACCTGCGCCGCATTGACAAAGCCCTTTCCGGCTTCATTTTCCACGGTCACGGTTTCGCCGTCCGTGGTGATGGCAAAATAGTAGGCGTTCTCGTCCAGATAAAAGCCCTCCGGGGCCTTGGTTTCCTTTGCAAAATAGCCGCCGTAGCAGAGGCCGGTCAGGGTGTACTCACCGCCGCCCAGTTCATCCATCGTGCCAAGCAGCTCATCCTCGGCGTCAAACTCCTTGTTGCCGTTGCTGTCGCGGTAGACCTCAAATACGGCACCTTCCAGTTTGTTTTCGGGGTAGTCCTTGTCCACCTTTGTGAGGTTCACGCCGCCCCGGATGACCTGTTCGGTCACATCCAGCGCAATGGGATTATATTCTGCCGTATAGCGCTGCGGCTCTGCGCCGACCGGGTACACGGTATTGTCCAGCAGATAACCCTCGCTGGGGGAGAGTTCCCGGATGGTCCAATCGTCTCCGCAGACATAATCCGTGGTGGTAAACTGGCCGCTTTCGTCGGCGATGTAGGTGTCCACCAGTTCCTCGCCTTTGAAAACGCCGTAGACGGCACCGGAAAGCGTAGCGTCTCCCTGCGGCAGACCTGTTTCGGCATCCCGCTTGGTGACGGTGGCGCTCCACTTTTTCAGGACATTGTGGACCTCCGCCTGCGTGACCATGTTCCACTCCACCGCCGTCGTCTGGTCCTCCGGGACAACATAGCGGATGTCCGTATCCATCTCGGAGAGGATATAATCCGTGCCAATGAGCACGTCGGTGAACACCGCTTTTCCGTTGCTGCCGGTCACGGCGTATTCGTCCACCGGAAGCCCTGCAAGGGAGGTGCCGGTCAGATGGAACTTCACGCCCTCGTTCAGACCGTCCTCGGCGGTTTTGACCACCTCCAGACTGCCCCGTCTCAGCGTGTTGTGGAAAGTCACGGCAGTGACCTGACCGGAGATCACGGTCACTTGGCGCACCTCCTGGGGTTCATACCGGTCACTGTTCTGCTCCGTCACGGTGTAAACGCCGGGACGCAGATCATCGATCTGCATTTCTCCGTCTGCGTTGGTCGTCACGGTCTGTTCCGTGCCGTTGCCGGAAACGGTGAAGGAGATGCCGGATACCTCGCCGTCCTCACTGGTTTTGATGATCTTGACGCTGCCGTAGCCGACCTTCAGATGCAGATAGGCGTACATGGGGTCGCTGACGGTATCCCGGAAGGTGACGACATCCTGCATGGTGCCGTCGGGGCCATAGTGGCCGTCGCTCCAGACCACCACGCCCTGCCGGGTGTTGTTTCTGACGGCGGTGATCGTCACGCCGTCTGCAGGGGCTGTTTCGGCAGAAATGGTCAGGTCGTTCCCATCGACTGCAAAGGTCATATCCGACTGGGCCGAAGAGAAAGCATATTCGCCCAGAACGCCGTTGGTGTCCGTCAGGGTAGCTGTGTAGCGGCCGCCGGCCCAACTCAGTTCAACCGTCTGTGCAGCTTCCTCACTGCGGTCCATGAAGCTGGGGACGACGGTGTGCTTTTTCACGCTGGCCTCGATGCTGGCGTAGTAGGCAGAGAACCGACTATAGAGCGGATGGGAGGTGCGGTAGACGGACTTCACGGCATCGGCGCTGCCGGGGTCAACGTGATTGAAGTCCGCATCCCGCTCCCCGACCACCGTTTCCCACACCAGCACCTGCGTGGCCATCATGTGGGCCAGCTTGTCGGCGTCGGCATCGTTCTGAGAGCGCCAGCCGAGGGAGAGGTTTCCCTGATAGCCGTACTGCATGATGCGGCCGAGGAGCGTTTTCATGGTTCGGCCATCAATGGTGCGGTTATACTCGGCGGGGAAGGAATCCCAATAGTCCTCCCCACGGCTTTCGTAGGAACGGTACAGGTTGCGGGGAACGCCCGGTTCGATGCAGTAGCAGGCTGGGCCGTCGAAGGAACCGATGGCGTGCAACGTGGTCATCCATGTTGCCTCGCCGGATGTCCAGCCGTTCATGTAGTGCAGTTCGTCGTGGCCCCAAGTGCCGCTGTAATCCAGATTGGCGTCTCCGTCTCTGGGGAACGCCACCGAGTACGAATCCGCTGTTTCTCCGGTGGGTGCTGCGGCATAGGCCGTCACGCCGGTGCCGAGGATGGCGGTGAAGCAGATCAGCAGGGCCAACAGCCCGGAAATGCTTCTGCGATAGAGTTTTTTCATTTGTTTGACCTCCTGAGAGTAAAAATAAAAAGCACCATCCGAAAAAGGATGCTGCTTTCTGTACGGTGTTGACTTGTGAGATGTTCTTTTTTCAGCCGGTACAGCCGGTAGGAAGGGGGGTGAGGTGTGGAGAGGGGGAAGCGGCAAAACCGGCCCCGGCACACGGCCCGTCCGATGGGCAGACTTTCCCCTGGGTGGAAGATTCAGCGTTCCATCTCCCGCTGCCGCTTTCTGTAATAGTCCAATGCCTTGATGATCGTATCCTCCATAGTCCGTGCGGGCGTCCCCGGCTTGAAATACTTGCTGATACGCTCCTTGGGTATCCGGAATTGTTCCTTCTGGTTGGGCTTTTCCTCTGCCATGATGGACCGGATCACCGCCTCCGACAGCTTGCCCTCCCGGCTGAAGGACTTCATCTTAATGGCCTGCGCCAGCGACGGGGTGCAGTCTGCGTGTCCCATCGCATCATAGAGGATGCGCTGTTCTTTTTCGGCAAGGTAGGACAGCTCCACGGCGGGGCGGAAGGCGATTTTGCTGTCATCCACCATTGTCAGAATCTCCGGAAGCAGGTAGGTGAGACGGATGTAGCGTTGGATTTGCGTGTTGCTATCCGGTGAATTTGCAGCCAACAATTCCCGTGACCTTTTGTTCTCCAACTTGTGTCCCACTGGGACACAAGTTAAATCTGTCCGTTCTCCTTGTTGTCTCCGCATGGCTTCCAGCTTCATTCTATACGCAAACGCCTTTTCTGACGGCAGAACCTTTTCCCGCTGGAGGTTGCTGTCCACCATGACGATGATCGCTTCATCATCCGTCAGGTCCCGCACGATGCAGGGGAGGGTATTCAGACCCGCCAGCCTGCTGGCCAGCTTACGCCGGTGTCCCGACACCATCTGATAACTGCCGTCCGCCAGCTGCCGCACAAGCCCCGGTACCAGAACGCCGTGCAGCTGCACGCTCTCCATCATTTCCATCATGGCTTCATCCTGCCGAACCTTGAAGGGGTGGTTCGGGAAGTCACCGATCTGGTCCAGCGGAAGGTCCAGCACCACATCCCGCTTGGCTGCGTCCCGTTGCTCCTGCGTGGTGAACAGGTTATCGAGCGATGTCAGCAGGCCGGATGCGTTGCTTTTCGCCAATGCCTTCCACCTCCTTCACCAGTGTGCCGTAGGCTCTGGCTGCACGTCCGTTCGGCTCATGCCGGAAAATGCTCTTGTCTGCCGTGCTGATCTCCGCCAGACGCACGGTGGACGGGATGACGGCTTCCATCACAGGCAGGTATTTGCCGAAATTCTCCTTGACCCCGGCCACAATATCTCTGCGGAAGTTGGTATCGTTGGCCATCGTCAGGAATACGCCGCCGATTTTCAGTTTGGGGTTGATTTGCTGGCGGATGCTCTGCACCGTGCCCACAAGCTCCGTCATATCCTCGGCGGCCAGATAGTCCGCCTGCACGGGGATGAGCACATAGTCCGAAGCCGACAGGGCATTGATGACCAACATCCCCAGCGACGGGCGGCAGTCCAGCAGCACATAGTCGTAATTTCCCTTGATGCCCTCCAGATAGCGCTTGAGCACCGTTTCCCGGCTCATAACATTGACCAGTCCCACCTCCACCGCAGACAATCTGCGGTTGGCGGGAACGAAGTCAAAGCCCTCCGGGTGGTGCAGAATTTCCGGGTGCTCCGGGCCGCTCTGGTTTTGCACGACGGCGTTCATCTGCTCGGCCAGGGTGTGAGGCAGGTCGTGGGGCCTGCGCTGGCCCAGCATCTTCGTGAGATCACCCTGCGGGTCCACATCCACCAGCAGGACCTTCCTGCCATCCATAGCCAGTCCCGCACCGATGCAATAGACGCTGGTGCTCTTGCCGACGCCGCCCTTTTGATTGGCGACGGCGATCACTTTGCAATTTGCCATTTTGGGTTCCTCCTTTTCGTAAATTTAGCCGCCCGGAGATTCGGACGGCTATGTAATGCGTTTAGATATGAAAAAAGCCACACAGTTTTGAACGTAAAAACTGTGTGGCTTCTCCTATGTAGTTTTCAGACACGGATCCGTTTGATTTTCGCATCCACCAGAAGCAAAATCACCTCGTCTACAATGTCGGCATAGCGCCCTTGGCGGATGAGTTTGTTTTTGAGACGGATGAGCGCATCCAGAGTAACGCTGTATTCGTCCTCGCTGAGATAGAGCGTGCAGTATTTTCGTTTCATGTGTCAGTCCTCCTTATGGTGCCAGTATAGCAAACTGCGACCGGATCATCCATTCTGCAAATGGTGTTTGAGAGGAGAAAAACAATAAAGTTCATTCGGCTTGGTCAAACCGTTTCAAACCGTGCCAAAGCCATTATTTCCGAAAAGGCGTCATTTTTTATGCAGAGGCGATCTGCTCCGGATGACCGCATGAGCGCCCTCGAAAATTAGCCCATCCATTAACAGTTTCGGGGCCAAAAACGGCATTTAGCCCATCGTTAACATGTAAAAATCACGTCAAACCTTGTCAAATTCCATCAGATTTTTTGAAAACAGAACAAATGCTGCGGATATAAGAAAATCCCGGAAAACGAGCGTTTTCCGGGATTTTGACTGCTTTGAAGTTGTAAAATCGGCCGAAATCAGCGCTTGCTGAACTGAGGTGCGCGACGTGCTGCTTTGAGACCGTACTTCTTGCGCTCCTTCATACGAGGATCGCGGGTCAGGAAGCCGGCCTTCTTCAGAATGGGACGGAACTCGGGGTTCACCAGCAGCAGGGCGCGGCTGATGCCATGGCGCAGAGCGCCGGCCTGGCCGGAAACGCCGCCGCCCTCTACGGTGGCAACGATGTCCACCTTGCCCAGGGTATCGGTGGCGTTCAGGGGCTGACGGACCACCATCTTCAGGGTCTCCAGACCGAAGTAATCGTCGATGTCGCGGCCGTTGATGGTGATGGAGCCGGTGCCGTTGGGGAACAGGTGCACACGGGCCACGGAGGACTTACGACGGCCGGTGCCGTACAGATAGGGATTCTTGGACTGATACATGTTTCTTTTCCTCCTTACTTGACCAGCTCGGGCTTCTGAGCCTCGTGGATGTGCTGCTCACCGGCATAGATGTGCAGGCGCTTCAGGGAATCCTTGGTAACGGTGTTGCGGGGCATCATACCGCGGACGGCCACGCGCATGGCCAGCTCAGGCTTGTCCTGCATCAGCAGGCGATACTTGGTCTCCTTCAGGCCGCCGATCCAGCCGGAGTGGGTGCGGTAATACTTCTGCTCCATCTTGTTGCCGGACAGAGTGGCCTTGCCGGCGTTGATGACGATGACGTTATCGCCGCAGTCGGCATGGGGGGTGTAGGTGGGCTTGCCCTTGCCGCGCAGCAGGTCGGCCACGATGACGGCGGTCTTGCCCAGGGGCTTGCCGGCGGCATCAACGACGTACCACTTGCGCTCAATGGTGGCCTTGTTTGCCATATAAGTGGACATGGTGTTTTTCCTCCAATTTATAGAATGTATTGCTTTACTTTTTCAGGCTCCCTTGCTATGATGAGGGAGAGAAATGCGCCGAACGCGTAAGGATATTTATAGCATATCCCGGGGAGATTGTCAACAGCATTTTAATTTATGATAAAAACATCTGGCATTTTCTCTTGTTTTCTCTGAATAGCTCTTATTTTCTCAAATGGCAATTTTATTTTCGACCCTGGGAGGGATGTCACATGCAGAAGCTTTTGGGACAGGTGCGCCGGTGCGTGGAGGATTACCGCATGATCGACGCGGGGGACACGGTGGCCGTGGGCGTATCCGGCGGCAAGGACAGCCTGGTGACGCTGACCGCGCTGGCCCGGCTGCGGGCCTTTTATCCCATTCCCTTCACCGTTCACGCCATCACCCTGGAGACCGGCACTCCGGGTATGTGCTTCGACGCCGTGGCGGACCTGTGCCGGCAGCTGGACGTGCCCTATACCCGCATCCAGGTGCCGGTATACGACATCGTGTTCAATGAGCGGAAGGAGAAGAACCCCTGCTCCCTGTGCGCCAAGCTGCGGCGGGGCAGCCTGAACACGGCCCTTACGGACCTGGGCATCCGGAAGATCGCCCTGGGCCATCACTATGACGACGCCATCGAGACGCTGCTGATGAACCTGCTGTTCGAGGGGCGCATCGGCTGCTTCCAGCCGGTGACCTACCTGGACCGCACCGGCATTACCCAGATCCGTCCCCTGCTGTACTGCCGGGAGGACGACATCCGCCGGGCGGCTCAGCGGCTCCGGCTGCCGGTGGTGCACAATCCCTGCCCCGCCAACGGCCACAGCCGCCGTCAGGAGGTGAAGGAGCTCATCGCCGGGCTGGAGGGCCGGTATCCGGATATCAAGCAGAAGCTGTTCGGCAGTCTCCAGCGGTATCCCCTGTACGGGTGGAATCTTCACGAGGAGGAGCGGTGATATGAAAGCAAAGCTGGGCGGCCGCACCTGGGCGGCGCTGCTGACCTTCGGTCTGGTGGGTCAGATCGCCTGGGTCATTGAGAACATGTACTTTAATGTGTTCCTGTACAACACCATCTCCGGGGACACGTCCATGATCGCGGCCATGGTGGCCTGGAGCGCCGTCACCGCCACCGTCACCACCCTGGTGATGGGGGCCCTCAGCGACCGGCTGGGGCGGCGGAAGGCCTTTATCGTGGCGGGCTATCTGCTGTGGGGCGTCAGCATCGGGGCCTTTGCACTGATCAAAAGCAGCCCCGTGGCCGCTGCCGCCCACAGCGCGGCGGTGCTGGTGGTGGTGCTGGACTGCGTTATGACCTTCTTCGGGTCCACCGCCAACGACGCAGCCTTCAACGCCTGGGTCACCGACGTCACCGTGCCGGAAAACCGGGGCCGGGTGGAGACGGTGCTGGCCATCATGCCGCTTGTGGCTATGCTGGTAGTGTTCGGCGCTCTGGACGGACTGACCCAGGCGGGAAGCTGGCGGCTGTTCTTCCTGATCGTAGGCGGCGTCACGGGGCTGGGCGGCGTGCTGGGCTTCTTTTTCATCCGGGAGCCGGACCTGCCCCGGGGCCAGGGGTCCACATTCTCCAACATTCTGTACGGCTTCCGTCCCGCCGTTGTCCGGGACAACCCGCGGCTGTATCTGTCCCTGGCGGCGCTGGGGGTATACTGCATGAGCCAGCAGGTGTATATGCCGTATCTCATTATTTATATCCAGCGGTTTTTGGGCATCACGGACTACACGTTCCTGCTGGCCGGGGTGCTGATCGTCAGCTCTGTGCTGTCGGTGCTGGCCGGGCGGCCCATTGACCGGCTGGGGAAGCTCCGCTGTCTGATCCCGGCGGGGATCGTGGGCTTTGCGGGGCTGGTGCTGATGTACTTCGCCCGGAGCCAGTGGTTCGTGCTGGCGGCGGGCATCGTGATGCTGGGCGGCGGCATGGTGATCTCTGCCTGCTGCAATGGGCTCATCCGGGACTATACCCCCGCCGGAAAGGCCGGACTGTTCCAGGGCATCCGCATCGTATTCCAGGTGCTGCTGCCCATGGTCACGGGGCCGTATATCGGCGCAGCGGTGATCCGGGGCACCGGCATGACCTACGAGGACCTGGGCACCGTAAAGCAGGTGCCCACAGCGGAAATTTTCCTGGCGGC
>OGRA01000220.1_pt1 | contig 60020 bp, 65 predicted proteins | sample 1553351 | NCBI WGS metagenome assembly OGRA01 (sample SAMEA2580056, study PRJEB22360) | human gut metagenome | biome: human gut; feature: human-associated habitat; material: faeces | place: Denmark | collected 2008/2010
CCCGGGGCCCGGGTGTATCTGGAGCGGGGCCGGAACCCCGGCCGCCGCACCGCCTGGGACCTGATCGCCGTGGAAAAGGACGGAAAGCTCATCAACATGGACGCCCAGGCCCCCAACCGGGTGTTCGCCGAGTGGGCCCGGGAGCGGTACGCCGACGTGCACCCGGAGGTGCGGTACGGTCAGTCCCGGCTGGACTTCTGCCTGGACGGACAGCATTTTGTGGAGGTCAAGGGCGTGACCCTGGAGCAGGACGGCCGCTGCCGCTTTCCCGACGCGCCCACGGAGCGGGGAACCCGGCACCTGCACGAGCTGATCCGGGCCGTGGAGGAGGGGTACCGGGCCACGGCGTTTTTCGTCATCCAGATGGCGGACGCGGAGGACTTCTCTCCCAACGATGAGACGGACCCGGCCTTTGGCGTGGCTTTGCGCCAGGCGGCGGAGGCCGGGTGGAGATTGCCGCCTGGTGCTGCCGCGTGACCCCCGGCAGCATCGCCCTGGACCGCCCGGTGCCGGTGCGGCTGTGAAGCGGGTCGGGAAGCATAAAAAGCCCCTCCGGGCGGCAATCTGCGCCGCCCGGAGGGGCTTTTTATGTCCGATGGATCCGGCTGCCGGCTCAATAGCCAAACAGCATATCCCGGCGGATTTCCGCCAGGGAGTGCGCGCCGCACATGGCCATGGTGTCCGCCAGCTCCGCCTGGAGCTTCTTCACCAGCACGCCGGGACCCTGGGCCCCGCCGCCATAGACCATGGTGACGAAGGGACGGCCGATGAGCACGCCGTCCGCGCCCAGGGCCAGAGCCTTGAAAATATCCGTGCCGTTGCGCAGGCCGCCGTCCACCAGGATGGTCAGCTTGCCGCCCACCGCGTCGGCGATGGCGGGCAGGACCTCCGCCGTGGAGGGACCCTGATCCTGGACCCGGCCGCCGTGGTTGGATACCACGATGGCGCTGGCCCCGGCCTCCAGGGCCTTCTGGGCGCCGCGAACGGTCATGATGCCCTTGATGATAAAGGGCTTTTTGGCGTAGTCAATGATCTGGCGCAGCTCCTCCACGGTTTTGCTGCCTGCCGGGGGGGTCAGCCCCTTCAGGAAGGGCAGGCCCGCCGCGTCGATGTCCATGGCCACGGCCATGGGGTCCGCCTGGCGCACGGCGTCCAGCTTGGCAAACACCGTCTCCATGTTCCAGGGCTTCACCGTGGGAATGCCCGCGCCGCCGGAGGCGGCAATGGCGTGCAGCGCCCCCTCCATCACGGCGGGGTTGGTGCCGTCGCCGGTGAAGGCGGCGATGCCCGCCTGGGCGCAGGAGGACACCAGAATGTCGTTATAGGTCAGGTCGTCGTATTTATCCCCATAGTGGAGCTTCATGGCTCCCACCGGGGCGGCAAAAATAGGCGCGGCAAACGTCCGGCCGAACAGCCGGAGGCTGGTGTCGATGGGGGCGTTTTCACAGATGGTGTCCATGTTGATGCACACCTCCTGCCACTTCTGATAGTTGCGCAGCATGGTGGCGGCGGTACCCTTGCCGCCGGGGCCGGGGACCTGGGTGCGGCAGGCCATGCCGTTGCACACGGGACATGCCTTGCAGTAGGGGCCGCTGCATTCCCGGGCGTTCTTGAGAATTTCGCTGTAATCCATAATAGGGAAAACCTCCTCAATTGCGTGTTATAGCCCTATCATAACGCACCGAAAACGTTTTTGCAACCGGTTTTGCCGGATCGTTTCGGTCCGGGTCAAAAAATGGGGCCGGTTACAAAAGTATACGAAACGGAAATCCAACCATGTGATGCATTTCTATTGAATTGTGACATGGGAAAGGAGACACCTATGCACTCGAAAAGACGATTTTTCAGCGTATGCACGGCCCTGTGCCTGATGCTGCTGCATCACCACCGGTGAGCTTTATGAAACGAAGCATTGGGCGCCCTTGACGCCCCGGAGCCTGCCGGAGGAGTGGCAGCCGCAGTTCATCGACCAGTACGACGGCTCATTTGCCTGTACCAAGGACGGCGAGACCCTGCGGGAGACGCCGCCGGAATCCGAGGGAGCCCTGCGCCAGGTGGTTCTGGATGGGAACACGGAGTTTCCCAAAGTTAAAGAAACTACCCCAAACTCACGCTTACATTACTTCCAATATGAAAAATCAAAGTTTTATTGGAGGTACTATTATGGCTAAGAACTTAACTTACACCCAATGTGGTGATTATCTTATCCCGGGCATCAGATTGGAACATAAGGGAACACAGATGCTTGGCAAATACGGCAGGATGCGCAGAGCATTTCTGGAACAGAACAAACCGATGCTTTTCGACGATATGGTTTTGGCGGAAACGTTGTTCCCACATCTATGGGGAGTGCAGCAGACCTGTGAGAAGCGAATGGAGCTACTGATGAATGAATTGTTAGAGAAGAATCCAGCTCCAGACAAGGCAACGCAGCAGCTTGCATGGGTAGCGCACATGAATAACCTGAAAGCACAGGCGGAAGAAATCGTCCTCCGGGAACTGGTTTATGAGGAGGACATCGTATGAAAATCCTTGAAGAATAAAAACGATAAACTATTTGATGCCACCCGTCGGAGAAATCCTTCGGGTGGCATTTTGTTGTGGAAAGACAAATGCTGAATTGTCTTTTGGAAAGTTCTTGAATTGTGCTTTTGACAATTCAAGAGTTGTCAAAAGCACAATGTAATAATACTGATTTAAATAATACTGACTATAGTGATACTGATCCTTTCCTATCCTATCCGGAATGGAATCGAAGCGAAATGACCATTAACATCGAAAATCCCAAAAAGAAGTCGAGTATCTCATATAGTTGCGAATGTATCTTGAAAATTGTGACAAACTTTGCTATTATTATACACAGTAAGCGTGAAAGAAGAAACAGGAGGTAGAAGCATGGCTATTTCATATAACCGAATGTGGAAACTGCTTGTCGATAAGAAAATGAGTAAAGCAGATTTACGAAAAGCGGCAGATATTGCTCCAAATACAATGACGAAACTTCGCAGAGACGAACCAGTCAATCTTGCGATCCTTGGTAGGATTTGCGATGTGTTGAACTGTGATTATGGCGATCTGATGCAATATGTGCCGGAGGAGAATGCAAATGACTAATAAACAGTTGAAAAACTTAAAAGATACATTGTGGACGACTGCCGATCAGCTGCGAGCTAATTCCGGCTTGAAGTCTACTGAATATGCCGAGCCTATTCTCGGCCTGATTTTCCTGCGATTTGCAGATGTAAAATATAGCAAGTTCGAACCTGAGATCAAGGCAGAGTTTGATTCTATCAAGGGTACTCGTATGGAACGCCCTATTCATGAAATCGCTATCGAAAAATGCGGTTTTTATTTGCCCGAAGAAGCCCGATATGATTGGCTGCTGAATCTGCCTGAAAGCGAAGATCTTGCTAAAAAGGTTAAGGAAGCTATGGAAGCGGTTGAGAGATACACCGCTGAGTTGGAAGATACTCTTCCGAAAGATGTTTATTACAGCGTTAACAGTGAAGATGATCCGCTCGTATTGGCAAAGCTCTTAAAGAACTTCAAGGATATTCCTGCGGATGTAGAGCTGGACATCTTCGGTGAGATTTATGAATACTTCCTGGGCGAATTTGCACTGGCTGAAGGTCAGGGCGGCGGTGAATTTTTCACTCCTGCATCTGTTGTTCGTTACATGGTTGAAGTTCTTGCTCCTACCGAGGGCAAGATTCTTGACAAAACCACGCCGAGATTGATACAATTCCATACCCTCAAAAATGCCGTAAATCCGCCATTTCTGGGCGGTTTTTCTATTTTCAGCACTGTGGCGGCATAGGCAGAATGGCAGCCTTGCCAGGGCAGTTCACACTTTTCAAGGGTACTCTGTAACGATAGAAAAACTATCGTTACAGAGTAGGGCTATCGTTAAGATGTATAAGAAGGTGCGGGCGTGGCGCAAAGGCTTGACTCTGGACTGAAAACAGTTTATAATTAGACTGAATTAAGGGCGAGGAGGAAAGCCGCAATGACAGATTCATGCATCTACCTGGACACTTATGTGTTGCAGCAGGATATGCGAGTAAGAATGCCGAAAGCAATCCTTTCTAATATGGGAGTCGAAAAGGGCAGGACCAGTTTTGATATTTATTTGAACGCACAGGAAAATGAATTGATTTTCCGGGTTCACCATGACAAAGAAGGAGAAAAAGCCGATGAGTGAGCCATTAAGAGCCATTTCGTTATTTTCTGGGGCTGGCGGCATGGATGTCGGTTTTGAGAACGCAGGAATAAAAGTCGTGTTTGCCAATGAGCTGATTTCCGATGCTGCCGAAACCTACAAAACCAATCACCCAGACTGCATCATGGTCAATGATGACATCAATAATGTAATTGACTCCCTCGGCAAATATGAGGGAATAGATCTTGTGTTTGGAGGGCCACCCTGCCAAGGATTTTCTGTGGCAGGAAAAATGGACCCCGATGACGACAGGAGCAAATTGATTTTTACTTTCCTGGATGTCGTTGAAAAAGTCAAGCCAAGGGCTTTTGTGATGGAAAATGTAAAGGCCCTGGGTGAACTTAGCAAATGGAAAGAGGTAAGAGAACGCTATTTGAAGAGGGCTTCCGACCTTGGATACTCTTGCCATTATTTTGTTTTAAACGCCACAGATTATGGCGTGCCACAGAAGCGGGAGCGCGTATTCTTTATTGGAATCCGAGGAAATTCGTTTGACGAAAAACGCCTCTATCAGCTCATCACACACAAGAAAGCGAAGGCTGCTCCCATCCGGGATATTTTACTGCCTCTTGGCAAAGCGGGCAGCGAGGAAAATCCCCGTACCTGTGTGGCAAAGATTAATTTCTGCGCTCGGCCGGTTATGCGCAAATCCCCTTATGCGGGAATGTACTTTAATGGGCAGGGACGCCCGATAGACATCAACGGCTATGCGAACACCCTCCCTGCTTCTATGGGCGGGAATAAAACGCCGTTCATAGATGAAGATTACCTGTATGGGGAAGCGGACGATAATTTCATTGAGAACTATCATAAAGGTCTGATGGATGGAACCATTACCCCGGAATACAAAGAAGCCCCTGGACGGCTCAGAAGGATTACGATACGGGAAGCAGCTAAGATCCAAACCTTCCCGGATGACTATGTTTTCTGTGGAAAGCCCGCTGCGATTTATAAACAAATCGGAAACGCAGTGCCATGCAAAATGGCAGAGGCCGTTGCGTCGGCTGTTGCTGAATATCTCCAATCATAAAAATTGGGAATGTGTTACCGTTAGTCCGGTACACATTCCCGTTTTTTTATGCCTGCATAGCTTCTGTCAGAGCGTCGTTCCAGGCCACTTTTATCGTTGCCTGCACATCCTGGGCGTTGAACAGCTCGAACATCCTGTTGTTGTATGCGGTCCGAAATGCCTCATCCCCAGAAAGCAGGATGTGGATGGTCAGATCTGTGATAGAAACGAAATTGATGTTGTATCCCTGTGCAAAATACGCTTTTGCCCGTTCCAGCGCATTTTCCCTTGGGAGATCGTTTGTATAAACAAATAAGTACTCAGCGGCGTTGTTCAGCGTGATTTTTGTAGAGAATGTAGAGTCAACACGGGAGCCGTCTATTGGACGCTCTGTAACTTCAATGGCTTTAAAGATCGCTCCTTCCTTATAAATCGTAATGTCGCCTGGTGCGCCGGTCGCACCATCTGCGGCGTTGATTTCCTGGCGTTCTATAGTCCATCCCGCATTCATCTGGCCATTGATAGTGGAGAAGACGGCATCTGTCAGGAGCATGGGAATAAGGCCGCCGCTCTGGCGATGCTGCAGCTTGTTTAGGAACAGACGGTACTGATCGATGCGGAGCCGGCGGATGGGAACAAGCCGGACAATCGACTGCTCACGGAGGTCGATAAAGCATTTCAATAAAGCAATGATGATCGTTTCCACCTCGTCACTTTCGGACACAGCCTCCAAGGTGGAAATCAGAGACAGCAAAGCATCAAAGCCTTCCTTATCGCGCAATCCATCTCTTGTATCTTCCGTGAAAGTAACATTCCTACGGAAAGTCGCCAGATAAGGGCCTTTGGAACAGGGAATCTGCTTGGAAAACAGGAACGGATTGACCGCCTTTTCATCCAGAGTGCGCCCATTAAAAGCGTCCTCACCCTGTTTGACATAGGGGTGGCGGATATTGCAGCTCCTGTCCTGATACCTTGCCACCGCGCAGCCCAGCAGGACCTCACGGTAGGACTGTGTCTTCGAGGAAAAGATGGTATCCAGCGCCTCCTTATTGTCTGTGATATATTGAGTCACGGCTGCCGGAAGTTCCTGGGCAGCCTTTTCGTATGAGCTGTTGAGAAGAACCTTTGCCTGTTCGTAATCGATAGCCATTTTATTTTTCCTCCTGATCGTCAATCGTTTCAAGGATGTCTTCTATGTGGCAATTCATTGCTTCACAAATCTTAAGCAGCACATCCGTGGTAATATTTGCGCCCTTGCTTAGTTTGGCAATAGAGGCCGTACTCACACCGCTTTTTTCTGCCAGGTCGCGTTTGTTCATATTTTGGTCAATCAGCATTTTCCATAACTTGTTATAGCTTATTCGCATTTTATGCCTCCTGCTCTTGCTTAAAAAGCAAATTATGTAGGATCATTGATCTTCCGGGTTAAAAACTTCATTCAAAAGACCATATCTACCGTCTTGCTTGTTTCGGGTAAAGCGAATCACATGGACGCCTTTTTCCTCATCCTCAGAGGGGATAAAGGGCATACGCTTTGTTTGCTCTACAATGATTACCTGCCGTTCATGCGCATGAGTGATAAGATATTCAATAAAATTCTGTTTAATGGTATCACTCTGCTCTTTATGTTCTGCCTCGGATAGCTGTGTCAAAGACGAGTCAACAGCGTAGAATCCTGGTGCAGGCCGCCCCAGTTCCACGAGATAAGCACTCATTGCAAGGGTGGTGATTGTGTTCAGTATACCGCAGAAGCCGCCGCCCATCGAAACAGATTTCTTTAGCCCTCCAATCTCGATATCAAAGTTTTCCATATTTAACCTGGCCGTTTCTGCACCGCCAACTTTAGATTCCTTTAAAATTTCCCGCAGTTTTTCTTCAAATCCGTGAATGATGTCGTAGCCATAATCCTCAAAAATACTGTGCTTTTGAGGTTTCGATGTCTCTTCCGTTTCTTTGCTGAACAAATCACTTCTATACTGGACTTCATCCTGACGGACAATTTCCAGTTCGTTTGACAGGCGCATCAGCTTGAGCTGCTTTTCCAGTTCCTCCTCAAATGCAGAGAGCTTTGGTCGCAATTGTTCTGAAATTAAAGTATCGATAGCATCTTTCCGTTCCTCTAATGCACGGATATTTGCCATAATTTTTTCCTGTTGGCGTGCGACACTATGCTGTGCATCGTTCAGTTCAGACAAATGCCTTTTAATTTTTTCAAGTTCAGCAGCAGAGGCATCGATAAAAGTCGTATCATAGGTTCGCTCAGTTTCTTCGCCGCAAACCGGACACTTGACTTTTTTCCGCACAGGTGTAGTACTTGCAGCACCTTCAACGATGAAACCAATTCTCCTGATATCGGATTGATATTGCCGCCGCAGGATAGCAAAATTATGCCCTACGGTTTGGGACTCGGAAAGTTTTCCGTTCCAGTCATATATTTGGGACATAATCTGCTGGCTCTCTTTCGAGGCGGCATCCAACTGCGCTTGCAGTTCAGAAATCTCTTTTTGTACCCGCTCAATGCTTGCGTGAGGACTCGTGATTTCTTCAGAAGAAAGTGCCTGCTCCAGTTTTTCGCGTCTGACCGACAGTTCGTTCACTTTCTCTTGAATGTAGCCTATCAGGGCTTTTTTCTTTGCCGCACTGATTTTGGGGTCTTCCTCCGCCTCCAGATCATCTGCATCCTGGCCAGTTAATAAATAAAGTAAAACGGCGGCGGAGGCTGTAGGCCCAAAGCTGCCGGGAGCTAACAGTGAAGAACTTTCCCTTGCTACGTCAGCCTGGCGGATAAAAAACAGGTGAAGCATACTTCTCCATGTCAGTTCCTGGGTTTTCGAGCCTGTTTCCGATGAACGCACAGAGTGAGGTTCATCAATGCCCAGCAAATGAAGATATACGGCATTGATGTTCTTTTTCGCATTGTGGTTTACGCTATAAGAGCCATGATCAACGGTAGGATCTGTACCGCTGACGCTGATTTTAGAGCCACCGATTTTACGCTCTAAAATCACGGTTCCCCGACCAGTAGCCAAATGAAGAGAAAGACAGTTATAGCCATAGCTGTTATCGACGATCTTGGAGGGACGGTTTTTCTTTGGAGTAAATCCAAATACATAATCTATGCAGTCCATCACAAGACTTTTTCCGGTGTTGGAAGGTCCTAAAACAAAGTTCAATCCCGGCCGGAAATCAATAACGGACGCTTTATGCCCTCCGCCAGACACGACGAGTTTTTCGATGTAGAATCTATTCATGCCTGACCTCCTTCTAATGATTGTATGGTAAGCCGACTAATTTCCCGGAGCATCATCTCGGTGTTTGCGTTATCAAAACTTTTTATTACAGTTTGAACCGCAATTCTATATTCATTGGCATAGTTGCTGGTCAGCTTTTTACAGATGCTCTTTCCGGTACCTGTTATGAAATATTTGTACCCTGTTGGGGTAGGCTGAAACCGAATGCTCCCATCCAGCAAAAGTCCTTTTATGGCAGAAGAAACGAGATGTTTCCTTGCTGGGTATTCGCTGAATCTGTAGTTGCTGTAGCCATGAAGGTTTTCGTCTAACAGGCCAAAATCAGCCGCATAGACAGAAATAAAATCAACGGCTCCAATCTGTTGTTCGTCTAAAGCTGCTCCGCGTACCTCATTCAACAGCAAAAGAATACGGAGAGAAATTTCAAAGGTGGAGCCAAGCGCAGAAGTGTTCATTTCTTTTGCCTCCTCTTTACCCATACCAATTTGCCGTCATTTACGAGATGATGGCATACGCCTTTTTTGATTTTTCCGCTAATCCAGTATGGAGAAGCACTGAGTAAGTAATTCGCAACCGGGACAAGAACTGCCTGTTCCATTATAGCAAGCATATGATCGAAACCGTTCGGATGAGTTCGTTTTGCGGTATCTTTCACACCCGTGAAAGTTTCGCTCTTTAACACATCAAATTGGTCAGACAAACCACCACTTCCAAGTTCCAGTACACCACGCCGTATTGTCTCGGCAGCATAGAAGTCGATGCGGCGATCATCCAGATCCTCTGCATAATCAGGAAAGCTGGAAAGGTCATCATCCGAAAAAGAATCCATCCCTTCGGCATCAGCATATGCCAAATACAGTTCGTTAATATATTTTTGCTCATCATCGGTCGCTACTGCGGGAACCGGCACATTAGCCGGTCGCGGCAGCGACTTTATTTTTTGCTGTATTTCGTCAATCAGCGCCATATCGATTTCTGATTCTTTTTCAGTCTGTGATATGGAAGAACCATTGATGATATCAAGCAAAATTTGCTCTAACAACTTGGCGCACGCAACAGCCGGGTCTTCATCCGTGATACCATGGCCGCTTAGCCAATCCACTACATTGTCATAGGATTCAGAATCATCCATTCGATCCCATATCCATTTGGAGAATTTATCTGGATCACGGTGGTCGTAAAGATACTGTGCGTGTTTTGGCTGTATAGGACGGTCTCCTTTGATATACCGATATTTCGTATCTGGCTGCCTCTTTAATATCTGACAGGAGTCCATTGCGGCATCTTTTATAAAATTTCCGACAAGCTCTGTGAAATAGTCATGCTCAGATTTTCCATATGAAATAAATGGGGAAAGACCCAAAGCATATTCAGAAAATGTCATGCCTCATTTACCTCCTTGTCCTAAGATTTATCCTCTGTCCGAGAGCGTCCATGGCTGTCCGCACAGTCCGATTTTCAAATAAGCCGTTTTGATAAACTGGAATCAGTAAACCGGACGGATAGAAATTTCCTGACGCAAGTGAAATACACATCTGTATTCTATCACACTTTCGATGAAATTTCTACACCTTCGTAAAATTTTGAGTTGTGAACGCATACGGAAATTTGCGAATCTAAAAAATCGGTTTACTCTGTTGCAAAGCTCATCCGCCGATCACGGATGATTCCAGAGCAGAGCGACAGACAACTGAACATAACGCCAACGACTGGAATAGTTGGCCAGCACTGAAATGAGGATTTCGTTTCGGTTGGTCAGCTGCGTCTTTTTCCCAGTTGCTCTTGCGAGTCCTCATTTCGACCAAACAGGGTCGAAGGAGGGCCCGGAGGATGAAAGCAAATCAGAGTAACACAGAGTCAAAGAAGTTCCAGATTCCGATGATGGTAACCGATGAGGTCATCCGCGATTTTGGCATCAAGCCAGAGGACGTCACCTGGCGGCGCATCGGTAACCGCAAATGCCGGGTGGTCATGGTGGATGCTTCCGAAGAAGAGTACAAAGCCTACATGACGCCAATCTGGGCGGAGATCAAGCGGGAGGACCGGGACGGCCGCTGCATGGTCAAGGGCAAGAACGGCCGGCTCATCCGCTGTCCGGAGAGCAACCGCTGTGAGGAGTGCAAGCACTTCTCGGAGGCCAGCCGTGAGCGGAACAAGCCTGCCTCCCTCTCCGTACTGATGGATGAGGGAGCGGAGCCGACCACAGAGGGTTCGTTTGAGGATGATGTTATCTACGAAACGATCCTGGAAGACCTGATCGCCATGCTCAGCGAGATCAAGCCGAAGTACGGCAGGATTTTCCGCCTGCTATACGATGGAGCCACTCAGCAGGAAATGGCGGACGAGCTTGGCATCAAGCAGCGGACGGTGTCGGATGACATCAAGAAAATCCGCAGTCTGGTGCAGCCGCTGATAAAAGACATCTTTAACCGTTAAAAAGCGGGCGGTGCTTATCATTACGATAGGCACCGCCTTTTTCAGTCTTTTTTGTAAAACATGGTCTCATAGCCGTCCGCCCGGAGCTTCAGCCCCTTGATCCACGGCGGCGTCCTTCCCATCTGCTCACAGACGGCGTCCAAAGAGACACCCATGCTGCATTCGATGATCAGCTCATCGTGGACGTGGCCGACAATAAAGCAGTGGGAAAGCGTCCGAATGGCGTACATGAGAATATCTCTGGAAACCGCCTGGACGATGTTCTCCACAAATTTCGGGCCGTAGGACTCGATGCGCTCCCACTTCTTTGTGCCGCCGACACCCTCATAGGTGACGGAGTCGCCGCCGAATTTGTTTGTCCCCATCTTAGGCTTCACATAGCAGAGCTGCCGGCCAGAGGGCAGGACGATGAACAGCATCCCGCTGCGGTAACGGAACCGGATACCATGCGTCTCCGTGTCCAGCCGCTGGCGGATGGTAGTTTTGACCGCATTGTCCACATCCCACCAGAACTGCACGATGTTCGGATTGGAGGTGCGCCAGGCATCCACAAGGGGCTGGAGTTCCTCCTCGGCAAGCCCCATCTCCAAAGCGCCCATCGACTTGAGGGCGCCCACCGATCCGCCGTATCCCAGGGCGAGTTCGGCGATTTTTCCCTTTTGCCTGAGATGGGCGTTCTGCCCGTGCTTTTCTACCGGCACATGGAACATGGCGGAGGCACTGGCGCAGTAGATATCGCCGTTCTCCGCAAAGACCTTCATCCGCCAGGACTCGCCGGCCAAAAACGAAAGCACACGGGCTTCGATGGCGGAGAAGTCGGAAACGATGAATTTGTATCCCTCCCTCGGCACAAATGCCGTGCGGATGAGTTCCGACAGGACTTCCGGCACAGAGTCATACAGGGTGGAAAGCATGGAGTAATCGCCGGAGCGGACAAGGTTTCTCGCATCCTCCAGATATGCCATGTGGTTCTGCGGCAGATTTTGCAGCTGGATCAGCCTGCCCGCCCAGCGGCCGCTGCGGTTGGCCCCGTAGAACTGGAACATCCCTCTCGCCCTGCCGTCCGCACAGACGGCATTCTGCATCGCCTGGTACTTCTTCACGGAGGATTTAGCAAGCTGCCGGCGCAGTTCCAGTACCTCGGCAAGCTCCGGCGGCACGGTTTTCAGCAGTTCTTTTACGGCCTTCTTATCCAGGGAGTCCACCTCAAGGCCATGCTGTGTAAGCCATTCCTTCATCTGCTGGACGGAGTTCGGGTTTTCCAGGGCAGTGAGCTGCCGCATCTTTGCGGAGAGTTCTTCCCTGGAACGCCCATCAATGGCGATAGCCTGCTCCACCAGCACCATGTCAAGCTGTATGCCCCGGTCGTTGATCTCCTGGTCGAGATGGTATTCCTCCCACAGGAAATCCGGTACCGGGAACTTCGACAGCTTCTGCTGGATCGCCATCTCAGTTTCCACATCCCGTTTGTTATACGCGATGAAGGTTGACCACTTCACCGGGTCATGCTCCGGGAGGTTGCGCGTCCTGCCGCCGTTGGCCTTGGTAGGCTTGCAGGGGACGCAGAAATAGCGGATGAGCGCCTTGCCCTCGGACATCTTCTGGTTTTCAAGTTTCAGGACTTTGCCGATCCCCTCCAAGGATAGGGGAAGCCCCATGTACGCGCCCCATACCAGGGAGCAGCGCCAGGAGGACGGGTCAAGGTAATTCCGGACGGTATCTTCCTCGATGCTGTAGGAAGAAAAATATTGCGGATAGTTCCGCCTCAGCCAAACGGAAAGACAGATCCGCTCGAAGGACGCATTGTACGCCCACTTGATGACGGAATCGTCCGAGAGGGCTTTGATAATCTCCTCCGGTACCGTATCGCCGGATGCCAGGTCATATACGGTGACCTCGCCGCCGTCCACGGATACGCCAAAGAGCAGGATTTCAAAATCAAGGGACTCGGCGTACTTATACACGCCGCATTTTTTCAGATCGACATCGGAAAAGGTCTCCACGTCGATGGATAGGGTGTGGATTGCCATAGTGCTGTTACCTCCATAAGAAACAGGCGGCAGGAGTCCTGTTCCCGCCGCCCGGTGTGCATTGTTTATTCCTCCGGCTGTTTTGCCGCCTGGCGCTTCTTCTCCCGGTGCTTTTTAAACTTTGTCCAGCACCAGTGCAGGAAGTCGGTGATCCAATATACGATACTGCCGATGGCAAAACCGTACAGGAGAATGAAGATCACGATCACATCAAACTGTTTTGCAAACTCGTAAAACTCTGTCATGTTCTTTTACCTCGCATTTTCTTTGAATGGGCGGGCGGCAGCGGTGACTGCCGCCCTGTGTTGTCTCAGGAAAGATAATCGTCGTCATCCTCGGTGGCGAAATCGTCCTCGGCACGGCTCTTACCGCCCAACGGTTCCCCATCGGAGATCTTCTGCAGGTTGTTCAGCCCGCAGGCGATGCCCCGGTTGCCGTTGGAGTTAAAGGCATACAGGTTGATGCTGGCCCTGCCGTACACGCCGGAGTACACCTCGGAACGCTCCAGGATGGGGTTCAGATCCGCATCCACGATACCGGGAGCGGTGGCGGAGTTGGCGTTGATGAAGTACGCATCCGCATAGACCGGATCGTCGGGGCGTTCCGCGTCGCCGTCACGCAGCGGGGTCTTGATGACCGAAAGGGAGGGAACGGTCTTGCCGTTGCCCTTCAGCTTGGACTCGCCCTCCTCATAGGCCGCCTGGATCGCCGCCTTGATGGCTTCCACGGTCTTTTTGTCGGACTTCGGGATGATCAGGCTGACGCTGTACTTGGGCGTGCCGCCGTTGATGCTCTTGGGGTCCCAGACATTCGCATAGCTCCAGCGGGTTCTGGGGCCGGTGATAACCTTCGTCTTATTTACAATCTTTGCCATAGTTGTTGTCCTCCTCATTTTCTTTGAAATCGTTAATGGCTGTGTTCATGGCCGGGCGCTTGTCGCTCTCCGGCACCAGTACGGGTTTGCCGGGCGGCTTATACACAAGACCGCCGAGCAGCTCTTCAAACTTCTTCCGGCCAAGGGCCTGGCTCATGGCCGTGATGCCCAGCAGTTTTTTCTCATAAGGCTCGTAACCGGCATCCTCGACCGCTTTGGCGACCGCGCCCTCATCGGTGTATTTCCGGTTGGAGCGGCCCTCGACCACCTTGAATCCTGCAAACTTCGTCCCGGACAGGGCTTTCTGCAGGGCGTAGTCCTTGACATCACCCGCCCAGGCAACAAGCTCGTCCGCCTTGGAAAGGATCGCCGCAATCTCCTCATCTTCCAGGAGCGCGGGCATCTCAAAATCATACCGGGCCAGTTCCAGGTTGTACTCCGCCCGCTTGCGGCAGCTGGCCTTTGCCTTGCAGAACTGGCAGTGGTCGCCGGCTTTGAACTCGCCCTTGCCCTCGTATGCCAGCTTTGCGGCGGGGGCAAGCACGGTCTCAGCCCAGGCCAGGAGTTCTTCCCGGCTCATGGTGTATGTGCTGATATTCTCCCGGCGGGGCTGGTAGATGGTCAGGCTGACCTGTGCAATGTCGTAAATGCCATCGAACAGGTCGAGGGCGCCCAGCGCATAGCAGGAAAGCTGGCTGTTCTGCTCCGCCGACACCAGGACCCCAAGCCCGTGTTTGTAGTCGATGATGTGGAGAAGCCCGTCCGCAACGATGACGCAGTCCCCGGTGCCGAAGCTGCCCTCGATCCCCACATAGCGGGAATAGTCGAGCCGCTGTTCTACAAGCACCAGCGGGTCGGCGCAGTGTTCCCTGGCCTTTGCTACTTCCTCCATCACGAAGGCGCAGTACCCATCGGCGCAGTCCTCCATCTCCTGGGAGTAGTAGGTCAGGTTCTCCGTGGGATCCTTTACCCTGCGGCCGAGGGCTTTTTCCACCTTGTAAGCGCACAGCTCATGGCAGTCGGTCCCCTCCTGGGCGTATTCGCTGGGTCTGTCCGCATACTCCTCGCAGAGCCTCGCTGACGGCGGGCAGTTGATCCACCTGTGGCTTGCGGAAGCGGAAAGGAAAGAATGCTTACCCATCAATCCCTGCCTCCGGCTTTCCGAGCGCATCCGCTTCCTTCAGAAGCTCTTCATACTGGGAAGGGTCGATGTCCGACAGCTTCCGCGCTCCGTACTTTGTAATGAGGGCTTTCACCTCTGCCGAGTACCCAGCCTGGGCGATCACCGTCATGCGGTGGCGCACCTCTTCAAAGGCCGGCGTTTTCGGATTTTCTTTAGGGGCTGCCTTTGGCGGCGTATCCTCTGTCGCCTGGGAAGAAAACATCCCCGCCAGCGTATTGGCGATTTCGATGATGGTCTCCCCGCAGGAGCGCAGCTCCTTAATCTGTAAGTCCAGGTCGCTCATTTTCCCCATCCGGCGTTCCTCCTTCCTGATTTGTCGTCTGCAGCTTTCTGGCGAGACGTTTTGCGATCACGCTGATGGCAATCAGCACATCGGCGAGTTCCTCGTCAAACTGCCTGTCTCTGGTTGTCTCCGTGTTTTCCTGCATCCGCAGCACCTCCGTTTCCGAGCGGCTTTCCTGCCCCTCTGTCTCTGAAAGGACAGAACCGGGATTTTTCAGCGGAGAAAAATTTTGCCGTCCCTGTGCCTCTCACTTCTGAAAGGACAAGGACGGCATTTTTTAGCGGTGCTTTTTTGAACAAAGTTAGCTGTGGTGTGAAAACGCAGATGAATGTAATCTGATATTTGAAACCATTAAAATATAACGATTTATAAATCTTTGCATACTAAAAAAAGAGGCTATCATGTCTTGGAAAACATGATAGCCTCTTTTTTTAGTTGCTTTTGGCGGCAACACCATAACGGAGCGTTTTATAAATTGTTACGCCAATCTCGAATAGGGTAATTGCAACAATAAAAGCAAGAAACCCGTTGGACACCATATCAGCGTTCCAGTAAGTGAGAAATCTTGCTCCTGAATCTGCATGATCGCCCAACGCCTGTTCAATCTCAAGTACAAAATTCGGATTCCAAATGGGTAAGACCTTTAGTACAATGATGCTCAATACAATTTGAAGTACTCCGCACACTATATTACTGATCATAACCAGTCTACAGTAGACCCCGACAACCAAGCGTAATATCTCGTCTGCAAGACCAACCAGCAGACTTAGTATAAAGACGGGAAGAACGATGCCCCACTGTTCCAGATTAAAAATAGGTACGGTCATTACGGTTTCGCCTTCTGTAAAGAACGCAGCAAAGAAATGAGGAGCAAAAATCAGCAGCACACTAAAAATAACGATAAATATAATGCTTACAATGCTGTCGCCCCGACTTATGATTGCTTTTTTATCGGGTACAGGCTCTAAAAATTTTGGCGTCCAACGGGAGCGGGAAGTTGGAGCTTTGCCTTCTCCCGACAGACTTTCTAAGGACCATTTTTCTTCCTTTTTCAGCTCGAATTGAACCTTCTTCCGCTCCATAATGGCAAAAGTCAAGGTCACTGCACCGAATGCGGACACGCAGGACAGAATAGCATCAGTAATTCCGGTGATTAGACCATCTACAATGGCTCGGATAATGACAGAAGCAGAGTTCTGTGCAGTAATCGCAGGCATTTCTCCTATGGCATTTATCAGAGAAATAAGCAAAATCGGTATGGCAGCACAGACTATGACGACCTTAACAAACCACAGATAGGTGTCAAAATATTCCGGGCCAATCAAATATCTTTGGTCGCCTTGATATTGTTTTGCAAATTCAGCAGGATCGCCGAGTTCAGTCAGCACCTCTTCCATAGAGCCTTTATCCGTATACATATCGCTGATCAGCTCTTCAAGCTCCATACGCACTTCATCTCGCTGAGCTTTGGAAAGCCGACGGATTACCTGGTAAATATATCGATCCATATAGTCTTTTTCATTTGGCGTCATGATTCTTCCTCCCTTAATAACCGGTCCATTCCGGCGGATAAGTTTTGCCAGTATGCTTTCAGCTTCTCATAAATTTCTGTTCCGTATTTTGTCCGCTGATAGTATTTTCTCGGTTTTGCGCCACCGGTTTCCCACTTGCTTTCCAAAAGCCCCTGATTCTCAAGCCGGCGAAGGAGAGGATACAAGGTGTTGGGGTCAATGGCAACGCCTTTTTCTTCCAAGCTCTGTACCAAAGCATACCCATACTTCGGTTCTTTCATCTGGCTGAGTACGCTAATTGTCAGTGTGCCTCTGCGAAGCTCCAAAAGCAAAGAGGATAATAAATCTTTTTCTTCTCCCATCAGCGTCACCTCCTAATGTCATTATACTGTATGTCATACTGTATTGTCAATATAAAAATAAAAGGTCAGTCACAGGAGTTTTGAAAAGTTTGAATACCCACCGCTGAAACGGAGGGGTTCTGTCCTTTCACAATTAGAGAGGTGTAAGCCGCTCAATTTTTCAGAGAAAGGACGGAAACAGACTATGGGAACTGCAAAATCAAAAGGACTGCCGCACTGCATGGCGCATAGGGACTGCTTTGCCAATAAGGACGGCGTGTGCTTCTGCCTGGGTGACAATGACTTCCACGGGAAGGACTGCCCGTTTTTCAAGACCACGGCGCAGTGTGACGCAGACAGGCAGAAAAGCTACGAGCGACTGGTCAGCATCGGACGGGATGACCTGATCGAGCGGTATCAGGTGAGGGGTGTGTATGGGAGTTAGCAGATATAACAGCGAAGGCTACTACGACCCGACGGCCTATGAAGCCCTCACGAAAGTTACCCAGGAGGAAAAGGCGGTGAGATACCGGCCGCTGGTGTATATCTGCTCCCCGTACTCCGGGGACACAGAGGAAAATACCGAAAAAGCAAGGCGGTACAGCCGGTTCGCCGCAGATGCCGGCACGATCCCCATTGCGCCGCATCTGCTGTTCCCGCAGTTCTTATCGGAAGAAACGGAACGGGAGCTGGCGATTTTTATGGATCTGGTGCTGCTGGGAAAGTGTGAGCAGCTCTGGGTGTTCGGCGGTGAGGTGTCCGACGGGATGCGCCGGGAGATCGGTAAGGCGAAACAGAAAAATATGACGATCCGTTATTTTACGGAGGATATGGAGGAAACGGAATGCAGATGACAATTTACGACGCCGTGACGGTGGGGAGCCGGTCAAACTGCGTGTATCCGAATCCCGTGACGGTCACGGATGCGGACACCATGCGGCAGGCGGCGGCCTTCGACCATGTGTGCGCGGCATATAAGCAGAACTACCGCAGCGTGGACAACTTCCTGAAAGCGGACTGTTTGCCGATGGACTGTGACAACGACCACTCGGACGACCCGGATGACTGGCTCACGCCCTTTGACGTGGCGATGGACTTTCCGGGAGTGGGGATGATCTTTGTCTACAGCAGGAGCCACATGAAGCAGAAAGGAAAACGCGGCCCCAGACCCCGGTTCCATGTGTATTTTATCTGCACGGAGACAACGGATGCAGCTCTTTACAGTTCATGGAAGGACAAGCTGATTGCCGATTACCCCTATTTCGATGACGGGGCTAAAGACAGCGCCCGGTTCCTTTTCGGGGTAAAGAATGCGGCGGTCGAGGTGTATGACGGCGAGATTACCATTGATGCGTTCCTGGCAGACCACTTTGCGGAGTGGGACGAGGCGCAGGGGCAGATCCCGGAGGGTTCCCGGAACAAGACCATGTCCCATTACGCCGGTCGGATCATCAAGCGGCTGGGGAATACGGAGGAAGCTCATAAGCAGTTCTTAAAGGAAGCGGAAAAATGCAGCCCGCCGCTGGATGATGCGGAACTTGCGGGTATCTGGGCCAGCGCCGTGAAGTTCGGCGCGAAGGTAGCTGCCCAGGAGGGATATATCCCGCCGGAGCAGTACAACCAGGACTTCCTGCTGATGCCGGAGGATTTCTCGGATGTAGGCCAGGCTATTGTATTGTCGCGGGAGTACATGGATCGGCTCCGCTTCTCCCCGGCTACGGATTACATCGTGTTCAACGGCTCGTTCTGGGAAGAATCCCAGCCTAACGCCCAGGGCATTGCCCAGGAGCTGACCGCAAGACAGCTTGAGGAAGCGGAAACAGAGATACAGCGGTGTATGAAGGAGATGTCGGATAACGGCGCGTGGGCCATGCTCGCCGCGATGGGCGCCAAGAAAGCGATGGCGGCGTTCAGCGAAGCCCAGCGGCGCTCCTTTGAAAAGTACGAGCGGGCGGAGACCTACCGGAAGTATGCCATCAAGCGCCGGGATACGAAATACATCTCGGCCGCCTTAAAGGAAGCCCGCCCGATGATCCAGATCGAGCAGCGCGTCCTGGACGCGGATGAGTTTTTACTGAACCTGCCGTCCGGCACCTGCGATCTGAGGACGGGGGCTGTCCGGGAACACAACGCCCAGGACTATATCACGAAACAGACGGCGGTGGACCCGTCCGGGGACGGCATGGATGTCTGGGAGGACGCCCTCCAGACCTTCTTCCAGGGGGACGCCGACCTGATTCGCTATGTGCAGGAGATTGTGGGGCTTGCCGCCATCGGCAAGGTCTACATTGAAGCCCTGGTCATTGCCTACGGCGAGGGCCGGAACGGAAAATCCACCTTCTGGAACACCATCGCCCGTGTGCTTGGCACCTACTCCGGCAATATGTCCGCAGACACCCTGACTGTGGGCTGCAAGCGCAACGTGAAGCCGGAACTGGCGGAAGCCAAGGGCAAGCGGATGATCATCGCCGCCGAGCTGGAGGAAGGGATGCGCCTGAACACATCCAACGTCAAGCAGCTCTGCTCCACGGACGAGATCTATGCGGAGAAAAAGTACAAGGCGCCGTTCTCCTATGTCCCCACCCACACGCTGGTGCTGTATACCAACCACCTGCCCAGGGTCGGGGCGATTGACCAGGGCACCTGGCGGCGGCTCATCGTGATCCCCTTCAACGCCAAGATTGAGGGCAAGGCCGACATCAAAAACTATGCGGACTTCCTGTTCAAGATGGCGGGCGGAGCGGTCCTTCAGTGGATCATCGAGGGCGCAAAGCGCGTCATTGCCAGCGATTACAAGATTGCCCAGCCCAGGGTGGTGCAGGACGCCATCCAGAAATATAAGGAGAACAACGACTGGCTATCCCACTTCCTGGAGGACTGCTGCGAGATCGATCCGTCTTATGAAGCGAAGTCTGGCGAGGTTTACAACACCTATCGCAGCTATTGCAATCAGATGGGCGAGTATGCGCGAAGCACCACGGATTTTTACACTGCCATTGAGGCGGCGGATTTTACGCGCCATAAGACGAAAAAAGGGATGTTGATTCGCGGATTCCGCTTGAAATCAGAGTTTGAGTAAGCACAAAACGGTAAGGGTGACGGTCAGTGACAGTCTTTCCCTAAAGTCCTCTAAGGACAAGAAAAAATAACATATATAAAGAAATCATGGGAGGACTGTCATAGACCGTCACCAGAAGGAGGTCTTATGAGAGAGAAAACCATCGAACAAAAACTGGTTCAGGCGGTTAAGGCCAAAGGCGGGATTGCGCCGAAGTTCGTGTCGCCGGGATTTTCCGGGGTTCCCGACCGCCTTATCCTATTGCCGGACGGGAAATGCGGCTTCGTGGAAGTCAAGGCCCCTGGCGAAAAGCCACGGCCGCTGCAGAAGTCAAGGATACGGCTTTTGCGGCGGCTGGGGTTCCTGGCATTTGTCCTGGACGGCGAGAGCCAGATCCCCCACATCCTTTCAGAAATCGGAGGTGACAGCGGTGGAGTTTAAACCGCATGATTATCAGCAATATGCCATCGAGTACATCGAAACACACGAGGTCGCCGCCGTACTGCTTGATATGGGCCTTGGCAAGACGGCAATCACGCTGACGGCTTTGTACGACCTGCTGTTCGACTACTTTGAGATCACCCGCGTCCTGGTGATTGCACCTCTCCGGGTGGCGAGAAATACATGGCCCCAGGAGATTGAAAAGTGGGACCATCTGAAAGACATCCGCTATTCCGTGGCGGTCGGCACGGAAAAAGAACGGCTGGAGGCATTCCACAGGGATGCGGACATCTATATCATCAATAGGGAGAACGTCCAGTGGATGGTGGAGAATGTCCCCTTTGAGTTTGACGCCATCGTGGTGGACGAGCTTTCGTCCTTCAAAAACTGGAACAGCAAGCGGTTCAAATCGCTGATGAAGGTGCGTCCCAGGGCAAAGCGAGTCATCGGCCTTACGGGTACCCCGTCCGGGAACGGGCTGATGGACCTGTTCGCCGAGTTCAAGGTGCTGGATATGGGGCAGCGACTGGGGAGGTTTATCACCAAGTACCGCCAGGACTATTTCCGGCCGGATCGGATGAACGGTCAGGTGGTGTATTCCTATAAGCCCCTGCCGGGAGCGGAGAAACGGATCTATGACAAGATCTCCGATATCACCATCTCCATGAAAGCAACCGATCACCTCAAGATGCCGGAACTCATAAACAGCGAGTACCGGGTGTATATGGAGGAGCCGGAACAGGCTATTTACGATGAGATGTGCGAAGACCTGGCGGCACAGCTTGATAAGGGCGAGGTAACGGCGGCAAATGCCGGAGTACTGTCCGGGAAACTCTGTCAGATGGCAAACGGGGCGGTCTATACGGATAACGGGGATGTGGAACATATCCATGACCAGAAGCTGGACGCCCTGGAGGACATCATCGAAAGCATGAACGGAAAGCCCCTGCTGGTGGCTTACTGGTACCAGCACGACCTTGACCGCATCGAGGAACGGCTGCGGCTGCGGAAGATCGGCTTTGCAAGGCTGGACTCTGACGCCAGCATCGCAAAGTGGAACCGGGGCGAAATTCCCGTGGCGCTGATCCATCCCGCTTCTGCCGGCCACGGGCTGAATCTCCAGAGCGGCGGCGCCACCCTCTGCTGGTTTGGCATTACCTGGAGCCTGGAACTGTATCAGCAGACGGTGGCGCGGCTTTACCGGCAGGGTCAGGCGTCCAAGACCGTGGTCGTACAGCACATCATCACGGACGGCACCATTGATGAGCGCATTATGAAAGCCCTGCAGTATAAGGACAGGACGCAGTCGGCGCTGATCGATGCGGTCCGGGCAAACCTAAGAAAATGAGAGTCAATCAAGGCAAATCCGAGGGAAACCATTTCTTTTTCGGAGGTAGTGCCTATGAACAAGCAGCAGACGGAAATGAAGGAGTACCTTTCCCAGGCGTTCCGCATTGACCAGCGGATACAGAGCAAGATGGAGCAGGTAGCGTCACTGAATGACCTCGCCACACGGGCGACCGCGACTTATTCGGATATGCCCGGAAGTGAGACGAGAAATCTCCACCGTATGGAGGACGCCATCCTTTCCATCATTGAGCTGGAAGCAGAGATCAATGGGGACATCTGCAAACTGGTGCAGACGAAAAAAGACATCGTCCATAAAATCAAGGCTGTCCAGAACACGGAGTACCAGACCCTTCTGGAGCTGCGGTATCTGTGTTTCAAGTCCTGGGAGCAGATCGCCGTGGACATGGGATATGAGCTTCGGTGGCTGTACCGTCTCCATCACAGGGCGTTGGACGCCGTTTCTGAAATAAGCCACTAAAAGCCACTGCAATACACCTTGTCCCTGTGATATAGTTAGAATCAGAAAAACAGGACAAGGAACGAGCCTTGCGGGAGCAATCCTGCAGGGCTTTCCTTTTGCCCGGAAAGCGAGGTGCAGCGTGCCAAAGAAACCAAAACGCCCCTGCTCCTACCCCGGCTGTCCAAACCTCACGGACGGGCAGTACTGTGAGGAGCATGAAGCGATTGCCCGGAAACGGTACAACAAGTACGGCCGCCCTGCTGACAGCAACAAGAAGTACGGTCGGGCTTGGAAACGAATCCGCGACCGCTACGCTGCGGCGCACCCTTTGTGTGAGATGTGTCTGAAGGAAGGACGGCTGACTCCTGTGGAGGAGGTCCATCATATTGTCCCTCTATCACAAGGCGGGACGCATCGGAATGACAATCTGATGTCCCTCTGCCAGTCCTGCCACACAAAGCTACATCACGAGCTTGGCGATCGGTGACCGTGGGGCGGTCAAAATCTCCGGGACCTGCATGAGCGGACAGCGGCCTGGGGCTTCGTGTGCGAAAAAGGCGAAATCAAAAGGGTAATTAAGGGCGGCCGTCTGCGGCTGCTTTATTTTTCGAGAAAAGGGGTGAGAAAATGCCGACAAAATCCAATAACACAGGCGGGCGCGGCGGTGCGAGACCCGGTGCGGGAAGAAAAAAGTCTGCGGTCAAGGAGAAAGCCGAGAACGGCAATCCGGGCGGGCGCAGACTGGAAGTGCTGGACATTCCCGAAGTCGAGGGTGTCGATATGCCAAAGCCCCATGAATTCTTATCCGCCGAGCAGCGTGACGGGAGTACGCTCCAGGCGGAGGAGATCTACACGGAAACCTGGGAGTGGTTAAAGAAGGTGGGCTGTGCGGCGAAGGTGTCTCCCCAGCTATTGGAGAGGTACGCCATGTGCAGCGCCCGCTGGATTCAGTGCGAGGAGATGACCAACCGCATGGGCTTCCTCTCCAAGCACCCGACCACCCAGAAGCCGATCCCGTCCCCGTTTATCAATATCGGCATCAACTACATGAACCAGGCGGTGCGGCTCTGGAATGAGATCTTCCAGATCGTGAAAGAAAACTGCAGCACCGATTACGGGGAGGTTTCTCCCCAGGACGATTTGATGGAGCGTCTGCTCCGTGCAAGGAAGGGGTGAAGCCATGTTTGAGAAAGTAAATCCGTGCCACCCGGATAAGGTGGCGGACCGCATCGCCGGGGCCCTGGTGGATGCGGCATACAGAAAAGAAGAAAATCCCAGGATTGCTGTGGAGGTTCTCATCGGCCACGGCGTCTGCCACATCATCGCGGAGAGTTCCGTACACATTTCGCTGGATGAGGTGGACGCCATCGTGAAGCGCATTGCCGGAAACCTACACACGGATTATGTGGAAGTGCCGCAGGACGGACGCCTTGCCAATAACCAGGCAGAAGGAATCCGCTGTGGCGACAACGGCATCTTCAAAGGGGTGCCGGTCACGGAGGAGCAGAAAGTTCTCTGTGAGATCGCCAAAAGTGTGTATCACACATATCCCTCGGATGGGAAGTACATCATTGACGAAGCAAGGCTCATCCTCTGTCAGAGCAATGCGCCCACAGAGGAGCTGCAAAAGATGTATTCCACCGCCGAGGTCAATCCCCTGGGCGACTGGACGGGCGGCACGGATGTGGACTCCGGCGCCACCAATCGCAAGCTCGGCTCTGATATGGCTGATTCTATCACGGGCGGCGGCCTACATGGAAAAGATCTCTCCAAAGCGGATGTGTCGGTCAATATCTACGCATGGCTGAAGGCGCAGGAAACAGGAAAGCCCGTGGAGCTGTGCTGCGCCATCGGGGATGATACGGTGGACGGTATTCCCTATTGTGAGATCGTGGAGACCGCCCGGAGATACATCCAGAGCCTTGGCGGGTTTGAGAAATTTGCGGAATGGGGGCTGGTGAGATGAAGACAACAACGGAAATGCAGCTTGTACCCATTGCCAAGCTGGTACCCTATGTGAACAATGCCCGCACCCATTCCCCGGAGCAGATCACGAAACTCCGCTCGTCTCTTCGGGAGTTCGGCTTTATCAATCCCGTCATCATCGACCGGGATTTTAATGTGATTGCCGGTCACGGCAGAATCCTGGCGGCGAAGGAGGAAGGCATCGAGGAAGTGCCGTGTGTATTTGCCGACCATCTCACCGAAGCTCAGAAGAAAGCCTATATCATTGCGGACAACCGCATGGCGATGGACGCCGGATGGGATGAGGAGCTTCTGCGGGTGGAGATCGAGTCTTTGCAGGGCATGGACTTTGACCCTCTGCTCACCGGCTTTGACGAGAAGGAGCTGGCCGATCTGTTTGCGGATGATTCCGGCAGCGAAGCCAGGGATGACGATTTTGACCTGACCGCCGCGCTGGAGAAAGCCTCCTTTGTGGAGCGGGGCGATGTCTGGACAATCGGCCGGCACCGCCTTGTGTGTGGGGACGCCACCTCCGCCGAGGATGTAGCTCTGCTCATGGACGGCAGGAAAGCCAACCTCATCGTGACAGACCCGCCCTATGGCGTCTCCTTCAAAAGTGCCAGCGGCCTGACCATCCAGAACGATTCCATGAAAGACGAGGAATTTTACAACTTCCTCCTCTCTGCATTCAAGTGCATGGCGGAGCATCTGGAGAAAGGCGGCGCGGCCTATGTGTTCCATGCGGACACTGAGGGGCTGAATTTCCGAAAAGCGTTCATTGATGCCGGGTTCCATCTGGCCGGTGTGTGCATCTGGGTAAAGAACTCCCTGGTGCTGGGACGGTCAGACTACCAGTGGCAGCATGAGCCTATTCTCTATGGATTCCTACAGAATGGCAAACACCCCTGGTATTCCGACCGTAAGCAGACCACCATCTGGAATTACGACAAACCGAAGCGCAACGCCAACCACCCGACTTCCAAGCCGCTGGATCTGCTGGGCTATCCCATCGGGAATTCCACCCAGGAGAATGCCGTGGTGATCGATACCTTCGGCGGCAGCGGCTCTACCATGATGGCCTGTGAGCAGATGAACCGTGTCTGCTGCATGATGGAACTGGATGAAAAGTATGCATCGGTCATCCTCCGCAGAGCCGTGGAGAACGGCATCCCGCCGGAGGATATTTTTGTGGAGAGAAACGGGGAGCAGATCCCATACTCCGTTCTTGTGAAGGAGGTGGAGACCTGATGGCCCCTATATATAACCATAGTAGAGAGTCGGATGGAGCCAACAGAGATACACCAAAACCACAAAAGCTGACCCTCGGCAGCCTGTTTGACGGCTCCGGCGGTTTCCCGTTAGGCGGCTTGCTTTCCGGCATTACCCCAGTGTGGGCATCAGAGATTGAACCGTTCCCCATCCGGGTGACCACCAAGCGGCTGCCCTTTATGAAGCATTACGGCGATGTCGCAAAGATGGACGGCGGGAAGATTGAGCCGGTGGATATCATCACCTTCGGCTCGCCATGCCAGGACATGAGCATTGCGGGCCGGCGGGAAGGTCTGGACGGCTCCCGCTCCAGCCTTTTCTATGAAGCCGTCCGGATCGTAAAGGAAATGAGGTGTGCAACTGATGGCAGATATCCAAGGTACATCGTCTGGGAGAACGTCCCCGGCGCGTTCAGCTCCAACAAGGGCGCGGACTTCCAGTCCGTCCTCGAAAAGATCTGCTCGATCAAAGGATACGAGATTGATCCTGCTCGACCTGCGAAGTGGCCAGCCGCCGGGGAGATCGTGGCAGACGATTTCAGTCTCGCATGGCGGGTATTTGATGCGCAGTACTGGGGAGTCCCCCAACGCAGAAAACGTATCTACCTTGTCGCAGATTTTGCAGGCGGGAGTGCCGGAAAAATACTATTTGAGTCCGAAGGCGTGTCTGGGTATACTCCGCAGGGCTTCCGCCCGTGGCAAGGAGCTGCCAGAGCTTTTGCGGAAGGCGCTGGAGCGTCAGGCTGCGTCTGTTTAAACGACCAGGGCGGCAGCCGCATGGATGTGACGGAGGACGTTGCGGCAACGCTCCGGGCGGAAAATCACGGGCACCCTCCCTGCGTGATGGGGGCGGCAGGTTTCTGTACTGAGCATTCCGCACAGGCCAGGGGCATCGGGTATGAGAAGGAAACCTCTCCCACTCTCCGTGCCGGTACGGTGCCGGCGGCGGTCTATGAGAACCATAGCCAGGACACCAGATACACCGGCCCGTTGGAGACGGCCCCTACGGTCAACGCCACCTACGGCATGGGTGGGAACAACCAGCCCTTTGTGGTGGAGACGCCTAAGACGCTGAAGATCCGCTCCGGCTGCGAGGGCGGCGGCAAGGGCGCACTGATCCAGGACAACAAATCCGCCACGCTGGGCTGCAACAACGACCAGGCGCTGTTCGTGCCGAAGGTCTATGGCATCTGCTCCAAGGACAGCAACGCCATGAAATCCGATAATCCCAAGAGCGGCTTCTACGAAGCGGAAACTTCCAGATGCCTGGATGCGAACGGCGGAAATCCTACCTGCAACCAGGGCGGCATGGCGGTGGTGGCCCTGCAGGGTTCCATGATCGGCAGGGCGGATAAGAATGGCCCCCAGGGCAGTGGCGTGAATGAGGGTGTGTCCTTTACGCTGGACGCTGCCGACCGCCATGCGGTGGCTTACTGCATGACTACCGGCACTTACATCCAAGCATTGGAGGAGCAGTCCCCGACCTTGATGGCAAGGGACTATAAAGACCCGCCTGTGGTGAACGAGACTGAGCCGGAGTACATCGTCCGCAGATTGACGCCCACCGAGTGCGCAAGGCTGCAGGGGTTCCCGGACTGGTGGTGCGCCAGACTTGAGACAGACGAGCCGACCGAGGAGGAGATCGAATTTTGGACAGAGGTGTTTGAGATACACCGTTCCGTCATGGGGACGTCCTCCAAGCCTAAGAGCCGGAACCAGATCGTCAAGTGGCTGAAGAATCCCCACTCCGACAGCGCCGAATACAAAATGTGGGGCAACGGCGTGGCGCTCCCCAATGTCTATTTTGTGCTTTCCGGCATTGTGTACTATGCACAGTTTTCGGAAGGATAAATTGGTTTCTATTCTACAGAGAAATGTGCGAAAACCGCTTGCTATTTCAGGGGTTCAGAGTGATATATGTACCTACCAAAAACAAAGGAGGTTTTCGCACATGGAAATCAGATACAATGTGACGGGCGTCAAGCGCAAGGAACTGGTAAAGGTCATCGCCGATGCCACGGGCGCCAGGGCGGAATACAAGTTCATGCCAACCTGCAATTATGAGATTGATTATTTCACGGTCACCAAGGATGGGACACTCCTCTTTGACGACCGTGCCGACAGTGAGGAGGTCGAGGAGGTTCTGGAAGCCATCGCTGCCGCTGGCTTTGAATGTGAGCCGCAGGACGGCGGTGAGCAGCCCTCCGGGGAGGAAACCAAGGAAGCGGCAGAAGTCGCAGACAGGGCGCCACAGGAGGAAAACGTGGGGCTTACGGTGGAAATCCCGCTCGACAAGGTGGCGGTGGGCAACCTTACTAAGCTGCTGGACGCCAAAGGGAACCTGATCCGGAAGGCCCTGGGCATCACCGACCTTCGCATCGAGGTGCTGGACGACCGGGTGGCGTTCCCCTGGTTCTCCCAGGTAGATGCGGATTCCGCAGCCGCCTACACCCACTTCATCTCCGCACTTTGCGAGATGAGCAGGAATGCCAAGCGGGTGACAGCGACCGAGAAGCCGGTGGACAATGAGAAATACGCCTTCCGGTGTTTTCTCCTGCGCCTGGGCTTCATCGGCAGCGAGTACAAAAGGGAACGCAAAATTCTGCTGAAGAACCTGACCGGTTCATCCGCTTTCAAGAACGGGGGTGTGGGCCATGAAGTTTCCGAGTAGAGAAATCGTGGAGCGCATCCGCCGTGAATACCCCGCCGGCACCCGTGTGGAACTGGTGCGGATGGATGATGCGCAGGCTCCGCCTGTCGGCACGAAAGGCACCGTCAAAGGTGTGGATGACACCGGTTCCCTCCTCATGCGCTGGGACAATGGCAGCGGCCTGAACGTGGTCTATGGGGAGGATATTGTGAGAAAGGTGGGTGACCGCCGTGCCGAATAACATTCTGAAGGACTTCTTCTATGGAAACATCAATCCGAATGAAAAGCAGTTTGACCGCAATTCGGAGTATGGGAAAGCTGCTGCCGGTCTGGCCGATGAAGAAGAAAAGCTCCGATCCATGCTGAATCAGGAAGCAGCCACAGTCCTCGATAGGATGATTTGCCTGCAAGCCGCCATTGCGGGCATGACCGCCGAGGAGTACTTCATCGACGGGTTGCGGACGGGATTCCGCCTGGCTCTTGCTATCCTTGATGAGGAGGAAAACGGCCTTCTCAAGCCAATATCGGATGGCGGCAAACAGCCATAAACTACACAATATCTTGCGGTCATCTTTGTGTAGTATATTATCGGAAATGGCCTTGCTATTATCCTCTTTTAGAGCGAATATGTGTACACCGAAAGGGAAAACACACAGCCGCAAGGCAGAAAAACGGAGGATTTCAGAATGAACGAGAAAACAGCAAGGCAGATTGCAGAGATGAAGAACCAGACCATCGGGGTCGAGGTGGAGATGAACAGCATCACCCGCCAGAAAGCAGCGAAGGTTGCCGCTACCTACTTCGGCACAGGCAGATACGAGAACACTGCCGGCCGCAACGGGTACAGCACCTGGAGCGCATGGGACGGCCAGGGACGCGAATGGAAATTCCAGAAGGACGTTTCCATCGCAGGGCCGGACGAGCAGAAATGCGAACTGGTCACCCCGATCCTGACCTACGGGGATATCGAAACCCTGCAGGAGCTTTGCAGACAGCTCAGACACGCAGGAGCGAAAAGCGACGCCTCCAGAGGATGCGGAGTCCACATCCACATCGGAGCGCAGGGCCACACACCGCAGAGCCTTCGGAACCTCGCCAACATCATGGCGAGCCACGAGAGCCTGATCGCAGAAGCTCTGAAGCTCGACCGCAGCCGCATGAGCCGCTACTGCCGCACGGTAGACCCCAGGTTCTTAGAGCAGGTCAACCGCAGGAAACCCCGCACGATGGCCCAGCTCGCGGATATCTGGTACAACAGCAACGGCGCAAACTACGGCAGAAACCACCACTACAACGACAGCCGCTACCATATGCTCAACCTCCACGCCACCTTTACCAAAGGCACGGTCGAGTTCCGGCTTTTCCAGTTCGATGAGCCGACAGTGGAGCGCAGGGGCGGCATCCACGCGGGGCAGCTAAAGAGCTACATCCAGCTTTGCCTGGCGCTTTCCCAGATGGCAAAGGATGTGCGCACCGCAAGCCCCAAGCCCCAGCAGAACGAAAACCCCAAATATGCGATGAGAACCTGGCTCCTCCGCCTGGGCTTCATCGGCGAGGAATTTGCAACGGCCAGAGACTTCCTGACCCGTAACCTTTCCGGAGACACAGCCTTTCGGCACGGCAGAGCAGCCGCTTGAAGGACTTAGGTTAAATGCCCTGCCCCTGACCGCTTCGGCGGTCTTAGGGTGGTAGAAGGACAAGTAACCTAAGTCCTCCAGGAAAGGATGGATACCATGAAAGAAAAAAGATACTACATCGCTTACGGCAGCAACCTGAATGTCGGGCAGATGCGGATGCGCTGCCCGCACGCCACGATCCTCGGCACGGCAAACCTCAAGGGCTGGGAACTGCTTTTTAAGGGGAGCAAGACCGGCTCCTATCTGACCATAGAGGAATGCGAAGATGGCACAATCCCCGTGGTGATTTGGGAGGTGACGGCTTTGGACGAGGCCGCCCTCGACCGCTATGAGGGATTTCCCCATTTCTATTATAAGCGGGACATTAAGCTCCAGTACAAAGGCATCCGCACGGGGAAACGCAGGACGGTGACGGCCTTTGCCTACATCATGCATGAGGAGCGCCCTATCGGCATCCCTACCAACTTTTATATGAGGACGTGTCTGGAAGGGTACACCACCTTCCATTTTAACAAGAATATTCTGATTGATGCTTACAATAAATGTTTGGAGGTATGCGGCTATGAAGAATAATATCACGAGAATGGCGGTCTGCCCGCTTTGCGGCAGGGTCTACCACGGCGCTCCGGCGCTTTCGCGGGAGGACAACGAAACGCTCATCTGCCCGGACTGCGGTACCAGGCAGGCGCTCCAGTCCATCGGTGTGGACAGTGCCGAGCAGGAGCAGATCATCGAGACGATCCACCGCCACACGCAGGGGTAAGATACACAATTTGTTCCTCTGATCTTTGTGCAGATTATGGCTCGGAATTGACTTGATAATATGTGCTTTTAGAGCGAATATGTACACACCGAAAGGGAAATGAAGAAAATGGAGGACGAAGACCATGACAATCAACGAAGCAATGAAAAAGTACCGGCTGCCGAACCCCACCACAACCGAGGATTTGGAGATGCGCTTCTCCGGCATGGACGGCAAGGTGCTGAATTTTGGAGACAAGGTTCTCCTCTCCGGATACTACTACAATGGACGGAACAAGCCCTGCTACTTTGGCGCGGCATACGAGTTCCTGACCGATTACCACACCTGCGAAGGGATGATTGGGCTGAGAGCCGCAAGTGAGATCGAATTTAAGGATGATGGCCACGCCATTGCCTGGGCGATGCAGCAGTAAAAAAAGAACATTATAGCCAGAGATCGAGCCGCATGGCTCTTTCTCTCGTACAGATAGATAGACGGCTTGCCAATTGGCAGGTCATTTTTTATGCCATTTTGGAGGTGGTGTCTATGCGGAAACTGAAGAAATACAAGCCTACAAAGTTTATGGCAAAGACCTCGCATTACGATAAGGATGCCGCCGACTATGCGGTGATGTTCATCGAGTCCCTCTGCCATACCAAGGGCACCTGGGCGGGAAAGCCCTTTGAACTGATCGACTGGCAGGAGCAGATCATCCGTGACCTGTTCGGTGTGTTGAAGCCCAACGGCTACCGGCAGTTCAATACGGCGTACATCGAGATCCCCAAGAAACAGGGTAAGTCCGAGCTTGCCGCCGCTGTGGCGCTCCTACTTTTGTGCGGGGACGGCGAGGAACGGGCCGAGGTGTATGGCTGTGCCGCCGACCGTAACCAGGCGAAGATCGTGTTTGATGTGGCGGTGGATATGGTGCGGTTCTGTCCGGCGCTTTCCAAGAGGGTAAAGATCCTGGAATCCCAGAAGAAGATCACATACCTTCCCACAAACAGTTCCTACCAGGTGCTGTCGGCGGACGTGGCGAATAAGCATGGCTTTAATACCCACGGCGTGATCTTTGACGAGCTGCACACCCAGCCCAACCGGAAACTCTTTGACGTCATGCTCCAAGGCTCCGGCGATGCTCGGATGCAGCCGCTATATTTCCTGATCACCACAGCAGGCAACGATACCAACTCCATCTGCTACGAGGTACACCAGAAAGCCATCGACATCGCGGAGGGAAGGAAGGTTGATCCTACCTTTTATTCTGTCATTTACGGTGCTGCCGAGGATGAGGATTGGACGGACCCCAAGGTGTGGAAGAAAGCAAACCCCTCTCTCGGCATTACGGTGGGCATCGACAAGGTCAAAGCCGCCTGTGAATCCGCCCAGCAGAATCCGGGCGAGGAGAACGCTTTCCGGCAGCTCCGGCTGAACCAGTGGGTGAAGCAGTCCGTCCGCTGGATGCCGATGGACAAGTGGGACGCCTGCGCCTTCCCGGTTTCTGAGGATGATCTGGAAGGACGCATCTGCTACGGCGGGCTGGATCTTTCCTCCACCACGGACATCACGGCTTTCGTGCTGGTGTTCCCGCCGTTGGATGAGGAGGATAAATACTATATCCTTCCATACTTCTGGATACCGGAAGAAACTCTGGATCTTCGTGTCCGGCGCGACCATGTTCCCTACGACCTGTGGGAGCGGCAGGGGACGCTGATGACCACGGAAGGCAACGTGGTGCATTACGGCTACATTGAGAAATTCATCGAGCGGCTGGGCGAGCGGTTCAACATCCGGGAGATCGCCTTTGACCGTTGGGGCGCTGTGCAGATGGTGCAGAACCTGGAGGGCATGGGCTTTACGGTGGTCCCCTTCGGGCAGGGTTTTAAGGATATGTCACCGCCCACCAAGGAACTGATGAAGCTGGTGCTGGAGGAGAAAATCGCCCACGGCGGGCATCCGGTGCTGCGGTGGATGATGGACAACATCTTCATCCGTACCGACCCGGCCGGCAATATCAAAGCGGACAAGGAAAAATCCACAGAGAAGATTGACGGGGCAATCGCCACCATCATGGGGCTTGACCGTGCGATCCGCTGTGGCAACGATACAGGCGCTTCGGTTTATGACAGCCGGGGCCTTTTGTTTATCTGAAAGGATGGTGATTTGATATGGGTATCTTTTCCGGGCTTTTCCGTTCCAGGGATAAGCCACAGAACCGCACAACAGGCAGCGCCTACAGTTTTTTCTTTGGCGGAAGCTCCGCTGGCAAGCGGGTCAATGAACGTTCCGCAATGCAGATGACGGCGGTGTATTCCTGCGTCCGCATTCTGGCGGAGGCTGTTGCTGGCTTACCCCTGCACCTTTACCGCTATAAAGAGGACGGCGGCAAGGAGAAAGCCATCGACCATCCGCTGTATCTTTTGCTGCATGACGAGCCGAACCCGGAGATGAGTTCCTTCGTATTCCGGGAAACGCTCATGACGCACCTGCTCCTGTGGGGCAACGCCTACGCCCAGATCATCCGAAACGGCAAGGGCGAAGTGATCGCCCTCTATCCCCTGATGCCGGACCGGATGACGGTGGATCGTGACAGCAAGGGACAGCTTTATTACGAATACACCGTCAGCATGGATGACGCACCTACGGTCAAAGGCAGTCTTGTCCGGCTGCATCCCTCCGATGTGCTGCACATCCCAGGGCTTGGCTTTGACGGGCTGGTGGGCTATTCCCCCATCGCTATGGCGAAGAACGCCATCGGCATGGCGATTGCCTGTGAGGAATACGGGGCGAAGTTCTTTGCTAACGGTGCGGCTCCCGGCGGCGTGCTGGAGCATCCTGGGACAATCAAAGACCCTCAGCGGGTACGGGAGAGCTGGCAGTCCACCTTCGGCGGCAGCGGCAACAGCAATAAGATCGCCGTGCTGGAGGAGGGCATGAAATACACGCCTATCGGCATCTCGCCGGAACAGGCGCAGTTTCTGGAAACGCGGAAGTTCCAGATCAATGAGATTGCCCGTATCTTCCGGGTGCCGCCCCATATGGTGGGCGACCTGGAAAAGTCCAGCTTCTCCAACATTGAGCAGCAGTCGCTGGAGTTCGTGAAATACACGCTGGAGCCCTGGCTGGTGCGCTGGGAGCAGTCTATCCAGCGGACGCTCTTTTCCCCGGAGGAAAAGAAACGGTATTTTGCCAAATTCAACGTGGAAGGGCTGCTCCGGGGCGATTATGCCAGCAGGATGTCTGGCTACGCTACCGCAAGGCAGAATGGCTGGATGAGCGCCAATGACATCCGGGAACTGGAGAACATGGACCGCATCCCTGCCGAGGAGGGCGGCGACCTGTACCTGATCAACGGCAATATGCTCCCGCTTGGAAACGCCGGGGCTTTTGCAAATACCGAAACGAGCAATGACGGAAAGGAGGAAAACCCCGATGAAGAAGTTCTGGAAGTGGAAGAACCAGGCGGCGACGGAGACAGCTCCGGCGGAACGGACGCTGTTCCTCAACGGCACCATCGCCGAGGAAAGCTGGTTTGACGATGACATCACGCCACAGCTTTTCAAGGAGGAACTGATGGGCGGCAGTGGAGATATCACGGTCTGGATCAACAGCCCCGGCGGGGACTGCGTGGCTGCGGCCCAGATCTACAATATGCTCATGGATTATCCACACAACGTTACGGTCAAGATCGATGGCATTGCGGCATCTGCAGCAAGTGTGATTGCTATGGCGGGCACGAAGGTGCTGGTATCGCCGGTGTCCATGATGATGATCCACAATCCCATGACGGTGGCCATGGGTGACACCGCAGAGATGCAGAAAGCCATCGAGATGCTTGGCAGTGTGAAGGATTCCATCATTAACGCCTATGAGATTAAGACCGGGCTGTCCCGCGCCAAGCTGTCCCACCTGATGGACGCGGAAACCTGGATGGACGCGAACAAGGCGGTGGAGCTTGGCTTTGCCGATGAAATCATGACACGCTCTGAAGTGTCAGAGGATATGGAGCCGCCTGCGGTTTCCATGCTGTATTCCAAAGCCGCTGTGGTCAACTCCCTGATGGATAAGATCGCGGCAAAGTGTAAAACCAACCCTAAGAAAACCGAAGATTCCAAACCTAAGGGTCGCTCTGTAGACAGTCTCTACGAGCGGCTCAATCTTTTGAAACATTAAGGAGGATACCACTATGACGATTCTTGAACTGCGCGAGAAGCGCGCCAAAGCCTGGGAAGCCACGAAAGCCTTTCTGGATTCCCACAGAAACGACAAAGGCGTCCTGTCCGCCGAGGATGACGCCGCCTATACCCGCATGGAGCAGGAAATCACCGACCTGGGCAAGGAGATCGCCCGCCTGGAACGCCAGGAGGCGCTGGAGGCAGAACTGAACCGCCCTGTGAACAAGCCCCTGACGGGTAAGCCCATGAGCGGCAAGGAGGATGCAAAGACCGGGCGTGCCACCGATGAGTACCGCCAGAACTTCTGGAATATGATGCGCTCTAAAGCACCGATGCCTTCTGTTGTAAACGCTCTGCAGATCGGGACGGACTCCGAGGGCGGCTATCTGGTGCCGGACGAATATGAGCGTACTCTGGTGGAGGCGCTGGAGGAAGAAAACATCTTCCGCCAGCTTGCCAGGGTGATCCAGACTTCCAGCGGCGACCGGAAGATCCCGGTAGTGGCGACGAAGGGAACTGCTTCCTGGATCGATGAGGAAGGCGCCTACACGGAGAGCGATGATTCCTTCGGTCAGGTATCCATCGGCGCTTACAAGCTGGGCACCATGATCAAGGTTTCCGAGGAACTGTTAAACGACAGCGTCTTTGACCTGGAAAGCTACATCTCCCGTGAATTTGCCCGCCGCATCGGCGCCAAGGAGGAAGAAGCCTTCTTTACCGGGGACGGTTCCGGCAAGCCCCTGGGCATCCTGGCAGCCAGCGGCGGCGCGGAGACCGGCATCACTGCTGCGTCTGCCACTGCGATTACCGCTGATGAGCTGATCGACCTGTTCTACTCCCTGAAATCGCCTTACCGCCGCAATGCTGTGTGGGTACTGAACGATTCCACCATCAAGGCAGTCCGTAAACTGAAGGATGGCAGCGGCCAGTACCTGTGGCAGCCTTCCCTGACCGCCGGAACGCCGGACACTATCCTGGGCCGTCCTGTGCGTACTTCGGCCTATATGCCCGCCATCGCCGCCAGCGCGAAGACCATCGCCTTCGGTGATTTCAGCTACTACTGGATCGCAGACCGCCAGGGGCGCTCCTTCAAGCGCCTGAACGAACTGTATGCGGCAAACGGCCAGGTGGGCTTCCTCGCTTCCCAGCGCGTGGACGGCAAGATGATCCTGCCGGAGGCTGTCAAGGTGCTGGTACAGAAAGCATCGTAAGGGAGGGTTGACAGATGAGCTACAACGGAAAGAACTACATGGAACAGGGCGGCGATAAGTGGGTGATTGGCGGCACCCTCGAAATCAAGGAGGGGGCTTCTGTTACCGGTTTGCCCGCCGCCGAGGTTCCCCAGGCGGCAAACCAGGCCGACAGCGTTGCGGAGGATGTTTCCACTCTGGTTTCTGATTTCAACGGCCTGCTGGCCAAGCTGAAGGCGGCGGGCCTGATGGCATCCAGTTAAGGAAGGAGGCGGCGGGGATGGACACTCTGCTGGAAAAAGTCAAAGCAAACCTGATTCTGGAGCATTCGGCGGATGACGCGCTTTTGCAGAACTACATCACCGCCGCTGTTTCCTATGCGGAGAGCTACCAGCATATCCAGGAGGGCTATTACACGGAGAATGCGATGCCGGCCACCACCGAACAGGCGGTGATTATGCTGGCATCGCATTTCTATGAGTCCAGGGACGGTTCCACGGGCGGATTCTTCGCTGATAACACAAACGCAGCACAGCAGGTCTGGAACACGGTCAACCTTCTGCTTCGGCTCGACCGGGAATGGAAGGTGTGATATGAGTTTTGGAAAAATGAACACCTTCATCTCCATTGTGGAAAAACAGTTCACGCAGGATGATCAGGGCTTTAAGACGGAAACGGATGTGACCGTGGCAGAGGTACGCGCTTACCGGGAAGGCCGGCATGGCAGTGAGAAATGGGCAAATATGGCGTCCTTCTCCACTGCCACCGACCTTTTTCAATTCCGCGTGATACCCGGCGTCACGGTCACAACCGATATGCGTATCCTCTGTGACGGGCATACCTTCGAGATCACATCGGTGGAGGATGTCAAAGGCAGGGGGATGTATCTGGAAGTATTGGTACAGGAGGTGAAACCCGGTGGCTAAAGCGACATGGAAACTGCCGGAGGATTTTCTGATAAAGGTATCCCGGCTGGCGGATAAGACGGATGAGATCATCCCGAAAGTGCTGGAGGCAGGTGCAGAGGTCGTGGAGGACAAGGTGCGCTCCAACCTGCAGTCTGTCATTGGCAGCGGGACAAAGTATGACTCCAGAAGCACCGGGGAGCTTTTACGCTCCCTTGGCACTTCTCCCGCCCTGCAGGACAGGAACGGGGATTTTGACATAAAGGTTGGCTTTTCCGAGCCTCGTTCGGACGGCGACAGTAACGCCAAGATTGCCACCATCTTGGAATACGGCAAAAGCGGACAGCCTGCAAAGCCGTTTCTGAAGCCCGCCCGCTCATCATCCAAAAACGCCTGTATCAGCGCCATGAAGGCGAAGCTGGACGAGGAGGTGGAGAAGATTTGAATCTGCTTTCGGAAATCAAGGCTGCGGTCACCGGCTGCGGACTGCCTGCGGAGACGGGCGTGTTCTCCGGGGAGCCGCCGGAGGAATATGTGGTGGTCACGCCTTTGGCGGATACCTATGAACTCCACGCAGATAACCTGCCGGGGTATGAAACCCAGGAGGCGCGGCTCTCCCTGTTCTCCAAAGGGAACTATCTGATGCGGAAGGGGCAGCTTTCAAATGCGCTCCTTGCCGCTGATTTTGTGATTACGGACAGGCGGTACATCGGCCATGAGGACGATACCGGCTACCACCACTATGCCATTGATGTGGCAAAACTGTATGGATTGGAGGAATGAACTATGGCTACCATTGGCCTTGATAAACTTTTCTACTCGAAGATTACCGAGGGTGAAAACGGCGATGAGACCTATGCCGCCCCTGTGGCTTTGGCAAAAGCCATGACCGCCGAGCTTTCCGTGGAACTGGCGGAAGCTACGCTGTACGCGGACGATGGCGCGGCGGAGGTCGTGAAGGAGTTCCAGAGCGGGACGCTGACGCTGGGTGTGGACGATATTGGGAAAAGCGTGGCGGAAGACCTGACCGGGGCGGTGATTGATGAAAACGGCGTCCTGATCTCCGCATCGGAGGACGGCGGCGCTCCGGTTGCCATCGGCTTCCGGGCCAAGAAGGCAAACGGCAAATACCGCTATTTCTGGCTGTACCGTGTGATCTTCGGCATCCCCGCCACCAACCTGACTACCAAGGGCGAGAGCATCGAGTTTTCCACCCCTTCCATCGAGGGGACGGTGACCCGCCGCAATAAGGTGGACGGCCAGGGCAAGCATCCCTGGAAAGCGGAGGTGTCCGAGGATGACTCCGGTGTGTCTCCCACGGTTATTTCAGGCTGGTACGATGAAGTCTATGAGCCGTCCTATGCGGATCAGACATCTGACACAGGCGGCGAAGGGTAAGGAGGTTTTGAGATATGGATGAAAGAACAGCTACCGTCAATATCGGCGGGCAGGAATATGAAATGCTCCTGACCACCAGGGCGACCAAGGCCATCGCCGGACGCTACGGCGGGCTGGAGAACCTGGGCGAGAAGCTGATGAAAGCGGAAAATTTTGAGATGGCTCTGGACGAGATTGTGTGGCTGATTACCCTTCTGTGCAACCAGCCCATCCTCGTCCACAACCTGAAACACCCGGAGGACAAAAAGCCGGAGCTGACCGCCGAGGAGGTTGAGCTTCTCACCTCCCCGATGGAACTGACGGACTATAAGGACGCCATCATGGAGGCCATGTACCGGGGGACGAAACGGAATATCGAAAGTGAGCCGGAGGGAAAAAACACGGCGGCCGGGTAAGCGATGAAGAATTGTTTACCCGGCTTTTGTATTACGGCATGGCCCACCTCTCCCTGCGCATGGAGGAAGTGTGGCTCATGCCGTTTGGCCTGCTCATGGATCTGTGGGAATGCCACAGGCAGTTTTTGGGGCTTGCGAAGCCAAAACGGGAACTGACGATAGATGATGTCATTCCCTATGGAATTTAACGAGGAGAGGAGGTGCGGCCCGTGGCGGATAATTTTGGCCTGAAAATCGGCATTGAGGGCGAAAAGGAATTTAAAAAGGCTTTGTCGGAGATCAACCAGTCCTTTAAGGTGCTGGGTTCCGAGATGAAGCTCGTTTCCTCCCAGTTTGACTCCAACGATAAATCCATCCAGGCGCTTTCCGCAAGGAATACCGTTCTGAACAAGGAAATCGACGCCCAGCGCCAGAAGATCGAAACGCTGCGGGCTGCCCTCCAGAACGCCTCCGAGTCCTTTGGGGAGAACGACCGCCGGACGCAGAACTGGCAGATCCAGCTTAACAACGCCGAAGCCGCCTTAAACGGCATGGAGCGGGAACTTTCCGCCAATGAGCGGGCCATTGAGTCCCTCTCTCGGCAGGAGACCGAGGCGGCGGACGCCACAGAGCGGCTCTCTCAGGAGATTTCCCGCCAGGAAGAGGAACTTTCCGGGATGAAACGCGCCTATTCCAATGCGGTGCTGGAGTACGGCAAAGGCTCCAGCGAGGCAAAGGAACTGGAGGGGCGCATTTCCCAGCTTTCCGGGGAACTGCGGGAAAACCGGGAGCGGATGAAGGACGCCGGGGATGTGGCGGAGGATTTCGGCGATTCGCTGGAGGACGCATCCAGCGGGGCAGATAAATTAGGCTCCGGCCTTTCGGTCGCTACGGTGGCGATGGGCAATCTCATCTCCTCCGGCATCCAGGCGGCGTTAAGCGGTATCCAGGAACTTGGCAGCGCCATCTGGAACCTGGACGAAGCCACTGAGGAATACCGGGTAGCCCAGGGCAAGCTGACCACTGCCTTTGAAGCGGCGGGATACAGCGGGGACGCGGCACAGAAATCTTACACGGAGTTCTATAAAATCCTGGGTGATACGGACACGGCCACGGAAGCCTCCCAGCTCCTGGCGCAGCTTGCCCAGAATGAGCAGGACATTACCAAATGGACGAATATCGCGGCTGGTGTTTACGGCACTTTCGGCGACGCCCTCCCCATCGAGGGCATGATCGAGTCCGCCAACGAAACAGCCAAGGTGGGTGAGGTCACCGGCTCCCTGGCGGACGCCTTAAACTGGGTGGGCATCAGCGAGGATGCCTTCAACGAGAAGCTGGCTGCCTGTTCCAGTGAAAGCGAAAGAAACCGTCTCATCATGGAGACACTCTCCGGGGCCTATGATGAGGCGAGCGGCGCGTTTTACCGCAACAATGAGGCGCTGGTGGCTTCCAGAGAAGGACAGGCGCAGCTTGACGAGACCCTGGCGGGGCTTGGGGAAACCATCTCCAATGTGAAGAACAGCCTCCGGGCAGAGTTCCTCCCGGCAATTTCGGAAGTCATCTCCGCCTTTACCGACATGGTCAACGGCGTGGACGGGGCGGATGAAGCCTTTGCCGGGGCCATTACGGGGCTGGTGAACACGGCGGTTTCCATGCTGCCGCAGTTTGTAACCACCGGGATGCAGATGCTGACCTCGCTGCTTTCCGGCATCATCCAGAGCCTTCCGGCTGTGATGGAAGGCGCGGCGCAGATCATCGTCACGCTGGCCCAGGGCATCGCGGCGGCGGTCCCTACCCTGATTCCGCAGATTGTCCTTGTGGTTACCCAGATCGTGCAGACCCTGATCGAAAATCTGCCGATGATTCTGGACGCGGCGCTGCAGCTTATCATAGGGCTGGCCCAGGGGCTGCTTAATGCCATCCCGGTCCTGATCGCGGCCCTGCCCGCCATCATTACGGCGATTGTGGAGTTTATCGTGGGGGCGATCCCACAGATCATCAATGCCGGGATACAGCTGTTGACCTCGCTGGTCTCCGCACTGCCGGAGATCATCACGGCCATTGTGGCGGCAATCCCGCAGATCATTGACGGGCTGGTGACGGCCATCCTCGGCAGCATCCCCCAGATCATTGACGCAGGGGTGAACCTGCTGATTTCCCTCATCCAGAACCTGCCGACCATCATTACCACCATTGTGGGGGCAATCCCGCAGATTATTTCCTCGCTGGTAAACGCCATCTTAAACAGCATCCCGCAGATTATCCAGGCAGGCGTGCAGCTATTTGTTTCGCTGATCCAGAACCTGCCCACCATCATCGTGGAGATCGTAAAGGCGGTGCCGCAGATCATTGCGGGGATTGTGAATGCCTTCACCTCGTCTATGGGACAGATCGTCAACATCGGCAAGAACATCGTGCAGGGGCTGTGGCAGGGCATCCAGAGCCTTGCCGGATGGATCTGGGACAAAGTCTCCGGCTGGATTTCCGGCATCTGGGACGGGATCTGCAGCTTCTTTGGCATCAACTCGCCCTCGAAGGAAATGGCCTGGGTGGGCGAGATGCTGGGCAGGGGCCTTGCCGGCGGTATTGAGGACAGCGCCGGTGAAGCGGTCAGCGCCGCAGAGGATTTGAACAACGGCATCCTGGACGTGATGAACGGCCTGGCGGCGGATATGCAGTCCGCAGTCCCCTCGAACTTTGCCTTTGACACAGCCGGGACGGTGGGTTCCGTGGCCGGCGGCATGGGCGGAACGGGCGGCTCCTCTTTTGGAACCCTCATTACCATCCAACAGATGATCGTCCGCAGCGAAGATGACATCCGCAGGATTTCCCAGGAACTTTACAACCTGATCCAGACCGGCTCCCGCGCCCAGGGACGGTTCAGCACAGCATAAAAGGAGGTGCAGCCTGTGGGCTTTTCGTATAACGACATTACATCCAAGAGCATGGGCTTAAAGGCAAGGCTGACCTCCTGGCAGGTCAGCGGGAGTCTGCGGAACTTTACTACAACGGTTCCCGGTAAATACGGCGTGACGGATTTCGGCGCGGATTTCGACTACCGGGAGATCGTGGTCTCTTGCAGTATCTTCCCCCGGCACAGCTTTTCCGCCCTGGTTTCCACGCTGGACGATATCGCTGAGTGGCTCGACCCGGTGGGCGGCTTAAAGCAGCTCGTCCTGGATGATGTGCCAGACCGGTACTTCATGGCAAGACTGAACGCGGCGGTGGAGTGCGAACGGCTGCTGCGTTCTTCCGGCAGCTTTGACCTGACATTCTTCTGTCCGGACCCCTTCGGCTATGCCATCGAGGATGAGACCTTTTCCATCACGGAAGCGGGAAACAGCACGGTCACGCGGCTCATCGGGAACATGGAGTCCAACCCCATTTACCGCATTGAGGGCGTGGTTCCTTCCGGGGCAGGCAATTCCATCAGCATTACTACCAACGGGCAAGAGTTGAAGATCGTCAACGCCACCCTTGCGGCCGGCGAGACGCTGGTGGTGGATACCGACCGGATGACCGCCTATGTGGAGGACGCGGACGGGATGATCCTGCGGAACGCCCTGCCGTATCTGGAGGAACTGAACTTCCCCACGCTGGCGGTGGGGAGCAACACGGTTTCCGTAACGGCGGCAAACGCCACGTTTACGGGGCTGGAAATCCAGGCAAGGAGCCGATGGAGGTGAGCGGTTATGGCACTGAAAACGATACTGAACAAGCAGACGGATTTTACCGGGGAGTTCCCGGAAGAATGGGCAAAGGGCGGCCTGTGGCGGTTCAATGAATCAGACCCAGATGAGGACGACTGCCTTTTGGATTCCTCCGGCATGGGACGGGCAGCAACCATCAGCAACTGGAGCGGCACCAGTGCGTCCTTATCCGCAAACCGTCTGGGGAATTACTTCCGCATGAACATTGTGAACCCATCCTCCGAGCAGAACTATCTGAAGGTGACCAATGATGGCAGCATTTTCGCAAGCCTTGGGGCAAGGATCGTCTGCGGCGGCTGGATGAACCCCACCACCTATTCCGTGGGGAACACCTATTGCCCGATCTTCAATACCCGGTACGGGCCGGGGCAGCCGATTTTCTACCTGTCCCTCATCCGGGGCAATCCGAGGATCATGCTCTACAATGATACCGGATCTTTGATCCTGGACGAGTCGGTGGACCCGCCCTTTTCCCTGGTCAACGGCGGCTGGTACTTCATTGCCTGCCTGATCGAGCCGGACAACAAAACGGCGCAGTATGTGGTGGGCGACCGGGGCAGCGGCACGGTGTGGGCATCGGAGGTGCTTTCCTTTACCGGGGAGCTGAACCGCTCCTGCACGGCGGATTTGATTCTGGGGATGCACGCCGACTCCTACTGGTACGCCGGCGGTCTGGACGACTGGTTTCTGGACTGCGATACGAATCTCACAGCCGATGACCTGGTGGACTATTTCCGGTCTTCAGTTATGGCCAACGGCGGCGACACCTCCGGGGATGTGGACGGCATCACGGAGCCGGGGACGGTCACACTCCGGGCATCAAGCGGCGTTTACCCTTCGGAAGGTGTGCTGACCACAGCGGCGGCGGACTGCAATCTCTCCGGCACCGGACGTGTGTCTGTGACCAGCGAGTACATCTCCGGCACCACGGCGGTTTCCCTGGTGGAGACGTCCACCAGCGATGATCTGGAGGAATGGAGCGGTTGGGCGGCAGTCCCCGCTGACGGGCGGCTGGCGTCCCCCAACCGGGCGTATATCCGCTTCCGGGTAACGCTGACTACTACAGACACTTCCCGGACGCCAAAGCTCATCGATATCCGGCTCTATGACATCCCGAAAGCGCCCTATGAGAAGATCGGTTATGCCCGGCCGGTAGTGCTGGACAGCAATGGCGCATGGGAGGCGGTACTGGAGAATGCCTACGACATCATTGTCACAGGCGAGATCAACGGCGAGGACACCCTCTCCTTTAAGATTCCTTACCGGGATGGCAAGCGTGGGTATATCGACAGCGAGAAGAAGATCCAGATCGTGGACGATGTGTACAAGGTCAGGACGGTCACTGATACCAGGGATACGGATGGCAGCGCCGTGACCGAGGTGTATGCGGAGGCGGAGTTCTATGACCTGACCTTCTCTGTCCGCAAGGAGGAACGTACCTTTGAAGCGGAGTACCCGGAAGCGGCGATGGCATACGCCCTGGAGGGGACGGAATGGAGCGTCGGCACGGTGACGGTGCGGACACAGCGCACTTGGACCAGTACGGAGAAAAACGCCCTATCCATTCTCCGGAATACCGCAGACCTCCACGGCGGCGACCTGGTCTTTGACTGCCCGAACCGGCTGGTGCATCTTCTGACGGTCAACGGCAAGGACAGCGGCGCCCTTTTTGCCTACAAAAAGAACATGAAATCCATCCAGCGGGTAGTGGATACCAGGGAGCTTGTGACAAGGCTGTACGCCGTGGGTGCGGAAGGAATGACCTTCGCGGACATCAACGGCGGAAGGCCCTATGTGGAGGACTTTACTTATACCAGTGAAATCCGCATCTCTACGCTGGACTGCTCCTCCTTCACGAACCCCTACCAGATGAAGGAATACGCCGAGATGCGGCTGGCGGATTACGCCAAGCCCATCATTTCCTATGTGTTAAACGCGATGGACTTATCCGTGCTGACGGGCTACGAGCATGAAGCCTGGGAACTGGGAGATTACGTCCGGGTGGAGGATAAGGAGTTGGGGCTTTCGGTCACCACAAGAATTGTCCGCCGGGAATACAACCTGCAGGAGCCGTGGAACACGGTGCTGGAGCTTTCCACCACGCTGAAGAACCTGGGCAGTTCCGCCAGTGAATGGGACAACGCGGCGGATTCGCTGGAAGGCACCAGCATGGTGTCAAACAACGATATCCGGGAAATGGTTCCTTTCAATCTGCTTAGAAACTCCCGCGCCGATGACGGGCTTGCCTACTGGGTCAGTTCCGGCTTTGAGGCGGACAGTGAAAACGGCGCGTCCGGCACAGCGTCCTTCAAGGCGGAGGGCGTGGCCGGCATGACCAAAAGCCTGTCCCAGACCGTTTATCCCGCCAACCGCTCCAGCTACACCCTGTCGGCGCAGATCGGTTCGGAAGACTTGGAGAAGTTAAGCGAAACTTCCCAGGTGGGCATTGAAGTAGTGATCGAGTATGAGGACGGCAGCACGGAGAGCCGGTTCATTGATTTGTACTGATGGAAGGAGGACGGCATGGCATATTTATCTTCAACTTCCGCCCGGATCGCGCCGGAGAATTATTCCTCCAGGGTCAAGTCCATCACGGTGCGGGTGTGCATCACGAACTGCACCGGGACGCTTTATATCACGGACATCCTCCTGCAGGCGGGGTCCGTGGTGACGGGATGGGTAGGCCATCCCTGCGAGATGAAGTGGACGCTGGATGGCTGAGATTGCTTTTATCCGGCTGGCGGAGGTTATCAACCGGAAACAGGATATGCGTGTCGTGAGCGTTACCGTGAAGCCTACCATTGCGGACTGCTCCGGCACGATCTATTTTACGGACCTGATGCTCCAGGAGGGACCGGCGCTGACGGGATACACGCCCCATACGGAACCCTTCCTCCAAAAGCTGCGTGTGGACGGCGAAGTCAAAGCCCCTGTCTGGTTCAACGGCGTGGTGCGGGGCGAGGAAACGGTCATCCTCTTTAACCTTGGGGAGACTTCCGCCGGGCTGGATGTGCATTTGTACCCCAAGTCCGACCTGGAAGCGGGGACGGTTTCCCTCTGCCAGGGCGTGGGCGGCCAGAAGGTATCCTTCCCTAACGCTGTCGCCGCCGAAGCGGACCTTGCTCTGCTTGCCAGCACACGGCAGTGTACGAAGAACGGCAGCCCGGAGAAAAAAGAGGGCTTCTATCAGTACAGCGCCGCCTGGGATTCCAAGCATAAGGTGACGCTCCCGGAAGGGAAAACAGCGAGGGTGCTGTTTGAGATGCAGGAAATGCAGGATGGAGGTGAGCCGATCTGATGGACACACTGAAAGGCAAACAGATCATGGTATGGACGTTCATGGGCAATGCCCGGATGTACGAAGCCCTCCGGGACTACGGCGACCGCATCAGCCAGATCGGGCTGTTCTCCTTTAAGGTGCGGGCCACCGGGGAGATTTACGAGAGCGGCGTGGCGATTTCGGATATGCTCACCTACATCAACAAATGGCCCCATATCAAGTGGCTGCTGACGGTGGCAAACGACGGGGCGAACAGCATCTTCCGCGCCCTGCGGGACAACACAAACGGGGCGCAGGAGATGTTCCTTTCGGAGATCATCCGCATCATGGAGAAGTATCCCTGGTGTGACGGCATCGACATTGACCTGGAACGAGGGGACGGCTACTCCACCCATGCCGCGTCAACCGCCATGTTCCAGAATATCTACAATACGGTAAAGAATTACGATGCCACGAAGCACATGAACATCTGCCTGCCGGGGATGACTTCCGTTAATGGCTCGGTGGGCGGCGAGAACTGGTGTGTCTACGGGGACCTCGATGCCTACTGTGACACGGCGTCTATTATGAGTTACGGCATGGCCTGGGCAGGCTCCGCGCCGGGGCCGGTTTCTCCGAGAAGCTGGCTGGAGGGCATCTACGATTACGCCACCCAGGTCATGGACCCGGATAAGATTTTCCTGGGAATGCCGGCCTACGGCTGGAACTGGCAGATTTACGATACCCCGGAGAACCTGGGCGAGACCTACCGGGGCGTTTCCAACACCTACTACGCCGCAAGGTACTGGATGACGGGCGCGTACAACTTCACAGGTGACGCGCCGCCCCAGCCCTTTCTCCCTATCGTGGCCTATTGGGATGATTATGACAAGGTGCCTTACGCCTTTCCCCATGTCTACGATTACATGGAAGGAGCGGACGCAGTTTCCCGCGAGTACCCTCAACTTGCGGACACATACAACCGCAGGCGCTACCTGACTGCCTACGGCAAGGAGCAGAAAACCGAGTTCGGAACTATTTTCATCGACCGGGACGCTGACGGCTACTCCAGCGCGTCCGGCATTGTTTCCATTGAAAACGGCATCGCGACCCTGGGCGATAACGGCTCGGTGACCTACAGCTTTACGGTAAACGCAGCGGGAACTTACGATGTGGCGGTGCGGCTCTGCTATCCCTTCTGGGATAAGAACGGCATCTATGCGGCGCTGGACGGCAGCACAAAGCACTTCACGGAAAGCCGCCTGTGGTGGCCGTACTGGCGGAGTACCTTCTGGGCGTCCCTCGCAAGCGGCGTAACGCTTTCGGCCGGGACACACACCATTACCATTTCAGTGGATGCCAAAGGCGTCCAGTTTTACGGCTTCCGCGTCTGCTCGGCTTTTTCCGAGGAACCTACCGCCGGGGAGGGCACCTTTGCCCTTGCGCCCAGGAGCTTTAAGGATGTGGACGGCAATATGGCCGTACCCGATAAGGGCTTTAAGCTGACGCTGGAGATGCTCCGCAGGAAGCCGGACTCGGCACTTGTATGGTATGAGGACTTCCAGGATTACGGCGTGCTGGAGACGGATTACTGGACGGTGCGCTCCGGCTCCTTCGAGGTGTGGCGGTCGGATGAATATTCGATGGAGCGTGTCTACTCCCAGCTGGAAGGGTATGGGGAGCTTGCGTGGCAGTATGACGGCTTTTCGGAGCTGCATCTGCGGGCCAGGCTGGCTTTCCCGGCAAACGGCAGCGGTCGGGCCGGTGTGTTCTGCGGCAGCCTGTTCTGCTGTCTGAACTACGACACCCAGGCGGTGGAGCTGTACAACGGTTCCACGCTCCTTGGCAGCTACAGCCAGGAGATCGCAAGAACCGCATCGGCGGATCTGCGGGACAATCCATCCATGTACACGGTGGAGATGCGTATCCGAGGGAACCGGGTGCGGGTGTATTCCGGTTCTTCCTACACCCTGCGCTTTACGGCAACAGCCAGCGGTTTTTCCGGCGGATACGCCGGGTACCGCTCGGACAGCAACACGGTCTGTGAACTGCTCCGGCTGGGAGACGCCTGGACCTACGAGCCGTATGAGCGGTTTGATGTGGAGATGCCGGATGGCAGCTTCAAAAGCTACGGCAGGATCAGCCGTTCCAACTGCACCTGGGATGAGGAGTTTCAGGTGTTCACGCTGACCGCCGATGTGGAGGAAACCTCCACCCGGAGCGAGGACATCTCCCTGGATTATGATTTCTTTCACTCCGACCTTTTAGAGATTTCCTGCGGCGGGAACTATACGGCAAAAGTCATACCAAAGGACATCAACATCTGGCTCTCCCGGCTGTTCCTTGGAGACGCGGACGGGTTTTCCATCCTCTATTACCAGGACGTGGATTCCCTGGTCTACTGGGCAAACCAGGCGGCATACCGCTGGAAGCTCCGGGGGATGTGTATGTGGTCTTTAGGGCAGGAGGATATGCGTTTATGGGAATGGCTGCCGAAACAGATTTAATATACTTTGGAAATTAGCGACTGCTCTTCGGAGCGGCCGCTTTTTTCATACACAAAACCAAGAGGAGGTAAACAACATGAAGGAATTTTGGAATGTGATCCAGATGGTGTTCACCGCTGTGGGAGGGTGGCTTGGCTACTTCCTTGGCGGCAACGACGGGCTGCTTATCGCCCTTGTGGTGTTTGCAGTAGCGGACTACATCACGGGCGTAATGTGTGCCGTATCGGACAAGAAGCTCAACAGCCAGGTGGGATTCAAGGGTATCTGCCGCAAGGTACTGATTTTCCTGCTGGTGGGGATTGCCCACATCCTGGACGTGCAGGTCATTGGAACGGGTTCTGTACTTCGCACGGCAGTGATTTTCTTCTATCTGTCCAACGAGGGCGTGAGCCTTTTGGAGAACGCGGCGCACCTGGGGCTTCCTGTGCCGGAGAAGATGAAGGACATCCTGGCACAGCTCCATGACCGGGCGGAAAACACAGAAAGTGAGGGAAAATAACTATGGCTTACACGAACAGTTCACTGGTATCTTACACGAAACTCAGCCCTAACCACTCCGGGCAGCGGACGCACTCTATTGACCGCATCACGCCCCACTGCGTGGTGGGGCAATGCTCGGTGGAGACGCTGGGCAATATCTTCTTGCCGACTTCCAGACAGGCAAGCTGTAACTACGGCATCGGCGTGGACGGTCGCGTGGGAATGTATGTGGAGGAGAAAAACCGCTCCTGGTGTTCTTCCTCCAGCGCCAACGACCAGCGGGCGGTCACCATCGAGTGCGCGTCCGATACCACAGAGCCGTATGCCTTTAAGGATGTGGTCTACCAGACGCTCATTAAGCTCTGCGTGGATATCTGCAAGCGCAACGGCAAGAAAAAGCTCCTCTGGCTGGGTGATAAGGATAAGACACTCAGTTATGAGCCGAAGTCTGATGAGATGGTGCTGACTGTCCATCGCTGGTTTGCCAACAAGTCCTGTCCGGGCAGTTGGATGTATGCCCGGATGGGTGATCTTGCCGCAAAGGTCACAGCACAGCTTGGCGGCGGGGCATCCGAGGGCACCGAGACTGAGTATCCTGAAAAGCTGACAGAGGGCTATTACCGTGTCCGTAAGGCATGGTCTGACAGTAAATCGCAGAAAGGCGCATACAAGATCCTCTCTAATGCCAAGAAGTGCGCTGATGCCAATCCGGGATATCGCGTGTTCGATAATAACGGTGTAAACATCTACACACCGAACACATCAACGAAGGCGGCACCGGATGTGCCGTTTACCGTCAAGGTCAGCATCTCCGATCTGAACATCCGCAAAGGGCCGGGGACGGACTATGCCAAAACCGGGAAGTTTACCGGCAAAGGCGTGTTTACCATCGTGGAGGTCCAGTCCGGCCAGGGGGCCTCTGCTGGCTGGGGACGGCTGAAGTCCGGCGCTGGCTGGATTTCTCTGGACTATGCAGTAAAAACCGAATAAGGAAACAAGAAAACCCGTGTGCAATCGGCTCTCTATGGTCGGCTGCGCACGGGTCTTTTTTTATCCGCTGAAATCCCCGGCTTCTGTCCTTTCAGAGGTAGAAAGTTACAGATTGGAGGGACAGCGGTGACGAATGAACAGAGAATGATCGTATCCGCTCTCCGGGCGCAGGGCATGGGCTACGGCGCAATCGCCCGGAAAGTCGGGATCTCAGAAAATACAGTAAAATCCTTCTGCCGCAGGAACGCACAGAAAGAGGATAAGCCGGTCACTGGAGCGGACGAGCATCAGTGCCTTTGCTGCGGAACGCCTGTGGCACAGAACGCCGGCCGGAAGGAAAAGAAGTTCTGCTCTGACAAGTGCAGGAACAAATGGTGGAACGCCCATCTGGATAAGGTTGACCGCAGGGTGATTCGGGAGGTCACCTGCGCCGGATGCGGTAAGACTTTTTCGGTTTATGGACAGGCGGCGAGGAAGTACTGCAGTCATGTGTGCTACATCCGGCACCGGTTCGGAGGCAGCGCGGATGAGTAAGGAGCAGATGAGACAGGAAAAGCTCTACCAAGTGACCATGAGCATGGTCAGAAAGATGCTTGCGGAGGGGCTTATCACCGAGGAAGAGTACCGTCAGATTGATACAATGTTCCTGGAAAAATACCACCCTCTTTTCGGCACATTATTCTCCGAAATCTGTTGACTTTACAGCCTTTTAGAGTGATGTATGGTAGCGGAAAGGAGCGTGATTTCATGCCGAATTTAAGAAAAATCGAAGCGGCTGTACCCGCCATCCGGGAAAAGAAGAAGGTAGCCGCTTACGCCAGAGTGTCCATGCAGTCGGAACGGATGCTCCACTCCCTTTCCGCACAGGTGAGCTACTACAGCGGGCTGATCCAGAAGAACCCAGACTGGGAGTATGCCGGGGTCTATGCAGATGATTTTATTTCCGGTACCAACACGGTAAAGCGCGATGAGTTCAAACGGATGCTTGCCGACTGCGAGGCAGGCAAGATAGACATCATCCTGACAAAGAGCATTTCACGGTTTGCCAGGAATACGGTGGATCTTCTGGAAACGGTGCGGCGTTTGAAAGACTTAGGCGTTGAGGTGCGGTTCGAGAAGGAACGTATCCGCTCTATGGACGGGGACGGCGAACTGATGCTGACCATCCTGGCGTCCTTTGCCCAGGAGGAAAGCCGCAGCATTTCCGACAATGTGAAATGGGGCATCCGAAAGCGGATGCAGAACGGCATCCCCAACGGCCACTTCCGCATCTACGGTTATCGATGGGAGGGTGACGAACTGGTCATCGTGCCGGAGGAAGCGGAAATTGTAAAGCGGATATTCCAGAACTTCCTGGACGGGAAATCCCGGTTGGAAACTGAGCGGGAGCTTGCTGCCGAGGGCATCACAACCAGGGACGGCTGCCGCTGGGTGGATTCCAACATCAAGGTGGTACTGACCAATGTGACCTACACGGGAAACCTTCTCCTGCAAAAGGAGTTTATCTCCGACCCTATCTCCAAGCAGCGGAAAAAGAACCGAGGGGAACTTCCCCAGTACTATGTGGAGGACACCCATCCTGCCATCATCGACAAGGCCACTTTTGACTTTGTACAGGAGGAGATGGCAAGGCGCAGGGAGCTTGGCGCACTGGCAAATAAGAGCCTGAACACGTCCTGCTTTACGGGAAAGATCAAATGCCCATACTGCGGGCAGAGCTATATGCACAACAAGCGGACAGACCGGGGCGATATGGAGTTCTGGAACTGTGGCAGTAAGAAGAAAAAGAAGAAAGGCACCGGCTGTCCTGTGGGCGGCACCATCAACCACAAAAACATGGTTAAAGTCTGTACGGAAGTTCTGGGGCTTGATAAATTTGATGAAGCCATCTTCTTGGAAAAGGTGGACCATATCGATGTGCCAGAACGCTATACGCTGGAGTTTCACATGGCGGATGGCTGTGTGGTAACAAAGGCTTGTCCGAACACGGGGCATCGGGACTGCTGGACACCGGAGCGGCGTGCTGAAGTGTCCGCAAAACGGCGTGAGAACGGCACGAATCCCATCGGTGCATCCTGCTTCACGGGGCGGATAAAGTGCGTATCCTGCGGCTGTAATTTCCGCAAGGCAACACGGAACTGCAAAGATGGCAGCAAGGTCAGCCACTGGCGGTGCGCAGAGCATAACGGTTGCGATTCCCCCAGCCTGCGGGAGGATTTGCTGGAACAGATGGCCGCAGAGGTACTTGGGCTGGATGCGTTTGACGCCGCCGCTTTTCGTGAGAAGATCGACCGAGTTGAGGTGCTTTCCTCTTCAGAACTCCGCTTCTGTTTTAAGGATGGCAGAACCGTAAGCCGCAACTGGCAGCCGCCGGAACGTGTGGGGCGGCCTTGGACTGAGGAGCAGAGGGCAAAATTTAAGGAATCCATTAAGGGCGCCTATACGCCAGAGCGGCGCCGGCAGATGAGCGAACACATGAAGCAATTACGGAAGGAGCGTGGAGACAAATGGCGCAGAGAAAAGTAACGGCGATCCCGGCGACCATCACCAAATATACTGCCGTTCCTATTGGCAGCAAGCGGAAACGCCGTGTCGCCGGTTATGCCCGCGTCTCCACCGACCACGAAGACCAGGTCACCAGCTACGAAGCGCAGGTGGACTATTACACGAATTACATCAAGGGGCGGGACGATTGGGAGTTTGTTGCTATCTACACGGACGAAGGGATTTCTGCGACCAATACCAAGCGGCGCGAGGGCTTCAAGGCGATGGTGGCGGATGCCCTTGCCGGGAAGATCGACCTCATAGTAACAAAAAGTGTCAGCCGATTTGCCAGAAATACAGTGGACAGCCTGACCACCGTGCGGACGCTGAAGGAAAAGGGTGTGGAAATCTACTTTGAGAAGGAAAACATCTGGACGCTGGATGCCAAGGGAGAACTGCTCATCACAATCATGTCCAGCCTTGCCCAGGAGGAGAGCCGGAGCATTTCGGAGAACACCACCTGGGGTCAGCGGAAGCGGTTCGCCGATGGCAAGGCAAGCGTGGCTTACAAGCGGTTCCTGGGGTACGACCGGGGTCCCAACGGCGGCTTTGTGGTCAATCAGGAACAGGCAAAGACCGTCAAGCTGATTTACAAGTTATTTCTGGATGGCCTGACCTGCCACGCCATCGCAAAGGAGCTGACGGAGCGGAAACTGCCGACTCCGGGCGGCAAGGCAGTCTGGAGCCAAAGCACCGTCCGCAGCATCCTTACTAATGAAAAGTACAAAGGCGATGCGCTCCTGCAGAAGGAGTTCACGGTGGACTTCCTCCAGAAGAAAACAAAAAAGAACGAGGGCGAGGTCCCGCAGTACTATGTGGAGGGCAACCACGAAGCCATCATCGATCCTGCCACCTTCGACTATGTCCAGGCGGAGATGGCGCGGCGGATGAAGGATAAGCACCGCTACAGCGGCGTGAGTATGTTTTCCTCCAAGATCAAATGCGGCGAATGCGGATGTTGGTACGGCTCGAAGGTATGGCACTCCACAGATAAATACCGCCGGGTCATCTACCAGTGCAATCACAAGTACAAAGGCGGAAAGCCCTGCAGTACGCCCCATGTCACGGAAGATCAGGTCAAGGATGCATTTGTCCGAGCAGTCAACATCCTGCTCTCCGAGAAGGAAGAATTATCTGTCAATGTGCAGATGGTCATCGCCATGCTGTGCGACAGTGCAGAACTGGAAAAGCGACAGACAGAACTGAAGGAAGAACTGGAGGTTGTGGTTGGACTGGTGGAGCGGTGCGTGACGGAGAACGCCCGTGTTGCCCTCGACCAGGACGAGTATACGCAGCGTTACAATGGTCTGGTCAGCAGATATGAAGCGGTCAAGGCACAGTTTGATGAGGTCACCCAGGCGGTCGCCGACAAAGCTGACCGCAAAAAGTTGCTGGAGCAGTTCCTCCACACAGTTGAGGGTCAAGCGCCAGTCACGGAGTTTGATGAACGGCTGTGGTCGAGTTTGGTGGATTTCGTAACGGTGTACAGCGAGAAGGGCATCCGAGTGACCTTTAAGGATGGGACGGAGATACAGGTTTAAAGGTTGTTGACGTCTACGCTACCTGAAGGAACACCGGCCCGGCCTTTACAGCAACTTGATTTTGAACGAAAAGCTGTACCCGCACCTGTTGGAGATTGACCGGGCGGCGCGTGAACGGATGGACGCCATGTTGCCCCGCATGATGGAGGCGGCAGGCGTCACCGAGGAACTGAAAGCCTGTGACCCCATGCGCTGGGTGGGGCTGATGAACACGCTGAAAGCGCAGGCGGAGGAAGTTATATTAGCTGAACTTATTTTGGATTAACATACACAATACACACAGAGGCCGGTTAATACGGCTTCTGTGTTTTTACAGCAGCAAATTGACTTTTCTGGGTTAGTGTTGTAAACTATGATTAGCCGTGACTAACCATGAGGAGGGCGCTCATACATGACAAATCAATACATGAATAATCTTTATCGTGATCTGCTCTCTAATTCACCGCAGACGATCACCATAGATATTCCGGCAGACATGGGAACCGGTCAGATTTCGCAGATTGTTACGAAGCAGGGGGCCGTTGTTTCAGATTGGAGAATGAATTACTTTTCGGATATGAACGTGCAGGGGGTGAGCAGTGAAGAATACATACAAATGCTGTTCTGCTTTAACGATGGTGTTTCCTGGAATATCGCAGACAATCGGCAAAGTGCCAGCATACAAAAAGGGGAATCCTGTATTTATCGCGGCCACGGAAAAATGGAATATCTATGCTATTCTAAAAAGAGCGATTTCTTTTTCAAAAATGTGAAAATACCTCTATCTTATTTTTACAAAATTCTGAACGACTACTTTGAGACCGGTGAGATTGAGGTTTATCAAAAAAAGTTGTTGGACGGCATATCAAAAGTGAATATTACTCCCTATATGGAACACATTTTTGCGGAGCTGAAAGACTTCACGCAATATCGCGGTGGACTGGGATATCTGTTTCTGGAAAGCAAAGTCTTGGAACTGCTGTCAGTATATTTGAGCGAGGTCCTTGAGCTAAGTATTCTCGCATCACCCTATGTTGCAATGTCCAAAAGTGACCGGGATTCCATCATAGAGGCAAAGAGAATTATTGACGGTCAGCTTGCTCTGGCTCCGAGCTGCGAGGAATTGGCGCGGCAGGTCAATATAAGCACTTCAAAATTGACAAAGGGTTTTTCCTCCCTGTTCGGAACATCAGTTCATGCGTATATCATCGACCAACGGCTTGAAAAGGCGGCAAGCCTACTGTTAGAAAGCAATTTAAATGTCAGCCAAGTGGCTATGCTGGTGGGATATTCAAAAGCGAGCAATTTTGCGGCGGCATTCAAAAGAAAATACGGAGTAAATCCGAAAAATTATAAAGATGAGGCTACGATTGGATAAATGAAAAAATACTGATTTTGGGTAGAATAAAACTGGTTTTGGGTTGGAATCGTGGACGCAAATTGCTATGATATATGGTGTGGTTAGAAGCAGCTAACTACACCATATTTTCATTTTCTCAAAGATAAGGAGGATACTGGTATGAGTTCCCAGAAAAAAACTTCCCGGCTTGAGGGAAAAGACTTAATTACTATCGGCATCTATACCGTCATCTATGTCGTAATTGTTATGCTGGTGGCGATGCTTGGCTTCATCCCCATTTTTATTCCGCTGATGGCGGTGCTGTGTCCTTTGATTGGCGGCATCCCCTATATGCTGTATGTTACAAAGGCTAAAAAATTCGGGATGACTGCAATCATGGGTTTCCTGATTGGCCTAATCATGGTGTTCTTCGGCAACGGCTATCTTACTATGGTAACTGGTCTCGTTGGCGGCCTGTTGGCCGACGTGATCCTGAAAAAGGCGGACTACAAAAGTGCAAAGAGTACAGTTCTTTCCTGCGGCGTGTTCAGCATCTGGGTGTTTGGCAACTTTGCTCCCATTTTCCTGAATCGTGAAAGCTATTTGGTAATGCTGACCGAGGGATATGGCGCAGAATATGCCGCTACACTGAATACATATATGCCCATGTGGATTGCTCCTATTCTGCTGGTTGCTTGCTTTGTATTTGGCATTGTTGGCGGTCTGATTGGAAAGGCCATTTGTAAAAAGCACTTCCAGCGTGCTGGTATTGCATAATGGCGCGGGAAATTTTTCTCAGCAAAAAAGCAGAAACGGGTCTGCGGCTTGATCCGCGTACAAAGCTGTTGCTCATCTTCATCATCAGTATTTTTGTCATGGGAGGGACAGGCGGAGAATCTATGGGGCTACTCCGCCTTGTTCTTTGTGCCATTCCAGCTTTGTTACTGCTTTTTTCCAAACAATTTGGAAAAGCGGTTGGATACATTGTTATTTTTGCTGCTTTTTATGCTGTTCAAATCTCTGTCCTGCCGCATCTCACAGGAATATTGAATTTTCTTGTGCTGTTTACAACTGGTTTCTTTTGCCGCATTCTTCCCAGCGTTGCAATGGCGGCCTATGCTGTGAAAACAACAACAGTCAGTGAATTGATTTCCGGCATGGAAAGAATTCATATGCCTAAAGAAGTGACAATCCCCTTAACAGTCATGTTCCGCTTCTTTCCGACTGTTTTTCAGGAGTCAGAAGCAATCAGCGATGCTATGAAAATGCGGGGAATTAAGCTTGGAGGGAAAAAATCTTCAAAGATATTGGAGTATAAGCTGATCCCGATGATTACCTGCTCCGTGAAAATCGGTGAGGAACTTTCCGCTGCGGCAATTACCCGTGGCCTCGGCGCTCCTGTCAAACGCACAAACATTTGCCAGCTTAAATTCAATTTTGCCGATGTGGTGCTGATCTTGTTTTGTTGCTTTGTAGTGTTTTGGGCGATTGCTTCCCCGATAATTTCCGCAGGAGGGATTTTGCCATGATAGATTTTCAAAATGTTTCTTTTTCTTATGGTGAAGAATCCCACGGCGGAGGTATTAGAAATATCAATCTAACCATAAAAACCGGGGAATTTGTTTTACTCACAGGGGAATCCGGCTGTGGGAAAACAACAATCACCCGTTTGGTAAACGGGCTGGTGCCTCATTATTATGAGGGCAATTTAGAAGGCGATGTCTTTCTGGACGGAAAAAGTGTATCCGATACGCCGCTTTACGACTTGGCTGCTATGGTGGGATCTGTGTTCCAAAATCCTAAAAGCCAGTTTTTCAACGTAGATACGGATAGTGAATTAGCCTTTGCCTGTGAAAATTTGGGCTATCCTCAGGAGGACATCCTGCAAAGGATGGACAGGACAATTTCCGATTATCATATCGAAGATTTGATGGGGCGGAGCGTGTTTGCTCTGTCCGGTGGTGAGAAACAAAAAATAGCCTGCGCTTCTTCAAGCGTATTGTTGCCGGGAATTATGGTCCTTGACGAACCATCTTCTAATTTGGATATGTCTGCTATTGACGATCTTCGGCAGGTCCTGAGCCTCTGGAAAAAGCAGGGCAAAACAATTCTGATTGCAGAACATCGCCTTTACTATCTTCACGACCTTGTGGACCGTGTGCTGTATGTAAAAGATGGGGAGATTAAACAGGAATATACACCTGCTGAATTTGACAGTTTATCGGATAGCACTCGAAAAGAAATGGGACTACGGCCGTTTTCGCTCTCGAAACTGAAACCAGATAATCAGTATCAGACGCATACAGCTAAACAGATGGAGCTTCAAAATTTTTGCTTTGCGTATAAAAAGCGGGAGCCGAAAAGTCTCGATATTCCAAATGCAAAACTGCCCGTTGGAGAAACGATTGCCATTATCGGTCTGAACGGTGCGGGGAAATCTACTCTGGCCCGCTGTATTTGCGGACTTGAAAAGAAATGTGGCATTTTGCAGATTGATGGAAAATCCCTTGATTGGAAAGCCCGGCTCAAACATTGCTATATGGTGATGCAGGATACCAGCCATCAGCTATTTACCGAAAGCGTGACAGATGAAGTTCTTCTGAGCATGGATGACGAGGATGAGACTATTGTAAATAAAATCCTTAAACAGTTTGATCTTCTGGAATATAAAGACAGACACCCGCTTTCTCTTTCCGGCGGGCAGAAGCAGCGAGTAGCGATTGCGTCTGCCATTGTGAGTAACCGGGAGATCATTGTGTTTGACGAACCTACCAGCGGGCTTGATCTCAAACATATGCGAGAAGTGGCGCGAAGTTTGAAGTCACTCGCGGATCAGGGCAAAACGCTTTTTGTTATTACACATGATCCGGAATTGGTGATGGCGGGATGTTCTTATGTAGTCCATATGGAAAAAGGGCAAATAAAAGAAAGCTATCCTTTGGACGAATCCGGCAGTAAAAAGGTTTTGGATTTTTTCCGAATCCGTCAGTAAATTTTAGCAATTATGAATGTCAGGGCCGCCTTGACTGGATAGAAAGATTATGATAGGAGGCCGCTCACCTTAGCGGCCTCCTGCTTTTGAAACACAGACAGTACGGCTCAATATAAGGAGGGCTTATGCTCAAAAAAATCTTTGAGTACGCAGGGCCATATAAGAAAAATATGTATGCGGCCACAGTGGTCGTACTGGTCAGCGTTCTTATGGGCGTCTTACCATTTGTGTTGGCTTATCAGGTCATTTCGCCATTGGTTATGGGCGATTCTGTTGAGACAGGATTTGTTTTATTGCGTGTTATAGGGGTTTTAATCTGTCTTATTTTGCAGGCGGTTTTGTATGGATGGGGATTATCAATTTCTCATAAAGCCGCATATAACACATTACTCCGGCTGCGGGTATCTCTGCAAAAGAAGTTTGAGAAACTTCCTCTTGGCATTGTGGAGGAAAAAGGAACAGGAACAATCAAAAAGCTGTTTGTTGATGATGTGGACAGCCTGGAATTGCTCCTTGCGCATTCTGTCCCTGAGGGCATCGCAAATTTACTGATTCCGCTGGTAATTTATATTGCCATGTTTTGCGCAGATTGGAAACTGGCTCTTATGTCTTTGGCCTCTATCCCGATCAGCCTGCTCTCTATGGTTATTATGTACTCTGTTGGAATGAAGCGTATGGGACCGTACTATCAGTCTGCACAGAAAATGAACAATACAATCATTGAGTACATCAATGGCATGGAGGTTGTCAAGGTTTTCAACCGGGAGAGTGAATCTTACGAGAACTTCCGCAAGGATGTAATGAACTATCGTGATTATACCCTGGCATGGTATAAGGCCGCCTGGCCCTGGATGGCGATATACGGAAGTTTGCTGCCCTGCACTGTTATTTTGACTTTGCCTCTTGGAGCGTGGTTTGTTCTCTGCGGCATAAGCACATTGCCTGATTTGATTTTAGTCCTTTGTCTTTCCTTAAGCATCGGGATTCCTCTCCTAAAAGCTCTGAGCTTTATGGAGACGATTCCAAATCTGAATTATAAGATTACAGCACTTGAACAGACGTTAAATGCGGCACCGCTGCAAGCTGCTGAAGATGATTTTTACGGACAGGATTTTAACATTTCTTACGATCATGTTTCCTTTGCATATCAGACGGCCCAGCCTGGCCCGGATGGAAACCCGATAATAGCGGAAAACGAAGTCCTCCACGATATTACCTTTGTGGCAAAGGCAGGACAAAAAACCGCCCTGGTTGGTGAATCCGGCTCTGGAAAGAGTACCCTTGCAAAACTGTTGATTCACTACTACGATCCGCAGAAAGGGAGCATTTCCATTGGAGGGCAGAAACTTTGTGATATGAGCCTGGAGGCATTGAACAGTCGCATTTCCTATGTGGCTCAGGATCAATATCTGTTTAATACTTCTCTGTTGGAAAACATCCGGCTTGGCCGACTGAACGCAACAGACGAGGAAGTAATGGAGGCAGCAAAGAAAGCTCAGTGCATGGAGTTCCTGAAAAAACTTCCCCAGGGCATTCATTCTATGGCAGGCGATGCCGGGAAAATGCTTTCTGGCGGCCAGCGCCAGCGCATTTCTTTGGCGCGGGCGATCTTAAAAGATGCTCCTATCGTTGTCCTTGATGAAGCGACAGCCTACGCTGATCCAGAGAATGAGGAAAAAATGGAGGCTGCTATTGCGGAACTGGTGAAGGGTAAGACCCTGATTGTCATCGCTCACAAGCTGCCCGCAATTATGAACGCTGACCAGATTTGTGTTATGGATCATGGTAATCTGGTGGCTACCGGAAAACATCAGGAATTGATTCAGTCCTGCCCGGAGTATCAAAAACTATGGAAAGCTGCACAGGACAGCTCCGAATGGAAAGTATCTACTGCAAAGGAGGGAAGATAAATGTTTGCATTGATTTCAAGAA
>OGRA01000264.1_pt1 | contig 55714 bp, 59 predicted proteins | sample 1553351 | NCBI WGS metagenome assembly OGRA01 (sample SAMEA2580056, study PRJEB22360) | human gut metagenome | biome: human gut; feature: human-associated habitat; material: faeces | place: Denmark | collected 2008/2010
TGGGCTTTTCATAGCGCTTCTGCTTGTTATCTTCCATGCTTCATTCCTCCGTTGGATTCGGGGATGCGCGCTCCCCGTGGCGGATTATAAACGTTTGTTAAAAATAGTTAAACGTTTATGAATCGTGTATATTGTATCGTATCCTGTCCGCGTTTGTCAAGGACACGGAAAAAAGTTCACAACGCGGCCATAATATAGTATAATATCTACTATCCCAATTGAAAGGAAGCGGCGCGCGCGATGCTGAGCGAAAACCTGAGAACCAAGCTGGCCATGCTGCCCGACAGCCCCGGCTGCTACCTGATGAAGGACAAAGACGGCACGATTATCTACGTCGGCAAGGCGGTCAACCTCAAAAACCGCGTCCGCTCCTACTTCCGCGACACGGAGCACACGCCGAAAGTCGCTGCCATGATTTCCCACATCGACGACTTCGATATTCTCCTGTGCGACAGCAACCTCGAAGCGCTGTGCCTCGAATGCAACCTCATCAAGCTGCACAAACCGTACTACAACATCCTTCTCAAGGACGATAAGCATTATCCGTACCTGCGCGTCAACCTGAAAGAGCCGTTCCCACGTCTGACCCTCGCCCGGCGGATGGAGAAGGACGGCGCGAAGTACTTTGGCCCGTACATCGGCGCGACGGCAGTTCGGCAGGTCATCGACGCGGTTCGCGGCGTGTTCCCCCTGCGGACGTGCCGGAAGGAACTGCCGCTGAAAACACCCTGCCGCCCGTGCGTCAACTACGAAATCGGCAAATGCCTCGCACCGTGCGCCGGAAAATGCACCGAAGAGCGGTACTGGGACATGATGGACGGCGTGCTGGCGTTCCTCGGCGGCGACTACAAGCAGGTACTGGACGTGCTGAACCGCGAAATGATGGACTACGCGGCAAAGATGCAGTACGAGCGCGCCGCCGTCATCCGCGACAAAATCCGTGACGTGCAGGGGCTGATGGAACGGCAAATCGCCATCCAGACTGACCGGAGCGAGCAGGACATCCTCGCCATTGCGCAGGACGGTCTGGACGCCATGATTCAGCTGGTCTACGTCCGCGGCGGCCGCATGGTCGGCGGCGACCACTTTGCCCTCCCCCGCGAGGGCAGCGAACCCGCTGGCGACGTGCTGGCAGAGTTCCTGACGCAGTATTATCAGGAGGGCAACCTGATTCCGCGCAACATTCTCGTGCAGGAGCTTCCCGACGGCGCGCAAGCCCAGTTAGAGCAATGGCTGCGGCAGCAGAAGGGCGCGGCGGTGACGCTGGTCACGCCCCGGCGCGGCGAGAAGCACGATTTGGTGCTGCTGGCGGCGAAAAACGCCCATGACGCGCTGGAGAAGCGGAACGCCCGCGCGAGCATCCGCGAAGAACGCACGATCGGCGCGGCGGCAGCACTCGGCAAGGCGCTGGGGCTGCCCAAGACCCCACGGCGTATTGAGGGCTACGACATTTCCAACACGCAGGGCGTTTTGAGCGTCGCGAGCATGGTGGTGTTCATCGACGGCGAACCCGCGAAAAAGGAATACCGCCGCTTCCGCATCAAGACGGTGGAAGGCGCGAACGACTTTGCCTCCCTGAACGAGGTGCTGGGGCGGCGGTTCGCGCACGGCTTGCAGGAGAAGGCGGAACGCGAAGAACAGGGACTATCCCCCATCGGCGGCAAGTTTTCTGACCTGCCCGACCTTGTGCTGATTGACGGTGGCCCGCAGCAGCTGCGTTTCGCGCGCCAGGCGCTGCTGGACATGGGCGCGGACGTCGCGATGTTCGGGCTGGCGAAGAAGCAGGAGGAGATTTTCCTTCCCGACCGCGAAGACCCGATTTGCCTTGACCACCACACGCCGGAGCTGCACCTGATTCAGCGCGTCCGCGACGAAGCGCATAGGTTTTGCATTACGCACCACCGCGGATTGCGCGGGAAAGCGAGCATTCATAGCCAGCTGGAGGATATTCCGGGGATTGGGCCGAAGAGGCGGAAGCTGCTGACGAAACTGGGGTCGATGAAGGCAATTCGTGAGGCGACGGAGGAGGAATTGCTGAAGGTGCCGGGGATGAATCAGGCAGCGGCGAAAGCGATCAGAAAATGGGCTGAGGCACAAGAAAAAAAGTAACACGCGGAAAAAGCATGACGAAGCGCTCAACTCAATCGCGCGAAAGGGGTCAAGGGGGGGGACTTCGTCCCTTTTCATCTGCCCCTTGCGGGGTCAAGGGGCGGAGCTCCCTTGTGGGGCTTGGGGCAACGCCCTAACTGCTGCTCGTCAAACGCACTCAAAAAGAGAAGTCAACAAGGTGCAGGCAGCGAAGCGTCCCTGCCAGTAACTTTGCGCATCCGCAGATGCGCCCCCCAACTTGCTCTTTCCATCACCTCAACATTGTCGCGCCCATTGGCGCGACCGAGTAGCAGTTCTTTCCTATTATGTTAGCACATTGCGATACGCAGGGATTTCGCCTCTGCGGAGGAGACGAGGGGGCAATGAAAACAGACGAATGTCTGCGGTCGCCCCCTTGACCCCTTCGGTGTGCACTCCCATGTTTCTTGGTTTTCATTGTTGAAAGTGGAACGCGCCTGCGGGCGCTGCTTCGGGATCGTCCTCGCTAACTTTTTGTGCTGCTGAACTAACCTACTTTGGGCATATCCACCACTTGGGCTGCGCACGGCAAAATCCCCTCCAATCGGCAAAATTTTATCAAACCACTTGTCAAACGTATCCGAGTATGATAAAATTCTGTCAGAAAGAAACCATTTGCGCCAAGTGCGCACGGTTCACGAGAAGGGAGATTTTTTGATGATTCGTAAAGTGGTGGTAGCGGGCGGCGGTGTGCTGGGCAGCCAAATCGCTTTCCAGAGCGCATACTGCGGGTTCGACGTAACCATCTGGCTGCGCAGTGAGAGCAGCATCGGGCGCACACAGCCCAAACTTGACCACCTGCATCAGGTGTACATCGACACCATCAACCTGATGGCAACGCCTGACGGTCAAACGCCCGCAAATTGGGCGAACGGCATCGCGGATTTCGACGGCTTCGACCCGAAAAAATGCCTTGAGAAGGTGGAGGCGGCGTACAAGAACACTCACCTCGAACTCGATATGGCGAAAGCGGTTGCAGACGCTGACCTCGTCATCGAGTCGATGGCGGAGAACGTGGAGGACAAAATCAGCTTCTACCAGAAGCTCGCGCCGCTGATGCCCGCAAAGACGGTGCTGGTGACGAACTCCTCCACCCTGCTGCCGTCGAAATTCGCCAAGTACACCGGGCGACCCGACGAGTACCTGTCGCTGCACTTCGCGAACTCCATTTGGAAGAACAACATTGCGGAAATTATGGCGCAGAGCAAGACCGACCCGAAGGTTTTCGACACGGTAATGCAGTTTGCCAACGACATCCGCATGATTGCGCTGCCCGTCCGCAAGGAAAAATCCGGCTATCTGCTCAACTCGATGCTTGTGCCGCTGCTGTTCTCGGCGATGGACTTGTACGTCAACGGCATTTCCGACCCGGAGAGCATCGACAAGGCATGGACGCTGGGCACGGGCGCGCCGAAGGGGCCATTCCACATTCTGGACACCGTCGGGCTGACGACGGCACACAACATCGTCAAAATGTACCTGAAGATTCCGTCATTCCTCGCGCCGTATAACTTCAAGGGCATGGACAAAATGCTGAGGGAGTACATTGACGCCGGCAAGCTCGGACAGAGCAGCGGCGAAGGCTTCTTCAAGTACGAAAAATAAAGCTGATTCCGGCGCGGTATGCTCAAATTGTGCGGTATCCGCGCCGGATTTCCGCTTTTTGCGCGGATTTTTGCAGATTCCGAAAAAAGCGCTTGCCAAATGCGAGAAATTGTGCTATACTAAATAAGCTGTTCTATGGACAGCGTGTGGAGACGTATCGAAGCGGTCATAACGGGACTGACTCGAAACCACCTTGATCAAATGGAAGGCTCTTGCCCCGTAACCCTTGATTTTCCTAACCTTTTCAGCAACCCGGAAATCATGCATTCCCTTTTTGCTCTCCAGTTTGCTCTCCAACTGTAGGAGGCGTTTTCTGGAGAATTTTGATGGAGACGTATCGAAGCGGTCATAACGATCTCGACTCGAAATCGAGCAAGCCCTTTACCGGGCCCGTGGGTTCGAATCCCACCGTCTCCGCCACACGCCTTGCAGCACAACGGCTGCAAGGCTTTTTCGTTGTGAAAAGGTGTGTTATAGGCAAGATGATTAGCTCCCCATTCCCAAGCCAGCAAGCATTGCTTCGGCAGAGGAAACCTTGGACTGGTAATCCAAGTGGGCGTAGATGTTTGCAGTGGTAGAGAAGTCGCTGTGTCCAAGCCACTCCTGGATCTGCTTCATCGGCACGCCATTCGCCAGCAGAAGTGAAGCACAGCTGTGACGAAGATCATGCAGGCGAATATCGCGCAGGCCAGCCTTCTTCAGCATTCGCTTGAAGCCAGCGGAAAGCGTGTTTGGCTTCAAACGCTGTCCCATTTCGTTGACACAGATATAGTCAAGATACTGTGTGCAGTAGGAGCGGCCACAGAGCTTGCGGTAACGCTGCTGTTCGGCCTTCTTCCGCAGAAGAAGCTCACGGAAGTCAGGAACCAGAGGAAGCGTTCTCAAGCTCGATTTTGTCTTGGTGGTATCGCCAACAACCTCGACATGCTTACCATCCAGGTTACAGGCCGTAACGGTATGACGGATGGTGATCGTATTGTTATCGAAGTCGATTGCGTCCCACTTCAGACCAAGGATTTCGCTGCGCCGCAGTCCGTAGAAAGCTCCAATCTTGATTGGGACTTCCAGCGTATCTCCTTCGATCTGTGCAAAGAGCTTGTTGATCTCCTTGCTGTCAAAGAAGCTGCCGACGAACTTGTCCTTCTTGGGTCGTTCCACCTTATCTGCAGGATTGCCAGTGATCATATCCATCTTCACTGCGTATTTCAATGCGCGATGGATAATGGCGTGATAGTGAATCACGGTGTTGGCGCTTACACGATCCAGCTGGATGGTGTAGTAATCCTGAAGGTTTTTTGCTGTCAGATTCTTGAGCAGATATCCCTTTTCAGCGAAGTAGGGCAAGATGCTGCTTTTCATGAGTCCTGCGTAGGACGCATATGTAGTCAACCGGATTGTACTCTTGGCGACCAGCAGCCATTGCTGAAGGAAATCGCTGAACAGAAGGTCGTCGATTTCACCCTTCGGTTCATCTTCTGGCTCATCCATAGGAGGGACATAGGACTTACGCATTTCCAGAAGCATCGCTTCTGCACGCTTTTTGTTATTCCTTACAGGAAGGTCAGTGGAGAACCACGGCGTGTGCCGCTTCCCAGCACTATCCTTGTAGCTCAGAACAATGTAGTAGATACCGTGTTTTTCTTGCAGGTGGCCTGCGATCATTGTAAACGCTCCTTTCTGTTGGTCGTCCACCTGCTGTTACCGTCTCTATTCTAACACACTCAGCAGGGAAAACGCCATGATGCGAGCTTACGCAGTTTGAACTTGGCTGACGATTTTCAGATAGGCAAGCACATGAACCTTGGGAATCCGATAAGTACGACCGACCTTGATTGCATTGATTTTGCCTTCCTGCAACAGTTTGTAGCCGGTTTTTGTACTCACGCTCAGTGCCTTGCACATCTCATTGATGTTCATAATATCGGGAAACTCCCGAAGCATAAGATAATATGCTTCTTTGCCGCTAATTTTCAAAACACATTCCTTCTTTGCAAGATATTTGTTTATAGTGCTGCGAGCTGCGGTTAGCTTCACCGCATCATAGCCCCATCTGTACCGCCGTCCCCCGGACAAGCGCATACCACAGGGTCTCCCTCTCCAGTCTGTGGAGGGCCGTGTGGAAGTATCATTATCCCCATATAGCCTCAATGCGCCGTGGCTGCCACACCACGGTCTATGGATCACGTTGATCGCTCTGGCAGTGCCGTCGTCGCGCCGCTCCATAACCTACTCCGCCTCATGGTTTCGTACTCGCAACACTGGTATGTAGTTGTCAAGGTTCAGTGAAGGGAAAAACTCCCTTCACTAACCGTGACAAAAGTGAGAGTTTATTATGGGCACTCGACAAAAGTAGTGCTATTTCTGAGTTTTTTTATCCCTTCACGAATACTTTCATAGACACTAACTGTGCTTACCCCCTCATGTCTGGCGATTTTATCAACCGACCAGTCAAGGTAGAAGTGTTTATAGATCCTTCTGGCTGAAGGACGGGACAATTTCCTAAGTTCAGCAAGGATATGTTGTGTATGTTCCTTCTGGAGATAGATATCCTCAGGAGAAGGCACTGCATTGATGGCATTCAGATCAATACCATCATCACGATCCAAAGAATACTGTGCTTTATGGCGGAACTGATTTCGCCGATAAGCCTCAGCTTGGCGATCCAGTTCACAGAGTGCTTCAACCAATTCCTCAGTAACCGGCACAAAGCAATCCTCGGTAACATGGGGATACATCCCCTTGATATTGATTTCTTTCATGGTATTCCTCCGTTATTCTTGTTTTGAAGACGAACAACGAAGGAACCAGGTGGCGAACGACACCGAATCAGTCGAGAATCACAAATATCTTGTCGAATAGAAAAAGAGAAGGCTCCCAGGATCGTGAAATCCTGAGAGCCTTTGATATTCTCACTATCTACCCTTTGCCTATCCGTGTGTACCTCGCTTTCTGCTGTAGCTGGTCATGCGAGTATTGCTGTAAGCTTACGTTGATCTGTACATGCAAGTGTGGAGTGCAGTCCTTTACCGCGATAGTTTGATAAAGTGCAATGACTGCCATTAGCTAATATATGATTCACTATGCCGAGAAATGCCAACGCCATGTCAGGAAACGTTCGACATATTACGACTGGAATATATTTGCAGTTGACAAGACAACTCATTCGGGTGTATATTACATACGAACATATGTTCTTAATAAAGGAGAAAGGAAATGGCACGAGTAATCCTGCACTCAGACGCCAACTCTTTTTATGCGTCCGTAGAGTGCCTACACAGGCCAGATGTGAGAGATCATCCCTTGTCTGTATGCGGCGATCCTGAGATGCGGCATGGTATCGTGCTGGCAAGCAACCAGCAAGCAAAACGCTGGGGTGTCAAGACAGGGATGGCTGTATGGCAGGCAAAGCAGACTTGCCCAGGTCTGGTCGTTGTTCCCCCCGACTATTCCCTGTACAAGCATTTCTCCCATATGCTCAGAGACATATACGAGTGCTATTCAGACCGGGTAGAGAGCTTTGGGCTGGACGAGTGTTGGATAGATCTCTCCAATCCAGGTTTCACCATCGAAGACGGAGAACAGAAAGCGCATGAGATTCGCCTGCGGGTGAAGAATGAACTTGGTATCACCGTGTCCGTTGGCGTCAGTGATAACAAAATCTTTGCGAAACTTGGAAGCGACCTCAAGAAGCCGGATGCTGTGTCTGTTGTTCCGCCCGACCGCTTTCGGGAAACGATCTGGCACTTACCCGCCTCCGATCTGCTGTATGTCGGCCCCAAGACAACAAAGAAGCTCCGGGACTGCAATATCCTCACCATCGGTGATCTGGCGAAGGCTCCTTCTGATCTTCTCAAATACAAATTGGGTAAGAACGGTCTGATGCTGCAAGCCTACGCCAACGGCTGGGATCGTTCGCCGGTCAGGCCGACAACCCTTGAAGAAGCCATTGGCAGCGTAGGTAACAGCATTACGCCACCCCACGACATAAGAAGCCTTGAAGATGCCCGGTGCATCTATTTTTTGCTCGCTGAGAGCGTGGGCGCACGGCTGCGTGAAAGCAATCTGCAAAGCAAGTGTGTCAGTATCTCTGTACGAACGACTGATCTAATCTCTTACTCATGCCAACGGACGCTTTCTTCCCCCACCAACATCACCGGAGAGATCGCCTCGATAGCATGTCAGCTCTTTTCAGAGCGCTATGTCCGCTTCCTGCCCCTTCGCAGTGTGGGCGTCAGCTGCTCAGCTCTGAGCATGGAGGGTGCGCCTGTTCAGCTTGATCTGTTCGGCAATCAGCTTCACAGAGAAAAGATGCACCAGCTTGATTGTGCGCTGGACGGAATCCGGCGTCGCTTTGGCAATCAGGTAATTGTTCGCGGGATTGTTCTGGCAGAGCCAGCCTTTGCTCAGATTGATCCGAAGGATGATCACACCATTCATCCGCAGCCTTTTTTCACGGGATAAAGGAGGATTTTCATGCAGTGCGCCGAAATGCGTCCCAATAAGGATAAGCAGTATGTTGATGTCCTTGCGCACCACCGTCTGGATGGACAAACCATCCCGATCCGTTTCAAAGCGGAAGACCTTCCTGCGCAGCGCATCGTAAAAGTGCTGGATATCCGTCCCGGCTATTCGCTGAAGGCTGGCGGACAGGGACTGCGGTATACCTGTGTACTGGAAGATGGATCAACGATCTATCTGTTCCACGACCGGAACCTTTGGTTCTACCCGAAATAAGGAGTATTCTCATGTGTGGAAGGTTCTATATTCCAGAGGATGATTCGTCTGAGGAGCTGCAGCGGATCATTGACCACCTGAACCGGAAGAAGGCTACGCCCGTAAAGACCGGTGAAGTGCGCCCCACGGATGTGGCAGCTGTTATTGCGAATAGCAAATCCCTTCAGCCGACGCCCTTTGCGATGAAGTGGGGATACTCGCTGGCGGATCGTCGGCCTTTGATTAACGCCCGAAGTGAAACCGCAGAAGCCAAGCCCCTTTTCCGGGATGGTATGCAACAGCGGCGTTGTCTGATCCCGGCGTCGCATTACTTTGAGTGGCATCAGCTTGCCAACAAGAAGATCAAGAACGCCATCAAGCCTGTGAACAGCACCGCCATGTACATGGCTGGTTTGTACAGGTTTCAGAATGGCGTTCCTGAGTTTATTATACTAACAAGGGAACCCGGAGAAAGCATCAGACACATTCATGATCGGATGCCGGTCATTCTCCCGCGTGAAGCCCTGAAGGACTGGATGAATCTGAATTACAACGCAGCAGAGGTTATGCGATCCGCTATGCTTGACATGGCATTTGAGGCTGAAATGCCTGCGTTCGCATAACACGGCAGAAATATGGAGGAAGAAAGTATGGCTTGTCATATCACGGTCACTGGTGGAGAACTGGAGCAGGCTGAGATCAATTCCTATATCCAGAGAGCGAAAGAGAAGTATGGGCGCGAGCCGATTGGTATCGACATCAAGGTAGATGGTGATTATGTGGAACTGTCCTATGACTTTGGTCATCAGCCATTCCAGCGGATTCGCAGGATCACTGGCTATCTGGTTGGAACGCTGGAGCGATTTAACGACGGGAAACGCGCCGAGGAACACGAGCGGGTGAAGCATACTGTGACAATGTGATTTTTCTCTGCACGTTGCAGTACATATGCCAGACAAGTTGGATCATCCGACTTGTCTTTTTGTGTCGTTTGTTTGCCCAGAAGTGATATTTTACATGTGTTCATATTGATTGGTAGAAGAAAAAATGGTATGATATTATTGATGAAATATACTCTCTGCAACCCGATGGAGGGACAAATGAAAATGACTACTTACTGTGTTCTTGTGAATGGCGGTATTGGTTTTGTGCTGAATGAGGATGATATATGAAAGTAAAGATTATCTGTCTGCTGAAAAGGCTATTCACAGAAAAGGATTATGTGCAGATTGTCAATGGCTTATCAGGTAGTGTATTGTTTAGTGATAAGCTAAAGAAGAAGCCGTTAGCTTATTGGTTGTGCTTGATTTGGCTATTCGTTGTTTGCTTTCTGCCAGCGACTTTATTCTGTGTTTGGTGCGAAACTGCATTTGAGTCTGCAATAAACCCCTTTTTTGATGTCCTTTCGGGGGCTACGGCAATGATTGGGATTGTTGCTTCTCTTGGTCTGGGAGTTGCACTGGTCAATGAAGTAATGCGATTTCTTCATGGTTACTTGGGTTGGAAAATAACATTGCTTTTCGGCGGAATTGGACTTCCTGTTGCGACCTTGTGCGTATGGTTGCTGAATCTGATGAATATTCCAAAGTAACCTGAAGCAAATGAAGGGGTAAACTCAGATGAAAGCTACGATTCAAGCAGCACTTGATTTCAATGCATATGCAGGTATCGTCCATGATAAGCAGTGCTGCGCTGTCAACTTTGCGTATGAAAACAAGACTCTTTTGCTTCGGCTGCTTGGAGAACGAGTGGAAGATGCTTCAATGGAAATTCGTTTCAATGGTGTTCTGGGTTATGAGATGACAAGCTGCGACTTCTGGGGGCCTTCGCCACATGTGTTTGGCTGGAGCCTTATTCCTGATAACGAAAGAACGCTGCTTCCACGGTATCTGGCAGAGGCAGAAGAACATGGATTAGATCAGACAAGTATCCAGAGGAATCGGGAATACATGGAAATCGAAGTCCAGTTTACGTCAGGTGATACGCTGACGGTACTGTGCTGTAGCATTGATATTCAGAAGTTAATAATGAAGTCTGCGCTAACCGATATTAAAAATGCACCTGTTTTCGAAGAAACGGCAAATAAGATATTAACACATATAGATGAATATGATGTGGCTGAGCTGATTCTGCCTGTTGGAGAAAAGAGCCTTTGGCAAAGATGTGCATTTATCATTTCCAAGATGCCAATAGACTTTATCGCTGAACACGCAGTTGAACTAATGGAATGGTTTCAGGATTTGAACTGGCCAGGAGTAGATGAAATTTTCACTGCTCTCTCTCGGCTGCCTGAAGATGAATTAGCAGTTGCCCTGAATAAGGGTCTCAAAACTGCACGCAATACTCAAGATGAAGAATGGGATTATAACTTGCATTTAAAATTCGATAAGGGGCTAATCATCGAACCGTGAAGCATTGTTACTTCTAATCGGAGGTTAGATTATGAGCGCAATATTCTTTTCTACTGAATCACAATCCCCCGCTGCACAAATGATCATTGACTGTTTTCAAGAAATCCAACAAGGCATGAAGGTGACATCATTAGAAAAATATACGGATGCATTATCTCATATCAGCATTATCCCGTTCTGTGTTGACGAAGAGTTCAAGGCCACCTTCAATTGCAAGGAAAGAAAGTATATTGGCTGGAAACGAAAAGAAGCTGACATCAGGCTTCTCATTCCATTTATTCCTTTCGTCCAAGCAACGAAGGCTGAAAGGCTGTCGATGTGCAAAGAAATAATCCGGGAGTCTCTTGAAATAATTCACGCCAAGTGTATAGCAAAGGGTGTTCGTTTTGATCTCGAATCGTTACTCTGCGATGTGGTCCAAAAAACGGAAAGTGAGAAGCCTTGAGAAAATACATTGTTGAGCTGATGAAGGCCAGCGCAATGGTCACAGGGATTAGCTTTGCCTTTCCTATGGCTGCAATGCTGCCGGACATCCGGAAGAGTTTGATTGCTTTGTGTTTACTGTAGAGTGGAAGCCTTTGCAGAAGAAGGGGTGAAGAATAGTGACCGATCTTCATGAGTTTGATGAGCTGATGTTTTTTGCACAAATCAAAGCCAAGCCCGGTTTATATTTGGGCCATAACTCCTTGCTTTCTCTGCGTGATTATCTGTTCGGTATGCAACGTGCGTTTTCAATCGTATATCAGCGGAATGCTTTTGAGTATCTGAATCAGTTTATTGATTGGTATCAGGCGAACAAGATCCATGATCAAAACGGTTATGCATGTTGGTGGAATCACATTCTTTACACCAGCGGAGGCTTTGACGATCAGGCGTTCAATCAGTTTTTCAAAGTGTTTGAAGCGTATTTACATAAAGAACACGGAGTGGTTTTGCCGGAAGCAAAGCAAGGACTGCCGTTGAAGAAGTACGAATAACCCGAGCCTAAAGGTGATGTTATGTTCAAAATTCATTGTGGTGGAGACTGGTCTGTTTCTATCTATCAAGCAGCAGGAGCTTTTTACCTTCAGCATGACGAGTTGTTCTTTCCATGCGAAAACTGGAATGATCTGCCTGTAGCGATGCTTGAAGGATGGTGTGAGGAAATCGCCACCAGTCTTGCAGAGAACGAAACCATCGATCTGTGGTTTCTTGATGGGGATTATATGGTTCGTCTTTTTCCTTGTTCTGAGGATATGTTTCGCATAGAATTCGTTGAGGACAAAGGTTTAGAAAGCGAAAGAATCGTTGATACCTTTGATATAGAGGCACAAATTTTCCTGCAGGAAGTTCTCGACGCATTGGATGTGTGTATTGCCTTTGAGACAGACAGAGGTAAAAGCACAGAAAAACTTCATGCCGCAAAGGAAACGATTTTGCAACTGAAAAGAAGGTGGATATATGCGAAATAAGATCCGGGATATGTTGTCTGAGATTGCATGTGTTATGAGGATTCAATTCAAAGAATACAGCTGTGGTGGCTTTCGTTTGATTGTTGCTGAAATAGATGACGACCATACGGCAGACACAACTTCTGATAGAATACGTGTGATTAACGACACCTGTATTACTTCAGGAAGAACAGCGTATGAAGCGTTCACAAATCACTTTCACCTATACAGAGGGAAAATCAAGGCTTCTGAATACCAAACTCTGAAAGATTTGTCAATTTCCATCGGACGGAATATGTATGAAAAGCTGTCGGCAAATTATCCGGATTGCGATTTTCGTCTATATGTAGAGATCAATAATCATGAAGGGATTGCACTACGATTTCATCAAGTATGGTCAAACGAAAGTCCAATATATTGTGACCGTGTAGTTTCTGATAGTGAAGCAAGTAATAATTTTCGGATCTATTTGTTTTCGACCACATACTGTAACGCGCAATAATGACACAACTAAGAGCATCTATCAATTACAATGTCGATCCACGAAGGGAATGAAACAGATCGATGACCATCCACATCAACATCCGCCAATTAGGGAAAAAGCGCAACACCATCAACGCTGTTCCCTTTGTGTTGCCCAAACAACCCAATACCGTCCGTGACCTGATAACCTCTGTAGTGATGGTGTGCGTGGCTGCTTACAACGAACGGGTTCGCAAGGGTGAAACCATCATCCGCCCTATGACACAGGAGAGCCTTTCAGATATGGAGATGATTGGCAAGCTTGCGTTTGGCGTCAACTATGGCGGTAAAGAAGCAAACGAATCAAAGGCCGTCGCAACGGCTCTGCAAGGCTTTAAGGATGGGCTATACCGCGCGTTCCTGGACGAAACAGAGCTTGTTGATCTCGATGCCCCACTGATGATCCGGGAGAATGACACGATCACGTTTATCCGGCTGACCATGCTCACCGGTTCGATATGGTAAGGAGGAAAAACCATGACTGACTACTATCCTCTTCTGGATGTCAGCGACGATATCGGCGTGCTCCGCGCCAGGAAGATCAAAGAGAAATTCAAGTCGATTGATCAGAATTGTCAGGCCCTGCTGGGCTTCGGTAATGAACAGGGAAAGCATCAGCGGGAGCTTCGTGCGCTCCACAAGGCGCTGTCAGAGGGCATGAAGCCTTCCGAATATGTGGAGGAACACCTGTCCTGGCTGTTCAAGAAGGAAATCGTCCCAGAAGCCATGAAGCATGTGCTGATGGATGCGGTGGATTTGTGTCTGCTGCAGCCCTATGCGCTGTCATGGCGGCGGCGTTCCTTTCGGTCGAAGAAGCCTACCGTCTATGTGGATAAGATCTGCCGCGTATTGCACTTCTTTACCGTCGATCCGCTTCTTCCCTATGCGCTGACTGACTTGTTGACCGGGCATGTGCCGGATGAAGTGCTGAAATATCTGCCTCGCACCCAGTATGCGCCCAGCATGGCGACTGCAATGCGTATTGCCTCTGCGCTGAACCAGCACGACGAGGCTGTGGAGCATGTCATCCGTGAGATGATCGAAGGCGACGGCAAGCCCTTCCTGATGCATGAGGTCATTCAAGGCATTGTGTGCAGCAGCAGACAGGATATGGTCGAACTGCTGGGGCGACTTCTGCTGGCGGCGCGATTGCAGGAGGGTTTGAGACAGGCCATCTGCGAAAAGGCGGATATGGGCACAGTAGAAGCCTTCCGTTATCTGATCGGAGTCATTGATGACAACGACCTGATTCGCTTTTCTTCCGTCAAGCGTGCTGTGGGAACCTGGCTGGGACTGATCAGCGAGGAAACGGGCGATCTTGAACGCATCAGCAGCAAGTCCATCAAGCTGGTTCGCGGCTGTCTGGAGAGCAAGGAATTCCGGGAAAACTGTCTTCGCACCGAGGACAGCATGCAGATATACATTGCCTTCTGGGCTGTAGGTGTGACGGATGTCCACGCGGCGTCCCTTCTGGCCTGTATGCTGGCGCTGAAGGGAACGCATCAACACCGGCTGACAGCAGGGTATTTCGTTGAGCAGTTGGAGGAAGAAGAGCTGGCCAATTCGCTGGCGAAAAAGGTGCTGGCGGCGTTTCCTGATGAAATGGACACCGTGGCCGTTTATCTGCCCAGTCTGATGCCCTATCCGGCCATTAACCTGAACAGTATGCTGCGGGACGAGGCCCAGGTCAATCTCACAGAATATTTTGCGGACGAGGTAGAGGCGCGGAAATTCTATGACCTGCTGAAGAATCTCCGCAGCCAGGTAAAGAAAAAGCTGACCTTCGATCCTTGCATCTTCCCGTGGAACAAAGCCGTGCTGGAAAAGGCACAGCTTGCCGAGCGGCTGTGCGTGATCGCACGTTTGCTGGATGACGATGTGCTGCTGGATGAGGCTGCTTCTTTCTTCCCGGATTGTGAAGCCTATCAGCGGGATACCATCTTGAAATGCTGCTTTGGTCGGATGAAAACCGAGAAGCAGCGTCAGCTCGTGCTGCAATCCATCTGCGACAAGGGCGAATACTGCCGTAAAGAGGCGATGCTGATCGTGGATCAGGCGACCCTGACAGCGGAGGATTACCTTATGCTGGAAGGACTGCTGCGTTACAAGTATGCAGACGCTCGTATGGGGCTGATCCTACTGCTGCAAAAGCAGGATAGTCCTGCGCTCATGGGTTCGATCCGTCGATTGCTGGCTGACAAGGTCGCTGAGAAACGGCTGGCTGCGCTTGATCTCATCAAGCAGGTGGTCGAGCAGCCCAGACACGCTGTGCTGCGTCCGGATTGTGCAGTGCTGTTGGCATCCTATACGCCCATCGATGCAGAACGTGCGTTGTATGACAGCCTGCAGTCCAAGCTGAGCGGCGTACAGAAGATTCAGCATGCCGCGCTCTTTACCGAAGAGGATCGCTATCAACCGACACTGACCAATACGCCGGAGCTGATGGAGGCTGTGGAGGTGTTTCACCGTTATTTCCCGGACAGCCGTATTCCGGATGAACTCAGCGGCGGCAAGACCGGCTGGCTGAAGAAGCTGCTCCCCGGCAAGGATGATGCGGGAAAACAGGCAGAAGCAGACCTTGACTCCCTCTTTGAATGCTACAAACTGCACCAGATGGATGCCGTGAAGGATCGCGGAGAGGACAAGCTGCTGTGCAATGTGGAAATCCTCAGAACAACGGAAGAAGAGGGCGGCGTGCTGCTGTTCCCCGTGTGGGATCAGTGGTACCGGCAGGAGATTGCTGATCCTGTAAGGCTGTTCAGGGCATATATCTTGCTGCAGGGCGGCAGCGGCGAGTGTAACGACTTGGTGCAGACGGCGCTGGGCAAGACCTTCACGAAGCCACAAACGCATCGCGGCAACGGTATGACGCATGTGCACATGACCATCATTCTCGATGTGCTGGTGAATGCCTATGCGTCAAGAGATGACCTTCGCCGTCTGTCTGCGGTCATTCTTTGCTGGATGGCTCGCTGCGTGCCGGATGACAGACTTTGGCGCATGAGCAAGCTGCTCTATAGCTCTGTAGCGAATGTGCGGCACATCGCCTCCCAGGATAAGTTTGGCGCGCTACTTGCCCATCTGGATTATACCGATGCGAAGCTGGCTGCCACACTGATGCCAGCAGGAATGATGCTCAGCCAGCGTTCGGCGGCGGTTTTCAGCGAAATGGAGAAGCAGCATCGGATCGACAGCTATACGTCGGCTACCTTCTATGTGCGTCGTCAGGGGAGCTTCCCCACATTGCCCGTGATTCTGCGCGCCAGCTATATGGGGCTGATCAGCCAGCGCAGTGTGTATCACTGGATGCATCAGGAAGTCAATAAGAGCGATGCAGCTGCTGCGCTGACGGCGCTCTACGCCACCTCCCGTGGTAAAGGACGCAGCTTCTCCTTACACAGTGGGCAGCGGATCGGTACCCTGTACGAGTTCCGCGAGGCCGTCAAATGCTATCTCGGCAAGGAGCATCCTGCCACAGAGGAGGATGACGCGCTGCTGCACTATGCGGAAACTGTATGCGAACCGCTGCTGGAGCGCCTCCTCCAGGTGGAGCTGAGCCGCGGAGACACTGAAACCGAATATACAAAGATGGCCTATCGTGTGCAGTATCTGGACGGAGCCGAGCGCTTTACGGCGATTCTTGCGGCTCTGGGAAAAGCAAAGCTGGTTCGCTCATATTTCTTCGGCAGCGCCAGTGACCGTGTGGACTGCCTCTGTCACTTGCTCACCGTTTGCGTTCCCCATGAGAGCGACACGGCGGATTCCCTCCGCAAGCTGGTGAAGGAGCGCAAGATCAGTGATCAGCGGCTGATCGAAGCGGCACTCTACTGTCCCGAATGGGTGGATCTGGTGGGCGAAGTGCTGGAGCTGCCCGGTTTCCGCAGCGCAGCATACTACTTCATGGCGCACATGAACGAGGAGTTTGATGAGACTCGCAAAGCCCGTATTGCCCGCTTTACGCCCCTGTCTACCGAGGAACTCAAGGACGGTGCGTTTGACATCGACTGGTTCCGAAGTGCCTATGCTGAACTGGGTGAAAAACCCTTCGATATGCTCTATGAAGCAGCTAAGTATATTACATCTGGCGGTAAGCACGCCCGTGCCCGTAAGTATGCTGATGCTGTGCTGGGTAGGCTTAATGTGGAGGAAACAAAAGCGCTAATCGTCGAAAAGCGCAACAAGGATCTACTGATGGCATATCCGCTGATTCCTTTGAAGGACGATGGCGATCTACAGACTCGTTACCTGTTCATTCAGCAGTTCCTTAAGGAGAGCCGCAACTTCGGTGCGCAACGTGCTGCCAGTGAAAAAACGGCATCTGAGGTTGCATTGACCAATCTTGCACACAATGCAGGCTACTCTGATGCAATGCGCTTGACGCTGCGAATGGAAACCCGTCTTGCCGCACAAAATGCACCACTGTTTGACTGGCAGGCGATAGATGATGTGAGGCTGCGGCTCATGGTCGATGACCAGGGTGTGACTACCTTGGTTTGTGAAAAGGCTGGCAAGCTTCTCAAAAGTGTTCCCAGTAAGCTGAAAAAGCATGAAGTCTTGCTTCGTCTGAACGAAGTCAAAAAGCAAATGGTGGAGCAACAGCGCCGTGCCAGACGAATGCTGGAAACAGCCCTTGAAGAGGCTACCGCTTTCACTGCTGGCGAGATCGCCATGCTTATGGATAACCCAGTGATTGCGCCCATGCTGCGCAGGTTGGTCTTCATGAAAGACACTTCCTTCGGCATGACCGATGGCAAGACACTGATTGCTACCAACGGCAGTGTTGTCCGACTGATGGATACAGACGAGCTTGTTATTGCCCATCCCTTCCATCTGTGGAAGGCGCAACAATGGCTCCCGTGGCAGAAATACCTGTTTGCAAATCAGATCGTGCAGCCCATCAAGCAGGTATTCCGCGAGCTATATATCAAGACTCCTGATGAGCTTGGTCGGACCACTTCGTTGCGCTATGCTGGACATCAGATCCAGCCATCCAAGACGTTGGCCACCCTGAAAACTCGCCGTTGGCTTGCCGATCCGGAAGAAGGCCTGCAGAAGGTATTCTACAAGGAGAATATTGTGGCAACGATCTGGGCGCTGGCTGACTGGTTCAGCCCTGCCGATATTGAAGCTCCTACGCTGGAATGGGTTGTGTTCCTTGATCGCAAGACTGGAAAGCAGATGAAAATCGACGATGTTCCTGATCTTCTTTTCTCGGAGGTCATGCGCGATGTGGATCTGGCTGTCAGCGTGGCTCATGTGGGTGGAGTCGATCCCGAAACCAGCCACTCTACCATGGAGATGCGAGCGGCCATCCTTTCCTTCACGCTGCCGCTGTTCCGCTTGAACAATGTGGAAATCAAGGATCGCCATGCCATCATAAACGGCGAATTGGCGCAGTACAGTGTCCACCTGGGAAGCGGAGTGGTACATCAGATTGGAGGCACCATGCTCTCCGTGCTGCCCGTTCATTCCCAGCATCGCGGCAAGCTGTTCCTGCCTTTTGTGGATGAAGATCCCAAGACCGCAGAGATCATCTCCAAGGTGATTCTGTTTGCTGAGGATGGAAAGCTCAAAGATCCCACGATCCTGGGGCAGATCAGGCGCAGCTGAATATTGATTAATAATCCAGAGCATGGGCGGTTTCTGTGACTGTGAAGTGCTGTTGAACTGTTATGAAGACTACGAACTGGAATAAGAGGAGGACTATACAATGAGTAACCTGAACAAGTTTGCCCAGAAGATGTTTGATGCTGGTGTGTGCGATGCTCGCGGTGCCGCTTTCTGTGCCACGGCGGTGAAGCTGCCGGACGGGTCGTTCGGAATGGTGCTGATGGGCGTGGTTGGCAACGAACTTTCCCTCTACGACACGGACATGAAGTCCAATGTGGGCGAGCATCTGTACACCATCCCACTTAAGGAAGTGACCGATCTGCAGATCACCAATGGTTTGCTGGCTGAGATCTTCAGGGGCTATTCCTTCAAGTTCACCTATGACGGTTTTGAGTGGAAGTTCAAGAACTGCGCCCAGCAGAAGGAGCAGCTTGATGTAATCAGGCGCGAGGTTAAGTAAGGCAGTACCTTTACGTAAGAAAATCAGGGCAAATACTTATTCTTTGAAGGAGGAAAAGATGTGACGAATGATAAGCGATTCGAGGGTATATGGAACGCAACGGCAGAAAAGCGATACAAGCATTTTGTGACGTATACGGTTGACTATGAGAGTGTTTGGTTGCTTAGTGATGAGGATGGCTATGCAACCATTGATGTAGATGGGTACATTCATCTATTGGTATGGCCCTCAAAAGAATTCGCAGTTGCGTATAGTGAAGAAGATACTCCAGTAGAAATGGATATACACGAATTTATTGAACGTTGCAATGATATGCGAGAGGATACCAACATTCGTTTCATGGTCTTTCCGACAGACAAGGATGCATGGATTGTATCCACTGAAGATTTGCTGAACTATTTGATTGAAGAATTAGGACGAGTAGAATGATGACTGTCATCACACTCCAATCTCTCTAACAACAAACCAAGAAGAGCAAAGCCCTCCGCTGTATTGCGGAGGGCTTTGCTCTGTATCCTTACGGTAATCATATGCGTCGGTACGCACATCCAGTTCTACACCGTTGATCCGTACCAGTGTATCAGATAGCCATTTGATATCAGCCTCATAGGCATGGTACTGCCAATAGATATTCCGCACTTTACCAGAAGTGTTATTCAAAACTTCGGCACGAATCGCCTGATCGGTTGTTGCGCCACCATCACACAGGTAAGCCTGTATGCTATAGTCCCCGTTTGGGGATGTAGAAGCGCAAATCAACTCGCCGGTAGGAAGTGTTGTCGCCCGCTGATATATGATAATACAAGCATAGACCAGAGCTAATGCCAGAAACAGTGTCAAAAGCTTTTTCACAACTTTGCCTCCGTCATTCGTGCTTCATACAGACATCGCAGCCATTCGGGCTGGTCATTGATGCAATATTTCAGCCGTGCAAGCGTTCTTTTTCCCACGCGGCGGTCGAGGATGGCGAACATCCTGACGATTGGATCGTTGCTTTGGAGCGATTCCTGAATGGGCTGACTTCGATACGTTTTCAGTGCTTGCGCAAATTCGTCATCGGTATATTCATCACGCTCTTGCTGCGGAATACGCTCCAAATATTGTCCCGATACCAGCCGCCCTTGGTCGATAAGTCGGGCATATGCATACATAAAGCCAAAGCGTTTGACCGCATTTCCATCAAGCAGCAGTGTAAAGCATGCACTCGTATACCCGAACTTCGGATACACTTCATAATGATAGCTGATCCGCCCTTTCAATTCAGGACAGAGCATTTCCTGTTCAAGGTATTTCTTCATGCCTTTCCATGAACCTTCCACAAGGCCACGGCCATATTGACTTTTCCCGTTTGGCGCGATTGCGGGCATGGCGATCTCCTTTCAAGCTTTGTAGTCAGCAAACGGATAATCCGATTCACCTTCCATGAAAGCGGTAATGTCATTTACCGCAGACTCTACATCAAAAGGATGCCAATGACAGCCCTTTGTCTTTTCAGCATTCATAACGTCCAGCACAAAATCCCCATCATAGTCGTACAGGTAGAGAATCTGGCCATGCGCTGCGGCAACAAGAATAAGACAATCCATGCTGAAACCGTCATTCAGTGCAGCCGTGTTTGTCAGCTTGATGGAGTATTTTTCTTTGAGCCTCTGATATACCTCAAGCAGCGCCGTTTCGCTCATCCAATCCATGCTTTGTCACATTCCTTGTTATTACATTAAGGGTAGATGCTTGAAGTGGCAATGAAGTTGGTAATATCCTCATTAGCCAACTTCACAATCTGGTAGCCACCGTCTCCGTCTTCGCAAACAAACTGCATGGACGTCGTGGAGTTTTGTAAAAATCTTACCTCTCCATCCCAAGACTGAACTGGAACAAGTTTTCCTTCGGTAGCCAATACGCATAGCTCGCTTTGCTGGCTCTCGGCTTCTGTATTTGCATCAACGGTTTTGCCTTTCAAGCACAGAAGATGACTGCCAGCCGGGATGATGTTATCTATAACTTCATTTCTGAGAACGGAGATTGCATCTGCTGCGGTAAAACGGATTATTTCTTGCGTCTCATCATTGAGCGCAGCATTATGGAGCACATATACCTTCTCATTTTTCGCTTGCAGAAAGACGAGAGTATCGTTGCTGATGGCGATATGCCCGGAGCAGGACGTCAAATTTGTTCGAGTAGTTGTCAGTTCATGCGTATCAGGCGCATACATCAGCAGGTACACAACACCTGGTTCTCCTTCACCAATATCATCAGCTTCGTAAAGCATGTAAAACCGTTCGTTCGTGTCCACGAATGTTGTATTGACACCATAGGCAAAGGGCAGATCAACAGTTGTTCCATCCACAACATAAGTCAATTTAGCCGGCACACTGTGTTCTTCTCCAAATGGCCAGGTTTCAAGCGTATATGGATACTGGCTGCGAATGTACCGAAAGGACTCTTCCGACTGCTTAATCGAATCAAACGAGGTAGAGCGCTGTTCTCCATCAAAACCCCATTCCTTCGATACATATCGCTCATAGGAGTGATCCCAATAGTATTCAAATACGATCTGATCCGGAAGGACTACATTTTGATAAAAGAACGCATCGGCGTCATCCTGAAGAATATCAATACGAAGCACAGGAAAGCTCCACCGGCTTTGACCTGACGCATTAAAAACCTCAACAACGCAGTTGAATACATCGTTACGCCCTTGATCAAGCCAATAATCTGAAGTGTTCGGTGTATAGTAGACTGCTTCGTAGTAGCCATTAGGCAGAAGGGTAACACTCGGGCTATCAATTGGAGGATAGGAAAACTGTAGAGAGATGATGTCAGCGGCGGAGGCGCTTAAGGCAATAGAAAAAGAGAGCACAATCAGTAGAATTGCAATTGCTCTTTTCAAGATGAAACACTCCTTATTGCAGTTTGAGGTCAAACTATTTGATCCTCACATAGCCCGTTTCCTCAATAAGCCGCTGACCTTCATCGGATAACAGCCATTCAATCAAGATAGGAATATTGGGGTTATCGTTATCCTTACGGTAGATTGCGTAAAACTGGGTGACAATAGGATAAGTACGGTTCTGAATGTTCTCTGCGCTGGGATAGACACCGTTCAGGGAGATCATCTTCACAGTATCGTTACCGACAATCCCATCCATGTAATACCTAAATGAAAAGCCGATGGAAGCACCCGTAATGGCAAGCGGCGATTTTTTCCCGATCTTCTGTCCTCCCATGACGGATTCAAACGCGGTTTGGCTTCCACTGCCCTCAAGCCTTGTTACAGGGTTGATAATGCGGTTGGGGCCGCCAACTTCTGACCAGTTTGTGTAGTCACAGGCGTATATTTTGCGAATCTGCTCGACAGTCAGATTATCAACGGGGTTCTGTTCATTCACAAAGAATACAAAAGCTTCAAGACCGACAGGCACATAGACCAATTCAACGCCCTTTTCTTCAGCATACCGCATTTGCTCAGCAGAAGGACCGGCGCAGAAGAGAATATCCGTCGTTCCGTCCACGATTGCCTGATAGCCCCTGACGGTATTCTTATACTGCATGGCGCTATCTGCAGCGAAATTTTCACCGTAGTAATTGTCAGCAGAAAATCTTCCACCTTCATATGTGACGCATCCTACGGGATATACATTCTCAATCACCGCAGCGTAGACCGGAACCAGAGCAGCTGCGCCATCGAGCACAGGAAGATGATCTGTAAGTTTCAATGAGGCTTCCATCTTCGGAAGTTTTGAACCGTCCTCATGCGGAAGGTAGCTTCCAACATCGATCATTTGTGCCTGTGTGGCCCCACTGAAATTGTTTGACAGCCTACGGGTCAGCAGTTGATACATACTGATATTGAACAATGCAAACAGCACCACTATAGCTGCCAGCGCAGCCATTTGCCTTTTCAGCTTCATTTACGGCCACAGCTCCTTTCCTATGAAATAGATGATGGAGCAATGCTGATAGGCATAGATGGCATAAGCAAAATGGGCGATGGTGACAACAAGGCATATGCCAATCACCGATAAGAGAACGATGGAAAAGGTTCGTTCCTTCATGGGCCACCTCACATGAATGCAATTGCCGTAAACAGAAGGACAATGATGCCAACGACCATCGCTACGAGTATTCCAGCGATGATACCCCAGACAATCAAAGCGGTTTTCCTTTTCTTCAGCTCATCAGCAGCGTATGTGCCGGGGGAAAGTTTGTTTTTCTTCTTCGCAGAAAAATATCGGCAGAGACTGACCACAAATGCAATGAGTGCGGCGGTCGGAATAGCGAAGAACAGAAAAATGAAATACGGAAGGCTTGATTTGGTCATATGAACATCTCCTTACTGCGGCAGTATTAGCTTATACACATACCAGCCGTTCTCAATAGGCTGTATGGTCAATGCAGAATCTTCGGGGAAAATGGCTTGTGATTCTGTCCAAACGAGGCCATACCAGTAGAAATTCTGATATATGAAAGCCACGACAAGCAGCAAATACTTAACTATTTTCGGTACGTTGCCAAAGCAGTGACCAGGAAATACTTCATATTGCGGTGCAATTTCCTTAGTCAGCATCCGAAAACCCCTCTCGCCAAGAACTGTCTTCATTGATCCAGTACTCAATCACACCGAAGTTTTCTTCTCCACCAGAAAACGAGCCGCTTGCTTTCCATTCTTCCAGCACTTCGGCAGCTTCCTCATGTGTATCGAAGAGGCAGCCGGTTGTCACAAGGTCACAATCTGAATCTGGCAGGTATACCTCATGGTAGGGAGAGTAAATGACGCTAAGCTGGTCGCGTGATTCTGCTTGTCGCACATAGCACCGTTGTCTCCTGATTGAGAAACAGTCTGGATAATCACGGAAGCCCGGCAATACCTTATACCTTTCGACGGCTTGGTTCGCCAGTAGTTTTGTTGTGTACAGCCCGATCTCCTTGGTTTCGTTAATTGGACTGCCATCTGTATCCGTTTCCACATAATACTGGTGGATAACATGGTACAGGTAACAATATCGATTCATAGGATCAGCCTCTTACTTCAAAACAATTGCTGACTTGATTTGCTTCGCAAGTATCTTGCTGGATGTGAGTCACTCCTGTGCTTTCAACAAGGCGAATCAGAACTTAAAAATGGGCTTCGTAGTAGAAAAAGTCATTGCCAAGTGGCTCAACATAATAACGATTGTCACCATTGTTTTCTTGATATTGGTAGCCTACGCCGAATTCGGTAAGTTCCTCACGCGGGCCAGCGATGTCAACAGCACATAGATCACCATCAGGTGAATAGAAAATCCCATAGTAGTGGGTACTGGAACCCAGCCCATACCCTTTTCCTTGAAAATCAACATAGTCTTTCGCAACATATACAGTTTTGACTATGCTGAGCAGTTCTACCGTGGAGTAGTCGCCGCATCGAACAGCATCGATAAATATATCTTCGTTCTTTTGATATACCGAGATGAGCTGTTCCCTATTGGCTTGAGGTGAAGAACAACCGTGCATCAGAAAAAATGAACATGCCAAGAGCAACAGTATCAAAATCCGCTTTACAAAAGTGGCTCTCATTGTTTCTCCTCCTACATGACAAAAACAGCTACTCATGATATATTATACGGTATGTATCCTTCCCACGCAAGCAAAACCAAGCCTTGCCTACAGTTTTTACATTGTGTAAACACACAAAGACATCTATCGACACCCCAAACAAAATATTTTTCACTTTTTTCTGAAAAATCGATATGAAGCGGTTTCCATTTCGTCTACATATGTGAAGGAGGTGAGCAGCAGATGGAAGTTGTCAAGGATCCGGACAACAGCCGTGACCAGGTGCTGGTTCAAATGGTGAATCAATATCAAGGAATGCTGCTGCGCATGTGTTATGTGTATCTCCGGGATATGGAGCAAGCCAAGGATGCCACCCAGGAAACCTTCCTGAAGGCATACAAATCACTGGCGTCATTCCGGGGAGATTGCAGCGAAAAGAGCTGGCTTGTCAGAATAGCCATCAATACATGCCGCGATATGCAGCGTTCCGCCTGGTTCCGTTACATGGACCGGCGAATCACGCCGGAGGACTTACCGCAAGCTGCCTTTATGCCACATGAGGAAACAGATCTTGATGTTATGTGCGACATCATGAAACTGCCGCCAAAGCTGAAAGAGGTCATCATGCTGTATTACTGGCAGGAAATGAATGTGAGGGAGATTGCACAGTCTCTGGGGATTGCGCAATCCACTGTATCGAATCGACTGAAGCACGCAAGGGATAAGCTCCATGACGTGCTGGAGAGGAGGTATACCCATGGAAGATCGCAAGGATAAGCAAATCGTTCAACAGGTATTTGATTCCTCCCTGTCCGGCATTCAGGACGATCCCTGGATGGCGCAGCGTGTGCTGAGTAAGGCACATGAAGCGCCTGGAACAGGAGGATTTATTGTGAAAAAGAAACTACCCGTAGGGCTGATTTTTATTTTGATTGTCTTAATGAGTTCCATTGTTGCATTTGCCTGTAATCATAGTTACGTGATCCAGTATCTCTTTGGCAGGAACATGGATACTGAGAAAGCTCAAAGTATAGAAGGGAAAGTGCAAACTATTGATTTCGTACAGAGCAGCGAGACATCTGTATGTACTGTGAAAGATGCCTACTTTGACGGAAAGACTCTGGCAGTTGGTATTGGGTTCAAGACAGACAAGCCCGTTTTCTTAGCGAGTGAAGAAGTGAAGGTAAACGGAGAATGGGTCGATTACATTGAATATGGAAGCTCTATTGAGGGGATGTGGGTTGGGAATCAGGCTTTTCCGCAGAGCTATACAGCCATGGAAGAACAAATTCATGGCGTAGAATATATCTTTAACCGTCCGCTGCCAAAGGGAGAAAAGGCAGAAGTAACAATGCAAATTACGCTGCTCGGCCCAAAGAATGGTGTTGAAGTGGTTGACATTTATCAAGAAGACCATCAGACAATGTGGGCACAGATTGATGCTGCTTATGAAAATGGGATGACTCCCATCTCAGTAGATGAGCCATATGAAGTGTTGATTAGCAGCGGTTGGCACGGACTTCTTGACAGAGCAGATGCCTATCATGGTCCTGTTTGTGATGTGGATTCTCTTGTTCAGTATGCAAACATGGAAGTAATTGATACTGTGGAGCTAACGTTTATGCTCGAAGTAAAGTAAATGGTAGTCAAGTAAAGGTGATTCTGTGGCGCTTGCCTTTCGGGGCAGGCGCTCTTTTCATTTTCAGCTTTTCCTGATATTATTTTCAAAAAAGGTAGACAAAACGGAAAACAATGCGTCTAACTTAGTGAAAGGAGGTGAGCAGCAATGGAGTTGGTGAAGGGCCCGACTTACTCCCATGAAGAAATGCTGGCACACATGGTGGCAGAATATGAAGTGATATTGCTGCGCACATGTTACATGTACCTCCACGACAAGGCGCTTGCAGAGGATGCGACCCAGGAAACCTTCCTGAAGGCATATAAAGCACTTGATTCCTTCCGTGGAGAGAGCAGCGAGAAGACATGGCTGATGCGGATTGCCATGAACACCTGCCGGGATATGAAACGCAGCGCCTGGTTCCGGTATATGGATCGCAGTGTGGAGATTGAACGCTTACCGCTACCGGCAAAGGTGTTTGAGTTCATGGAAGCGGATGATCTGACACAGGCCATTCTGAAGCTGCCGACCAAATACAAGGAAGTCATCCTGCTGCACTTCTATCAGGACATGACCATGCGCGAGATCGCCAGTGTGCTGGACATATCCGCTTCCACCGTTCAAAAACGAGTAAAAGCTGCTTGCAGCAAACTGAAAAAGATGCTTGGGAAGGAGGATTTCTATGAATCATGAGAAAATGCGAGAGCATGTACATACGGGCATTGATCGTCAGTGTGCTTCTCTCACCTCTGACCCTTATCGTGTGCAGCGTGTGCTGAATATGGCACATGAAGCGCCTGGAACAGGAGGATTTATTGTGAAAAAGAAAATGTCCGCAGGTCTGATCTTCGCTATTGTGATGATGCTGCTGACCGTGACTGCGGTAGCCGCTGTGCTGCTAAATCTGCATATCGAGAAAGCAATGGATATTGCTGTTGACAAAGGCGAGTTTATCGAATGGGAGCTTGATGATAAGATCGCCCTGATCAACGCTATGACCGAAGCTGGAATACCCTTGCCGCAGGATAAGCTAAGTGTTATTTGGGATGCTGATTCTTCCGACGAAGAAAGGGACCGAGCGGCAACGGAGATTCTGGTCGATATCTATGGCAACGAAGAGCATATCAGTCACTTTACGATTGCCAGTCATGACTGGGGTGATCCGTTCCAGTGGACGCTGGAGCAGCAAGTATGGTTCTGGGAGACACTCCGTGAAAAAGGCTTGTATACCGGAAAAATCAAATACCTGCTCCCCGGCGAAAATGATCTGACCAGAGATCAGGTTGTACGGATCGCCAAGAAAACCATTCAGGATGCTTATGATCTTCCTGAAGAGATCGTGCAGGCTTATGATGCAGATGTTACGTTCTTTACCATTGAGGGTACGGATGTTGCACCTCGCTGGCGAGTATATCTTGGTTATGTCAATGCAGAGGCAGCGGAATACACCGTTCTTCTTACTCGGGATGGTCAGGTAACTGAAGACGCATCGCTGTACATTTTCAAGCCTGGAGTATCAGTAACATCAGCACCTCAGAATGATCAGCCGTCTACTGTGCTGAAGCCGTATGAGAAGCGCTTGCTTGCAACGGAGGAACTGTATCTGTCTCATAGAAACATGCAATACCATTTCCTGTCCAATTGTCCGTCAGTGGAAGGGGAAGTTCTTTCTGCCACGGACAATATCGATGGATATGAGCCTTGCCCGTACTGTGTGATTCAAACGCAGTTGTGGTCAGTAGAAGACAAGATCATTTATGATGCGATGTACGGCGAACTTCCATCCGACGAAGTAATTCCGGCATCGCAAGCTGAGCAAATCGCCAGAGAGCATTTGCTGGCTTCCGGTAGAAATGATGTTGAGCAGCTGATTCCATACTGTCGATACCTTTCCTTCGATGGGCAGTATGCCGTGTTCTTTGCTCGACTGGAAAACGGGCAGATCGAACCCATCTACTCCGTGATCATCAATGCTGAGACTGGCGAAGTGCTGAGCAAACCTGACCCCGCAGCTAACGGGCTCGGATAAGTACATGTAAGCATCTTCTATAAACCCTTTCTGCGCTTGCCTTTCGGGGCAGGCGCTCTTTTCATATTTCGATGACTACAATGGTACTGCCTACGCTTACCTCTACAACCAGCAGGATGACGTCATTGGTCTGGTTGACAGCAACGGCACCAAAATGGTATCCTATTCTTACGATGCTTGGGGTAAGCCCATCAGCAAGACTGGTACTTTGGCTATCTCGAAAGGAGAACTTAGTTTGGACATCAATAAAATTGTTGTAGATCTGCAACTTAACAGACATATTCGCAAAGACGTTTTTCTGCAGTATAAGAACTCTCAAGACGATTTCTTCGCTCTTCATTATTATGGGAATTTAGAAGAACGCACTCTATTCGATTATCTAAATAACGTGCGCAAGCACAAGACATTGATGCTTCTCCTCCCCGAAGTGTTGCGTTATTCTTCTGAGAAGACAATATCTGCTCGAGTTGTAAAAAGACTTCTGAGGCTTCCGAAAAGAATGCGTAGAACTTGCATACATTCATTAGCACATTGCGAACTCTCTTTTTTCCAGCATTGTGTTTTGCTTTCGCTCTCTCCTGAAATGGAATCGTATACCTTCATTCTTGAATGTATGATTAAGGACTCCACATATTCACTAAATGATGTTCAGCTTCTTGTGGAGTATGCATGTGAAATAAGCAAATCGGTCATTGATTCTTTGATTTCTCAGTTTACAATCGAGAAAGCACAACAACATACAGAAGAAAAAATCCTATGGCTCAAATCTTACGTGGATTCAGATACTCTACGTTAAGATATGGACAACCCTAAGCCAAGGCGGAGCTTCGAAAAGAAGCTCCGCCTTTTCTATGCCCCAAAACAAGAAAGGACGTGACAAAATGATCACTCGCATTTTCGGCACCGTCACTGGCGGTCGCCTCAATCTTCGCGCGTCTGCGGATTCTTCCGCTTCCATCCTCGCGAGCATTCCCAACGAAACCCTGCTCGTCGTTACCGAGCGCGATGACACCTGGTATGCCACCACCTATGGTTCCAACACCGGCTTCGTCATGAAGCAGTATATCACGCTTCTGGATCTGGCCAACGCTACTGAGCTGCCCGGTGAAGTCATTGGTGGTTCTCTGAACATGCGCCGTACTGCTTCCACTTCTGCAGATCGCCTCATTCAGATCCCCAACAATACTGCTATCACCGTCATCGACTTTGATGCCGACAGCCAGTGGTACATCACCGATTACAACGGCTACACCGGCTATGTCATGAAGCAGTATGTCACCGTGTCCCAGCCTGTTCCTAACTGGGCGTATGGCCAGGTCACGAGCAATGCCCTGAATGTCCGCCGTCAGCCCAGCACCTCTGCTGCCCGCTGGAATAATGTCTGGCCTCTGAACCGTATCGTCCTCATTAAGGACGCTGTGGAAGGTTGGTATGAATCCCTGTATCGCGGTCAGCCTGCCTATGTCGTCAAGGACTACATCAATGTGCTGGACACCCCGGTGCATGACAGCATCGTGGATCGTATGCTCTTCATGGTGACGCCTGAACTTGGCCGTGATGATGTATCATGATAGCCTTTCTGAACTTGCCTTTCGAGGCAGGCGCTCTTTTCATATCTCCAAATATCTGATAAAATTTTCTTAAATTCCGAAAATCGCCTATTGAGCATCGTCAGTATTAGTGTAAGGAGGTGAGCAGCAGATGGAAACTGTCAAGGGCCCGGACAGCTCCCAGGAATACTTGTTGACCAAATTGATTGATCAATACCAGGCTGTCCTGCTGCAAATGTGCTTCATGTATTTGCATGACAGAACGATGGCAGAGGACGCCGTGCAGGAAACCTTTTTGAAGGCATACCGATCCATGACTGCATTCCGAGGTGAGTGCAGCGAGAAGACATGGCTGACGAGGATCGCTATCAACACCTGCAGGGATATGAAACGCTCCGCGTGGTTCCGCCACATGGATCGTCGCGTGACCCCGGAGGACATGACGCCCATCCCTGTTCAGCCGGTCGAGGACTACGATGCCGAAGAACTGGCACAGGCCATTGTCAAGCTGCCTGCAAAATACAAAGAGGTTATCCTGCTGTACTACTATCAGGATATGACAATGAGAGAAATCGCCGAATCGCTGGATATTGCTGTATCAAGCGTATCCGGCAGACTAAAACAAGCCTGCGCCAAGCTGCGTAAAGTGCTGGAAAAGGAGGGCGCTTATGGACGATAAGTTGGTTCGTGCCAAGGTACACACCGCTGTACAGCAGCATTGCGCCACATCCGGCGTACAGCCCAATCCTTATCTCGCCCAGCGTGTTCTTGCCGCAGCGCGAGATGAAGGAGTGCCTGTTGTGAAAAAGAAACTATCCCTTGGTTTGGTGTTTATTCTGATTCTGCTGCTGACCGGCACGGTCGCACTGGCAGCAACCCTTTTGTGGCAGGACTATGTGCCGCAGATGAAGCAGACCGAGCATGATATGGGCGACTATGTGGAGTGGCCCGCAACCCGCCGGATTCAGCTGGCGAAAGATATTGTTGCTATGGGCTATCTGGATGAATCCGAAGACACGCTGATCCTGTCCAGTGAAACGGCTACCGAGCAGGACAAAGCAGCGGCGGCTGACCGGCTGATGCTGAAGCTGACTGGTAAAGATGAAGTGGAGGAAATTCACTCCAACATAATCACGTTTGCTATCATGGGGCCGGAGGACTACTGGACACCGGAGCAACGTGTATGGTGGAATGAAATTACCAATCTATATGCGGATACGGGAGCGCCGGATACGCTCATTGTCCCAACGAAAGATGTACTATCAGAAGAAGACGCCATTGCTATTGCCTATGAAGCAGTACAGGAGGTTTACGGTTTTACCGATGAGGAAATGCAGCGCCTGCATCCGGTGGCAAACATGTATGTGACTGACCAGCGCCCGGACTACAAGCGCTGGGACATTCAGTTCAAGCGCTACCGCGAAGGTAGCAGCACCTATGTGGAAAACGTTTATTCGGTGATTGTGGATGAACATGGAGAGGTGATCGGCGACCCGGATGTTGGCATGCCTCACATCCGCGAAGCCCGCGAGCGTGCGATGCAGGCAGAGGCTATGCGTCTGGCTCAGTTGGAACAACGTCCAGAAAGCGTGAAGCTGTATGATGAGTATTCAAAGAAATACGGCAACAGTATTTTCGGTGCATGGCCTGTGGAAGCAAAAGCGGCATGGTCGCAGAAAGGTGCTCCTGTTGTTCAACGGGACATTGACCTCGGCTGGCTCGTCCCCTACGACAGTGAGGAAGCCAGCATCCCTAACAACCGAGCACTTTACAGCATTACCTACGTTTATGGCATTCCCACAGAAAACGATCTGACCGAAGCAGAGGCGTTGGACATTGCTTATGCCACAATTATGGCTGCATATGGTTATGATGCCGATGATTTCCGTTGGATATATCCATTCTATGATATTACGAATCCTGACAAACCTCTTTGGCGTTTCGTGTTTTACCCGGCATATAAGAAAGCGGAGCCTGATATTCCATTCGCACGGGTGGAAATGGATGCGGCGACCGGTGAAGTGCTGATGCATGAAACCTTCGAACGCTATGAGGATCACCGGGATTACGAAAACTACATCAAGCAGTATTAATGGTTTGAACATGCCCGCCCGCCCCACTCCGGGGCGGGCTTTTGCATACGATCATCCCAAAGTTCACAAATGTCCCTTTGTGAATGTAAATTCACAGGAAAAGGTTGTATATCGCAGCTTCAAGAAAAGGGCGGAATAATACTCCAGCAACACGAACGGCGGAGCTGCTTGACACAACTCCGCCGTTCGTTAATCCTAAGTCAGTGATTCTCAGTTTAGCACAGCCCTGTAATGGCGTTAGCCATTCCCTGGCATTTCATCTTCCACACGCGCGAATCCTGCTTCTCCTGTCCAGGGGTTCCATACATGAAACCATTTCTCGCCGATGATGCCCACAACCTGCCAATCATAAGTGTTCATAACCTGACGACAATAAGCCTCTCTGGTGGGGGCGGCATAGAGCATGGCTCCTTTCCTGAACTGCCAATCGGGCATCACATCCAGATCAACGACCAGACTGTCTGAAAAGACCAGATACTTTTTCATCATCCAGCCAGATTGTCCCCAGCCGTCGCCAATTGCCGTAACTTCCACCCAATCGCCTTGTACCCTGTGAACGTGAACAGGTGATCCAGAGTAATACTTACCAAGCGACTTACTTTCCCGGCTGGGTTTGTCACGCAAGTGCAGCCGATCCTTGGGGTCGGGATTGTATACCAGCGCATAACGGGAAGTGTCCATAGCCTTTGCTGCTTCCTCTTGGGAAGTAGGCAAGTTGTTCCAGTCAATGGATTGTATATCCTTCCAAGGATGCTTGCCGTAATTTATCAGGTTATTATGATAGGAATCGCTGCCAACTACTCTGGGGCCAAAGCGCAGAGCGTCCGCTTTGGCCATATACCCGTTCAGATAGGTAACGCCGTATGTGCTGTATTTGTCAATGGTGACGCAAAGACCGTTGATTCCAAGACTGGTCGTGAAGTTCTCAACGCCATAATAGGTATCGCTGGGCAACGGTGTACTTTCGATGAGTTTTGTTCCGTCTGTCAAATCATAAACAACCAGAACCCTTGTACCATCGGGCTTGTCCATCAGGAGCTGCAGGGTTTTTCCGGACATGGAACCGCCCTGGTAGGTGTATTCGGGCATAAGCTGTGCAGCAGCTGCTCTGCGGTAGTTATGATCTGGCCATTGTCCGGGATACTCCAACTCCATCAGATATGGCAACTTGCTGATGTCGAAGTACCGCAAATCCATCTTGTCCTTCAGCCAAGCTGCTGGAAAGTAAAGCGGATCTTTCTGATAGATCAGGTTTTCATTCTCATCGGACAGTCGTTCCGTTACGACCAGGCAGCCATCCATTTCTTCCGACCAAACCATCATTGTCTCATAAAGACCATTGTTGGTTTCACTGTTTTCAATAACCTCAATCATGATTTCGTCGTTGAAATACCAGTGACCGTCCTGCGCACGCGATGCGTGAAAATGGAAGCTGTGGTCATTAAGCCCGATATATGTCCAGAATAGCGTTTGATCGTCATCCAAATACAAAGAAGACGGCATGTCAGCATCTGGTTGCAGAATGGTGCTGCTGTTAACCGTCAAGGCCCATTGGCCACCTTGCTTCTCCAGAATGCAGAGAATCTTCTTCCCTTCGTGTTCTAACGCTACTGCGGCAGTATTGCCACACTGGTCAGCGTGGGCGACGGAGCAGTCTGGATACTGCGTCTTTACCAGTTCAAGAACGGCGCCTTCAGGTGCTTCCTCTGCATATGCTGAAAAAATGAAACAGCTGATGAGCAACAGAGAAATCAGAATACGTTTCAAAAGACAACCTCCTTTAATAGACACAACGTACTGAACAGGAATCATCATGTCTGCTTAGCGGTCATTGGTTACATCACCATCTCCAAAGATGGGGATCGCTTCGCCCAGATAGGTGGGCGGAACCTTCACGATGCACCACGCCCAGTCCTTAACCCGTGCAGCTGCTTCGCGGATATCGAAGTAGGTCTGCCGTGCATAACTTCGCAGATCGGAGGGGATGCCTACAGCCTCCATCCCGAAAGCCCGCGCATTATGAATCGCTCTGTACAGATGGTAATTCTGTGTGACGATGATAATGCGCTCACACTGAAAGATGTCTCGCGCACGGTGCATACTCTCATAGGTGGAAAACCCGGCGTGATCCATGAAGATATCCTCAGAAGGAACGCCCTTGGAAATGGCGTAGTCCTTCATGGCGTTGACTTCGTCGTAGTGTTCACGTCCATGATCGCCGCTCATGAGCAGCTTGGGTGCGAGCCCCTTCTGATAAGCAGCAATCGCCACATCCAGTCTGTCCTGCAGCATGTGGCTGGGCTTGCCGTCGCTGCGTATGCCGCAGCCCAGCACCAGGATACAGTCGCCGGTGAGTTGATCTGCTTCATCCAGTGAGAATATGGCGTCCTTTGTGCTGTGGATCATCCAGCCATTGACGCCTGCAACGAAGAGACAGGCTGCCAACCCAAGGATCAACAACCACTTGAGGAATTTCAAGAGCTTCTTCATCTGTTTTGCCTTTCATAATCAATGAAATGTGCGCTATCCGGAAATGTGATTTGCAGCATCACTCATGGTCACATTGTATCTGATGTGGAGTGATACTGTCAACTACGCTTTGATTCGACTTGATGAGTATCACGCTTTTCCCAATAATAGAACGATTTGGAGTGCTGTTTTCCTGCAAATACTGCACCTTACACAGGGCAAAAAGGAGGGGTAAGAATCCTTTTCATAACGAAAAAGGAGCCACAGTATGCATTCGGCATACTGCAGCTCCTTGCCATTGTCATCCTTCTCCCTTATTTGAGGTATGTTCCGTACTGCACCAGAATCTCCAGCCGCTGTTCGCCGTCTACTTCGTGCTGGCCGTCAACTGTGCCGTAGATCGTCATGGTCATGTTGGGCTGTATCTGATCCTGGCCGTAGCCATACAGCGTCAGGTACAGGGGTGTCTTTGCGTGTTTGGAACCCTTGGGTGGATTGTAAGTACAGAGGATGCCCAAGCCTTCCTCAGTGAAGGTCACTTCCTTGACCCGGACGCTGATCTTGACCCGCTCACCGTGGTAGGCATCAGGATTCTCCGACAGTTCCGCAACAGTATGTTCAGTCAGGTTCTTCTCAAACGCCTTTGTGCCGTCCTTGAAGGTTTCGTATTCGGTGATGAAGGGAATCTCAACGATGCTGATGTCCTTGCCGGGTGCAGCGGCTGCAATATAGAGCAGATGCACCTGGTCATCCATCACTTCGTAGGTGTGCGTGAAGGCACCGGTTTCATCGGCGATCAGTGTAACGGCTTCACGGTCATCCAGCCGAAGGATAATCTCTGCCCCCGGATCGCTCACACCGGCGATGATCTGATCACCAGCCAGCGCATATTCCTCTGGCTGCGAAGTGATGGTCAGCGGGGTACGCAGCGCACTGGCATTCACGGTGAAGGTTTCGGTGCGATCTGTATACTTGCTGTGGGTCGCGGTGAAGACGACCTCATGATCGCCAGCTTCCGTCAGCGGAAGGGTGACTGTGAATGCACCGCTGCTTGTCACCTTGCTGGTGATTTCCTGACCATCGAGCGTGACACTCAGCTTTCCGCCCTTGGTAATTGTACCCTTGATGGTCACATCGCCCAGATCAGCCTGCAGGGGGAATGCTTCGTCCAGTTCAAAAGAGGTCAGCTGCGGTTGGAGCTTCACGCCGAAATTCAACGTGTTGAAGGGTGAATAGCCGGTGATGTACTCATTCTCCCGCTTCGTGCGCAGTTTGCTGCGTCCTGCCATGCGATCGCGCACAACATAGGTCATTACATATTCTTGGCCGTTGATATAGCGGATGTACATTCTGCCGGACTCATGGGCGGCAGGCGGAATGGTGGTGAAGCCGCAGTCAATATAGGCCGCGCCGCCGTTACCACCGTATTTTGCTGAGAAGGTATCATACTTCTTCAGCAACTGTCCATCATTCGCCAGCGCAAGGAACTCTTTGCGTTCGTTGGAAGACAGGTGACGCAGATGCCACACTTCACGGCTCGTTTCATTGACGAAGCGTTCCATGCGAATACAGGCATCATCCGGGAAACCTTCAAAATATGCTTCCCAGAGGAGTGTGTCTTCCGCAAACCGGGCGCGGATATCCTCCTCCGATTCGCCACGGCCAACAAGAAATGCCATGTGTTCATCCAGGTTATCGCGGTGGACGATTGTCCACTTGGACGAAGAGCGGAAATAGCCCTTCATTTCATCCAGACCTGGGAACGTGATATAGTTCTTTGCCACATCCATTTCCAACTCTGCCAGCGAGTAAAGCGGAAGCATCAGCAGAGCCAACAGGATGATAAGAAATCGCTTCATGATTAACCTCCCCAAAGTGTTGTGTAGTAAGGGATGTACGGTTTCATTATAGTCGTTATGATGGTTAATTTCAAGCGAATGGAGAGCAATCAACAAAAAGCACTGAAGTTTTACTTAATGAGCAGAATATCTGCAAAAAATAACAGGGGTTCTGGTTGCGCTTTTACTGTACTTTGCAAGAAAATATTGCCTACATACGTTATAATGTATAGACAGCCATTCATTTCCGCGTATAGAGGAGCATCAGTATGAAGAAGTTTGCATTCATTCTCATTGCTGTACTACTGCTGGCAATCTTTCAGCAAGCCTGCGCCCAAAGTGAAATCCCGCAGGAAATACTGGACCTGTATGAAGAGCACTACGGCACATTGAACTTTGACGGTCTGTTTTTCTTCGACATGCCGGACGGCTCCGAAGTCTGCATTATGTATGGTGCTTCAGGATATATGGACATTAACCGCAGCACAGATGAGAGAAAGGAAAGCTGGGTAACAGAATCCCAGATTTCGCCCATTGATGGATCATGGCAAATTGCCTTTGTTCGTCACGACTCACTCACTCCACGTGTTGACGGTTCATATTTTCCTGACGAGCTTGGGTTTGATTTGGTATGCGAGAAGACTGGACGGCAAATATCATACCACTACAACGGCACAGATTTCGTGATCTGCGGCTGGAAGAACCCCCAGAAATATCAAGGCGAAGCAATTTTGAATGGTACGACGTTGGCGTTCTATAAAGCTGGTACATCCTCTCCTGAGTATACCACGACGCTGGGGGCGGGCTTTGACACCATCATGACAGAATATGATGATCTGCCGTTTACATCTGACGAAGCCAGACAGAAAACCGCGATTACTGTGGACATGATTCAGAATTACTATCCAGGCTATACGTTGTTCTCGCACTATTTGGGCAACTACCAGTCGGAAGCACGTGCGGAGTATTGCAAAACCAAGGATGGCACACTCTATGTGATTCGCGCAGAATTCAACAGTGCCGACGAAACACCCTACGCATATGAATGTATGCCCATCCCGCTGGCACCGAGCTTTGTTGATCGTCTGCAAACAGAAAACATGTCTGAATTGCTTGACCTCAGAGCTTCCACGGATTTCATTCTGACGGAAGGCGTGCTCGATACTGGGCGAGTTCCGGTGTTCGGAAAGATAGTCAACAGTCATTTGCAGGATCGGGCACTTATTCTCCTGACAGAAGAAAACGGCAAGCGTTACCTTCATATCGTTGAAGAGAACAATGGTGCCTATTCTGTGCAGACTTCGCGGCAGCTTCCGGATGGAACCTATCTGGACATCTTCCATACAGGGAATGGCGGCGTTCAGCTGGAATGGCAGGACGATGAGGGAAATTATTGCACGACAAGCTATACTCGAAGAGCGGATGGTGTATGGCACCTCAGCTGGACAATCTATTGCGGAATTGAGTGGGAGTATAACGCTGGAAGCTCAAACGGTGTCTACTTCGGAAGTATGCCCGACCTGTCTCCAATGGTTGTTGACATAGAGCAGGTTCCGCGCAATAGGGCTGAACTGATGCCACTTGTGGATCGCAGCGAGTGGGCCGTCGTGAACAATCCTGATCCTGCTGACAGGCTTCACCTTCGCACCGAACCGAAACGTGACGCCAAGTCGCTGGGCAAATTCTACAACCGTACTCCTGTTAAGGTGCTGCAGACCAAGGGCGATTGGTGCAAGGTTCAGATTGGTGCCGATGGCTATCTGACCGGTTGGATGATGAAGAAGTATCTGGCCTTTGGCAACCAGATGGATGCAGTGGATTGTGCATTCCCGGATAAAACCTTCGTAGAAGGACGTGAATTCAGTCTGCTATATGACACGACAGAGCTGAAGACGCATCATCCTGCTTCCGGTGCATACTGGATTGTAGGCGTTGTTGATGATGAACTGTATATTATTGTAACACTCAATGGTGAATCGGGGTATCTACCGCAGGAATGGTTATGGGATGGGAACGGCTAATCGAGAAAAATGACGTTGCTGTTCTGTTCACAGATTCTCCTGATAATAACGACAAAGTCTTTCACACAAGGAGGAATTCAATATGCGTAAGAAGTTGTTATTCTTAATCATTCTTGCGACTGCTATGTGCATTGCCGCCCCGGCAATGGCAGATTACTGTGACAAGATGCCCCAGATTGTCATAGATGAGCTCAAAGAGGAAGGGCATCAGGATCTCAGCGTAATTGCTGATTACATCGAAGTGTTTTTTCCTGATGGGACGAAGATCGGGTTCTCTATCACCACAGGTGGCTTTATGGATGGGTACAGGTTTGAAGGTGATGGATTTCGTTATTATTTACAGACTTATCCTGTAGATGGTCTGTGGAACATTGCGTTTCGCCGTCATGACACAACAACGCTGCGTCCTGATGGAAGCTATTATCCGGATGAGAGCGGCTTTGATCTTGTTAATCGGAATAATGGAGACTACATCGCCTACCACTATGATGGAGAATATATTTCGGTATGTGGTTGGCGAAAGGCTTCCGATTATTTGGGACATGTCATCCTTGACGGACATCAACTGTCGTACTATCCGGATGGCACAAAAGCAGCTGAAGCCGTCTTCACATTGGATGATGATCTGGTAACTTGGATTGGAGATTTTGACAAACTGCCCAGTACGCCCGAAACTTTGCGAGAAGTTTTAGCGATCACAGAAACACACATAGCGCATCTCTTTCCTGGATATACGCTTCGCAGCCATCGATTATACAATTTTGGATACGATGCTGAAGCAATCTACAGCAAAATAGAGGGCGGATGCCTCTATACCAAGCGTGTTGTGTTCTCTGCTGGCAATGACGATATGAATGTGACAGACGCCATACCCGTACCGCTCTCGGCTACCCTCCTGAAGCGACTTGAAACAGAGCCGCTCAATGAACTGATTTCGACACATGGAAACTCAGATCTGTTTCTTGTGGAGGATGCGATCGATCTGAATCGCGTGCCGGTTCCTGGCGTGATCGTTGAATTAGATGTCCAGACGAATGCGTTGATCCTCCTGACAGAAGATGATACAGGTACACGGTATCTACACATTGCCACAAAAAACGATACTGGCTATGATGTGCAATCAACCGCCCAACTACCTGCTGGTACTGGTTTGGATCTGATCCATTCAGGTGACGGGGAGATATACTTGGATTGGGCAGAGGAAATATCGGGAGAAGTTCGTTATCGCTCGGCAGGCTTTACAAGACGCAGCGATGGTAAATGGGCGTTGCAATGGGTGATGAACGGCGCTACTGATGCCAATGACTACACAGTTCGTTATTGTGGTGTCTGCTTTGAATACACACCCGGCAGCACAGATGGCTTGTGCATTGGTTATCTTCCGAGCAGTTTTTTACCGGAATGCGATCTTTCGGCGCTGCCAACAAGCATGGAGCAGGCAATAGCGGCGGTAGATCGTTCGGGATGGGCAAAGGTGAACAATCTCGCCCACGAAGAACAGCTGCATCTTCGTAAAGAACCTAACATATACGCTCCTTCTCTGGGCGAGTTCTACAACGGCGCCCCTGTACGGGTTATCAAGGAGCAGAACGGGTGGTGTCAGGTTGAGATTGGCACGGATGGCAGATTGGTTGGCTGGATGATGAAGAAGCACCTGGCCTTTGGCGATCAGATGGATGCTGTGAGCTGTGCTTTCCCCCAGCTCACGCTACGGGAAGAGTATGAAGACAAGTCTATGTATGCAAACATGGTCATGGAGAAAGAAGTCAGCGTGAATGGTCCTTTATGGATCACAGGTGTGGCAGGGGAAAATCTATATGTTATCGTAACTGAATATGGACAAACGGCTTATGCACCGATGGAATGGTTCTGGGAAGGTAACGGCTAAGGAGGACTATCATGGGAAAGAGATTGATGACTTTACTAATGATCTGCCTTGCTGTGTTCAGCGTAGCTACCGCTGAGAGTACAGCTGCTGTGTATGAGAAAACGATCAATGTCCATGAATCTTTATCGCCATACATCATTCGTATAACAGATACCGGGGAAGATACCGCCGATATGGATTCGGATAACATCCTGCTTGTTGAGGTTTTCTCCGAGAATGGCGAACTGCTTCAATCCTTCACATATTTCTCCAACGAATCACCCGAATACGATGGTGCGGCTGCGTTGGTCATGGCAAAAGACCTGAACTTTGACGGTTATAGCGATCTGATGCTGTTGTCAGCAGCTGGTGCTCAGAATGTCTACTATGCTTTCTCTCTCTGGGATGTCGAGGAGCAGCAGTTCCGGCCTGTCTATAGCGATTGTGTATGGCTTCGTGAGGAAGCACGCTTTTCTGACGAAGCCGTGCAGATTGAGCTGTGCAATTTGGAGATTTTCCCTGAACAGCGGATGTTGCTGTCCTCTGATCCAGATGGCTTCTATTATTTAAGAGAGAGCTTCTATATGTTTGACGGAACCTATTATCTGGTGCCAAAGTATATCTGGGATGTCTATCGTGCTGGCGATGGTATGATTGGCGAAACATTAATAGAGTCCATGACCCAACTTCAAATTCTGTGGGACGAGCAGTATCCGGAAGACTGGTATTATGGTCAAGACGGTTCCGGTGTTGTAGCCTCTGAGCGGAGAAACGCTGTGCATGAAGCAGCTCTGAGCGGGGCTCAAAAGAAAAGAATGCGGGTTGCCAATGTGGATTGGGTCAACCTGCGCAAACAGGATAGCAAGGCTTCCCCGTCGCTGGCGAAGATCAATGAGGGTGAAAATGTGACTGTCCTTGTGGATGCCTGCGGACCTGATAATGGCTGGGTTAGAGTGCTGTATAGTCTGGGCGAACATCATACACTTTCTCAAGATGAACTCGATACTGGACGCACTACTTTGACCGGCTATATCTGGCACAGTTTTCTGGAGCCGGTTGAGTGAGTGCTTAGGACTATAGTTGGCTGGTATAGGCAAGAAAGGAGCAATCGAATGAAGAAGTATGTGAAGATGATCTTGCTGGGATTGCTGTTCGTAATCCTACTCATTGGCGTGGCGGCTGCTACAGATAGCCTATGCGTTCTGTATTCTGCTAAAGGTAGCATTTCAATCTTACCTCATGACAACATACTCTATGAGGCACCGGTCGAACCATCAACATGCAATCACAACTTTATTATCCATACAAACGGAGAAGAAATGATCTACCCAATGGATGATTATTTCTGTTGCTGTGTCAAAGTGATCATCAATTCAAAGATGTGCAGTCTGTGCACGGAGCCGGGATATGACCTTCAATATGAAATGATTCCGCATGATGATGATAACGGAATCTGTAAGAATTGTGGAAGGGTACCCTTTACCCCGGCAGTAGCCATTCCGCTTTCCTAATATACTGATTACCATACGACGAAGGAGAATAGAAAATGATTCAGCATATGAGAAGGATTTTTGTATGTTTTCTTTGCGTCTGTAGTGTGCTTGTCATTGCTTGCACCGCACAAGCAGCATCATCACGGCTCCCTGAAGAAGTGCTTGATGTGCTTGAGACAAAATGGCCAGACTGGCAGATTCCGACTGTCACATATAAATCATCAGATGGTAAGTACATTGCTGATAACACGCCAGCTTCGTATTACTATGATGAGCATGGTCATGCAGCCGCTTTTGCTGTGCTCTCAAAAGATGGCAGGAATCGGCTCGTTATTCTGGAGAAAAAAGGTGGAACCTGGAAGGTTGTTGGAAACTCAACATCTGCTGTTTTCCAAGGGAAGTGGATTCCCTTCATTTCGTGCGAAATATATGGTCAATTTGATTTCTACTACTCCTATCATCTGTATGAAGAACCGATTTACTATGTGTTTGAGAGAAAGAATGATGGTCACTGGTACCTGACTCAATATGACTATAGTTCTGACAAGGATGGACGTGTTCGTATTTCCGTGGCCTCGGATTGTCTGACATACAAAACTGAAAGCAATGGGAATAAATCAACAAAGGTATACGGTGTGTTTGCCAATCAATTCAGTCAATTCTCGCTGTCCAATTTACCTCTGACAATCTCAGAAGCACGAACTGCATTAACAAATCCTCCCAAGATTCCGAGTGGTACCTTAACTGCGGAGCAAATCAAATTTAGCTCAGGTAAAAAGTACCCTGTATACCAAGGCCCCGGAAAGGAATATGGTCGCGCTGCGAATGGCAAAGCAAGTGTCAGTACGAATGACTGGATTCAAGTATTTGGTGAAGAGAATGGCTATATCATGATCCAATACGACATTTCAAAGAACCAGTATCGTATCGGGTGGATTGAAGCCAAAGCTTTGCCGTCAGGTAAAAAAGTAGATGAATTCGCATTCCAGCCGGTGCAGGGCTTCCTTCCGCAGGAAACACACTTGACAGATGACCCACTTAACTCTGGAAAGGTTGTTCTCACGTTGACTGAGGGTACAACTGTAAAATGGTTGGCCAGCATGGGTGACTGGGCTTATGTTGAAACAACCTCTGGTACTCTGATACGTGGTTTTGTTCCCAAAGATTCCATTGCTATACATACATTCTCTGAACAATATGATGCAGCGGATAATGATGAGGTCGATCCCGCACAGTCCATAGAAAGCGGTGATAGGATCTACGTGATCCTTTCCTCTGCCCTGTCCGACCCATCAACGCACACTGAGCTTTTCAGCGATAGCAAGTATCGCGGTATCATTGCCCTCATCGAAGCTGAAGGCATTACCATTCCGGATGAGCTTCATAATCAGAGTGATGTGTATATCTATGATGCTTCCATGCGCCTCCTTGAAGCAGAATGGGGGCCGTACCATTCCTGGTCCATCGAACAAAAACATCAATTTGATCTTTTGATGGTTTCTGCCAAGCAGATTCCGTACTGTTTCAATCTGCTTCCGGATGATACAGAATTGTCACAAGAAGCTGCGCTCGGCAAGGCTCTTCAGGCTATCTCTGAACGATATGGCGTGACGGTTGATGTAACGAAAACGCCTAATGAAGTCGTGTTCTCCTATTATCTTGCAGACGCGAAGACACATAAAGCAATGTGGCGAATCGGTGTGACTGATCAGGACGCAGCTTATACAGTCCATTTGCTGGATGGTGAAGTAATACTCTGCAAACAAGAACGTATGACATCAAATCTTGATTTGGAGTACGACACCTTGTGTGCGGAGAAAGGTGCGTTTTTTACTTGGAATTTGGAAGATAAAATGCACTTTGCTCAATCCCTGCCGGTAAAGCTCGCTGCTGCAGAGAAATCCGGTACGCATCCTATGAACGAAAATGATTTGGTTGCCATTGCAAACTATGGATTCTGCTTGCCGACTGCGGAATGCATATCACAGGATGACGCTTATCAGATTGCGGTTGCGGCTACTTCTCAGGAATATGGATTACCTGAAGGCTGGGAAGCTCAATCGGAAGTGTACTATTCTTTCTTTTTCAAGCCTGAAACAGGATATACATGGCGTGTGATTTTCTGGAAGACAGGCAATGCATCCTACCCCAGCGGTGTGGTGGATCTGGACGCCTTAACAGGTGACATCATCCGCATAGATAAGAATGGGACAATGCCTAATGAGTATATACCCTGGGCTGATCGGATCTGAATGCCCAATATTGAGTGGGTATGAGCCGAGATATATTGTTTCAGAAATAGCCAACCCAGTCGATTTGCCTATAAGGATGTGTACAGTCATTCTACTTCTATGACTGTACGTGTTGCATTCAGCATCGAGGCATATGATTGGGGTCAGCCGGTTTGGAGTGTAACTGGCAAGAAGAAACACAGGCTTACTAACACAAGAGAACCAGCTGCCCAAACAGCTGGTTCTCTTATTCATTCGTAACAAATTTGGAAAACATGCACATCCTACTCTTTGTTTCGTCTAACTTATTGAGGGAACTATTTCATAATGCGCCCGACAAAATACCCTTCATCAGTGAAGACTGTCAGGCTGACTCTCTTTCCGTGCTTGCACGTTGTGCGCAATCGGGTGAATGTCCCCTCAGATGCAGAATTGGGGTCCCATACGGATTCAAGGATAGAGGTAATGGGGTGCTTGGTATCCTCTGATGTTAAGATGGAACAGATACACCCTGACCTGTCATTGCATACTGAGATGTACATGAGCGAGCAGATGGCGATTAGTACAGACAGGATGATGATCAGCTTCTTCATAAGTTCCTCCATGAATCGATCAGGCCAAGATGATTTGATAAGGCTGGATTATAGGCGATTATCCGTTTTTTCTTTCGCTGTGCAAATTCAAGTGTCTTTGCTGCACCACCGAAACCTCGGATCACATAGGCTACGACAATATCACTTTCACGCACCATCCACTCGTTACGGCGTGATATGGCGTATCGCTTCGGCACAGATTCCAGTGGCGGATATACTGTTTCATCATAGCCATCGGTAAGCATAGTGCTATTGAGATATGGCAAGACTAATACGATACGAATGCCAGGATACTGATGCTTCAGACTACGCAGGGTAGCAGCACACATATGGTCGAAGTGACCATACCCGCCGCAATAAAATTCTGAGGCTCCTTGTGCAATCAGCTCTGTACATACCATGCAAAGCCATTGTCTTACATCCTCCTCGTTGTACACCTCTTTATGACCACAGAAGGTAACTCTCATTGATATCACCTCGGATTTTTGTCGATATACTATCACAAATGCGCGCAATAGTACAGTTACAGGGACTATTTCATTCTTGCGCAATACTAATATATTAGTACAGCGACAGGGATGGTGATGTGATGAAGCTGAATCAAGCAATAAGTGAACGGTTGTCTGAGCTGCTGAAAGAGAAGCAGATGACGCAGTACCAACTGTTTATGAAGAGTGGCGTACCGAAATCAACCATTGGCAATGTAATCAACTGCTCTTATGATTCGGTAAAGCTGCGGATCATTCATGAGATGTGTCAAGGCTTGGGAATCGACATCCCCAGATTCTTTGACTCTCCACTCTTTTCCGAATGTAACCTTGATCCTTAATGGCTCCAGCGCATCACAGCGTTGGAGCTTAATGTTTCTTCAGGGGGTGAGATATTCTTAAGAAAGGTACACACTCAGCGCGATTAGTAGACGCACTGTTTCAGCGGGCGGTTTCGGGAGATCATGGCTGCAACTGCTACGAAACATCCACCGCTATTGGGCTTATACATTGTTGTTTGCAACAAGAGGAGTGCGGTTCAAGTAGAATTATACCGCTGAAAATGTGCTATATCAACATCAAATTCACATTGACGCTGTGCGTAATGGCGCAGATGTCGTAATACAATACTCTGTGATGGGAGGTGAGTTGATGGAACTGGATTTCATCAGAAATCGCATTACAGAGTTGAGAATCAGAAAGGGCGTTTCTGAGTATAAAATGAGCCAAGACTTAGGCCATAGCAGAAACTATATTCAGGGCATAACCTCCGGGAGAAGTTTGCCATCGGTTCAGGAACTACTGTACATATGCGATTACTTAGGCATTGAACCGGCTGCGTTTTTTGATGAGCAAAAAGATGAACGCATTTTAGTACAGAAGGCACTGGAGGGAATGCGTGATCTGCCAGACAAAGATCTGCTCACGCTTATCTCCCTGATTGATAGGCTGAAGGAAAGCGTTCAATGATAGCCCGTAACGCAGACAACCCTCCGCATGATGTATTTCATGCGGAGGGTTTTTTTCAGTTCAGCATTCGGCTGCCTGATGCATAGATGACACCTTGAATATCGTTGGCCTCCGTTATGAACAAGTTGCACCAGAGCTTCAGGAGAACTATAATAGATTCAGTTTCATTCACTGAAAAATTATTTCCACAAAACGGGACAAGACACCTGTATGTTTCGTGTATATATGTGAAGGAGGTGATCGGAATGGAACAAGCTGTGGTACCCAGCTATGTTCGAGAGCAGAGAATGACTCAATGGGTTGAGAACTATGCTGATGACATTAAGAAAGTCTGCTTTATCTATTTAGCCGATCGCACCCAGGCCGAGGATGCACTACAAGATACATTTCTAAAAGCCTGGAAAAGTATGCAAGCATATGAACGTAAGGGGATAGAAAACGACAAGGCTTGGCTAATGCGTATCGCTATTAACGTATGCCGTGACTACCACCGTAGCGGTTGGTTCAAGCATATCGATAAGCGTCAGGATATGGATGACATTACCGCCATCTACGCAGATCGAGCCGTGCAAGACCCTGAAGATCATGAATTGGCTATGGATATTTGCCGTTTACCTGAAAAGTATAAGCAAGTTGTGTTGCTGTACTACTATCAGGGGATGAACATGCGGGAGGTTGCTCATGCGCTGGGCGTTCCTGTTTCCACAGTCCAACGAAGATTAAGAAAAGCAGAAACGCTATTGAAAGCAGAATTGATGGGAGGTGAGGAATGTGACGGTTGAACAAAAGCGCAAGCGCATCCAGCGTGTTCTCGATGCTGAATTTGTTGACCTCAACACTACTCAAGCCCAGCGTGATCGTATTCTCGCCAACACAATTGGCAGAGAACATGAAGCGGTTTCGCACATCCCGCACGAACATCTCCTTGCCCGTAAACAAGGAGGAGAAAGTGTGCGTTTGAGAACAAAGATGTCCTTCAGCCTGGTGCTGGTATTGATTCTGTTTTGTCTCAGTATTACAGCATTTGCTGTAGGTATCCTTATCAACGGTTACTATGAGCGCGTAGCGCAAATGGATGCAAGCGGTCAAATGACCACTTGGGAATTGGACGAAAAGATCGGTTTTGTCAATGTCATGCGTGAGTTTGAATTCACGATGGATGAGACGGACTATTCGATCATGATGGACGAATCGAAACCGGTTGCAGAACGTGAGGCGGCAGCGGATCGTATCATTCAGCAGCGATATGGTGAACTGATTCGTGCCGAAGTTGAACAGTGGCATCAGCAACCTGATGATATTACTGATGTTGCTCCCAATGAAGTGATTATCTTCCAGGAGCGCTACATGGCAGAGCACCCAGATGGTATCAGGACAAAGGAAGATTACATTCTTTATACTGACGCCCTTGGTTACTACCTGCGTGACGTCTACTATCCCGCCTACCAAGCGGAAGCTCAGAACCATGCAGATGGCTCGACTCCTATTCCAGTTGGTACCGAGGCAGATGCTGAATCTGCTCTGATCAGCACAATGACAGAAGTATATGGATGGGATAGTGTTGCTGCTGGCCAGGTTGATCCTCAGATTGTCTGGGATGATGAATATCAGATCTGGATTGTTACTGGGGAGGTCAGCAAGGAGTCAATGACATCGGCTTTTAACCCTGTGCTGAAGGGCCCGAACATCACCGAAACACAGACTGGTTATCAGTTGACCATTCTCGTGGATACCAAAGGCAACATAGCATCGTCAAGTCTGGATAAAGATGCCTTTATTGCCGAACACAAGAACGATGTTGATCCAGTCATCGAAATTAGCAGCAAAGACGCTACCACGAAAGTGAAAGCCGCTGTGATAGAGAAGTTCGGCATTTCCGAATCTGATCTTGACCTGCTGTTCTATGATGTTGAGTTTGGTGGCTATGGTGAAGGTAATGCCCTGTTGGATCGCTATGTTTTCCATACGCATTATGCAGTGGATAAGCAGAATGTATATGGTGCGGTAATCAACAGAGTAACCGGAGAGGTAACAGATGTCATCAGTTATCGGAGAGAGGATATGTCTCCTGTCTGGCAGCTTCTCTTCTATTCTGCAGAAACGGAACAGAACCAAAGTTGGTATGTCCGCTGGTCATTTGAAAGTAAGCAGCAGTTGCTGATTCACCTGAAGAATTGCGGGATTAACCCGGATCATCCCATTTGGGAGAGCGAATCTCCCACGGAAGAATCGATCGACTCGTTTGTTGCTGAAGTATGCAATGTACCGGGATACACCTCTGTCATCAACACTGCTGTAATGGCGCATGCGCTACTCGGAACTACGGAAGAGTGGACTAACGCCGACCTGGCTCTCTACGCACAGCTTGATGAGAACTATCACCTGGGCAGTGCAGATGCAGTATCTAACCTTCAGCCTGATGTGTCTGAGATTGATGCAGATGCAGCGATTGCTGTTACAAAAACCGAGTTTGCAGATGCATGGAATCTTGATTTCAGTTCTATGGCGGAATGGAGCTTTGAAGCACAGCAGGTGCATGATGACTTCCTCGGAAGAGCAATGGTCTACTATCGCGTTAACATCACTATCCCAGCAGACGAAGCTGTTCGTTTCTATGGGCGGAATAGTTTCTCTTACAGGGTGTTGATTGACGGCACGATGGTTGATGCCTCTACTATGCCTGAATGGTACAGTCCTAAACAGGAAAAGGCTCTTATTGAGGAGCGTCTGCTGTACGACAATGAGACCTTCCGTATGTTTGATCGTTATGCACAGAAGAACAACCTTCTGATGGATTACGAGGACTTTTTCCATTGGCCATTGGAACATAAGAAAGCATGTGCAGACGAGATGAGGGGTATCATCCAGCAAAAGATTGCAACCGATCCCGATTATGGTGATCCGCGTCTGATTGCATTTGCCGGTCATGTATACGGAACCCCCAACGAATCAATGATTGCGGAGCAGGATGCGATCTCTGCTGCATGGAAAGTTCTCCAGACTACGTTTAGCCTAACCGATCTTGAACTGACATACCTTGCACCTGAAATCGTTCTGCTGGATGTTACTGATCAGGACAAGCCATTCTACCAGATTGGTTTTTCTGCAGAAGAAAAGTGGAATGGTGCTCAATGGGTAAACATGCAACCGTCCACATACTATGTAGTTGAAGTAGATGCCATCAATGGTGAAGTCATCACCACCTATACCTTCTCTCGCAATGATGGAGAAACAGGTGTTGATGCTTGGGACCGTTGGTATTGATAAGGAGTGAATTAAATGAAACGATTCCTGATACTGATCGCAGCATTCATTTTCCTATCATTGCCTGCACTGGCAGAAGAACGAATTGACCTGAGTACCAACGGAAATGATCAGCTAAATGCATACGCACTGCCGGACGGACGCACGATTTTCGCTGGTAGTGCATCAACCAAAGGTAACTATCAGGATAGTCGAGCAAGGTTGCTTTGTATGAACTCCGACGGTACGATTGCGTGGGACTATCTTCATCCCGCAAAAGGTAACTGCTCATTTGGGAATGTGCAGCTCCTGCCTGATGGAACACTCGGTGTTATTTTCAGAAACAGTCCTAATCAAGACACAAAGGAAGTTCTGATCTTCAAGTTTTCGCTGGACGGCCAGATTATTGGTGAACCAGTCAGCATCTATACTGATGATATTCTGGTTTCTGGTGTTACGGAGGATTGCATCTCATACGTTGTTATCCCTGGTGATGCCCAGTCGTATTATCGTTACTTTGTTGATTGGGAAGGCAACATTCTTTTCCGCCTTCACTCTGAGAGCACAATCTCAGGCGGCTTTGACATGATTCCAGCAGATGATGGAGTCGTTCTTGCTGGTTCGGATCTCGACTATCCTTCGCCAGCCAAGATCGTCAAACTGGATTTGTACGGGAATGTACTTTGGGCAAAAACCCTCCAACCTACTTTGCCGGAAGCTCATGCAGATTTATCTAACTCAGAAGCCCTGGCAGATGGTGGGTTTGTTGCACGACTGTTTGAACGATCTGAAGCTTCTGGTTACGGCTCAAATCTCTTCATTGTTCGCTTCAGTCATGATGGGTCCATTCTATGGCAGCAATCATTGTCTGATGAATACCCGAAGCTGCGGCAGGTAAAAGATATTATCGCGTATGGAGATTATATTGTCGTTGCCATACCTTCTGAAAGCTACCATGGTGACAAGCCCTATTCGTACCTTTGGCTCGATGCAAAGACCGGAAAGATCGTAGGGACGACAGAACATATGATGACTCCCGCCCTTACGAATTATGGTGGAGATTTCGTTGTGCTGGATAACGGTTTGTGGATTAAGCGCGATCTCCGAAAGAACATTGAGAACGACCGAATGGCTGAATTGGACAGCGGAGATGAGGTGCTTGTAAAAGTGCCCGAAATCTGAGGGCAAGCCGGGGACAAAAGTAGCAAGCAAGGCATATGGTGCCCCATAATGCAAATTGCTTGTTGGTGGAGTATCCCCCAATCCCCCCAGAACGCATGAATAGATCATGCGGCTACGCACCTAACGGCGCTTATTCCGGTACATTCGTCCCGGAGAGCAAACACAAAACACCACAAAAAAAGGACACGCAACAGAGCGAGTTTCACTTCGCTTTGCTGCGTGTCTGTTTGTTTTGGTTTGCTCATCGTTGAGCAGAACGATCAGGTCGTTGCTGCTCCTGCTGCTGGGCAGCAAGCTCACGAAGGAGATCAACTCGCCGCTGAACGAGGGCGATCTGGTTCAGGTTGCGTCGCAACTGCTGCATTTTTGCATAGTCCTTTTTCTTTTGTTCCAGGATCGTGGAGTATTCAATCTGCAGCATCTTGGATGTAGGGAGTTTCTTTACGCCCAGTTCATCAAACGCTTTCTTTGCTGCTTTGTGCAGGAGGATGTCTCCCTCATGCTCTGCAAGAAACTTCTTGGAATAGCCGGATTTCCGATAGGCGGTATACACATCGCGCGTCTTGATGTAGTTGAGAATGTGGGTTCTCAACACAGCAATCGCACTCAATCGTGCTTCTGCGGCTTTCACCTTTTCGTTGAGCTGGTGGATTTGATTCACCTGATCATCTACCGCTGTGCGAAGCAGATCATACTGGAAGAGGTTGTTGTCTTCCAGATAGTTGATGGTATTTGCAACCTCTTTTGCGGTCATTACCTTCGACCAGATACTCGGATTCTGTGCAATGATCTTGATCTCAAGAACCAGATCTTCCTTCACGACAGCCTGACGGCGGGGTGTATGCTTACGGGAGCCGGACAGCACAGCATTCAGCACATCAACGCAATAATCCTCACCCAACGTGTCAATCCTTTTGAATTTCTGCTGCCCCGGTCCGCGTATGCTGATCGTTTTTCCACGCTTTACATCACAGCCGGATGCAATCAGCAGCGCTAACAATTCATCCAGATCACGGGGCTTCTTTTCAAGTGCAGCATCAATCAGTTGACGAATCTCTTCACGATGTGGTACGGGAGCTCGATTCCCACGCCACTTATTATAGCTCTTACCATGGCCTTGGGGTTCTTCCACAATCGAGTAACCATTCTCGATACAGATCAGATCATTGAGCCGTCTGACTGCTCTTGCTGAGCCGATGAAGTTTCGGAACTTGCGGTCACACTCCAGCGTTACAGCATTAAAAATGATGTGGTTGTGAATATGCTTCTTATCCGTATGAGTGGCAACAATGAACGCCTGATTGCCATGCGTGAAGCGCATGGCAAGTTCATATCCCAGACGATTCGCTTCCTGTGGCGTAATCTCTCCAGGCAGAAAAGACTGACGAACATGATAAGCGATAATATCATCCTTGCCACGATAGCGTCCTGTTCGTTCCAGATACTCTCGTTTTGCAAGCATAAACTCCGCATCAGCAGTGCGTGGATCGCAAGCATAGCCAGTGATTAACTCGCCCTTTTCAGTCTTTTTAGGATTCGATGCATAGTCAATCGTTTCCTGAATAGCCCTGCTGGTTGTACGATCCTTACCTGTATGTAGTGGCATGATGCGCGTCGTTGCCACTGTTTCACCTCCCTTCAAAAAGAGGACGGCCTGCGCACGGCAGACCGTCCATTGTCCTGTTTAGAATACCAGACGCCACACAAATCCTCGCAGATTGTCCACACCCTTCCAGCAGCATTCAGCGATCCACGGGAGCCCGAAGGGGCTTACAGCCCACGCAATGCCCACCATGATGAAGCCGTTTTGCCAGTTCCCGGAGAGGAACAGCAGCAGCGCAAGGAACATGAACAGCGAAGATACGATGGACAGAACACTCTTGGAAAGAGCGAGGAACACACCCAGCACAAAGGTTAAAGCGGTTATCACAAGCATCACAGGTGCCAGCAGAATCTTCAGCAGAAAGCGGATCACGATCATCATCAAGTCCTCCTTTCGTGTATCCCTTCACTAACATTATCCTCTCTTTCAGAGGAAAGTGCAAGGATGCGACGATTCATATCTCGCCCAACCGGATCAGCAGTTTTCGCAGACCCTCCCATATCTGCTCCTGCTGTTCCTGAATCTCTGACAGCTCCGACTGATACATATTGCCGCCCTCGTTGAGACGCTTTGCAATCTGGTTTGTGTTGTTGCCCATGTAGCGCATGAGAGACACCAGCTCCTTCAACTCCGGAATATCCAGCTTGAGAACCACACCGTCTATGGCCATTTTTCTGAGATATGCGCCGCGATTATCTGTGGGAATCTGCTTCATTCTGTTCTTGATCATATCCAACTCAGCGGGTGTTACCCAGAACCGGACAAGGATATCACGCTTTCGGTTTACATTGCTCATCGCTCTGCATCCTTCCGTGTTGGCGTCTTTTTTCCAGAAGGAACACCGGCAACCTTCAGCTGCTCTTTTACGGAAGGACGATCCTGTTCCTGTGCCTGCTTCCGCGCCTGAGACATGAACAGATTGACCAGTCCGGGGTGAGCATACCCCACCACATAGGCGGTCGTGCGATCCACTCCACGGACATCCTTATCATCAGGTACAAAGATCGTAGACGCCCACTTCTTGTTATCATCGCTGATACGAGGATCACGGTCTTTGTACCGGGCAGTAGCAGCCAGCACCATGAGGGTACGGTCAAACCCGAACCGATCAACCACCTGTTTGACTGCTGCAGAGTTAAGACGGTTATCGCTGTAATGCTCCCGGATGGCTGCGTCGATGGCCTTGCTGCAATCTACATTCGCCTGATACGACGCCCGATATGCAGGCAGTTCATCATGCTCTCGCGCATAGGCAGCAGAGTGCGGATAGATCGGCAGGCCGGTCATCTGTTGAGCTTCCAGAGTATCCTTGGCACACTGCTCAACACAATCCCAGACATGCTCCATGTGGGGCGATTCCGTATGCTCCAGCTTGCCGAAGATCGCTGCAAGGGGCTTATCCATGTCCAGCAGCACTGACGCATATCGGTCGGAAAGATCGTTGTACTCAAGGCTCAGCAGGATGTCCTCACGCATGACATAATCGTAGGCATGACGGAGGATTTCTTCGGGCGTCTGCTCCAGCAGCCAGGATCTGAACTCATCCTGTTCCGCAAACATCTTCTTGTACAATGCCGTATTCAGTTCTTCATTGGTCATTATCTTGCCTCCTCTCTGTGATTGGGTCGGGTGGGATTGCCGGGTCTGCCGGGTTGCCTGAGTGCGTCCTGAATGGACTGCTTTTCATCCAGATCAGGAGCCTTGGAAGGCTTGCGATCCATGTTCAGCTTCGCATCCAGCTCCGCAAGACGGGCGCTCTTGGTCTGCAGTTCAGCTTCCTGCGGGAAGGGCTTGCCCACTTCTGCTTTGGCGGCGTCCATCTGCTGACGCTGGTTTTCCAGTTCAGCCTGTGCCGCTGCCAGTCGGTTGGGAATGTTGGCAAGGGCGTTTTCGATACGCACCAAATTGCCACGGACATCGCTGCCCAGCTCCACTTTGTGGGACATCTGACCGCGCAGGGTCAGGTAGAACAACTGCGAGAAAGGATCAAAAGCGATGCTCATATCCAGACCACGATAGTGACCGACAGCCACATCCTGATTGGATTTTGCTGCACCCTTACAGGCGTCCAGCAGAGCTTCGCCAGCCTTCTCTTTGTCCATGATCCGCTTGCCCATGACCTCCATGCCGATGAAATCTTTCTCCGGTAATGGGTGTGCAGCCAGCGTTTCAAGGTCAGCCTGGAAGCCGGTAATGAAACCGCGCTGCTGCTCCATCACCTGCGGGAAGTACCGCAGCAGCTGATCTTCCAGACGATACTGCTTGCTCTGATGGTCTGCTTTCATGAGTCGGAGTCGCGCCACGTCAATATCCAGATCCATCTTCTCCTTGATCGTCGGATCACCAGCACACAGAGCCTTGATTTCCGCATAGGACAGGGCAGTTTCGTCCACATCCTCACAGGAGCGCACAGGACTTTTGCTGGTCATGATCTGGGAAATGAACTTTTGTTTGTTCTCCACAGTCTGCCACAGGTAGGCGTCAAAGGTCTTTTCCGTGACATAACGGTAGATGAAAACCTCCTCATTCTGATTACCTTGGCGCACGATACGGCCTGCCCGTTGCTCCAGGTCTCCCGGACGCCAGGGACAATCGAGATCATGCAAAGCCACAAGCCGGTCCTGAACGTTGGTGCCTGCACCCATCTTGGCGGTGCTGCCCATGAGCACACGCACCTGACCGGAGCGCACCTTGCCGAACAGTTCTTTCTTCCTTGCTTCTGTATTGGCATCATGGATGAAGGCGATCTCTTCCGCAGGGACGCCCATGGAAATGAGCTTTGCACGGATGTCATCGTACACGCTGAACTCCTGATTCTCCGCTCCGGCAGTCCCCTTGGGTGTGGAGATGTCGCAGAATACCAGCTGCGTCAGCCGCTGATTCATGCCCTCCTGCCAGATCCGGTGGATGTTACGGACACAGGCATTGACTTTGCTTCCGGGATCATCAGGCAGCATGGGGTTGATCAATCGCTGATCCAAGCCCAGCTTTCTGCCGTCGCTGGTGATCTTGAGCATATTGTCAACGGAAGGGTCAACATTGCCGCTGTGTACCTCGGCTGCGCGTTCAGAGAGTGCCTGTACCAGCTCCGCCTGCTGTTCGGTGGGCTGCACAACAACCGTTTCAAAGTTAGCCTTGGGGGTGGGCAGATGCAGCTGATCCGCCGTTTTGATGTCCGCCACTTCCTTGAAGATTGTCATGAGTTCCGGCAAGTTAAAGAATCGTGCGAATCTGGTTCTTGCTCGGTAGCCGGTGCCTTCAGGGGCAAGCTCTATGGCGGTGGTTGTTTCACCGAAGGTGCTTGCCCAGGCGTCGAAGTGGGTCATGTTGCTGCGCTTGAGGGTGCTGTACTGTAAGTAACGCTGCATGGTGTACAGCTCCGTCATGCTGTTGGATACCGGAGTGCCGGTGGCAAACACGATGCCTCTGCCGCCAGTCAGTTCATCCATGTAGCGACACTTCATGAACATATCAGAGGACTTTTGCGCTTCCGAAGTGGACAAACCAGCCACGTTGCGCATCTTCGTGTAGAGGAACAGGTTCTTAAACCCATGCGCCTCGTCCACATACAGGCGATCCACACCCAGCTGCTCAAAGGTGACAACATCATCCTTCTTGCCTTCAGCCTGCAGCTTTTTCAGGCGCAGCTCCAACTGCTTCTGGGTTTTTACGAGCTGCTTGATGGTAAACTGCTCGCCGTGGCTGCGCTTCAGCTCGTCAATGCCCGCTACCACTTCGTCGATCTGCTCCTGAATGAAACGCTCCTGCCTTGCCTGAGACACGGGGATGCGCTCAAACTGCGAGTGACCGATGATGACTGCATCGTAGTCGCCGGTGGCGATTCGGCTGCAGAACTTCTGACGGTTGTGACGCTCGAAGTCCTTTTTTGTGGTTACCAAGATACGCGCAGAGGGATAGAGCCGCAGGAACTCAGAGGCCCATTGCTCCGTCAGGTGGTTGGGTACCACAAACATGGCTTTCTGACAAAGCCCCAGCCGCTTGGATTCCATACAG
>OGRA01000277.1_pt1 | contig 54928 bp, 55 predicted proteins | sample 1553351 | NCBI WGS metagenome assembly OGRA01 (sample SAMEA2580056, study PRJEB22360) | human gut metagenome | biome: human gut; feature: human-associated habitat; material: faeces | place: Denmark | collected 2008/2010
TGTCGCTAGCGTTCATCCTGAGCCAGGATCAAACTCTTCGTTGTTTGTATCTTTTCTTTATTTTTTTCTGTGTCTTGACGGAAACGCTTCCATCTCGACCCCCTGGCCGGAGTGTTGTGCTATCGCAGAATTGACAGAGTGGCAATCATGTTTAACATGACCCTTCTCTTGTACTACTTCTTGTCTATTGTAATAATTTCAATGTCCTCGCTCTCTCGGGCTTTCCGGGAAAAGCGTTGCAAAGTTACAACGTTTTTTTCATTCCCGCAAACTTTTTGTTCAAAATTTTGTTGCCGCCCTTCCGGAGCGTCCCGGCCTCCGCCGGATGACCGCTTTCTCAAAAGCGAGTGCAAAGTTACGCCCTTTGTCCGTAACCGCCAAATTTTTTCACCACTTTTTTCAATCAAAATCCCAAACAAATCCGCAATCGCCTGGGAATCAACACCTGCAGAACACAAAAAAAGATGACCGTGCATTGAAAGCAGAGTCATCTTTTCTAAATATTTGTGTCGCAAAAAAATCGACAGACTAATTATATTTTCATTCAGTCACCTCACGAAGGAGAAAAATCTCGGTAGGGAAATGATCGGAATAGCCGTTCAGAAATTCACCTCGCGAATAAGTGCGCAACGGAGTGTCCTTATATTGACCCGAAGGCGTGCGCAGGAATCGCTTGTTAAACACGGTGCATTTCCAATACTGCAGCCCCACATCCTCGCCGTCGACAAGATTTCCCGAGAGTATAATCTGATCAAACAGATTCCACTTACCACGATAGGCCAATGTGCCGACACCGTGATCGAGCACACGCCAGAACGGGTTATAGAATCCGTGAGGCTTGGCTTTCTTCATGTCACGCACAGCACCGAGCGACTTGGCACACGACTTGTCGAACGGATCATCGTTCAAGTCGCCCATCACGATTACACCCTGATCGGGGTTTACGGTCCAAAGCGAATCGGCAATGTGCTTCGACAGCTCGCCGGCAGCCTCACGCAGGTAGCTCGACTCATCCTGTCCGCCAAGGCGCGAAGGCCAGTGGTTGACAATAAAGCTCATGGGCTTGTCAAGCAATGAGCCGGTAACGCACAGCTGATCGCGAGTGCGGAAATCGGGGTTGTCGGGAATTACGAGAGTGTGAGCCGTGACATTCTCAACGGCAAAATAGAGCGGATTGTATAGCAACGCCACATCAATACCGCGAAGGTCGGGCGACTCATGGTGTACAATCTGCAATCCCCACGGGTCGCGCCCCTCCTCGGCAAGACGATTGTCGACAGCCTTCACAAGATCCTCAACAACGCTGCGGTTCTCAACCTCGCTGATGCCTATTATGGCAGGACCGAGCGGAGTTTCGGGGGTAGCCATGGCCGATATGGCTCGCGCAAGGTTGTTGACTTTTTTCCAATATTTGTCGCTATCCCACTTGCGGGCACCTTGAGGCGAAAACTCAAGGTCATACTTGCCGTTGGCATTTATCGTGTCAAACAGGTTTTCCAAATTATAGAAGGCGACACCCACGATAAGATATTGCTTATCGGAATCAGACGAAGCGTCACGCTTACCGGCCACGGCATTTAATGCCACAATCAGTGCAAAAAAGGATATGAATATTAGTCGACGCATGATAATGATTATGTATTTTCAATTAAAATCAGACATGAAAACATATCACAAATATATAACATTTCACGCAATCGCGCCAACTTTACCATGCAAAAAGCAACCTCCATGCAGATAATATCGCTACATAATAATATATTAATGTATAGCTAACGGTGATTTTGATGAAAATTCACCGATAATTAGTAACTTTGCATGAGTAAACGCTTAATTAGCAAAAACAATTTCGACATGAACATCACCATAATCAACGGCCCCAATCTGAATCTGCTCGGAATCAGAGAACCCGGAATATACGGTTCAAAAGGATTTGACTCCTATCTGGAGGAGTTGCGCAACAGATATCCGCAGGTCGACATAGCATACTTCCAAAGCAACCACGAGGGCGACATCATAGACAAGCTCCACGAAGTGGGATTCGGAGCAACCGACGGCGTGGTGCTCAATGCCGGAGCCTACACCCACACCTCGCTCGCCATAGCCGATGCCATATCAGCCATTAATGCGCCGGTGATAGAAGTACATATAAGTAATGTACACGCGCGAGAAGAGGTGCGTCACCACTCAATGATATCGAGAGTGTGCCGCGGAGTCATCGCAGGCTTCGGGCTCGACAGCTACCGACTTGCGTTGGAACACCTCTTGAACAGCCGGCAATAATGCCGAAGCTGTGTCACGCATATTTTTTTCAAAATCCTATAATTCACTCTACAATGAACAAATTTACAAAAATAGTAGCCACCATATCGGACCGTCGATGCGACATACCGTTCATTCAGTCGCTCTACGACAACGGCCTCAATGTCGTGAGAATGAATTCGGCACACCTCCAGCTTGAAGGTTTCCGCCGAATAGTCGACAATGTTCGCGCAGTGTCACCTTCGATAGCGATACTAATGGACACGAAAGGGCCTGAGATACGCACTACGACCAACAAGGACGACCTTACGCTGTCGTTCTCGGCCGGCAACAAAGTGACATTCATCGGCGACCCCAACGGCACCACCGACAATGACACCATATACCTCTCCTACTCCAACATCGCCAACGACATCCGCCCCGGAATGCACCTGCTAATCGACGACGGCGAGCTCGACTTCCTCATCGACAGCATCGACGGATACCAAATATACGCAACAGCGCAGAACGGAGGCGAACTCGGTTCGCGCAAGAGCGTCAACATACCGGGAGCGAGCATAAACCTGCCGTCGCTCACCGAGCGCGACCGCACCAACATAGGATATGCCGTAGACCTCGGGCTCGACTTCATCGCACATTCATTTGTGCGCAGCGCACAGGACATACGCGACATCCAGGAAATACTCGACTCACGCAACAGCAGCATAAAGATAATCGCCAAGATAGAGAACCAGGAAGGCATCGACAACTTCGACGAGATCCTCGACGCCTCCTATGGAATCATGATAGCCCGCGGCGACCTTGGCATCGAAGTACCCGCCGAGCGAATCCCCGGCATACAAAGTTCGCTCATCAACAAGTGCATTCTCAAACACAAACCGGTGATAGTGGCCACGCAAATGCTTCACTCGATGATAAACAGCCCGCGCCCGACACGCGCCGAAGTGAGCGACATTGCCAATGCAGTAAACCAGCACACCGACGCCCTCATGCTCAGCGGTGAAACGGCCTATGGCAAATATCCCGTAGAAGCCATAGCCACCATGTCGAGAGTAGCCTACGAAGTCGAAAAATCGCTTGCCAACACACGCATCACCCCGACAGTCGAAGCCGATGTCACATCATTTCTTTCGCGACAGGCGGTAGCCTCATCGGCAACACTCGGCACCAAAGCCATAATAACCGACAGCTACACCGGGCGCACGGCACGCTACATATCATCCTACCGCGGCAGCTACCCCACCCTCGCAATATGCCATCACGAGCATGTGGTAAGATTACTCGCCCTATCCTATGGAGTAATAGCCATGCACCAGCATCGCGCCGAATCATCGCGCCGATACCTAATAACCGGGCTTGAGCACCTGATTGAAGCCGGCTTGCTCACCCGCGAGGACGACATAGCCTATCTCGGAGGATCATTCGGCGAAGGTCACGGCACATCGTTCCTTGAAATCAACCGCGTAGGGAAAATAATCGAGAACTACTCGTCATTTGAACTACCCAATCTTGAAGAAGCCAACACATGCAATTGACAGTCGACGAATACATATTGTCGCACATCGACCAGGAACCAGCGCACCTGCAGAAGCTCAACCGCGACACACACGTGATGTGCCTCTACGCCAATATGTGTTCGGGGCATCTTCAGGGAAGACTCCTAAAGATGCTCACACGCATGATAAAGCCGAAGCGCGTGCTTGAGCTGGGCACATTCACCGGCTACTCGGCGCTATGCTTCGCCGAAGGGATGCCGGGAGGCGCCGAACTGCACACGGTGGAAATAAACGACGAGCTCGAGGATTTCATACGCCAACGATTTGACGAATCGCCTCAAGCCGGTCAGATACACCTGCACATAGGCGATGCCGAAAAGATAGTGCCGTCGCTCGGAGGCAAGTGGGACCTTGTGTTCATCGACGCCAACAAGCGCAACTATCTCGACTACTACAACCTCGTGCTGCCACATGTCAACGACGGCGGATTCATAATCGCCGACAACACGTTATGGTATGGCAAAGTGGCCGACGAAAGCGCACATGACGCACAGACCGTCGGCATCCTCTCGTTCAATGACTTCGTTGCCGCCGACGACCGTGTGGAAAAAGTAATGTTGCCTCTGCGCGATGGCTTGACCATAATATATAAGAAGCCGTCAGCGCAACGCCAATCCCACATCGACAGCTAACATTGCAGCAGTCACGAGCGTTATTCATTATAAGAAGTTCAACCAAAAACAGTATATAATCATGGAATCAACCCGTCAAGCAAAAATAGCACGACTCCTTCAGAAGGAGCTGAGTGAAATATTCCGTCAGCAGACAGCCAAAACCCACGGCGTCATCGTGTCGGTGAGCGCAGTGCGCGTGTCGCCCGACTTAAGCATAGCTCGAGCCTACCTGTCGGTATTCCCGTCGGACAAAGCCGCCGAAATGCTCGAAAGCATCAACCGCAGCGCGAAGACGATACGCTACGAGCTGGCCCAGAAGGTGCGCTACCAGTTGCGCAAGACACCCGAGCTCGCTTTCCATCTCGATGACTCGCTCGACTATCTTGAAAACATCGACAACCTCCTGGCAAAGGACCACAAGGAAGACCAGAAGCCCACACAACAGCCCGAGCAGTAAATGTTTACACTCCGAGTCGCCTTACGATACCTTTTCTCCAAGAAAACCCACAGTGCAGTCAATGTCATCTCCCTCATTTCGGTGACCGGGGTGGCTCTGGCATCTATGGCCATTGTGTGCGTGCTCTCGGTGTTCAACGGATTCACCGACCTCGCATCAGAGAAGATATCACAGCTGTCGCCCGACCTGCGCATAGAGCCAGTGCGGGGAAAGGCCATAGCCGATGCCGACTCGCTGTGTGCCGTCGTAGCCAATGTCGAGGGTGTCATGACGGCAGCTCCCACAATCGAGGAGCGGGCGCTCGCCATCTACGGGCCTCACCAGATGCCCGTGACCCTTAAAGGCGTAACATCAGACTATGACATACTGACCGGCATACGTGACATAGTGAAGGACGACGGCGACTTCCTGCTGACCGAGGACGACCTCGGCGATTTCGCTACACTGAGCGTAGGTGCCGCCATAAGCCTTGAGGCACATCCCGGATTTGAACAGCAGCTGATGCTTTACGCGCCCAAACGCACGGGAAGGATAAATCCCGCCAATCCGGCAAGCTCGTTCCGCGCCGACTCGCTGCTTGTGGGCGGAGTGTTTCAGGTCGAGCAGCCCGAATATGACACCGACCTTATAATCGTGCCTATAGATGTCACGCGAAAACTTCTCGACTACACCACTGAAGCCACAGCACTTGAAATCAAAGCCGACGACAACATCGAATCGACCGCATCGCGGTTACGCGATGCGTTAGGCCCCGACTTTAAGGTGAAAAACCGCATGGCCCAGCAAGAGGAATCGTTCAGGATGATAGCCATCGAAAAGTGGATAACCTTCCTGTTGCTCGCATTCATCCTCATCATAGCATCGTTCAATGTCATATCCACACTGTCGATGCTCGTCATCGAGAAGGACGACAACATACGCACCCTCTATTCCCTCGGAGCGTCACGTAACACCATCACCCGAATATTCCTGCTCGAAGGATGGCTCATATCGCTCCTTGGAGGAGTCATAGGCATCATCGCCGGAGTCATCCTCAGCCTCGCTCAGCAGTGGGGAGGATTCATCAAGCTCGGAGGCAATCACGACGCAATGTCGATCGACACCTACCCTGTGCGCGTGGAGTGGATCGACCTGCTTGCAGTACTCGCCCTCGTGGCATTAATAGGGTGGCTCACATCGACCGTCACCTCGATATTCACGCGCCGCCGGCTCAACCGCAAGAAGGCATAAGCAGATATCAAACGCGCCTGACTAAAGTTAATATTTATTAAAAATTCAATATAAGTCGGTAATGCGCCACTCCTCAAAAACCGCATAGTTGCATATCGCATAAATAAATCGTATCTTTGCAAATAGATTCGACAACCAGAGGGGGCGACAGTCCCCTCTGATTGTTTATGTAATTCTCACTCAACAATCTCACGATGATAGACAAGCAATTACTTATCGACACCATCCAAGAGGCGATAGCCGATACCGATGTATTTCTCGTAGAGGTACAGGTGAAGCCCGACAACTCAATAATCGTGGAGCTTGACAGCGACACGGCAGTCGACATCGACACCTGCGCCGATCTTACCCGCCGCATCGAGGAAACATTTGACCGCGATGTCGAGGACTACGAGCTTGAGGTGGGTTCGGCAGGACTGACCTCACCGTTCAAGATACGCCGCCAATATGTAAAAAACATCGGCAACGAGGTGGAAGTGCTCACCGGCGACGGCCGCAAGCTCAAAGGCGTGCTTACCGAGGTGGGCGACGACGACTTCACCATCGAGGTGTCCCGCAAGGCCAAGGAGCCCGGACAAAAACGCCCCGTCATCGTGAACGAGCCTTTGAAAATGAAATTTACCGATAACAAATACGTGAAATATTTAATACAATTCAAATAAGATTACCCCTATGGCTAAGAAAGAGGAAACCACCAACATGGTGGAACGATTTGCCGAATTTAAGGAGCTTAAGCATATCGACAAGACAACGATGATCTCCGTGCTTGAGGAGTCATTTCGCAATGTGTTGGCCAAGATGTTTGGCACCGATGAAAACCTCGATGTAATCATGAACCCCGACAAGGGCGACGTACAGATATTCCAGAACCTCGAAGTTGTCCCCGACGGAGAGGTGACGAATCCCTATACCCAAATCTCGCTCAGCGATGCACGCGCCGACCAGAACCCCGAAGTGGAGATCGGCGAAGAGCACACCCGCGAGATCATATTCGAGAAATTCGGCCGCCGCGCAATCCTGAACCTTCGCCAGACTCTTCAGTCCAAGATTCTCGACTTGCAGAAAGAGGCCATCTATTCACAATTCAAGGGCCGTGAAGGCGACCTCGTGTCAGGCGAAGTTTATCAGACCTGGAGCAAAGAAACCCTCCTCATCGACTCAGAGGAAAACGAGCTCCTTCTCCCCAAGAGCGAAGCCATCCCCGGCGACTTTTTCCGCAAAGGCGAAACAGTGCGCGCCGTCATCCTTCGCGTCGACAACAAGAACAACAACATCCGCATCACCGTATCGCGCACATCCGACGAATTCCTGCGCCGCCTCTTTGAGCTTGAGGTTCCCGAAATACACGACGGCCTCATCAACATACGCGCCGTGGCACGCATCCCCGGAGAACGCGCCAAGATAGCCGTAGAGAGCTACGACGACCGCATCGACCCCGTAGGAGCATGCGTAGGTGTCAAGGGCTCACGCATCCACGGCATCGTGCGTGAATTGCGCAACGAAAACATCGATGTAATCAACTATACATCCAATCCCGAACTATTCATACAGCGAGCTCTCAGCCCCGCCAAGATATCGTCGATCAGGCTCAACACCGAGGAGAAACGCGCCGAAGTGTTCCTCCGTCCCGAGGAAGTGCCTCTTGCAATCGGTAAGGGCGCACTTAACATCAAGCTCGCTTCAAAACTCACCGGCTACGTAATCGATGTATATCGCGACACCGGCGAGGAGTTCAACGACGACATCTATCTCGACGAGTTCAAGGACGAAATCGACGGATGGGTCATCGACGCACTCAAGAACATCGGCTGCATCACCGCCAAAAACGTGCTTGCAATGCCGCGTGACCTTCTCATCGAGAAGGCCGACCTTGAAGAGGACACCGTTGATCAGGTGATTTCCATCCTCAAGGCTGAATTTGAAGACTAAATTTCGACAACCCCCTTTTCACATATATGGCGAGAATAAAGATAAGCAAAGTAGCAAAAGATTTAAACATTGCCCTTCCCACAGTAATTGAATTTCTTCAATCCAAGGGCATCAACATCGACATGAATCCCAATTCACGTATCGATGAGGATGCCTACAACCTGTTGGTAGCGGCTTACAGCAGCGATAAAGCTCAAAAGAGCAAGTCGGAGAAGCTCTCGTCCGACCGCCAGAAAGAGAGAGCGGTAAAACCCGAACCCAAAGCCGAGCCCGAGGTTAAGGAGATAAAAATCCCCACAACCACAATCAAGCCCAAAGTGGTGGGACACATCGACCTTGACGCTCACGGCAAGCCCGTAAAGAAATCGGAGCCCGAGCCCAAGGCCGTAGAAACTCCCAAGCCCGAACCCAAGGTTGAACCCAAACCCGAGCCCAAGCCTCAGCCCAAGCCCGAGGTAATCAAGCCCGAGCCTAAGGTTGTAGAAACGCCCAAGCCCGAGCCCAAGGCAGAACCGAAGCCTGAACCCAAGCCCCAGCCTAAAGCCGAGCCCAAGCCCGAAAAACCCGAACCCGCTGCAAAGCCCGTTCAGGAGCCTCGTGCCGAAGTAAAGCCCGAGGTGAAAAAGGCCGAAGCTCCCGCGCCAAAGGAAGAGCCCAAACCTCAGCCCCAGAAGGAGCCGGTTCAGGATGAGCCCGCAGCCTCCGACGATGTGTTTACAATGGAACGCACCGTTTCAGGCCCTCAGCTCAACGTAATCGGGAAAATCGACCTGTCGGCAATCAATCAGCAGACTCGCCCCAAGAAAAAGAGCAAGGAAGAGCGCCGCAACGAGCGTATAGCCAAGGATCGTGCAGCCCAGAACGCTCAGGGTGGTGCCGGTGCACAGCAGTCGGGCGACCGCAAAAAGCGCCGTCGCATCGGTAAGGAGAAGGTCGACATCGAAAAGACATCCAACCAGCAGCCCTCACAGCGTGGCGGTGATTCGGAAAAAGGACAAGGGGGAGGTTCTCGCCACGAACGCAACCGTGAGCGTGACAGAGATCGCGACCGCGACCGTGAACGCGAACGCGAAAGAGCGCCAAAATCCAAGGAGCGCAACAAGCGACCCATCCACGCCGAAGCCAATGAGGAGGATGTTCAGAAGCAGGTAAAAGAAGTGCTTGCACGCCTCACCAACAAGGACAAAGGCCAGAAGAAAGGCGCGAAGTGGCGTAAGGAAAAACGCGAGGCCTTCCAGTCACGCGAGCGCGAAGCTGCCGAAATGGAAGCAGCCGAGAGCAAGGTGCTGAAGCTCACTGAATTTGTTACAGCCAACGACCTCGCTGTAATGATGGATGTACCCATCAACAACGTAATAGCAACGTGCATGAATCTCGGCGTAATGGTGTCGATAAACCAGCGCCTTGATGCCGAAACCATAAACATTGTGGCCGAGGAGTTTGGCTACAAGACCGAATACGTTTCAGCCGAAGTGGTTGAAGCCATACATCAGGAAGAGGATGATGAGGACAACCTTACCACCCGTCCGCCGATTGTCACCGTAATGGGACACGTTGACCACGGTAAAACCTCGTTGCTCGACTACATCCGCAACGCCAACGTGATTGCAGGCGAGGCCGGAGGTATAACCCAGCACATCGGAGCCTACAATGTCAAGCTCGGCGACGGCCGACGCGTTACATTCCTTGACACACCCGGTCACGAAGCGTTTACCGCCATGCGTGCCCGCGGAGCCAAGGTCACCGACTTGTGTATTATCATCGTCGCAGCCGACGACAACGTGATGCCCCAGACCGTTGAGGCCATCAACCACGCATCGGCAGCAGGCGTACCTATAGTATTTGCCATCAACAAGATTGATAAGCCCACCGCCAATCCCGACAAAATCAAGGAGGAGCTCGCAGCCATGAACTACCTCGTTGAGGATTGGGGCGGAAAATACCAGTCGCAGGACATCTCGGCCAAGAAGGGCCTCGGAGTCGACGAACTCATGGAGAAAGTGCTCCTTGAAGCTGAAATGCTCGACCTTAAAGCCAATCCCGACCGTCCCGCCACAGGCTCAATCATCGAGTCGTCGCTCGACAAGGGTCGCGGTTACGTGGCCACAGTGCTTGTACAGAACGGAACTCTCCACGTTGGCGACATAATCCTTGCCGGAACTCACTTCGGAAAGGTGAAAGCTATGTTCAACGAGCGTAACCAGCGCATAAAGGAGGCCGGTCCGGCAGTTCCCGCACTTGTACTCGGTCTTAACGGAGCACCCACCGCAGGCGACACATTCAATGTAATGGCCACCGAGCAGGAAGCCCGCGAAATCGCCAACAAGCGCGAACAGCTTCAGCGCGAACTCGGACTACGCACCAATAAGCGTACAACCCTCGAGGAGATTGGCCGTCGTCGCGCCATAGGCAACTTCCACGAGCTCAACATCATCGTCAAGGGCGATGTCGACGGTTCGATTGAGGCCCTGTCCGATTCACTCATCAAGCTTTCGACCGAAGAGGTACAGATCAACGTGCTTCACAAGGCTGTGGGCGAGATTTCGGAAAGCGATGTCACTCTTGCTGCGGCATCCGATGCTATCATCATCGGCTTCCAGGTGCGTCCCTCACAGGCCGCCCGTCGTGCCGCCGAGCGTGAAGGCGTTGAAATACGACTCTATTCGGTTATCTATCAAGCCATCGAGGAGGTCAAGGACGCAATGGCCGGAATGCTTGCACCCGAGCTTAAGGAAGAGGTGCTCGGTACCGCCGAAGTATTGCAGACCTACCACATCTCCAAGGTGGGCACAATCGCCGGAGCAATCGTGCGTGAAGGAAAAATCAAGCGTTCTTGCAAGGTGCGCCTGATTCGCGAAGGTATCGTGCGCTACACCGGCGAGCTCGGCTCACTGAAACGCTTCAAGGACGATGTAAAGGAAGTGCTTACCGGTTATGACTGCGGTCTAAGCATCGCAGGCTACAACGACCTTCAGGAGGGCGACTTCATTGAAGCGTTTGAGGAAGTTGAAGTAAAGAAGCAACTCTGATCTCTTGCATAAAGTCTACATAAACATAGGTTCCAATCAGGGCGATCGCGAAACTGCAATCGGCAGGGCGGTCGCCCTGATTGAGCATTTATGCGGCTCTCCCGCAAGGCGCTCGCCCATCATCGAAAGCGACCCGTGGGGCTACGAGTCGTCCAACCGATTCATGAACATGGGCATCGTGATCATGACCTCCATGCCACCTGAAAAAATGCTCAAGTCGCTGCTCGACATAGAGAAGTCTATATCCTCGGCATCGCATCGCGACGGGAGCGGCAACTATGTCGACCGCATAATCGACATCGACCTCATAGCCTACGACGACCTCATAATCGACTCCGAATCGCTGACGCTTCCACATCCCCGAATGCACCTAAGGGAGTTTGTACTGCGTCCTCTCGCGCTGCTCTGGCCCGATTGGCGGCATCCGATTCTCGACCTCACCGCACAGGAATTGCTCGATTCAATGACCTCATTGTAGCTTCGCGACATTATGGGGTGAAATCGAGGCATCCCCCACACTATCTTTGCAGGCACAACCACCAACTACTGTCCTGCAATGAAAACACACATTCCCATCGCCGTAATAGCCACAATGGAGATAGCCACTCCGTTAAAAGCCAAAGAAGCCGTAAGCCACTTCACCATCGCCGAGCTCTCACGAAGCTCCACCGCACTGCGCCATGACATTGACAACACTCCCCCTCCCGAAGCGGTGCTGAACATGCAGCGCCTCATCGACAATGTTCTCGACCCTGCGCGAAACCTGCTGCAGAAACCTATAATCGTCAACAGCGGCTATCGGTGCCCGAGGCTTAACTCCATGGTAGGCGGCGTGAAACGCTCCTATCACCTGAGCGGTCGGGCGGCCGACATAACTACAGGCAACATCGACGACAATCGGCGGCTCATGGAGATACTGTCGCAACTCCCGCATGTCGAATTGATTTCGGAGCACGGGGGACTATGGATTCATGTTGCCTTTTAACAAAAGTTAAGAATCTATTGTAATTTTGAACACACTTAAAATTGTCGTTAGTGATAAATTTACTAACTTAGCAAAATCGAATACCAAATTTTTATATCATGACCGACAATCACAGATATTGCGTGATAATGTGTGGCGGTATCGGCAGCCGCTTTTGGCCATATAGCCGTACTGACCGTCCTAAACAATTTATCGACTTTTTCGGCACCGGTCGCTCTCTTCTCCAAATGAGTTACGACCGAATATCGCCGTTAGTACCTAAGGAAAACATCATAATCGTCACCAACAGCCACTACGCACCGCTGGTGAAAGAACAACTTCCCGAACTTAACGACGACCAGATTCTTCTTGAACCGGCCCGTCGAAACACAGCACCCTGCATTGCCTGGGCCGCCTACCACATCGCAGCCCGCGACCCTCAGGCATCAATGATCGTTACACCGAGCGACCATCTCATTACCCGCGACGCTGAATTTGAAAAGTCAATCAGGCTCGGATTCAACTTTGTGGAGAAACATGACGCTCTCCTAACCCTCGGCATAAAGCCTACGCGTCCTGAAACCGGCTACGGATACATTCAAATCGGGCGCCCTGTCGAGGATGATGTACTGAAGGTAAAAACATTTACCGAGAAACCCGACATCGATTTGGCAAAGGTGTTTGTCGAGAGCGGCGAATTTTTCTGGAACTCGGGAATATTCCTGTGGAGTGTAAAGTCAATACTGGAGGCACTGCACAATTACGCTCCCGACCTCACATCGACATTTGACAACGGACTAGCTACATTCGGTACTCCCGAAGAGAATGCCTTCATTCAACGTGAATTTCCAGGATGTGTCAACATATCCATCGACTACGCCGTAATGGAACGCGCCTCCAACGTTTACGTGGAATGTGTCAACTTCGGCTGGTCGGATCTTGGCACATGGAGCGCCCTATATGATAATTCGCCCAAGAACCGCGACTCAAATGTGGTTCAGAACTGCCAGGTTCTCGCCTACAACTCTTCAGGCAACATATTCGCCGTGCCGGGCGACAAACTCGTTGTCGTGAACGGATTGCATGACTATATTGTGGCCGATGCAGGCGATGTACTGCTCGTGTGCCCCAAGTCGGAGGAGCAGCACATAAAGCAATATGTCAACGATGTGAAGCTATCCTATAAGGACAAGTATCTCTAATCATCCCGCTCACTATCCATCCCAACCAATAAAGAGGCTCGGAGTCCTTTAAATTGTATATACAGGATTCCGGGCCTCAACAATTTAAATCCCTATCTGTCGGGAATAAAAATCCGCAAAATGTAACGCTAAAGTGTGATTGCACCGTCACAACATAGCCCGGTTGACTACTATAAAAAGTTAACCGGGCTATTTTTTTCATTCATTATCCTCTGTAGTATAAAAAGCTTTTGTATTTTTGCCAATTAAAGTTTAACTTTTGAATGAGCAAGAACATAGACCCCCCGGCACCGAATACCGAAAAATGGACTGAAATAACTCTGCTTCCCGAATGGGAAGAGGAGTATTATCTCGTGTACACTGCTAAAAAGCACGGCAAATGGGTAATGCTTAAGACGCTAAAACCGGAATTTGCCGACAAGCCGGAATTTCAGGCCATGATTGAAAAGGAGTTTGATGTGCGCTACAATCTTTCCCATCCGAGTATCGTAATGATTAACGATTTCGAGGATGTACCCGGACTCGGGCGATGCATAATCACCGATGATGTCTACGGCGATTCACTGCGCAAGCTCATCAATGAAGGCAAGGTTACCCCGGCGATAATAGACAAGCTGCGGCATGAGCTCGTCGATGCGATGGAGTACATACAGACCAACCATATCGTACACCATCCGATACGCCCCGAAACAATCATTTTCACCGAAAACATCGGCAATCTGAAACTTATTGATGTTGGATTTGACCAGCTCCGTCATCTCGAACCCGCCGATGCGTCGGAGGACATATACAATTACGGTCTTGTGCTTAACGAGTCGCTCGACAACATCGACACAAAATATCCTGCCCTGCGCAAGATAGCACAACGTTGCACCGACCCCGATCCAAAGAAGCGCTATAACGACGTTCAAGACCTGCATCTCGCACTTGAACATCGTTCGAGCAATCAGCTATACATACTGCTCATTGCATTTATGGCGACAATGATCGTGATTCTTGCATGGCTTAACATACGCCGTCCCAAGTCAGAGGCCTACACCACCCCTCAACAAAACATTGAGCAGGTTATGACCGACCAAGCTTCACAGGATAAATAACATTACTGAAAACGACTATAAAACATATATATGGCTGTAGAAATACGCGAAATAACCCCGACTAAAAGCAATCTGAAAAAATATACAAAATTCGGAATCGACCTCTACAAGGGCAACGACTACTATGTGCCGCCGTTGATAATGGACGATGTCGAAACTTTGTCGCCCGACAAGAATCCGGCATTCGACTATTGCAAAGCAAAGTCATGGATGGCCTATCGTGACGGAAAGCCTGTGGGACGAATAACCGGCATAATCAACACCGTTGTCAACGAACGCACCGGAAAGCGTGATTTGCGATTCGGATTTCTCGATTTCATCGATGACAAAGAGGTGGTCGATGCATTGTTTGACGCGCTTGCCGAATGGGGTCGCAGCCAGGGACTCACATCCATGGTGGGACCGATGGGATTCAGCGACATGGATCATGAAGGAATGTTGACCGAGGGATTTGAAGAGCTCGGCACCATGGCCACCATCTACAACTATCCCTACTATCCCCAACACATGGAGCGCATGGGCTTTCACAAGGATGCCGAGTGGGTGGAGTACCGCATGACTGTTCCCGATAAAATACCGGAGAAGATGCTGCGTGTAGCCGAAATCGTGAAAAAGAAATATGGCGTGCGCACCATCAAGTACACATCGGCCAAGAAAATCAAGGAGGAGTACGGGATGGCGCTGTTTGAGCTTATAAATGAAGCCTACGACCAGCTCTACGGTTACTCACCGCTGTCACAGAGGCAAATTGAATACTACATCGACATATATCTCCCCATACTTCGCCTTGAGAATGTGTGCCTCATCGTCGACAGCAACGACAAGCTCATAGGGGTAGGCATCTCTATTCCCTCGATGTCACGCGCTTTGCAGAAAGGGCGTGGACGGCTATTGCCTACAGGATGGATTCATCTGCTTAAAGCCATGTACATGCACAACGATGTTGTCGACCTGCTGCTCGTGGCCATCAAGCCCGAATATCAGAGCAAAGGAGTTAACGCACTACTTTTCGCCGACTTGCTTCCCGTCTACATCAAAAACGGATACCGCTGGGCCGAAAGCAACCCGGAGTTGGCCGACAACGAGAACGTACAGCTGCAATGGCAATACTTCGAGCGCCGACAGCATCGCCGTCGCGCGGCATTCCGCAAGGATATCCCTGCGGCTAAATAGGATAGAAGTAAATCGTTTGGGATGTATATGTATCGTATAGCTCAAGCTCCATATCAGGAGTAAAGTCCCATTGATAGTTCCATTCGTCCTCAATGAAGTAGATATTCAGATACCAATCATCATAGTCCCATGTGAATTCGACGACATCGCCGTCATAATAGTTGGTGTAGTAGCCCGAACCGTTGGAGAAGAAAGTGAATCCGGTGGCTCCGCTATCTTGAATCCATGAACCCAGGAACGGGGCATCGGCGGGGTCGTATTCCACATCATCGCATGAAGAGAGTCCTGCAGCTAAGAATGCCATAACGAGGCTAAGAAGGAATGTCTTGGTCTTGGTCATTATTGTTGTGTAAAAAGTTTAAATTAGTGCAAATTTATAGAATTTAAACAAATTTACCGTACCTTTGTTGAAATAGTCTGAAAATTTAGTATGAGTGTCACCTCATTGATCAAGCCGATTTTCATGCAACGCGTAAAGGCAGCCCGCTACAACGCCACGCACACTGAAGCTGTACAGCGCAAACAGCTGTCATGGCTTCTGAGTCGCGCGTCACGCACCGAAACAGGCCGCCGTTACGGATTTGACGCCATGTCGGCCTACGAGGATTTTGCCGCCAAAGTGCCCGTAATCGAATACCCCGACATGCGTCACAGCGTAGAGCGCATGATACAAGGAGAGCGTGACATCCTGTGGCCCGGAGCTACGACACATTTCGCACAGTCGTCGGGCACCTCCGACGGCAAGAGCAAATACATCCCCATAACGGCCGACTCCTTCAAGCTTACCCACTATCGCGGTGGATTTGATGTCGTGGCACACTACCTCAGCCTTTACCCCGACAGCCGCATATTCGACGGAAAAAGCTTCATTCTCGGAGGGAGTTACGCCAACGAGCTGACGCTTCCCCGCGGAGTTGTGGTAGGCGACCTATCGGCCAACCTCATCGACCGCATAAACCCGTTGGTCAATCTCGTGAGAGTGCCATCCAAGCGTGTCGCACTCATGAAGGAGTGGAACGAAAAGCTTCCGGCGCTTGTCAAGGCCTCGATGCACGAAAACATCACCAACATATCGGGTGTGCCTTCTTGGTTCATGACAGTCATAAAGAACATCATCGAGCAAGCCGGAGCCGACACCATTCACGATGTGTGGCCCAATCTCGAAGTATTTTTCCACGGAGGAATATCTTTTGAACCCTATCGCGAACAGTATGCCCGAATAACCGATCCGTCGCGCATGCGTTATCTCGAAACCTACAATGCCTCCGAAGGGTTCTTCGCCCTCCAGAACGACATAGACGACCACGCCATGATGCTGCTTCTCGACCTCGCCACATTCTACGAGTTCATCCCCATCGACCAGACCGGCATTCCGTTCCCCGAGGCACTTCCGGCATGGAAAGTCGAGCCGGGTCACACCTACGCACTGGCAATCACATCGTGCAACGGATTGTGGCGTTATGCAATCGGCGACACGGTGACCGTAGAGAGTGTCGAGCCGCTCAAAATAACCATCGCGGGACGCGTCAAGCACTTCATCAACGCATTCGGCGAGGAGCTTATGGTGCATAACGCCGACGCAGCCATTGCCCGCACATGCCATGATCTCGACTGCTCGATAGCCAACTACACGGCCGCTCCCGTCTATGCCGGCGACCACACCCGAGGCCGTCACGAGTGGCTCATCGAGTTCAACCGCCGACCGGCCGACATGAATCAGTTTGCCGCACTCCTCGACAAAAACCTGCAGGCCGAGAACTCCGACTATCAGGCCAAACGCACCGACGGACTCTTCCTCGACCCGCTCACTGTAATCGAAGCCCGAAAAGGACTCTTTGACTCATGGCTTGCCTCGACCGGAAAGCTCGGCGGACAGCGCAAGGTGCCGCGACTGAGCAACGACCGTCACTTCATCGAACCCATGCTGAAATTCAACAACGGCAACAACGGCAACAAATAATTACCAATAAATAATATCAATTATCAACTCATGAAAATACGTTACATAATCCTAAGCGTAATCACATTGATTGCATCGCTCTCGGTAAGCGCAAAAGTACGTTATGTGTTCTACTTCATCGGCGACGGTATGGGCATGGGCCATGTAAACACCACCCAGTACTACAACCGCATGGTGCTCGGCAACGACACTCCGCTGCTCATGATGCAGTTTCCCGTAGCTTCACAGGCTCAAACCTACTCCGCATCGGCACCCATCACCGACTCGGCCGCAGCCGGTACAGCACTGTCAACCGGAAGCAAGACACGCAACTACACCATAGGTCTTGCTCCCGACACCATAACCCCCCTCATCTCAATAGCACGCAAACTCAAGGACGACGGATGGGGCGTGGCCGTACTATCGTCATGTGCCGCCGACGATGCGACCCCCGCGGCATTTTATGCCCATCAGGTCGACCGAAACATGTTCTATGAAATCAATCTTGACGCTGCAGCATCGGGCTACGACTTCCTCGGTGGAGCAAGCCTGCGTGGGGTGCGCAAACCCGAACAGGCCAAGGAGGTTTACTCCGCTCTTAAGAAAGCCGGGTATGCAATAACCCACAACCCCGACAGCGTTACGCTCTTGGGTTCCGACCGCGTTATGCTCCTCGCCGACCCCGACAAGCGAGGCAACGACAACTCCATAGGCTATACGGTCGATTCACTTCAGGGGGCAATGACAGTGGCTCAAATGACTCAGGCCGCTCTCAACCACCTCATGAAGCAGTCGCCCGACCAATTCTTCATGATGGTCGAGGACGGTGAAATAGACCATGCTTCCCACGCCAACGACGCCGGAGCTGCAATAAAGGATATACTAAGCTTTCAGGATGCCATAAAGGTGGCCTATGACTTCTATAAGCAACACCCCGACGAAACACTGATAATCGTGACTGCCGACCACGACACCGGCGGCATGGCAATCGGAAGCCGCACCAACAGAGTAAACCTGAACCTCATCGACTCACAGCGCATAAGCAAGGACAAATTCTCGGACTACTGTCGCTCACTCATTCGCAACAACGAGTCAATGTCATGGGACGAAATGAAAAAATTCCTTTCCGACAAACTCGGATTCTGGACCACGGTACCCATCACCGAAAATGAAACCAAGGACCTGCAGGTGCTCTTTGACAAGGCAATCGTGGCTCGCGAAAGTCAGGACCAAAGAACCCTTTACAACAACTTCAACCAGTTTGCCGTAAAGGTGTTTGACCTGTTCAACTCACATGTAGGCACAAGCTTCATAAGCGGCAACCACACTGCCAATCCCGTTCCCGTATTTGCCATAGGAGCAGGAGCCGACAACTTCAAGAAGGCACTCAACAACATCGAAATCCCATTGTTGATCTACGATTTGACACGCTGATCAGTGCTTGTCGACACCGATACCAAGGAGCTCTGACACATAAGGCGTAGCCTTTATTGTCAGGGCTCTTTCCAGATATTCACGCGACTGTGCCATGTCGCCCTTCTGCCGGTAATAGTTGCCGAGCACAAGCAGCGCGTCATAATTATCGGGATGCAGCTTCAATATTTCCTTATAGGTGGCTATGCCCTGCTCCTCATCGCCTGAAAGCATGTATCCGTAGGCCAGATTGTTCATGAAGGCTACATTGTCGGGAGCCCCCGACAGCATTATCCGGCTATAACGTATTATCTCGGGAGCGTTACATCGAAACACGTAATAGCTCAGGAGTTGCTTCTCGATGCTTCGGGTGAGCCAAGGCTGACGCTCCTTCACAAGCAAAAGGAAATTCTCATATAACGACGACTGACCGATAGAGAAACTCACTCTCCTGACACCCTGAAACACCGAGTCAAGCGGAATCAACTGCGATTGGGCGCGCTCCAGAAGCGACATCTCATAGTCGGGCAAATTACGCATCCCCGCCGTCACTATGGCATGGGCGTAGGTGTCACATACTTTCGCACTATCCTCTATCATAAGCTCGTACATTGCCGCAGCATTGGTCCATTCGCGATAATGAAAAAATCGCGCCGCTTTTGTGGCTATTGCATCATAATCGCGCGTAACGGCAGCATTGGCCGATGCACAACCCACCAGCAGCACAACGGCCATACACAACTTCATCGTGTCGTTAAATGAAAATTTCAACATCTTATAATTTTGTTTTTCAATTCTCTTGATTATCTTTGTAAAGTAAACAATTAAAATTCATAAACTATCGAATTATGAGAACAAAATATAAGCGCATTTTGCTGAAACTTAGCGGTGAGTCACTTGCCGGAACTCAAGGTCACGGCATCGACACGGTGCGCCTTAACCAATATGCCGAGCAGATAAAGGAAATTGCATCACAAGGTGTGCAGATAGCTATCGTGATAGGAGGAGGCAACATTTTCCGCGGACTTTCGGGCGCGTCAAAGGGTTTTGACCGCGTAAAGGGCGACCAGATGGGAATGCTCGCAACCGTAATCAACTCCCTTGCGCTGAGCAGCGCCCTCGTGGCAATAGGACAACCCGCACAGGTGTTCACTGCCATAAACATGTTTCCCATCGGTGAGCACTACAGCAAGTGGCGTGCGATAGAGGCGATGAACAACGGAGCCGTAGCCATCATATCGGGCGGCACCGGCAACCCCTTCTTCACTACCGACACCGGTTCGGCACTGCGCGGAATCGAAGTCGAGGCCGAGGTTATGCTCAAAGGAACCCGCGTCGACGGCATATACACCGCCGACCCCGAGAAGGATCCCACTGCCGAAAAGTTCTCGGAAATAACCTACGATGAAGTCTACACCCGCGGACTAAAGGTGATGGACCTCACCGCTACCGCACTTTGCAAGGAGAATCACCTTCCCATAATCGTGTTCAACATGGACTGCCCGGGCAATCTTGCCAAGGTGCTTGCCGGCGAGCCCATAGGCACACTCGTGTATTAAGAATAAAATCAATAACTACATAAATCATTAAAACTATGACCGACGTAAAGACCTACCTCGACCCCGCCGAGGAAAAAATGGAAATGGCCGTGGCATATCTTGACGAAGCACTTGCCCACATTCGCGCAGGAAAAGCCAATCCCAAAATTCTTGACGGAATCCGCGTGGAATACTACGGAAGCGCAGCTCCTATTTCCAATGTGGCCAACGTAAGCGTGCCCGATGCCCGCACAATCACCATCACTCCATGGGAAAAATCGATGTTCAAGGAGATTGAGAAAGCCATCATCAATTCCGAACTCGGAATCACACCCGAAAACAACGGCGAGGTAATACGCATCTCAATCCCGCCGCTTACCGAGGAGCGTCGTAAAGCACTCGTGAAGCAGTCGAAAAGCGAGGCTGAAAACGCCAAGGTATCGGTACGTAACGCTCGCCGCGATGCAATCGACGGTCTTAAAAAGGCAGTGAAGCTCGGAATGCCCGAGGATGTCGAGAAGGATGCAGAAGGTTTGGTTCAGAAGCTCCACGACAAGTATCTCAAGAAAATCGATGAGCTTTTCGCCGCCAAGGAAAAAGAAATTCTCACCGTATAACGATTTTTCAATCCTGAACGAGGGCACTGACTTCCACGGGAGTTATTGCCCTCTATCTTTTTTTGAGTACTGCCCAACGATGCTGCTTATTAGCAATTTTTAACTGTCATGGGCGGCATTTCGGCACAAGGCAGTCACTATCTTTGTATCGTAAATCAACAAAAACACTTGACAACAATGAAAACAGGCGACACCATCCCCACTCTCCTCGGAGTCAATGCCCAAGGGCAGGAAGTAAAGTCAACCGACTTTGCCGGAAAGCCCCTGATAATCTATTTCTATCCTAAGGACAACACCCCCGGCTGCACGGCCGAGGCTTGTTCGCTACGCGACGGCTACGACTCATTGCGCAATCTCGGTTACGAGGTGATCGGAGTCAGCAAGGATTCGTCGGCAAGCCATGCAAAGTTTGCCGAAAAATATTCACTCCCCTTTACCCTCATCAGCGACCCGTCGACCGAGCTGAACCAGGCATTCGGAGTGTGGCAGAAAAAGAAAATGGCCGGACGCGAATACATGGGTACCGTGCGCACGACATTCATCACCGATGCCGACCACCGCGTGACCCATATAATCAACAAAGTCGACACCAAAAACGCCGCCGCGCAGATAATGAAGCTGCTCGCCGAAAGCCAACAGTCATAAACCCTTAAAAACACTCAGCACTACATGGAAAAGCCCAAGAAAGCAACAATAAAGAAAAACGACCCCGCACAGGAAGCCGCAGCCGCCAAGCTCAACGCCCTGTCGCAGGCAATGGAGAAGATTGCCAAAAACTTCGGTCGCGGAGCCATCATGAAGCTCGGCGACGACAATGTGGAGGATGTCGAAGTGATTCCCACCGGCTCGATAGGATTGAACTTCGCCCTCGGTGTGGGAGGATTCCCCCGCGGACGAATCACCGAGATCTACGGCCCCGAATCGTCAGGTAAAACCACGCTCGCAATACACGCAATCGCCGAGGCTCAGAAACGTGGCGGAATAGCCGCAATCATCGATGCCGAACATGCATTTGACCGCTTCTATGCCGAGAAGCTCGGTGTCGATGTCGACAATCTGCTCATTTCACAGCCCGACAACGGAGAGCAGGCTCTCGAAATCACCGAGCAGCTCATTCGTTCCTCGGCGATCGACATAATAGTCATCGACTCGGTTGCAGCACTCACTCCCAAAAGCGAAATCGAAGGCGACATGGGCGACCGCAACATGGGACTCCAGGCCCGATTGATGTCACAGGCCATGCGTAAGCTCACCGGAACCATATCGCGCACCAACACCACCTGTATATTTATCAACCAGCTCCGCGACAAGATAGGCCAGATGTTCGGTCCCTCCGAAACGACTACCGGCGGTAACGCGCTGAAGTTCTACGCATCGGTACGCGTCGACATACGCCCCACTACCACCATCAAGGACGGTGAGGATGTACTCGGACGCCACACACGCGTCAAGATTGTAAAGAACAAGGTGGCTCCCCCATTCAAGCGTGCCGAGTTTGACATCATGTTTGGCGAAGGCATCTCAAAGTCGGGCGAGATAATCGACCTCGGCGTGGAGTATGGCATCATCAACAAGAGCGGTTCATGGTTCAGTTACGGCGACACAAAGATAGCCCAGGGTCGCGATGCCGCAAAGCGTGTGATTGCCGACAATCCCGAACTTGCCGACGAACTTGAAGCCAAGATTATGGAAGCGATGAAGGAAGCCGCCGAGAAAGGCAACAAGTCGGGGAAAGCCAAAATAACCATAAAGACCAAGAAAGAAGAGGCCGCCACCAAAGCAAAGGAGGCCGATGAACTTGAACTCGACTTCAACGATGAAGAGTTTCCCGACGACTTCTCTATAGAAGAGGACGCACAGGACGATTAAACGACACTACTTTACTACTACATCATAAGGTCGAAGCATCTATTGATGATGCTTCGACCTTTCTGTATATGTACCGGTCAGTCACCCAATGTGAATCGCAATCCTACGTTTAGATTAAAGTTAAGAGGCCGTTCGCTGTAGATTGTTTCAACAGGCGAACCGTTGTCGATATAACAGCTTACGCCCGGCTCGGCATAGATACCTAACGCGCGTGTGATGTTGAACTGCAATCCTGCCGAGGCATTTACCGACCATTGCAGAGGCTTAACCTTTACATCCTCTTTCTCGGATTGTGTAGCGTGATTGTCAAGAATAAAATCCCTTTCTATTTTTCCTGAAACACACTTTTCAGCAAGCACTCCGGCCGAGGCATAGAGGTCAAATGAACGCCAGGACAGCACCCGGTAACGTGCATTTACAGGCACTCCTATATAGTGCAGCTTCTGCTGCCCCGCGATGTAGTGGCTTTCGCTTCCGTACTTCAGGTCGGAGGTTAGAAGCGTGTACAACAGGCCGCTCTCGATTGACAGGCGATCGTTGATGCGATAGGCAAATGAAAGTCCCGTCCTTACCGGCAAACGATGTTTCACTTCATTGGCCACATCTTGTCCCTGATTGAACAGAAGTATACCGAGCATGGGATTATCCTCCCATGACGCCTTGTCGGCACCAAGTACACCGGTGACTTTTCCGGCATATTCAAGGCGGTTATTCGATAAGTTGGGACTACCCGATGTAAACACTCCAAGCGACAAGCGTCCAGAATTTGCATCACTGCGTTTTGTCGCGCTCATGCGCCTGTTGTTGTATATCCGGTCGGATTTCTCATCGTTTACCTTCGGAACCGGCCGACCTTCCGGCTTGGATTCGTTAGTCGTTGACTCGCCCTTATCGTTACCGGCAACTTCACCGGAACTTTCAGGCTTGACCGAATCACAATCATTTCCATATTCCGGTATTATTTCGGTTGACATTTCAACCGGAATATATGATGATTTATGTACTGCCGGTTGTACAGTCGGCGATGAACACAAATCAGGTTCTATATATGTTGATGATAAAAGTTTGTTTTCAGCATTGCCGGAAGAGGTGCCGGCGGCTTGTGTGATTTGGTCGGTAGAGAGGTCGTCGTCATTGCGCGTAATCAGCACAACGGTCGTAACGGCAATAGCGAGCATGGCAGCAATGCGGATGGCTCTTTTTATCCATATAGGCATCACGTGGCGTGACGCTTCAGGCATCGGAGCGGCGACATTGCGTCGCAGGTCGTCCCAAAGGCCGTCAGGCTCGTCGACCTCAAAGCTTGACATTTTGTCATGTATGTGTTTCAGCCATTCCTCTTTCATAGTGGTGCAAATTGTAATTATTTCTGATATTGCTTTATTTTCATGGCAAGCATGGCCTTTGCTCTGAAAAGCTGTGACGCCGAAGTGTTAGCTTTTATATTAAGCATCTCCGATATTTCCTTATGGCTCTTCCCTTCGATTACGAATAGATTGAATATCGTGCGGTACCCGTCGGGAAGTTCCCTGATGAGCCGGTATATCACTTCGGCATCCATGTCGTCGAGGCGCGGATCCTCGTAGGGAATTGATGCCTCGGCTTCGGTTATTTCCTGAAAATCTAATCGGCTGTTGCGACGTATGAATCGCAGCGTTTCGTTTATCACGATTTTCGTGAGCCATCCTTTTAAAGAACCTTCGCCCCGATACTCGAATGTATCGATGGCCGAGAATACTTTCATGAAACTTTCCTGCAGAATATCCTTTACATCCTCGGGATTGATGATATAGCGTGAGCACACAGCCGTAAGATAACGAATGTGAAGTTTATAGACAGCTTTCATGGCAGCAGTATCACCTCGGCGGACACCACTTACCAACAATCGTTCGTTGTCGTTAGCATTCACTGTCATTATCTTGAATATCGGCTTAAAGGAGAATAGGCGGGATTCCGATGAGATGGGAATCCCGCCTGCCCACGCTCCAATTATCGGGTTTTCACTTTATTGTTAACGGAGAATTCCCGAATTTTCTTGTACAGGCTTTTACTTGATGTTAATGTCGCTGAGCTGTTCGACAAGCAATTGCGGCTGCTTGCCGTCGCGCATCCTCAGGCTGAACTCCGATGTCTTTTCGCCCGAGAACGACTTCCAACGCAGTTTTATGCTTATAGTGCCGTTAAGCTCGGGAAGGCCGTTGAGATTGAATGCGATGAGTCCGTCGCCCCACTCTCCGTTAGTGTCGCCGTGAGCATTGTGACGCAGTTCAAATTCATGGGGATTTTCGGGATTAACTCCTGTGAGCAGGTTGAGCTCGTGTACTGCCGACGGATTGTTCCAACGTGTGCGCACACGCAGGGTTAAGTATCCGTCCTCGGCAACTGTAACCCAGTCACGCATAATCTCCACGGGGTCGTTACCGAATTTGGAATCATTGATGTCGGTCGTCGGCACAGGGCGCTTCGTGCGTATACTGTCAAGCCAGTTTACGTAGACCTTGCGGAAGCTGCCGCCATTTTCAGGAGCCACGGTTTCCGAGAAATTCACAAGCGCTCTCACTTCTTTCTTGCCATAAGGCGACTTAGCCATATTTACGGGCTGAAGAATAGTGTTGTCATCGAGATGCATGATGAATGATTCGTCGTCAGCCGGTTCTACTGTAACCAAGGCGGTGGGATGATACATAGCCTTATCGTCGTCATCGTCCAAACATGACTGGAATGTTACGGCCAATCCCACAAAAAGAAGCGGAGTGATGAAATGTTTAAATTTATTCATGTCTATTGTATTTGATTGGTTGTTCTATTCATTAAATCACGACAAAGCGAAATTCTTGCATGCGATGACAAAATTTTAGTCAATAGATGAAAAATCATCAAAAAAATTCCCCGAAACTACATTCATTTTGCCGTTATATCCAAAATAGGTAACTTTACATTGATTTAAGAATATTCTACCATTTGACATGAAGAAAAAAGGCACATTTACATTAGCGGCTGCTATGCTCATTAGCAGCATGGCAGGTTGCGGAGTGAAGAAAAACGACCGTGCAGGTGAAGAAATTTATTCCAACGGCATGGCCCTGGACTCGGTTGAAATCTACGATTCCATAACGGCCAACGGAAACTGCAAGGCTTTGTGCAAGATAAGCGTTATGTACCCCACAGGCAACGCCCTGGTCGATGACTCGGTAAGAGCCTGGATAGCCGACAGGCTGGCATATTCCTACGAAGACAACTCAACATCGGCATTCACTATAACCCCCGAACTGCAGAGCAACGTGCCGGCAATGGTGAAGCTTGCATGCGACTCGATTCTCAGCTCGTCACGCCGCGATTTCGACAGCATGAAAGGATTTGGCATCAACTACACTTTCGACTACTCGATCGACACGGTGTATACGGCGCCGTCGTATATTACATACTGCTTCAACAGCTACTGCTATCTCGGCGGAGCGCATGGAGGCGCCATGTTCCAGCCTGCGACATTCTCCAAAGTCGACGGAACAATGTTGACATGGGACAACACGATAAAGCGTGACAAAGAGCAGACTGTTATCGCCCTGATAAAGCGAGAACTCGCCAATCAGTTTTTCACGCCTGAAAGCGGATGGACAATGGATGAAGGACTGCTCGTAAGTCCCGACTCAATCAAGCTCCCGGTGACCCCGCCGCTATTTGATGACGAAGGACTGGTGGTTACCTATCAGCAGTATGAAATATCACCCTACGCTGTAGGGATGCCGTCATGTGTGCTGCCGCTTGACTCAATAGCCGGCGATCTCACACCTACAGCACGGGCAATAGTCATGCCCGACGATGCAGCAGCCCGATAGCCTGCGACATCAATGATACTAACGGCGGTATTTGCGCAGAAGCCACGGCAACATTCGCCACAGATGGATTACGGCGGCTACCGACATAATGATGCCGAGCCAATAGTGCCACAATCCGAGATTGGGTATCTTCACGGGCGACAACAACTTGACAAGCCCCGTCAAGAAGACGATTGCAAGCATCACCATCAACACCCGATTGCCCTGAATTGATTTATGCAGAACATCGGTCGGCCACTTTGTATCTATCGGACGGCCCGAAATTTCTGAAATATAAATAAATGCACTATCTTTGCAAATCGAAATCACATCATTTATTACGACATGTCAATAGATAACATCATAGCACAAGCCGTAGCGCATGCCGTGAAGGCTCTGTACGGAGTCGATGCCGACCCGTCGTCGATAGTACCGCAAACGACCAAGAAAGAGTTTGAAGGCAATCTCACAATCGTTGTTTTCCCCTGGGTAAAGGCCGCACGCAAGTCGCCTGAAGCAGTAGGAACCGAAATAGGCGACTGGCTCGTTGCAAACGAACCCGCCGTCAATCGATTCAATGTCATCAAGGGATTCCTGAACATCGTAATCGAGCCTACCTACTTCACTTCGATGCTGCGACACATCGAGGAAACCCCCGACTACGGATTCAAGAAAGCCGATGCCGACAGTCCGCTGGTAATGGTTGAGTATTCATCGCCCAACACCAACAAGCCTCTCCATCTCGGCCACATTCGCAACAATCTCCTCGGCTACAGCCTTGCACAGATACTCAAGGCCTGCGGCAACCGTGTCGTAAAAACCAACATCGTCAACGACCGCGGAATCCATATATGCAAGTCCATGCTCGCATGGCGCAAGTGGGGCGAGGGCGCAACCCCCGAATCGACCGGAAAGAAGGGCGACCACCTCATCGGCGACTTCTATGTGCTCTTTGACAAGCACTACAAGGCCGAACTGAAAGAGCTCATGGATAAAGGCATGACTCAGGAAGAGGCCGAAAAGGCATCGCCCCTGATGCTTGAGGCGCGTGAGATGCTGCGCCGCTGGGAGCAGAAGGATCCCGCAATACGTTCATTGTGGGAGATGATGAACAACTGGGTGTATGCCGGATTTGACGAAACCTACAAGCGACTCGGAGTCGACTTCGACAAGATATACTACGAGAGCAACACCTACCTCGAAGGAAAGGACAAAGTGCTCGAAGGTCTTGAAAAAGGCATCATGTATCGCAAGGACGACGGCTCGGTGTGGGCCGACCTTACCGATGCCGGACTCGACCACAAGCTACTTCTGCGCAGCGACGGCACTTCGGTCTACATGACCCAGGACATAGGCACCGCAAAGCTCCGCTACCAGGACTACCCCATCGACAAGATGATATATGTCGTAGGAAATGAGCAGAACTATCACTTCCAGGTGCTATCGCTGCTTCTCGACCGACTCGGCTTCAAGTGGGGAAAGGATCTCGTGCACTTCTCCTACGGAATGGTCGAGCTCCCCGAGGGCAAAATGAAGAGCCGCGAGGGAACAGTGGTCGACGCCGACGACCTGATGGACGAGATGATACAGGGCGCACGCGAAGTATCGGCCGAACGCGGAAAGGGTGACTTCACCCCCGAGGAGGCCGACGAGATAGCCCGCATCGTGGGAATGGGCGCGCTCAAATACTTCCTACTCAAGGTTGACCCGCGCAAAAACATGACCTTCAATCCCAAGGAGTCAATCGACTTCAACGGCAACACAGGTCCCTTCATCCAGTACACCTACGCACGCATCCGCTCGGTGCTACGCAAGGCCGCCGAAGCCGGATACACCGCCACAGGCTACGACATGGTAGAGCCCAACGAGAAGGAGATATCGCTCATCCAGCACCTCGCCGACTTCCCCGCAACGGTAGCCGAGGCCGGACGCATCTACTCGCCCGCTCTCATAGCCAACTATGTCTACGATCTCGTGAAGGAGTACAACCAGTTCTACCACGACTACACTATTCTTAACGAGCCCGATGCTGCAGTGCGCGCACTGCGACTCGCTCTGAGCCAATGCGTGGCCGGAGTCGTGCGCAGTGGAATGTCGCTGCTTGGCATCGAAGTCCCCGAAAGAATGTAATTTAACTTATTTAACACCTCTGCGATGCCACTTAATCGCAGTTATGCGTTATCTCTCTATACAACAATTATTATCAATCATGAACAATTACAACCTCAATTCCTACAACAATCAGGCCCTCGACAGTCACGTGTCAGGCGTCATGAAGCGCGTCTACGTTAAAATGTTCCTGGCCATGATTGTAACAGCGTTAGCTGCATGGGCATGCACCGTTATTCCCGGCATAGGCATGTTCCTGGCAACCCACTCATGGGTCTACTGGGGAGTCGCCATCCTTGAGTTGGTGCTCGTGTTTAGCCTCTCGGGGGCCATCAACAAAATGAGTTCAAGCACCGCGTCACTGATATTCTACCTCTATTCACTGCTCAACGGTGTAACATTTGCGCTCATTTTCATGGCCTATACCCCGGTGTCGATTTTCAAGACATTTGCCATCACGGCAGGCGTATTCGGTGCAATGAGCATCTACGGCTACTTCACCGAGCGTGACCTGACCAAGATAGGCTCATTCCTCACAATGGCCATCATCGGCTTGTTCATAGCCATGATTGTCAATCTCTTCTGGGCCAACTCGACACTTGAATGGATAGTGTCGATAGCCGGTGTGATCATATTCGTAGGCCTCACCGCTTGGGACACCCAGAAAATCAAGCAGTGGGCCGAGAGCGGAATCGGAGCCACCGACGGTCGACTCGCAACCATAGGAGCTCTCACACTCTATCTCGACTTCATCAACCTCTTCTTGTTCCTGTTGAGATTCTTCGGAGCCTCATCACGCGACTAATAGCTCGGGATTGCATCCGCCCCACATCACAGCACCGTTGAGTCCACATGCGGCTCAACGGTGCTGTTGCATTATCGAGCGCGATTTATCATATTTCCATAAACCGCATCATCCATGACCCGCAAAATGGATGAAACGAAAAAAAATTACGATTTTTCAGGCGAAACTCTTGCATATATCAAATTACGTGATTAACTTTGCACTCGCAAAACGGCAGAGGCCGCAAGCATAATCTCTAAAAAATATTGGTGCGTTAGTTCAGTTGGTTAGAATACATGCCTGTCACGCATGGGGTCACGGGTTCGAGTCCCGTACGCACCGCTGAGGAGAGAGGAGAATGAGTATGCGTCAAACCTTCGGGTTTACGTTTACTCATTCTTTTTTATGCCCCTACACCATCCCCCGAAGTGCCAAGACCCAAGACTAATTGTGGGGACTAATTGCAAAAAAGTTGTTCCGTTTGGCACATCTGTCAGAGAATCTCGGCTACGGGCTTCGCAAACTCAAACATTGGCAAGAAGCAACGGGTCGACCTATACACATCGAAGCAACTATCAATTCCGTCAAAGTAACATTTGACCTCCAAACGCGCGAAACGGAAAAGTCTGATGTCGCCACCAAAACAATCGAACGCGAACTCGCCGCACTCTCTGACATAGTACATTATGTCGGCTCTAAGAAAGGCGGCCACTGGGAAAAGCCAACAGCATGGATAATAAGTGCTTTATAAATTTGATTATAGCAGCATATCCCAATGTCACGCTTACATATTTAAGCCGCATCCGCAAATAGCTGAAAATTTCATCGACTTCTCAACTTTGTTTGAGAATTTTATGTAAATTCGCTGCCTAATGAAGTTCAAAGTTTATGCCAAACCGAATCATTACATCGATGTTTTGTGCCGCCGTTGCGATAGCAGCGATGGCGCAGACCGAAACGCCCGACAGCACAATTACGCAAGAACCAAATGCCATTATCGGCCGTCCTTATAAATTATTTGACACAACAGCATTCTGCTCTTACTCAAGCTTTCACCCCTCATAGTATCTTACTGATAATAATTGGGATATTCTTTGTGCGTTTGTTCAACCCGGAACTGTCGCCAAATTAGATTCGCTCGGCATACCATATAGCAAAAGTCAGTTAAGGCTGCTTGAAGTCGGAGATTTGCTTTCTTCAAACAAAGGAGTTTATACGACCTCAATGAATATCTTTGGAAAATCTGAAACTGCCGATATACGTAAACAATCTAAAGAATTTGCCGACAGCATATTCCCGTTAATAGAGCCGGAGATAAAGCAGCTTATTTCTGATTTTGCCAAAGCGGGATATTCCAAACACACTTATAGTCTTATATTCTCGTATCTTCTTGACTCATATATATGGGATGACGAGCGATTGGGTTCTCCCGTGAATTGCGAAGATCATGGCACTTGGTCGGGCGCATACTGGGCGATGTTTGAAAGCCGTTTACACGATAAAATTGGCACAAATGGCTATGGTCCGGTACTACAGAATTGGACTGACAATCTCGGATATTGGCTAAATTCCAGCAAGCTTATTTCATTTGCGCGAGAAGTAATCAAGAGCAAAGGCGGCCGCATTGAGAATCAAGAAGTGATAGATGCTATAGCCGGATGGGGGCTGACTGACGAAAAAGGCAATATTCTAATCCCTGTATTGCATAAAAACAACAATGATAATATAGATAATTTATGTAGGAGCATTACAAACAAATTAAGCGATGCCATTAAGAAATACTGCTCCGCATGGCATACAGCACATAATATTTCGTCGGAACGAGTTGGTCAAATTATGTTCTACCACGAAGCGATGTGGGACTTGCTTGATATACTTGAATCAAAAGGAATGATTGCAATGCCTGCAATTCTCAAGGGCGAAGAGGTGGGCAAACAACATTTTGGCGACATCTGCTTTATCGTAATTGATGATTCCGAGCAAGAATGAACGGACAAATAATCCGGCACAAAATCAACATATTACGCACAATCCATCACCTTAAATGGCCTAATTGCAAAAAAGTATGCTGAAAAGTGCTATATCGCCCATTGCTGCAAAGCGTTACACACTCTCAAAGCTTTTTGGCAAAGCTTATTGCTGCCGAAACCGGATGTGCGAATATCGACCGCTCTGTCCGGCAAAGGAAGAAGCGTTCTAAGAGCTTCATATTTCCGGGTTAAAACTCCACTTGCTTGGTGTAGTTTTTGCTGTAACATCGCATAAATCCAATTTTATTGTAGTATGGCAATTTGGTTTTGTCGCAAAAATATTATAAATTTGCGACAAAACCATTGCAAATATCAAATGCAATCTATTGAGGACAGAATAATTACAAGCATATCAAAGCGCGGAAGAGGCACAATAGTATCACCTCTCGATTACGCAGGATATGGCGATTCAAAGGCCGTTCAAAAAGCCTTTGAACGGCTGGCTGTTTCCCAAAAACTTATAAGGGTGGCACGTGGTATATATTGTTATCCCAAAATTGACAAGGCTTTGGGATTGGGTGTGCTTTATCCTACCTTTGAAGAGATTGCCGCTGCTATTGCCCGGCGCGACAAGGCGAAGATTGTACCGACCGGGATATATGCGCTAAATAAACTTGGGTTGTCAACACAGCTGCCTATGAATGTCGTTTACCTTACCGACGGCTCATCTCGTAAGGTAAAGCTTGACGGAGAAAGGGGTATTCAATTCAAGCATACGGCGAAAAAGAATCTGGCATTTCAAAACGATTTTGCCATGCTCCTTACATTCGCACTCCGTGAAATCGGAGAGAACAATCTTACAGCTGAACAGTTGGCGCATGTGCAGGAGTTGATTAAGAGCGTACCAATTGAAACTCTAAAAAAGGATTTTGCTCTAATCCCGGCATGGATTCGTAAAATAATACTTGCATCCTATGAATAAGTTTCTGACACTTACCGAGGCTCAACGCCGCACTGTATTTGAACAGACGGCGATAAGAATCAAACTCCCCGTCGCCTCTATCGAGAAAGACTTTTGGGTGACAGAGATACTCAACATTCTTTTCTCGCTGCCATACGCTGACAAGATGGTATTCAAGGGTGGCACATCACTTAGTAAGATATGGGGTGTTATCCGACGGTTTTCTGAGGATATAGATATTGCGATTGACCGCAGTATGTTCGGAATAGAGGGAGATGTCACAAAGAAACAGTTAAAGAAACTTCGTAAAGCCTCCTCTATATTTGTGAGAGATACATTTGCCAACGACCTCATAGCGACAACAGAACAGACGGGATTGAGCGATTTCGTTACCATAAAAGCAGACCCGGATGGAGAAGGCGATGCCACATACCCGGAACCCCGTCAGATTCATATAATCTATAAATCGGTATTGCCTTCCGGCACAAATCCATATCTACGCGATGAGGTGTTGTTGGAAGTGGGAGCGCGCTCATTATTTAAACCGACCGCTAAAGCCAAGATTGAATCATTTGTAACCGCAGCCTACCCGCATCTGACATCAAACGACAAGGAAATTCAGGTCGTCACAGCCGTCGCTGAGAAAACATTTCTTGAAAAGGCGTTTCTATTGCATGAGCTGTTCACGACCGAGGGTTGTCATAATGCCAACCGCAAGTCAAGGCACCTTTATGACCTGTACAAGATGCTTGAAGCCGGTATTGCAGACATGGCCATCCCAAATAATGAACTATGGGAAACCATACGCCACCATCGGGAAGTGTTCACTTCAATTCGAGATGTTGACTATACACCGGATGTTCGCAAACGGATTGCCCTCACTCCCCCTGAAAGCGTCATAGAGGACTGGAGAAACGACTACGACACAATGGTCGCGAACATGATTTATGAAGATAAAGTTCCAACATTCTCCGACATCCTTGCAGGTGCAACAAAAATAGAAAGCAAATTCAAAACACTCTAACTGTATGTGTTTTCATCTACAGAACATCAGCATATTACATACAATCCATCACCTTAAATGTCCACGCTGCCGAAAACATGAAGGTAGGGCAATAAAAAAGCGGGTTCAGACTGGAATCTGAACCCGCTCGTGGGTGGAGTATAGCGGACTCGAACCGCTCACCTCGACACTGCCAGTGTCGCGCTCTAGCCAGATGAGCTAATACCCCTTATTGCTCGGCAAAGGTAATGCAAAAATATCAGTTACGCAAGTGTTGGCGCGAAAAAAAATAACAGCCATTGTGTCGAGAAACTGAAAAAGCGGCGCGGTCATCCCAAGAATAATGAATCAGGCCGTCGCGCGACAAATTTTGAGAGGGCAAAAATTTGGGTGACGAAGTTAAAAGTCGTAAATTTGCAGCCAAGACCAAGTAATCTCGGAAAATAATATATGAAAAAGGTTTTGCTACTCGGTTCCGGAGCCCTTAAGATAGGGCAAGCGGGCGAATTTGACTACTCGGGTTCGCAGGCCCTGAAGGCATTGCGCGAAGAGGGTATCTCAACAGTTCTCATCAACCCCAACATCGCTACTATCCAGACTTCGGAAGGCGTAGCCGACCGGGTTTATTTCCTTCCCATTACTCCATATTTTGTCGAGGAGGTGATAAAGAAGGAGCGTCCCGAAGGCATTCTCCTTGCATTCGGCGGACAGACCGCGCTCAACTGCGGCACGGAGCTCTACCTCAACGGTACGCTCGACCGCTACGGAGTGAAAGTGCTCGGTACCTCGGTAGAGGCAATCATGATAACCGAGGACCGCGACCTCTTTGTAAAGAAGCTCAATGAAATCGAAGTCAAGACTCCCGTATCACAGGCTGTAGAAACCATCGACGACGCCATCGAGGTGGCCCACCGCATAGGCTTCCCCGTGATGGTGCGCTCGGGATACGCTCTCGGAGGACTCGGTTCAGGCATCTGCTACAACGACGAGGAGTTCCGCACTCACTGCGAGAGTGCCCTCGCCTACTCCAAGCAGATTCTCGTCGAGGAGTCGCTCAAGGGATGGAAGGAGATTGAATTTGAGGTGATACGCGACGCCAACGACCACTGCTTCACCGTGGTGCCGATGGAAAACTTCGACCCGCTGGGCATCCACACCGGCGAATCAATCGTTGTCGCTCCCATTGTGTCGCTCACTTCCGAGCAAATCAAGATGCTTGAGGACATCGCCACCCGCGTTGTGCGTCACATAGGCATCGTGGGCGAGTGCAACATCCAGTATGCATTCAACGCCGAAACCAACGATTACCGCATCATCGAGATAAACGCCCGCCTGAGCCGCTCGTCGGCGCTTGCATCGAAAGCATCGGGCTATCCCCTTGCATTCGTAGCCGCGAAGCTCGCTCTCGGATATACTCTCGACCAGATTGGCGAGATGGGCACCCCCAACTCGGCCTACGTGGCTCCCAAGGTCGACTACATGATCGTGAAGATACCCCGCTGGGACTTGACAAAATTTGTGGGCGTCGACCGCGAAATCGGTTCGTCGATGAAGTCGGTAGGCGAAATCATGTCGATAGGCAAGTCATTTGAGGAGATCATGCAGAAGGGTCTTCGCATGATAGGCCAGGGCATGCACGGATTTGTAGGCAACAACGACATCCACTTCGACGACCTTGACAATGCGCTGACACACCCCACCGACCTTCGCGTATTCGCCATAGCACAGGCTCTCGAAGAGGGCTATACAATCGACCGCATAGAGGAGCTGACCAAGATCGACAAGTGGTTTATCGAGCGGTTAAACAACATCGTCACCTATGCAGCCAAGCTGAAAGAGTATGACAAAATCGAGGATCTGCCGCGCGAAGTGCTCCACGAAGCCAAGCGTCTTGGATTCTCCGACTTCCAGATAGCCCGCCTTGTGGAGAACCCCGAAGGCACCATGGAGAGCGAAGTGCTGCGTGTGCGCGCTCACCGCAAGTCGCTTGAAGTGCTTCCCAAGGTGCGCCGCATCAACACCGTCGCTTCGGAATATCCCGACCTCACCAACTACCTCTATGTCACCTATGGTGCCGAGGAAAACTCCATACGTTACGACCTCAACGCCGGCAACAACATCGTGGTGCTCGGCTCGGGTGCCTACCGCATCGGTAGTTCGGTAGAGTTTGACTGGTGCTCGGTAAATGCAGCCAGCACCTGCCGCAAGCTCGGCTACAAGTCGATAATGATCAACTACAACCCCGAAACCGTGTCGACCGACTACGACATGTGCGACCGCCTCTACTTCGATGAGCTCAGCTTTGAGCGCGTCATGGACATCATCGACCTCGAGGCACCCCGAGGAGTCATCGTGAGCGTGGGCGGACAGATACCCAACAACCTTGCGATGAAGCTCTATCGCCGTCACGTGCCCGTGCTCGGCACCTCGCCCATATCGATTGACCGCGCCGAAAACCGCCATAAGTTCTCGGCCATGCTCGATCAGCTCGGCATCGACCAGCCGCGTTGGAAGGAGCTCACCACCACCGAGGACATCGACAGCTTTGTCGAGGAGGTAGGATTCCCCGTTCTCATCCGTCCAAGCTACGTGCTATCAGGCGCAGCCATGAACGTGTGCTACGACTACGAGCAGATGCATCGCTTCCTCGGACAGGCCGCCAAGGTTTCCAAGGAGTACCCTGTAGTCGTTTCTGAATTCCTCCAGAACGCCAAGGAGATCGAGTTTGACGCCGTTGCACGTAACGGCGAGATCGTTGAATACGCCATCTCGGAGCACATCGAGTTTGCCGGAGTTCACTCAGGCGACGCCACACTCGTGTTCCCCGCTCAGAAGATATACCTCGCCACCGCACGACGCATCAAGCGCATCAGCGCACAGATAGCCCGCGAGCTCAACATTTCGGGTCCGTTCAACATCCAGTACCTGGCCAAGGACAACGATGTAAAGGTAATCGAGTGCAACCTTCGCGCCTCGCGTTCGTTCCCCTTCGTCAGCAAGGTGCTCAAGCAGAATTTCATCGAAACCGCAACACGCATCATGCTAGGCGAGAAGATTGAGCCCATAAATTCATCGACATTCGACATCGACTACATCGGCATCAAGGCTTCGCAATTCTCATTTGCCCGTCTTCACAAGGCCGACCCGGTGCTGGGCGTCGACATGTCGTCGACCGGCGAAGTAGGCTGCCTCGGCAAGGACTTTGACGAAGCGTTGCTCAACGCCATGATTTCAGTTGGCCACCACGTACCCAACGGTGCTGTCCTCGTAAGCTCGGGCGATGTACGCGGCAAGGTTGACATGCTCGACGCATGCCGCCTGCTCGACGAAAACGGCTACAAGATATATGCCACCGAAGGCACCGCACGCTTCCTCAACAACAACGGCATCGAGGCTCAGGCAGTGTGCTGGCCCGACGAGGAGGGCGAAAACGTGCTCGACCTCATAGCCGGACACGGTGTCGACCTGATCATCAACATTCCCAAGAACCACACCAAGCGTGAGCTCACCAACGGCTACCGCATACGCCGCTGGGCCATCGACCACAACATCCCGCTGCTCACCAACGCCCGACTTGCAAGCGCCTACGTAAAGGCCTTCATCAACAAGCCGGTCGACAAGCTCGGCATCACATCATGGCAGGAGTATTGATGACACTCTCACCAAGTTAGAGTTATTCATGTTTAATTTTTGCGAAACGCTCCGTGATGCAGCCATCGACAATGCATCACGGAGCGTTTTGTAATGTAAAGCCGGCATTATCCGGTCATATTGCCTCTTTAGCGAGAACCAAAATGCACCGGTGAGCATTTTTTAGTCATAGCAGCATAAAAATGTCAAAAATTCTGGCTAAGTTTGTATGTTAATATAATGTAGTAATATCGTGGCGCCAATGAATAAAGTAAAACCAAAGAAGGCCTTGGGTCAGCACTTCCTGACCGATGAAACAATTGCCGCTCGCATAGCCGCGACACTTGACGACTACAAGGGAATGCCCGTGCTTGAAGTGGGCCCCGGAATGGGTGTCCTCACCAAGTATCTTCTGGACTACGGACACGATGTGACCGCGGTTGAAATCGACGAAGAGAGCGTCGACTACCTGAAGCATAATTTTCCGTCGCTTCACGGTCGCATACTTGGCGACGATTTCCTGAAGATGGACCTTGCCAAGGTGATGGGCGACCGGCAATTCTGCGTCATAGGCAACTACCCTTACAACATATCATCGCAGATATTTTTCAAGGTTCTCGACTACAAGGATCTCATACCCTGCTGCTCGGGAATGTTGCAGAAGGAGGTCGCCGAGCGACTCGCCGCCGCCCCGGGCTCCAAGGTCTACGGCATATTGAGCGTACTGCTTCAGGCTTGGTACGATGTCGAGTATCTGTTTACTGTCAATGAAAATGTGTTCAATCCTCCGCCCAAGGTGAAGTCGGGCGTCATCAGGATGAAGCGCAACGATGTCACGCAGCTCGGCTGTGACGAGAAGCTGTTCCGCACTATCGTCAAGACAACCTTCGGACAGCGTCGCAAGACACTGCGCAACTCCATACGCGGACTTTTGCCACCCGGATGCGTGCTGCCCGACCTGCAGGTGTGGGGGCAGCGACCCGAGCAACTGAGCGTGCAGGAATTTATCAATCTCACCAATGTCGTCACGGCGCTTCGCGGTGGCGTTGAAAAATAAACGATGAAAGAGTTTAACCCCGAATATCTTGACCGCCTGAAGTACATCATTAGCGAGCACGACGAGGCGGAGGCTCGAAAGGAGTTGGCCGATCTGCATCCGGCCGACATCGCCGAGCTATATCAGGACCTCGACCTCGAGGAGGCTGAATTCCTTTACAGGCTACTTGACGATGAAACCAAGGCCGATGTGCTCATGGAGCTTGACGAGGACGACCGTCACAAGCTGTTGAGCGCAATGCCCGCCGAGGACATTGCCCGACAGGTCATCGACCACCTCGACACCGACGATGCCGTCGACATTATCCAGGAGCTCGACGAGGAGGACCGTGACGAGATTCTGTCACACATCGACGATGTGGAACAGGCCGGCGACATCATCGACCTCTTGAAATATGACGAGGACACGGCCGGTGGTCTTATGGGCACCGAGATGATTGTCGTGAACGAAAACTGGAGTATGCCGCAATGCGTGCAGGAGATGCGCAAGCAGGCCGAGGATCTCGATGAAATCTACTACGTGTATGTGGTCGACAACGACTACAAGCTGCGCGGTGTGTTCCCGTTGAAAAAGATGATAACCCACCCGTCGGTGTCCAAGATAAAACACGTTATGGAAACCGACCCCGTATCGGTGAAGACCGACACGCCCATCGACGACCTTACGCTCGACTTCGAGAAGTATGACCTTGTGGCAATGCCCGTGGTCGACTCCATAGGACGGCTCGTGGGGCAGATTACCGTCGACGACGTCATGGACGAAGCGCGTGAACAGAGCGAACGTGACTACCAGTTGGCATCAGGTCTTTCGGGCGATGTGGAGAGCGACGACACGCTTTTCCATCAGACACGCGCCCGACTCCCCTGGCTGCTGATAGGAATGCTCGGCGGAATCGGGAACTCTCTTATCCTCGGACATTTCGAGAGCGGATTTGCCGTCAACCCCGCCATGGCGCTGTTCATCCCCCTCATCGGTGGCACCGGAGGAAACGTGGGTATACAGTCGTCGGCAATCATTGTCCAGGGACTTGCCAACGGCTCGCTCGACATCAAGAGCTCGACCAAGCAGCTCTTTAAGGAACTCGGAGTGGGATTGCTCAACGGATGCATCATCTCGCTGCTGGTGTTTATCTACAATGTGTTTACGCTCGGCCCTTCGCAGGTCACCACGGTTGCAGTGTCGTTGTCGCTATTTGCGGTGGTGGTGTTTGCATCGATTTTCGGCACATTCGTCCCGTTGACTCTTGAGCGGTTCAAGATCGACCCGGCGCTTGCCACAGGGCCCTTCATATCGATTACCAACGACATTATCGGTATGGTCATCTACATGTCGATAAGCTCGGCACTGCTTGCGGCATTCGGAACCGCCGTTTAATCCTTTTTGGCTCGATTTTTGTTATTAACTTATAGTACAATTAAATATATCACACTATAAAAACTGAATAAATTATGGAAAAGATTGAACCCGGCAAATATGTCGAGATGGTATATGACCTCTACATCGTGGAGCCCGACGGCGAGAAGCTTGTTCATCAGGTTGATGCCGAAGCTCCCGAGAAGATAATATTCGGCGTTACTCGCGGTGTCATTGTTCCGCTTGAAAAGGCCATCGAAGGCTTGACAACAGGCGACGCATTTGATGTCAAGGTGTCGGCAGCCGAAGGATTCGGTGCTCACGACCCCGAGCAGGTGGCTCACCTTGAGAAAGAGCTGTTTGAGGTCGACGGAAAGTTTGACTCCGAGCTTGTAAAGGTAGGTGCCACAGTGCCTATGATGACAGCCGACGGATATCGCATCGACGGCAAGGTGATTGAAATCACCGACAAGGAGGTGGTAATGGACTTCAATCATCCTCTTGCTGGCAAGGACACCCGCTTTGTAGGCAAGATCGGTGTAGTACGCGAAGCAACTCCCGAAGAGCTGCAGCCGGCTCACGGTTGTGGTGGATGCGGTTGCGGCGACCACGGTTGTGGCGACGGATGCGGTGATGGTTGCGGCGACCACGGTTGTGGCGACGGATGCTGCAAGTAAACTCCCTGTAATTGGTTTTCAATCCATCGAAACATGGTTCTGATCAATTGCCACAGCTTCTATGGATTATCTTGAGATAGTAGGCACGGCAATAGGCGTTGTCTATCTATATCTGGAATATAAAGCAAGTATATGGCTATGGATAGCCGGCATAATCATGCCGGCTGTCTATCTTGTTGTCTACTACCGGGCCGGACTTTATGCCGACTTCGGTATAAACGTGTACTATCTTTTAGCTTCGTTCTACGGACTGGCGTGCTGGCTTAAAAGCTCCCCCGCCACCGATAAGGACAAGGAGCCTGAGCTTCCCGTAAGGCGCACTCCGGTTCATCTCTACCCGAGGCTGGCGGTTGTATTCTTGGTGCTCTTTGTGGCTATAGCCCTGATTCTGATAGAATTTACCGACAGTAATGTGCCCTGGGCCGACAGCTTCACTACCGCGCTGAGCATCATCGCTATGTGGATGCTTGCCAAGAAGTATGCCGAGCAGTGGCTCGTGTGGATATTGATCGACATAGTAAGCAGCGGCCTGTACGTATATAAAAGCCTCTATTTCACAGCCGCACTGTATGCGGTATATGCTGTCATCGCAATATTCGGTTATAGAAAATGGTTACAACTTGCAAAAACGAATCAATGCTGTCAGTCAATGACTTCAAGCCCGAAGCCGTAATTGTAGGAGCCGGCGAGTTCCCGAGCCATCCCATACCTCTTAAATGGCTTGAGGGATGCCAACGGGTCGTGTGCTGCGACGGAGCGGCCGACCGATATCTGGAAACCGGCATGCCTATATGGCGCATCGTAGGCGACTGCGACTCTTTGTCGCCCGAAAATAGCCTGCGCCATGCCCCGATTATAAGACGATTTGCCGACCAGGAAACCAACGACCAGACCAAGGCAGCCCTATATCTGCACGGAAAAGGCTACAACCACATTGCCATCATAGCCGCCACCGGCATGAGGGAGGATCACACCCTCGGCAACATCAGCCTGCTCATCGACTACATGAGGCAGGGCATCGACGCGCGCATCTATACCGACTATGGCGTATTCATCCCCGTTTCCGGGAACGCTTCATTCCGGTGTCCCGCAGGCACGCGAGTGTCAATATTCAGCTTTGGAGCAACGAAATTCCGCGCCGAAGGATTGCGCTATCCACTCCACGACTTTACAAGCTGGTGGCAGGGCACACTCAACGACACCGTCAACGACGACTTCTCAATAGAAGCCGACGGCGACTACCTCGTATTCATAAACTACGAAAAATAATCACTCTACACTAATCAACATTGATGACAAGCTCGATGCTTGATTCATCGTAGGTCTTGGGTATCACATAAGCCTCGGCTATGTCGGTAACAACTGCAGTAATATCTCTTCTTACAAGTATATTAAGAATGTACTTCCCGTTGCTGTAACTCAATCCGTAGTTTAGTTTCTTGATACCATAGTATATTGTCGATTTCACTATCAGCAGTGTGTGCTTGTTGAAGTCCACCTTGGTTGGATTTGCCGATTCCCCCACTATCCGGGTCAACTCCGCCTGGTCGTTGACCAAGACAGGCTCGTCGATCGGGCAGTTCAGCTCCGAAGCACTTACCGGTAACTTATATTCATGCCATGTAAACTCATCCTCATCGTCGGAGCACGACATCGTGACAAATGCCGTCATCACACACAAAAGCACAATCAGATACTTTAGTTTCATATCTATTCTATTCTATTTAATCTTTTAAATAAAGCTTGAAATTATTATCTATAGCTTCTATACGCTCTTTTGCTACTGCGCTGTCAACCTGTTGGTACAATTGCTTTGCCATTGCATAGCTGCGCACTAAATCATCGGTACCTGAATAGAACGCATCGCCCCATGATTGAAGTGACTCGTTATTGGATATCTCCGACACAAGTTTTAGATTCGTATTAAAAGCCGATTCAACCGATAACGATACCGAAACTATCGATATTAACACTGTCTGCAAATTCAAATCATCCTCACGCTCTGCAATGTCCAATAGTCGCTCTTGGTCAAGAATTGTCGCATCCGAAAATTTATCAGGATATTTAGCTTTTATTCTGAGCCACAATAATGACAGCCATACGTTATGATAAATCCGTACTTGCCGGAGCCCGTCTCAAAGGCTGCTACTTCTAAAACTTATCTGATGAGATTTCCGGAATTTGATAATGAGACCGTTTCACCACTTCCTCGGTCATATTTTGGTGGCAATAAAGAATCGCCTTGACATCCTTTTCCACTTTGGGCAGGCGCAAATGGGTCTGGCAACCCGGTTCGCCAGATGAATAATCGAACGATACATGTGCCTTAGCCATGACCGCGCACGCAGCCAATAACATTAAAACCTTAATTTTCACGATATTGCAACAGAATCATTTAAACACCACATTATCCACATGCTCGCCGATGAAGATGCGCGCCATGTCGCCGGTCTTGTACCATTTTGGCTTCCCGGGCATGTCGTCGCTTATCTTCTGCCCGTTTATCACGAGGTTTTCGAAGGTTATGTCGGAAACTTTGCGGGTGTCGTCATATCCCGATATAATCGACATCTCGGCGTTGTTGCCGTTGTAGGTAATATCTTTAAAAAGCACGTTCTGTACGCATGTGCCGGGTGCGGCACAGTATTTCTTGTTGAAGAATATGCGGATGTTGACAAGCTGTCCCTGGCGGAAGTCCTCCACACGGATATCGTCGAAGGTTATGTCGCGCACCACGTTATTGTCGCCGCAATTGATTGCAAAGCATCCTTGATAGTCAATCTGTTTCTCCTGATGATCGAGTATGTCTATGTTCTTATAAAGGACATTCTGTATTGTGTCGGCTGGAGCGTCGGGACCGATTTCCGTTGCGCTTCCGTGGAGACCTATCATAATGGGGTGAGCCACGTCGGCCCAGAGTGTGGAATTTTCCATCTTTATGTTTTTGCAACCCCCTACGAAACCCTTTCTCGTGGCATAAACCGTGGAGCAGTCGTCGCTGTTGCGGCAGAACACATTGTCGTAACTTACGTTGTCGCTGGCAAAGACATTCATGCCATCGCCCCAGCCGTAATAGCTTATCGATTTCACATTGTTGATGCGTACAGAGTCGCTACCGCCTACGGGAATCTGCGTCACCATGAAGCCGTCTGCCTCAACGTTTTTCGACCTGCGTACCGACACTCCGGCGCCACGACCCTTAGGGTGCACCTCACCACGTCCATAAAATTTCACATCTCTCACACCCTCTGCTATCAGTTCGCCAAACACGCGTGCACCTCCGTCGACATATACAGTCTGTCCGGAAGCTATGCGCATTGTGTCGCCGGGAAGTTGGTGAACACCAGGACCGAAATACACAAGTTTGCCCCCTTTCTTTTTCTTGAGGGCATTCTTTATCTCCTTCTCTGTCGGACGATACTGGTCGAGAGGATTGGCAAAGAGATGAAGATTATGGAAGATGTCGCCGTTAACCTCAACCGATAGGTTGCGCGGTTTGTCGAGAGAGAATGTCAGGGTGTCGCCCGCGCAGGCCGGAATTATATTATAACTGAGCGGTCTCACCCTGGCATCCTTCACTTTCTCCTTGTTGCTCACTACGCGCACTTCGACCTTGCCGTCGAAATCGAAATATGCCATTGAGGCAGTTTCGACATGGTGGCCTACGCCGCGCACCTCGTCAACTTTTACCGGATATACCGAAACAGGCTGCCATGCGCCACCATCCTGGCGCACCTCTACTGAGAAGTCGTTGAGCGTTTCCACGCCGGGTCCGGCAGGATAGGTCACAACCTTTGCTGAAGCCGACAGCGCCATCGCTGCCAAAACCATCGAAAACAATATCTTCGAATTTTTCATCATCTTTGAAATCCAATTTGAGATTTAACTTGCGATTTGCCGCCCTCTTTCAGAAAGCAGACATAAATGTGAAGTTGTTTCTACTTCTATCCCTATATTCGTTTCAAAGATAATAAATACCGCTATCATCTTAAAATTTTAAGAGGGTGTGGTTATTATCGGCACAGCCCCCCTTGCGATTAGCAATTAGTTCCGTTATTCGGAGGCTGGCGAGCCAATCTCCTTGTCGAGGATGTCGCGAGCCTTAAAGAAAGCTTCGGAAAAACCACGGGAGCGAATCGTCCCGTCCGGACCGATGAGTACAAAAAATGGCCACCCATCCATTCGGAAAGTGTCTTTCAATGACTCATTATCCTTATTATCTCCATCGGTCTCGACATCTTTCCAGGGATGCCCGAGCATCCCTCCCAACACAGCACGCAAATCATCTACGCCCGGCAACCGGTATTTCTCATTTTCCGGCAAACCGTCGTGCACCTGGCGTATCTGCGAAATGGATTCTGTCAAGCCCAATACCGACAGACCCTTGTCAGAATACCGGCTATAAACATCCTGCACCAATGAGTCAATCTGAAGCGAACCGGGACACATTCCCCAATGATATATCAGCAGATACCTGCCTTTATAATCATTTTCCGTAATTCGTGTTCCATCTGTTGTCACAGCCGAAAAGCCGGGCGTCGGCTGCCCGTCGGCAAGACGCTCCATCGCCGTTAGCTCCTTGGCATATACCCCGCCATAATAGCTATCCTTCAAGTCCTGATTCCATGAGTCGAATAGCGACCTCGCTTCCTCTACAGGTGTATACGATATTTTCTGCAACGACTTGACAAGCAGATACAGCGACCCCTTAGGTTTCGAGGCGCCGTATGCCTTCCGGGCTTCGCGAGCTCGGTCAAATCCCGGGTCAGAGCCGTCTCGCCCGAAATTGTTGAACATCTCGAGATATTGCCTGGCTCTAACCGTATCCTTACGTTCTATGGCTTCCTTTTGCAGAGCAAGATAGCTGCTTCTTACCATTCCGAGCGAGTCCTCGAGCTGCAACGCTCTGGAAAGCAACACGTCATCGTAAATACCTCCTCTAAGAGCGCAGTAATATATATCATTTACTCTCCCCGAAAGATTTATGTGGTCGCCATCGGTTACTATAATCGTCTTTCCGGTTCGGTCACAATCCGGAGCTGCACCCTCTTTGGGCATATACGTCATTGTATAATGCTGGTCGTGACTCTGCTTTCCGGAATAATCAAACTTATCCGGCTGCTCTACGACAATGTCGAAAGCGGATTCAAGTTCATAACAGGGATACAATATACGTTCGAAACGCAGGGTATCGCCTTTTTGCAATCCTGCGATATGTCCGCTAATGGTAAAATCCTGCTGACCAACAGCTAATGCTTCAAGAGCAAAAATCAAAGAAGCCGATAAAGAAAGGAATCGTAGCATAATGTCGAGATGGGTTATTATTTCCAAAGCAGCCTGACGAGTCAACGCAAAGGAAATCAATACTGCAAAATTAGCGCTTTCTTTTAATTAATACAAATTCAACTATCAATAGTTCGTTAAAAATTTATTAGGGTGTTCAGTTTGATGTTCCGAAAAAACATCATCCAAAACACCTGAAAATATTATAGACATTGAAAACAGCATAATAATATTAACAATAATTAGCATTGCTGTTATTGTATTTTACCCATGTAGTATTGTATATTTGCAACCACAATACCACATTATAGTTCTTATATGAAACCAAACATTACATCCCGTGACAAAGACTTCATCGAAGCTTGTCAATCTGTTCTGTCACACTGTTCATGCGATTCGAGGCCATGCATGAGGGCTATAGTGGCATCGGCCATCACATCTCCGGCACCGAGTTACTATGTTTCACCCGATTATGCATTCCGAATCATGTCAAGCTACCTCAACCATGGTAAATTGCCAAGCAGGAGGCTTGCGCGTGAAATGTGGCTTGAGATAGCCTCTAAAGTGACACGGCTGAGGCGCGAAAATCCATCTATGCCATTGATAAAAGCGGTTACCGAGGTAACCGCGAACGAGCATGCATCGCGGTTCTTTATCTCCGACGGCTATGCGCTGCGATTGCTTCAGCGACGCAACCGCAGCAGCCGGCTCGCACTGAAGCCCAACCTGCTCTCATGGCACGACGGAGGAAATCCGTTCCGCCGCAGTCCGCGCCACATCCGCCACACACGACAATCCGATTAACACTCTAAAATTTAATATTTTATAAATCAATCAAACACACACCCATGAAAACGACTATTTCAACAGTTTCACTACGACTTAGTTACGATGAAATTGCTAAGGAAATTCACGCCGCTTCGGCCTTGCGAAGCTACTTCTCGCGAATCGACGAGCAGTTGCCTCCCATGCTGCTGAGCAACCATGACAAGGCCCTCGCTCCCGTAATAGCCGATGCCTGCGCTCTTATGGCACTGCGTCTTGCCGACAATTTGGCCGATGTCACTCTCGACAACGAAGAGTATGCTGAATTTGTGGTGATGCCACGCAACATCTCGGCGGCTTCGGCATTGCGCCGCGCATTGGAGCATGCAGTGGCCGCTTACGCGCTTCACCTCTGCTTCGCCGGGGTCGATAACACCCTTGCAGCCGACGGCTATAGAGTGGAGTCTGACGCCCATATCGACGGCGTGAAGTCGTCGCTCCTGCGCATCAGCGGCACGCCCCGTGTGACGGGTTGGTGATGACGCCTGCATAAGAGCCGGTTCGACAATAAATTATTGCTACAAAGGGTGGTGAGTTGAAAAATTTTACGTAAATTTGCAGAGCTTTATAATAGCATCGGCGCAGGAGCGTCGTTTTTGTTTAACTAATTTATAACGACTTGGACACTGACCCCTTGCCAGCCACATCGCCTTTGGTAGCGATGATAATGGCTGCTGAACAACTTGTTACCGTAGTTCCCCCATCTGCAGGCTGCATAGTCGCACTCGTGTGCGCCGCCATAGCCCTTGTGGTTTCCGGATTTGTTTCAGGTAGCGAAATTGCGTATTTTTCACTCACCCCCTCACAGTGTGAGGAACTTGATGAGTCAACCAAAGGAGCATCTATAAGAAAACTGCTCTCGGCTCCGGAAAGACTTCTTGCAACTATTCTAATAGCCAACAATCTCGTCAATGTGACGATTGTTATTCTGTGTAACTTCGCCATGAACCGCATTTTCATATTTCATAGCGGAGTCCTCAGCTTTGTATTCCAGACCGTAGTACTTACATTCCTGATCTTGCTCTTCGGCGAGATTCTGCCGAAGCTCTATGCCAACAACTACACCCTTCAATGGGCTAAAATGGCTGCCGGAGGAATCGGGGCTATGGTCAAAACGTTCTCGCCGCTCTCGTCGATGCTTGTCAAGAGCTCTACTATCGTAAACCGCGTGGTCACAAAAAAGGCCGAGAACATATCTACCGACGACCTCACCCAGGCTCTTGAAATAACCGATGTAAAAGCGCCCGATGAAAAGGAGATGCTTGAAGGCATTCTCAAGTTCGGCGACACTACAGCTTCCGAAATCATGACACCGCGCGTCGACATGACCGACATCGACATCACTTCTACATTTGACGAGGTTATGGATGTGGTGCTCTCAAGCGGATTCTCCCGACTTCCCGTCTACGCCGACACCGAGGACAACATTAAAGGCGTGCTCTACAGCCGCGACCTGCTTCCCTATATCGGACGCAAGACCGAGAACTTCGAATGGCAGAAACTTGTGCGTGAAACCTACTTCGTGCCCGAATCGCGCATGATCGACGACCTCCTTGAGGACTTCCGCCGTCGACGCATCCACATGGCTATCGTGGTCGATGAGTACGGAGGCACCCAGGGCCTTGTGACCCTTGAGGATGTACTTGAAGAGATTGTGGGCGACATCAACGACGAGTACGACGAAGAGGAGATTACCTACCGTAAGCTTCCCGACGACACCTACGTGTTTGAGGGCAAGACACTGCTCACCGACTTTTTCCGTATCACCGACCTTGACGAGGAGGATTATGCCGCCGTAACCGAGGATTGCGACACCCTTGCCGGAATGTTGCTTGCCATAAAGGGTGACTTCCCCAAAAGCAAGGAGTCGATTGTCTACGGCCGCTGCCGATTCCTCGTGTTGACAATAGAGCGTCATCGCATAGCAAGCGTAAGAGTCAAGGTAATGCCTGTCGAGGACTATGCTGAAAAGTGATCTACGCCGCAGTCGCGTCATAAGCTATGCGGCAGTACTGCTTGTCACGGCCGTTTCCGTGCTTGGAATGGAGTGTGGCCGCTCCGACAACAGCTCCCCCGCCCCGCGGCGCACGGCCTACCCCCGCATCGAGTGTTACGACACGGTCTACGCCCGCGTCAACTCTTTCCCTTTGAACTTATGGATAAACTTCAACGCTTCGGTCGACGGACAACGCGATGACGACGGCTCGCAATGGCTCGATGTCACCTATCCGCGTTACAACGCCGTCCTGCACCTCACCTATACGCCTGTCAACCGTGGCACAGCAGCCCGGGTGCTCGACAACCGCCGGGAGCGCATGGACATGAACGTTGGCGAACATCATGCCGATGTTACCGCAACAACCTCGCAGTCGGGCGTGACATCCCTTATCGTCAAGGCTCCTGCCGCTGTCGTGACTCCGCTGCAGTGGGTGGCTACCGACAGCGTTGCATTTGTGCTCAGCGGTGCCCTGGAGATTAAAGGCAACGACAGGTCGGCGGAAGAAACGGCTCCTATTGTCGAAGCCGTCTACAACGACATCCTGATGGCGGCGCGGAGGCTGTCACGTGATGATTGATACCCTTGAACTTGCCGGATGCAGGGTCTACCTGCTGGAATTTGCCGTGGGCGACAGGTGCAGCGGTCAGCGCGAAGGCGAAAAGCGGGCCGTAAGGGAGATTGTTGAGTCGGTTTTCGGCGACAATGCCGTTTTGTCGCATCGCCCCGACGGTTCACCCGTGGTCGAGGGATGCAATGTGGAAATATCGGTTTCCCACTGTCGCGGAGTCGCGGCGGTTGCTGTCAATACCGATTCGCAGCGCATCGGCATCGACATCGAGGAGTTTCGCGACGCCTTGAAGAAGGTCGCTAAAAAATATCTTTCACCGGCTGAAATGGAGCGATGCACCGCTCCCTGCCAACTGCTTACCGCATGGACCGTCAAGGAGGCCCTTTACAAGGCCGCCGGAGTAAGCGGAGTGAATTTTGCCAACGGTGTGAGGCTTCCGTTGCCTGAAAGCGACACGGGCGAAGTCGACACTCCGTCGGGTGTCAAGCGGTTCAAGGTCATGTCGGTTGACTGGCGAGGTCGACGGCTCAGCATTGCCATTCCCTGCGCTCACTCCTTTATTCCGTAGGCAAGATCGCCGGCATCACCGAGTCCCGGCACAATGTAGCTGTGGGAATTTATTTCGGGGTCTATTGCGCCCACCCACACCGTGGTCTTGTCGTCGGGAAATCGTTCGCGTATATAATCTATCGCAACCTGTGAGGCGATCACCGATGCTATGTGAATCTTTTCGGGCTCACCCTTTGTAAGCAACGCCCGGTAGCTCAGCTCCATCGATGCGCCGGTGGCGAGCATGGGATCAGCAAGTATGAGCGTCTTCCCGTCAAGGCGCGGCGATGCTATGTATTCGATAAACACATCGAAGTTCTCTTTCTCCTTATATTTGCGATAAGCCGACACAAAAGCGTTTTCGGCCTGATCGAGTGTGTTCAGGAAGCCGAGATGAAAAGGCACTCCTGCGCGGAATATCGTGCCGAGCACAACTTTGTCGGCAATTACATTGCAGGTTGCGGTGTCGAGCGGTGTCGTTATTTCGACCTGACGGTAATTGAATGTCTTGCTTATTTCGTAGGCCATAATCTCGCCTATTCTTTCAAGATTGCGGCGGAATCGGAGCATGTCGTGCTGAATGTCGACATTACGCAGCTCCATCATGTATTGACTGATGACCGAATGATTGTCGTCGAAGTTTACTATCTTCATGGTTGTTATTGTTTAGTGACGGTGTTATGTTGTTATGAGAGGCCCTTCTCGGCGATAAGGTCGTAGAACTCCTTGCCGGGAGCCACGTGCATTATATTGAATCCCAATGCGGCCGCAGCATCGACATTGGCCTGCGAATCGTCGAAAAACAGGGTTTCCTCAGGCTGTATGCCCAATTTGCTCACGACACGCTCAAATATTTCGGCATCGGGCTTTATGCACTTCTCCTCAAATGAGGTGACGGTGCCGTCGAAGTAGTCGTGCAGCTGCAGTCCCTCCTGGCGGAACTCCTCGGCGATGCGCGAATTCCACATGATTGAGTTGGTGTTGGAGAGCAGGTATATTCCGAAGCGCTCACGGAGTTTGCGCAGCTCTTGCAGTCGGCGCAAGGGTATTCCCACCAGAAATTGGTTGAATGCGTTGTCGATTGCGGCATCGTCGACATCCTCGGGAATGTGACGGCGCACCTCCTCGCGAAACTCCTCTTCAGTTATTTTACCCTCCTCAAGTTTCAGGAATGGGCCCTTCTGGCCGTAGTCGCCCAGAAAGCGGTCTATGTCGTTCATTCCGAGCCGACGGAAAGCCGCCTCGCAGTTTTGTCGGCGTATGTCCATGATGACACCGCCGAGGTCGAAAAGCAAATTCTTTATCATGTCACAAACTTACTAAATTTTATCATTACGGCATCGCATTAAATGCCCGAAAATGCAGAATCCGGCAACTCAGTTCAGTGAGAGGCCGGATTCCGTAAAAATTTTAATTGGCTTATTATATCGACAAGCGGCGAAGTGTGTTGAGCAGGTCGCGGTTGATGGGCTTGTCGTTTTTGATAGCCTTTGAGAACGGAACGTAGACAATCTGGTCGTTGGATATACCGATCATCACGTTGCGCTGATCCTCAAGGAGAGCGTCGATGGCGGCTGAACCGAGGCGCGACGCAAGGATGCGGTCGCTTGCCGTGGGTGAACCACCGCGCTGCAGATGTCCGAGTATCGACACTCTTACATCATAGCCGGGATACTCGTTCTTCACGCGTTCGGCGAGAGCCATTGCACCGCCGGTGACGGGGCTTTCGGCTACGAGCACTATCGATGAGTTTTTGCTCTTGCGGAATCCGTTCTGGATAAGTTCGGCCAACTGGTCGACCTCGGTCGATATTTCGGGGATTATAGCTGCTTCGGCTCCGGCGGCTATGGCACCGTTAAGGGCAAGGAAGCCTGCGTCGCGGCCCATAACTTCGATAAAGAAGAGTCGCTCATGGCTCGTTGCGGTGTCACGTATCTTGTCGACACACTCCATGATGGTGTTGAGGGCTGTGTCGTAGCCTATGGTCTTGTCGGTACCAAACAGGTCGTTGTCAATTGTACCGGGAAGACCGATGATGGGGAAATTGAATTCGGAAGCGAATATGCGCGCTCCTGTGAGCGAGCCGTCGCCGCCTATCACAACAAGAGCGTCGATGCCGTGCTGGCGTATTGTGTCGTAAGCAAGCTGTCGTCCTTCTGCTGTTTCAAACTCTTTACAACGGGCGGTTTTCAGGATTGTGCCGCCCATCTGGATGATATTCGATACGTTTTGGGTCTTGAATTCAACTATCTCGTTGGTTATAAGGCCGCGATAGCCGCGGTAGATGCCTTTTACCTTGAAACCGCTGAATATTGCCGAGCGGGTTACCGCACGAATTGCGGCGTTCATTCCGGGAGCGTCGCCTCCCGAGGTGAGAATACCAATAGTCTTAATTGCTGGCATATATATTATTATTAATAAAATGAACAAGCGTCACGGCGCAAAGATACTTAATAGGAGTGTGATATGCAATAAATGAAATCCTAAATTTTATTTACGGGGCTCTCTGCGTCGGCGTCACCGTTGTTCATGTTGTCGGCTGGCGTTGAGGCCTCGGCGGCCTTGGTTGTTGCTACAGGTTCCACAGCGGTGATGATGCAGCATGTGGCACCGCGCCAGGGGAGCGATCCCCAATAGCGTTTATAGGTGACATTGACCTGACGGCCGGTACCCTTGACATCTACGAGCATTTTTGCCAGTTCGGGATTGTCGACCGAGAAGATGAAGTCACGTGAATAGAGTCGTGTCGAGTCGGTAAGCGCACTCTGCACAATCATCTGTCCCTCCCAGGTCTTGAACACGATTCCCCTGCGCTCCATCGACACTATATAGCCTCGCTCGGTGGCATCGGTAACGTATGGGTTGAAGTAGCGTATCCATGTAGCGGCGGCGAGCACAAGCGCGATAATGACCACCGACCACCAAAATATGCGTTTCCACGCGCGGCGACGGCGATGCGGCTTCTCCTCGCGTGCGGGCTGCTGTGGCTCGTTGGCTTCAGTCTTGGCGTTAATGTCGTTGTCGAAGTTGATCGTTGAAGGCTGCGTCGACTGCTTGTTATCATCGTCGTCGGCCATGAAGTAATCGGGCTTGTTGTCGAAGTCCATGTTATAGGGAGCTTTAGTTGATTGATTGTTGTTGCTTTGAGGTGACGCTGCGCTTGTCGAGGGCTATGCCGATGAATGCATATAGTCCGAGCAACACAAGCAGGCATGTCTGTGCACCCCACACTATCATGGCGAATGCCGCAGCCTGATTCATGCCCACGCCGTAGATGCCGAGCGAGAAAATGACGGCAATGTGCCAGGGGCCGAGTCCGCCGTTGCTGGGGATGCCCATCGATACGCTCGAAAGCACGAATGTCACGAGAGCGGCCACGATGCCGAGATGCTCGGTGAAGGGGAAAGCGAAGAATGCAAGATAGAGTTGCATGAAGTAGCAGCCCCAGATGGCTACGGTGTAGAGGAGCCAGCGGCCCTTGTGAGGCATGCGACCTATTACGGCAAATCCTTCCCAAAGGTCGGCCACTGCCTTGCGCACCTTCAGCACCCATTTGTTGGTGGTGCGGCTTGTGAATAGCCACACAAGCAGGAGCGCGCCCGCTACGACTACGCCCCACACCCACGGCGAACTGATTGTGTTGAGAATGCCCTGATAGGTTTCAGGATATTTCTCGCCGAAAGCGATAAACGCGCTGTTGGCGATGAAGAATGTGCTCACTGTGAGCAGCAGCACGGTCACGGTGTCGGCAAGTCGGTCACACACCATTGAGCCAAACACGGTGGTGAATTGCGAGTCTTGTCTTTTTGCGATGTAGATCGAGCGCCACAGTTCGCCAAGACGCGGAAATATCAGGTTTATGGCGTAGGTGCCGAATATACTCCACACGAGAGGATTCAGCGGAGTCCTTATGTTGAGCGCATTAAGCTGTATGCTCCAGCGCATGGCTCGGAAAATGTGGGAAAATATGCTGATTACGAGAGCTATACCTATCCAGATGTAGTTGCATTTGCTTATCTCCTCCTTCATGGCTTCGATGTCGACCTTTGTGTAAAGGTAGTAACATAACCATGCGCTAAGCACTATAGGCAATCCGTACTTGAACAGGTTGCGAAGCAGGTCCATTGATTTTTTCTTTTCCACGTTGTTGAAAAATGTAAGTTGAAAGACTCACTTTAGTGATGCAAAGATAGCATAATTAAATTACACCGTCACAACATAGCCAAGCCTAATTTGGGCAACGAAATGGATGATTGTTTCTATTTATTGGCATAAAAGTCGAATAATAGGTAAATATTATGATGATTTTATGAAATATCTTATTTTTGTGGAATCAAAGGATAAAAACTGACATGAAAGAACAATCAATCGAGCTCGACCACATTAAGCATATTGCCAATTTTTCATCAGACTACAGCAGTTTCGGCCGCGATTACGTGTTTTCACGGTTGAAACCGGGCACGCATCCGGCGTTGAACTATGAGAGTCCGTGGCGTTTCAACGGCATGACATTGGTGCTGGCCCTTGAAGGATTTAAGTCGATAGAGGTCAATCTTGAGATGCTGGAGGTAAGTCCGGCATCGATAATATCGATACATCCCGACAGCATCGTGAGAATGGGTGAGATTGACTGGTCACACCTTGAAGCATACGTACTGTTTATGTCACGCGATTTCATCCGCGACATAAACCTCGACATGAACGTGATTAATGCAAGTGTGCTGATGTCGCATCATAAGCCGGTAATAAAGCTTTCCGATAAGGAAACCGAACTCGTGCGACGCTATCTTGAACTGCTGCACCTGAATGCTTCGGAGGACGAAAAAAGTCTATACGTAAAGAGCATTGCCCGCAATCTTGTGACCGCACTCGTTTATCAGATTATGGAAGCCGTGTCAAAGCGCAAGAACGAAACCGAGGAGGAACCCGATTCTCACTCGCGTTCTCGCCGTGTGAGTTATGTCCACGATTTTATGACTCTTGTCAACCGACACCACGGGCGGGAGCGTTCGGTGGGATTCTATGCCGACAAGCTTTACATCTCTCCGAAATATCTGTCGCTGATAATCAAGGAATCGACCGGTCGCAGCGCAGCCGAATGGATCGACGAGTATGTGATACTTGAAGCCAAAAATCTGCTCCGATTCTCAGGCAAAAACATCCAGCAGATAGCCTACGAGCTCAACTTCACCAACCAGTCATCGTTTGGTAAATACTTCAAGCACCTCACCGGCATGTCGCCTTCGGAATTCCAACGCTCCTGATTAGTGGCGGCGACGATGGCGGTTGCGGCGGCGCGACCTGTGGGCGATGAGCTTTTCAAGCGTGCTTTTGCCCGGTTGGCCGGCCGCAGGGACATTGACTGCGGCAGGCGCAGGCTCGGCCACCGGAGCGGGCTGTCGGCCGCTTGGCACCGTTGCCGGGGCAGGAGATGCCGATTCCGGTTGCTTAACCAC
>OGRA01000294.1_pt1 | contig 52660 bp, 51 predicted proteins | sample 1553351 | NCBI WGS metagenome assembly OGRA01 (sample SAMEA2580056, study PRJEB22360) | human gut metagenome | biome: human gut; feature: human-associated habitat; material: faeces | place: Denmark | collected 2008/2010
TCATAGTCGTAGCCGTGATGACACTGATCATCATCGCCGCCGCCATCATTCCCTACTCTCCCGACGGCACAACCCTGCTGCAGCGTCTGCTCCCCTGAGCTGAATGATTGCATAGCAGCTTATCTCTAAGAATATGAGTTTAGGATGGCATTAAGGCTGCACAAACAGCCATTTTTTACGCTATCATGGATTTGTCAGGGGCAAAACATTACCTGCCGCCATGTGTCGGCAAATCGAATCAATCGGTCGGCGTATAACCTCCACGTGTGGAACATTCGCTAAGATAGGATGTGGTTGTAGAGGTCGTAATCCTCGGTCAGGAAACAGCAGAAGACAATCTCACCATCATAAGGATGCGACTTCACGGTGTCGACCGCTATCGCCGCGGCTCTTTCCTGCGGAAAATGATAGACCCCGGTGCTGATGCACGGAAACGCAATGCTGTGCAACCCATTCTCCATCGCCAGGTCAAGGGCCGTATTATAGCACGATGCCAACAATTCGTCCTCATGTCGCTTACCGCCGCCCCACACCGGCCCCACTGTGTGGATAACCTTCTTGCAGGGAAGACGATAGGCATCGGTGATTTTGCTTTGTCCGGTTGCGCAACCATTTAATGTGCGACATTCAGCCAACAGTTCGGGGCCGGCAGCACGGTGGATTGCGCCGTCGACACCTCCGCCTCCGAGCAATGACCTGTTGGCGGCGTTCACTATCGCATCAACCGCCAATGCGGTTATATCGCCTTTTAGGACTTTAATCTCCTTCATATCGTGCATCACAGTTTTTCGTAAAATTACAACATCTTCCCCACAGCACAAAATATAATCCCCACCCATCCCCCACAACCGGCGCATTAACGGCTGAAAAGCTCCTCGCCATCCGCCGATATGGAGTATTTTGAGCTATAAGGCATAAAATAAATAGGGTGCTGCTCGTTGAGCGGCACCCTATTTATTTTATTGTTGGTTTGGGGGCTTATTTCACTTCCTCAAATCTAACCATATTTGAATATCAGAAGTTTATTGTTGCATGGTACAAATATGAGATTTCAAGTTCATAGGAATGACATCGGTTACTTTGTCGTTTTGGGTCTCATCTTGTTTCTTCCCATTCCTTTTTAACTCGCTCGACTTCCGCTATCAACTGCTGCTCTGTGGGAAGATAGAGTTGATATTTAGATGCAACAATCGTGTTATTGTCCGAGGGAAGGGTCATCTTAACCAGTGTGTCGTTTTTGGCAGTGCATAGTAATATGCCGATTGTGGGATTCTCCTCCGGGAGTTTCTCTGTACGGTCGTAGTAATTGACATACATCTGCAATTGTCCCAGATCTTGATGTGTTACCTCGCCTGTCTTTAACTCAAAAATCACGAACCGGCGGGCAAGACGGTTGTAAAAGACTAAGTCAATGAAAAACTCGTCATCTTCGAGTAATATCCTTTTTTGCCTTGCGACGAAAGTGAAGCCATTTCCAAATTCAAGAATAAATTCCTGAAGGTGATTGATTAACTCTGTTTCAAGGTCACTCTCGTAGTAATGTGCTTTCTTTTCCAAACCCAGGAATTCCAAAACCATTGGATCCTTAACTATTTCCTGCGGTTTTTCAGGCTTCTTCTCTTTCCGCGCCATGGCAAGAACCGATTCCTTGTCGTTACTGAGTAGCAACCGCTCATAGAGCATTGAATTAATCTGACGTTGCATCTGGCGTGCAGTCCAGCTATTACTTGCCGCTTCAAGCTCGTAATATTCGCGCTTGTCTTTGTCAGAGATTGCTATAAGTAACTTATATTGACTCCAGTTGAATTGCGTCCGCAGTGTGGACGCAATTGGAAATTCAATATAAAATTGTCTTGCACGTTCCAATTGGCGCTGTCCAAAACCACTACCGTATTCGGGTTCTATCTCTTGGGCAAGATTCTTTATAAGACCTTTACCATACTCAGCACGCGCACTCCCGCCTTGTTCTTCCTCTACTATACGGCGACCTATCTGCCAATACATCTGCACACGACAAAAGTCAACTGAGCGGACAGCATTAGATCGAGAGGTTTCAATAATCGAGCGTATTTCAGATACTAAATCTTTCATTTTTGTTATTTTGTAGCTTTCACTTCCGGAAGGATAGTTGAAGCCCAGTTGGGAAGTTCATCGACATATCGTTTTGCAAGCTCGCCGTCGCTTAGACGGAACAAAAGACGGGCTTCCGCGTCCTCGACAGAGTTGTCATAGACATAGAGCCGGTCAACGTATGGAGCTAGGGCAATACAGTTTGCTATCGACTTGTCATAGCGGGATATGATTTTCGGAATCGGTACGTCATGGCCACCATTCAGCACACGGTTTGCTACTCGTTTCGCATTGATGGTCGGTGATTCGGTGGAAACGAAGAACAGACGGATGAAAAATCCCGCTTCTTTCGCTCTGAGAATGTAATCGACCTTGTCGGCAGCGGACATCACGGTCTCAAAGATATGGCTCTTGCGTTCTGAAAGACAGCGTTCACGCCATTCATTGCAATAGTTGGCGGCTTTGAGAACAGACTCCTGATTATTCCAGTCACCGAACACATCGCGTGCAACATTGTCGGGATTGATGTATTCAGAATCCTCAAGCCACTCATGATGCAGAATCTTGGAGGTGACGGAAGTCTTGCCCGACCCGTTGGGTCCGGCAATCACTATCAAGACGGGGCGATGTTCACTTGCCGCCATTGCGAAGCCTGTTTAGTGTTTCTTCAACTCTTGCCCGAGCCTCATGCGTAGCAGCCTCAATACCGGCAGCCACACGCTCGGCAGCCCGTCGGGTGCTTTCGCGGGCATCCTCGGCAACCTCTCGCATAATCTGAGCCATGCGCTCGTCGCCTGGCTCTTCCATCGACGTCAGTCGATAACTATTCATCTGCTCTTCCGACATAGTATAATCTTTTCTTATTCAACGCCAACCTTTAGCTCGCGATAGGTCAATAGCGAATGTCGGCCAAAGGCCGGTTCGCAGTGCCAACGGCAATTGAACCTATCGCAAAGTTACGAAAAAGTCTGAACCGACCTTTCCTTTTGTGATATACGATCATTCTTCTTGCTCGTGTTTCATCGTGGTACACCATCTGCACCCCGATTCTTTCCCATCAATCTGAAAGATCAGGAACTCAGCTGTGCTATTTCGTATCTCAAACTTCTTCGCCATATAAACATCAGAAACATGCTCGTTAACAAGTCCATAGTTTAGATAATACCCTCTTAATATTTTGTTTATTCTTGATTTATAAGATTCTTAATTTTGTCAAAAACGCAATGAAATGCACTAAAATCCATTCTGTCAAAAGGCTGAGTCTTATTTAAAATATTGACCGCAAATTGTTCCTTTGATAGAGCAAGGCTGTTCCCATTAAGGTCGATAACCTCATCACATTGGATTTTTTCTTGAGAAGGATTTATGTATTTTTTTACATCATGGATATTCTTAACTCCAATCTGTAAATTGGCTTCTAATCTACCATTTTCATTAAATTCTGAAGAAACATAAAGTCGACGGTGATTCCCATCCTCTTTTTTTAAATCTGAGTCCTGATATAAGAATTCAATTGAAATTCCTAATGTATTATAAGTCCTATATGAAGGGATGTCTATTGATATTCCCCATACATTATGCCCATAATCTCTTTGCCCCCCTTCCTTATGAATATTTTTACCATTTGCTTCATCGCAATCAAATATCCCTATTATAGGATAACGTTGCGGGAACTGACCATATTGGTTTAACAAATTATGTAGCTTAGAATCTCCGAAATCAAATTCGTATTCAACAATCTCGATATCAAGATCAGTGTATTCCCCATTCTCTTTAAAAAAGGATAATGCAGTCTTAAGATGTTTCCAATCAGTTTTACCTTCTGTAATTATTATTGGGCGTTTAATATCCTTTATGGAATCTGACAAAGATGCGACTTGTGTCGCATATCTTTGGTTTTCTTGGGTCATCATTTCATAGACTTCTCTATAAAGGCCATTTTCTTCTGGCGCCACAGAAATTCCATTACTATCCAAATCTATCAATATACTTCTGTCTTTTATCATTTCAGCTAAACCCATATTAAAAAAGGGTGAATGGGAGCTGATTATAAATTGCACATTTGGAAATATTTTGAATAATTGAGGAAGCACTACTCTTTGAAGAGATATATGTAGATGTTTCTCGATTTCATCTATTAATACAATACCTTTTATATGCGAGGGCTCAATATTAATATTTAAATTATCAGCTTGTCTCAGGATCTCTCCAAAAATACATAATAAAGCCGCTTCCCCCGAAGAAAGGCAGTGAATATTGGGTACAACAGCAGAGCTTCCATCATGGGTAACAATGTTTATTCGCTGGCCGCTGTTATTTCGTTTACTAATTGCAAATCGTAACGCTCCTATTTTTTTAGAAGATAATATTTGTGTAATGATATTGTTTAAATTTATCAATACATTTTTTTCTGGAGTGATGTCAATTCTTTTTATCGATCCATCAGGCATCTTTATAGGAGGAGTGTAATGAGGATATACTTCCCCATCGAGAACAACATCTAAAATCCAATTAGACAGATCCCCCAACCCCGTAATAACTTCGATTGGATTTGGAAGTACTCCCCCCCATATAGCTTCCTGTTTAAAATGATTAGACTGTTTATATGGATCATTAAGATAAACAGGCTGCTCATACCTATAAGCAGGGAAATATGTAATAACATTATTCTCGTAAAGACGCTCTATTTTTGTCTTTATACAATTGGGAGAGACTATTTTAGCACAAGGCGCGTTGTCTAGTATATTCTTTAATGTACCATAATCTATAAGTATATCTGGAACTATTGATTTAAATTCATCCGCAGTAATACGCCCTCGACAATCAAGATAATCAATCCGGTCGTCATCGTCAATAAATCGGATAAAAACCAAAGAAAATTTAGACATATCAAGATTAAACAAAGAAGAAGATACTCTATAGAACTTATTTTCTTTACCTTCGTAAGTCGACGGATATGCCTCTCGCGCTAGTTCATGGAACGCATCAACAATATAAGAAATAATTGTTGTTTTCCCTTTACCATTTATTGCAGTTAAGACATTGATTCCATTTTGCTTAAAATCTAATTCAAGATGTTCAAATGGAGCGCGATTTATAAATATTATTTTTTGTATTTGCATAGTTATTGATTTAGCACATCTTTTACAATCTGGAGCATTTTCTTGTTATTGAGCTGCGTGCGGAAATGGACGTTGTAGCCCTGTGCAGAGAGATTCTTGAAAAAGATCTCTGCACATTTGATTTTTGCTGCTTCTACACCACGGAGAGTTGATTTATTCTCAACGTCCTTGGTTTCAACTACGATATTAAGTTCTTTATCTCCATTGGATTTCTTGACAACATACATGAAGTCAGGGCTATATGTTCCACCGGTAATCGTTGGTATAGCTATACTACTCCGAGGAATTTTGCCATAGACTACAACTTCGGCTATTCCGGAAAGACTTCCGTCAATATCGGATTCGATGTCTTCAAGTTCAAGAGGGGAATCGTATGCTTTCGCATCATACAAATATTTGTCTGCAGCATCTCCTTCCTTCATCTTGATTCCTATTCGACCTTGAGCGATTTCTTCTCTGACGCTCCCGTCGGCATAGGTAAGTGCCGTGGCCCCCGTAGAGCCATCGGTTTTCTTATATTTGAAACGCCCTTGTAAGGTCTCAATCTTCCAATCAGTGAATGATTGAACAAGTGCACTTATAGCCTGTTCATTGAAATGCGAATCCTTTATCTTTCCTGACTTTTTAGTATAGCGACAAATTGCACTATGTATCTTTTCAAGAGAAATATTTGTAGCATCCGACACTCGTTTCAAGAACACACCATATGGTAATGCTTGATTAATGGTATATTGGACACCACTTTCTGAATTAGATGACATATGATTGCCATCACTAACAACAATGTCTCTACGGCTGGAGATAACTCTGTCCGTAAAGATATTTCCAGTTTCGAGTATCTTGTCAAGAGCTTTGTCAATTTCGATATTGAGTTCAGGTTCATACCATATAGTATATCGCTGGTTGAGCTTTTCCCATAGCTCTCTCAATTTTTCAAACTTTGCCTTCCTGATTTTGACAGGATGATTGGGCTTGCTGTTGCGGTCTCTTACTTTTCCGCTTTCAAGTCCTGACTTGAATAATGGGTATTCCTCAAAGAATTTAGCCTTATTTTCGGGGATAATATTATATTTAAGATCTACATATTTTTTAGTCAATAATTCAACAAATAGAATGGTTACATCGGTTCCCATTTTTTGCGCTACCTGTTGAATGATTTCCAAAGAGAGTGTAACTGATTCCGGAATCTCACTGTTTATCTGATCAACGAGTTTCTTCGCAAAATCAGCTTCTGTAAAATCTACAATATAATTTAACGTAAATTCCTCATTGGAAATGCGGTTGCCGCACTCATCAACAGGAAGACGCAGACCGCGACCTACTTCTTGTAACTTGGAAATATCACTTCCACTTGAGCGTAGTTTCGCAATTGTGAATACATTGGGGTTATCCCAGCCCTCTTTAAGCGTCCACTTAGAAAAGAGAAAACGCCTGAGCATAGGCTTGCCATCCTTGTCGGTAAACGAGAGCAACTGCTTCTTGCCGTTGAGTATGTCGTTAACCTCCTTTGCTATACTTTCGTCCGAAGAGCTGTTGTCCTGCGCGAAATATCCGGCATGGCATGCACGGATGTTGTCAAGGCTTGCCTGCAGATATTCCCGATACTCGCTCTCTTGCTCCGAAAGACGCCCTATCGTTTCTCTGAGTTTTTCTTTGAGCAATCTTTCAAAAGCCTCAAGGATATACGGCTTCTTCCCATCCTCGCTCTTTCGGTAGGATGTTATATCGTCGATAAAGAAGAGGGCAAGGGTCTTTATTTTGAACGTCCTACCCGAGAAATTATGACGTTCTGTTTCAAAATGTCTCTCCAAGGCAAGACGTATCATTTGTTCTTGATAGGAACTCATGAACACATCAACGTCCATTTCCTCTCCGACTGTTTTAATTTGTCCGTTAGAAAGCTCGATGGAATTTTTATCAATAGTTTGAATGGTTAGTCCGGTTAGCTCATCTGCTATCTGTGAAAGCGAATCACCCACACGGAGCTGGAAACTCCTTGTCGGTGCATCTTCCTGCTTGTATTGAAATGTTGCGGAAACATTTTTAGTTACGGACAGCAACTTGATTTTCTCATTCTTTTGTGAAGTAGGCTCAAAATGTTCTTTAGCAACACCTTTAATCAGTCCTTGATTGAAAGATTGACAAGCATTAAGATCATAGAGAAGATTCAGGTAATCCTTGATTATCTGCTTATTCTTTCCTTTGCCGACTGTGACTTCGGGGAATGTGGCACCAAATCTGATGATACACTGCGGGGCAATCTCCGTCTGGATGATACCGAAAGCTTTCTGCTCTCTAGAAAATTTGTGTGGTTCATCGATAATTACAAACGGGCGTGTGGCTTTAAGCGCATTATACGGGCGATAAAAACCTTCCACAACATTGCCATAATCATCTCTGCTAAGGATATAGTTCTTTGCATCCTTTAGTAGTTGCATGTTTACTAAAAGGACGAAAATTTTCTTAGTGTCTTGGCATGATCCCTTGACAAATTCACTTACAGCGGCAGGAAAATATTGTCTTCCCTTCTTTTTCTTCTTGGGAGGTTCAAGCGTAAGCAGGTCAATTTCTGCGTCATATCCACAAACATCCCGGAAATGACGCTTTACATATTCATCCTCCATAAACTGTCTTGCACCTGCTTTGATTGGCAATGTCGGCACAGCTACGATGAATTTATTGATTCCATAGCGTTTATGGAGTTCAAACATTGTCTGAACATAGACATAGGTCTTCCCGGTGCCGGTTTCCATCTTTATATCAAGATTCAGACATGTAGGTTCATGAGTATATCCTCCGTACTCATGCGGAATCTTGTTTACACCTTGTATATTTCGGATGTTATCACCGACTCCATCCTTGAAAATGGTTATTTCAGGATTGGAATAGTAATGCACGGGTGACTTAACCCATGTATCCTTGAATACATCGGCTACCGCATCTACCGCCTTTTGCTGATGCGGCAACGAGGATTGAAGTATCAGTTCCATATCAATATCTAATTTCGAAATTGATACGAAGATTCTTCTCTCCGGCTTGTACAGTCTGTAGACTATCTTTCAGACTCTGCAACTCATTCCAACCGAAAGAATAGCCATAGATTACCACATTCTGTGGATTGAATGATGCTTCTGTTTGATATTTGTCAAGGAGTATAGCTACTGCGTCATCAGTTAAATCCGGGTTGATAAGATAGAGATGCTTTTCGATAAAGTATGCCGTATAACCGCCAAGATCTAAAGACTGGTAATCAGAAGTCAGACCATAACCATCCCTTTCCAGCCATGTTGTAAGTATGGTAGGAACACCAAATTCATCCATAAGTGTATTGTCACCAAATGCGGTATGCTTATCAAACTTAATGATTTTCTCCAGCGCAATGCCTGATGGTTCCTTCAAAGTGAAATGGCGGAATCCGAGGTCTCCATGGAAGAGAGGATTCTCTGCTGCGATTTTTTTTGCAGCACGCTTGATTCTGTCAAATCCCAATTCATCTATCGTCTTGAATCCGGCTTTGAATGCTTCTGTCTCTTTTTCAAAAGGTGCTTGAATCTGAACTAATATGTAATTAAGGTCATTTCCTTCTGAAATCAATTGCATGGCAGCATGAGCAGTTGACGATGAGCCTCCAAAGAAGTCAAGTACATAAACGGATTCCTTATCTGTTGGGGCTATTCCTTGAGTTAAGATCAATTTGATATAGTCGACAGGTTTCGGGAAATCGAAATATTCGTTACCCTCATATAAATCTCTTAATTCGCGTGTTCCCTGGGAGCTATATACAGTCTCAAGAACAGATGATAAACCGGTATATTCACTTTCAAGGTCTTTCATGAATTTCTTGCGACGAGGTCTTCCAGTGGGGTCTGCCGGGAAAATTACTTCATTGCGTTCAATTAATTCACTCATCCTTTTAGGTTCATATCGCCAACCGGTAGGTGGGCATGAATACGTGATACCAGTTGTGGGATTTGTAAGATTATAATGCAAATTGGGACGCTGAGATTCGGTCGCAAGTCCTACCATATTGTCACTCATCCATGGCCCTCGTGGATCATTGTCCGGATTTGAGTATTTTGCCTTGTCAGATTCTTTGCCTAATATACGGCTATCTTCTCTTCGACAATAACATAGAAGATAATCGTGATCTTTTGATGCTCCGTTTTTGGTACGGCTGTCAACCATCTGTCGTTTCTTCCATATAAAGGAACAAATTAGATTCTCTTCTCCAAAAATGTCATCGCAAAGAAGTTTCAGATTACTTTGCTCGTTATCATCAATAGATATGAAGATTACGCCGTCTTTGCTAAGGAGGTCACGGGCGAGTATTAGACGAGGCAACATGAACATAAGCCATGCAGAATGTGATGCCGAACCTCGACGAGTAAGCTCAAGAATGCGTTGAGCCTTGTCTAAAGAGATACTGAGTTTTGTGGATAATTCTTCTGCTGTAAAATTGAAGTTGTCATTATACACAAATCCGTCAGAGCCGGTATTGTAAGGAGGGTCTATATAGATACACTTTATCTGTCCTGCATAGGATTTCAGAAGATGTTTCAGCGCGTCAAGATTATCGCCGCTGATATAGATATTCTTGCTTTCTTTGTTTTCGGGCAAAGAATTATGTGCTTCATCCGGCACTATAACTGTTGTGGTGTCAAGAGAAGCCAACATCCGGGCATAGTTCTTGCCGAGAAACCGCAATTCGTATCCCTCATCTGTAACTTCTACTTTGTCTTTAAGATACTCTTGAAATCTGACAATATCGAAACTTCCATCTTCCTTAAAACAGGCAGGAAAATGTTCCCTCAGTATTTCAAGCTCGTTAGAGCCGGGGGTTACTGAATTATTTTTATCAAGTATATCTTTAATCATCAGATTTCAATTTTAGTATTCAATAGATTATCAACGCTGACTTCCAATAACTTGGCAATCTTAACCAAAGTGGGCAAATCTGGCTGGGAACTATTCGTACACCATTTTGATACGGTTGATGGATTCACATTTAGTTGCTCACATAACCATTTATTTGTCCGTTTCTTTTCTGCTAAAACTACTTTTAATCGGTTTATATCAGTTTCCATGTTGATAAAATTTGTTATCCATTCGCAAATTTAGTGAAAGTTCCGCACATGACAAAGAAACCGAGTGTGTTTCGCATCATGTTTGGCCGCATAATGTAGGCAGAATAGGCGATTATTCTTATTGATATTCGAGGCAATCAGTTGTGAATCGTTATGATTGGTGCCATTAATAAGGGCTATTTCGGCCTTAATAGGCAATCATAAACAAAAGAATTTTCATTCGGTAAACTATTGGGAGATAGTTAGGTATAGTTATGGGTAGTTATGATTTGATTATGATTGTGGGTATGGGTGGAATCAGCATTGAATCACCATTGGTTTTTGCTATTCTTTTGCAGAACGCTTCGATATTGAGGCGCAACGCAAATACCTGTTATAATGGTCGAAAGAACCACTATCAAATTCGAGGATATGCCCAAGGCTCTGGCATATCTGATTGAAAAAGTTGAAGAGCTTAACCGCAAACTTGAATCACTCAGCGATACTTCGACATCCGGCAAGGATGTGTGGATGGGGATTAAGGAACTGTGCGCATACCTCCCGACGCGCCCGGCAACGCAGACTGTCTATGGATGGACGAGCGCACATCTTATTCCATTCCACAAGAAGGGGAAGCGCATTATGTTCCTGAAATCGGAGATAGACAAGTGGCTGATTGGAGAACAGCTCAAATCAATCCGTGAAATCGAGGCTGATGCCGAAGCATTTTGCGTAGGTAGAAAGGAGCGTAAACTATGACCTCCATGCAGGACCCGCTCGGAGGCTTCATCGCCGAGGTTGAAGGCGGAGCCGGGCTGCAGGCAGTTGACCCGGCGATAATGCGATATGAGAAGCTGTGCAATGAGGCACAGCTTGACATCGACAAGGAAGTTCCACCACCTCCGGTTGCCATTTATATAGGTGATTCTCCTGCCTGTACTTTCGGCAATTTCAGTGCCTCGATCGGCAAGCCGAAGGGCAAGAAGACTTTCAACGTGTCGGCGATGACCGCAGCAGCCATGACCAATTCCACGATTCTGAATTATCGTGGCAATATGCCGTCTGACCAGAACGGCATCCTCTACTTCGACACCGAGCAGAGCAAATATCATGCTTTTCGGGTGTTCAAGCGTATCGCTCGACTGACCCACAGGAGCAACGCGGAAATCAAGCAGCGTATAAAATATTACGCTCTCCGAAAATATTCTGTGGAAGACCGCATCGGCATGATTGACCATAAGATTCGGAACACCCCGGCTGTCGGGCTGGTAATCATCGATGGCATCCGTGACCTTATGCTTGACATCAATAGTCCCCGTGAAGCAACCCTTATAGTCAATTATCTGATGAAGTGGACGGAAGAATACAATCTTCACATCCACACAATCATTCACCAGAACAAGGGCGATGAAAACGCGCGAGGACACATCGGAACCGAAATCAACAACAAATCCGAGACCGTTCTCCGTGTCGAGAAGGACAAGAACGATGATGCCATCAGCACCGTCGAGGCAGTCTATATCCGGGATATCTCTTTCCCTTCGTTTGCCTTTCGGATTAACACTGAGGCTTTGCCCGAACTTATCAAGGACTATGTGCCGACGCCCGAATCCAAAGGCAACGAGGCTTGGGACCCGTATCATGACATAACCGAGGATACTCACCGTAATGCGCTTGATTCGGCGTTTCCAAATCCCGATACATTGCTCCGCCATGGCGAACTCATGGATGCGCTCCGTGACGCATACGCCGACGAAGACATCGAACTCAGCGACTACAAACTCAAGATTCTGATAACTTTTCTAAAGAACAAACGGATGATCGAGCAGGTGGACAAGGGTAAGAAGAAGGGCAATCCGTACCGCTACCTTCAGGACTTTTACTATTGAAAAGTTAGTTGGATGAAGCGGGCCCATATATACACGACACCTCACCCAACCAAAATTCAAAAGGCTATGACCAATGATTACCGATACCGGCTAGACAACTCCCGTCCACGCATCAAAGTAACTTGTCCGGCTTGCGGACGACCGAGGAAACTTGTGCGCTATGTTGACACACAGACGGGGCGGTTCCTTGCCGATCATGTAGGCAAGTGCGACCGTATCTTCAAATGCGGATACCACTACACACCATCCGACTATTTCCGGGATCATCCCTGGCTAAGAGAGGCATCATCGTGGCAGTCCTCAACATCGCTGCATCAGCGAGCACCTCAACGGGTAGAACCGATAAGAAAACCGTCCTTCATAGACACGGGCTTGATGAACGAGACCGTGAAGCATTGTCAATCCTCCACGCTGTTCCGATTCCTCAGTTCATTATGGGGTGAGGATGAAACCATGCGGTTGTTCCGATTATATAATGTAGGAGCAAGCTCTCGGATGAACGATGCGGCGGTATTTTGGCAAGTGGATATCAAGGGGCGCATCCGCACAGGAAAGATAATGCGATACGGCAACGACGGGCACCGCATCAAAGAAGATGGATTGGTAAACTTCATGTGGGCGCACCGTATGAAATTAATGGTTGACAATCCCGATGACTTCAATCTTGTGCAATGCTTCTTCGGCGAACACCTGCTTTCTGCCTGTCCCGATTCAAAGGTCATGATAGTGGAATCCGAGAAGTCAGCGATAATCGCCTCTCATTATTATCCGCAGTTCCTTTGGCTGGCGAGTGGCGGATGTTGCGGCTGCCTCAATCAGACGGCTTCGCAAGTTTTGCAAGGCAGGGAAGTGTGGCTCGTGCCCGACCTTGATGCCGAAGACAGTTGGCGCGACAAATTGACAATGCTACGCACAATTACGCCGACTGTCGGGATTGTGACTGCCATATCCGACATGGCAACACCGGAGCAGAGAGCCGCCAAACTCGACATCGCGGACTTCCTCTTGGATGCGGCAAGCCGGAATACCCCCATTGTAGGAGCTGCCGAGGAAGCCTGTCAGCTTGCTGAAAGTAGGGAGGATTTTAGTAATAAAATTCCGTAGCTTATTATGGCATTTTCATCCGATGTCTCCGACCTCTCCCGAAAAAGCCATCTGACATCGAGCCTACTCCCGGCTCTCCTTTGCGATTGATACGGAATTTTACCTTAACCAATTTAATTCAAGACTATATGACAACACAATATGCAGTGTGCCACATGGAGCGTGGCGCAGGCAATGATTCGGGGATGTCCTGCCACATCGAGCGCAAGACCGCCGACGGTAAACCGCACATTCCCGACAACGCTGATGAGAGCAGAACACACCTCAACCGCGAGCTTATCGCCTTCCCCGACGGCGTTCACAACCGCACTCAAGCTATTCAACACCGTATTGAGACCGCCGGACTAAAGCGAAAAGTCGGCAAGAACCAGACCCGTACCGTCCGTGTGCTTCTGACCGGCACGCATGAGCAGATGATGGCTCTTGTAAGCAATGGTAGCCTTGATGACTGGTGCCGGGCCAATATCAAATGGCTGCATGACACCTTCGGCAAGGATAATCTTGTGTCATGTGTGCTCCACATGGATGAGAAGACACCACACCTTCACGCAACGGTTGTTCCCATTGTAACGGCACCACGCACACGCCGTAAGCGCGAGGGTGAACAGAAGTACAAGGAGAAAGCTCCGGCACCGAGGCTGTGCGCCAATGAGATGATGACACGCGGCAAGCTCCGGCAATATCAGGATACATACGCAGAGGCAATGGCCGGATTCGGATTGAAACGCGGTGTCGTTGCGAGTGGTGCCAGACATCAGACGCAACAGCAATACAACCGTCAGCAAGCACTTGAACTTCAGTCAGACATCGAAAAACTGAACGCCGAAATTGAGAAACTTGCAGCCGAAAAGGAGAAGGTCGAGAAAGGAGCGAAGGACGGCAAGAACCGTATCCTGTCGTGGCTCGGAACCGGGGAACTGCCGAAACTGGAGAAGGAAGTTGCAGACAGGGACAGACAGATTACCGCATTACAAAGGCAGCTCTCCGACATGCAGAAACGGTATGATGATCTGAAAGCCGATTCGCTCCGTGAACACAACTCTTACCAGAAGGAAATCGATGCGGCGACCAAACGAGCTGCCGAATGGGAGAGCCGTTATAATGCCGAACACAACCGGGCGAAAAAGCTGCACCGCCTGGCATATCCCGAACGATACCGTCTTTCATCTGGAGCAGAGCTTGTCAGCGGCTGGATTCCCAACCGTATGTACCCCAGTCTGTCCATCACGACACTGTTTCATGGCAACGAGTTCAAGAACACCTCTTACAATCTGCCACAGAGTCTTCTCGAAAAGTACGACAGGGGCGCGATCACTCTTCATGAATTGGTCAACGAACTGTTTGAGCCTTGGGAGCAGGTCGATGAATCCCAACACAGCCTTCTTGCTGTTGCACTCCAGACCGCAGCCGGAGGAATTCCGACACCGCATGTCGGCACCGGCGCAGGTGGTTCATCTTCCGATTTGCCTTGGAACAACAATGACAAGGAAAAATTCCGAAGACCGAAATCCAAAGGTAGGAGATAGCTTTTCAGTCTTTCAGAATCTTCTCATCAACCTCGACAGCATGGGCACCACGGGTGTTGCGAAGCGTCTTTTTGATTGATGAGAGTTCTGTATTGGCGAACCACTCGCCGAAAGTAGCTTTGACAAAGGTTGCCGTGGTGTCGCCATCAATGTTGTATTGGAACGCGATGTTCCATGCAAAATTTTTCAAAGAGGCTTGAGTCACTTCAGGCTTCTTTGATATTTTCATGGCGTCCACATTGAGTACATCCTTATGGCTGACAAAGTATCTCACACAATCCAAAATCTGAGCGACTTCGGTTTGAGAAAAATTCAGGCGCATAAATGTCTCCTTAGTATACGAGAGAATTTTGTCAAGCTTCTCGGCATCCTCTCGGGCCAGTTGTTCTCTTACTATACTGGTTTCTGCAACATAATGGTCGTGAAATTTGATTGCGTCTTCGTAATCTGGCTCCTTGACTATGACTGTCGGCTCAACATTTTTGAGGGCTTCTTCTACCGCTTCCTGCTGTTTGCGCATAATCAAATCGCTATGAGTCTTATCAAAAGCATTGACTACGCGCTCACTAAGTCTATTACATCCGGCATAAAATAGCTTCCAGAATGCAAAATAGGCAGGGACGAGCAGCAGACTCCATTGCAATCCCAAATCAAATTTGGCACAGGTTCCCCACGCCATTGCAGTAGACAGGGTAAGGTTTACTCCGGTGATTATTCCCGGAGTTATTTGGGGGAGAGTTCTCGATATCATTTTCTTCAATTTTCCACAAAGTTAGAAAATTCATAGAAAACGATAAAGAAATCGCATCGTAATTCCCTCACTTTTAGGCTTTTTTATCTATATAAATATAGTCGCTTTTCTATAAATATTGTTACTCAATATCATTGAAATTCAAGTCAAGACTGATAGCGTTTGCAGCTTCATCTTTCAGTCTATCAACAACTTTCGCATATATCTGAGTAGTACGGACATTTGTGTGACCTAACATCTTGCTGACTGTGTAAAGATCTGTTCCACCGGCAATTTGAAGCGTTGCAAAGGTATGTCGAAAGCAATGGAAGGTGACTCTTCGCTTGATTCCGGCTGCTTCAATCCATCGTTTCAGCGGGCGTGAAACCCACGATGGATCAGGCAAATCCTCAAATATGAGTCTATCTGTATCTCCCGGTGTACCACATAATTGATATGCCTGTTCGGAAATTGGCTGGTATTCTACGCCCTTCGTTTTCTGTTGAGTGAAGTTCAGACGGTAGTGATCTCCCACCTTTTGAATATCGCCCCAATGGAGCTTCTGAATATCACAATGGCGTAACCCTGTCAACGCAGCAAACAATGCCGCACGTTTGATGATTGGCTTATCGCAGGGCGTTTTTGCCAATGTGTTGAGTTCGGCGATGGTCAGGAACTCACGACGGCTTTCTTCCTCTGCAATTCCTTTTGCCTTAGCCGAGAGGTCGACAGAGATATAACCATCAATAAATGCCTGTTTCAACGCCGCCTTAAAGATTGAGAAATATGTCGCAGCCGAGTTTTGTGACAAAGTTCCTTTCTTTCCACCTCCTTGTGGAGCCGTCAGAAGAAAGTTCTTGAAATCGTTTATCAGCTTCGTGTCAATCCTACCGAATGGTATTATTCCGTCTTTGGAGAAGATTTTCAACAATTCGCCCATTCGTTTCCAGTTTATAAGGATTGATGCTGAGCTGTTTTTATGCCGCTCGACAGTAATCTTCTTCACATAGTCGATGAAATTGGCGTTGGCTTTTTCCTGTAATTCAGCCTGAGCTGCATCCTGATCGGAGTAGAGGGCAACCGTATCATATTCCTTCTGACGAATTTGCCTTACCTTATCTGCATAGATGCACGACTCCTGGTCTATCTGGGATTTACACATGATAACGCCATTGATATCACGTTTCGGTTGAAAGCCTCCGCGAGTGGGTCTTTTCTTATCCCATATCGGTGTCGTTATAATACGTTTGACATATTCACGTACTCGTTTAGGAGTTTCATTCTCCTTCTCACAGACGGGGTATGCTTCCACATAGAGATACCACTCATTTCGAATTTCGCTCTTACGCAGTTTTACGGATACTGTTGTATGTTGGAGTTTCTTTTTCATTTTTCGGACTTGAAGATTTTGTCAATGTCAAACTTCGGTACATATACAAAACGGCCTATCTGTCGCATAGGGATACTATGCCTTCGCAGATTGCTATATACTGTCGACTCGCTTATTCTGTATTTCTTTGAAACCTCTCCAATCGTATAACAATCTTCCGGTTCTAATGAATATAGTCGTTTCTTTGGAGTCTCTTCCAAAGGATTCTTTCTTATCTCCAATATGTCTTCGATGTCAGCGATATCAATGAGAGTCATTCTGTCGCCCGGATTGTGATCTTTTATTTTCCCTTGACGAATCCACCTATAAAGCGTTGGGCGTGAAATTTGATAACGGCTGCACACCTGTACCACTGTGAGCAAAGCATTACCCTCTGATTCAGCTAAGATAGCCTGACGCTCCATTTCTCTTTTCTCAGCCCGCTTTTTGTTACGATATGTCTCATTGGAACACTTCTTTGAGCAGTGAACCGAATCAACATTCTTAGCGAGGAATGGTTTCCCGCATACAATGCAGTGTCTCATTATTTTAGCTTTACTTTCGGGCATAGGGCATATCTGTTATTGTATCACTTAATCTTCAAATTTGTAACGTAAGTATACTTCGTCTTCACATTTCTGTAATGGTACAAATTTGATGCAAATATAAGCTAAAAATCCATAGAAAACAAGTATCCTATGCGAAAAATGTAAATAAAAATGGAGTGTAACTGATTGGGTTACACTCCATTTTGTTATCGTTGGTTTGGGGACTTACTTCACTTCTTCGAAGTCGACATCGGTTACGTGGTCGTCACCACCGGCATGTGGAGCCTGACCTGCGCCGGGCTGGCCTGCACCGGGCTGTGCGTTCTGAGCCTGCTGCTGGGCATTGAGAATGTCCTGCTGAGCCTCGCCGAATGCCTTCTGGATGTCGTTGATGGCCGATTCGATTGCGGCAACATCCTGCGACTTGTGAGCATCCTTGAGTCGCTGGAGAGCTGACTCGATTGCCGATTTCTTGTCGGCAGGAATCTTATCGCCGAGTTCGTTGAGCTGCTTTTCGGTCTGGAAGATGATTGTATCGGCCTGGTTAAGAGTATCGACACGCTTCTTTTCAGCTTCATCAGCGGCGGCATTGGCGGCAGCCTCGTCTTTCATACGCTTGATTTCGGCATCGGTCAAGCCCGAAGAAGCCTCGATACGTATACTCTGCTCCTTGCCTGTAGCCTTATCCTTGGCTGAAACGTTAAGTATACCGTTGGCATCGATTTCAAAAGTAACTTCAATCTGAGGTATGCCACGGGGTGCGGGAGCGATTCCGTCAAGATGGAACTTACCAAGGGTCTTGTCATCCTTGGCCATGGGGCGCTCACCCTGGAGAACGTGGATTTCAACTGAAGGCTGGTTGTCGGCTGCAGTTGAGAATGTTTCGCTCTTACGGGTAGGAATGGTGGTGTTGGCTTCGATAAGCTTGGTCATCACACCGCCGAGGGTTTCGATACCGACCGACAGAGGCACAACATCAAGAAGAAGCACATCCTTAACATCGCCTGAAAGCACACCGCCCTGGATGGCAGCACCTACGGCAACAACCTCATCGGGATTTACGCCCTTGGAAGGAGCCTTGCCGAAGAACTTCTGAACGATTTCCTGAATTGCAGGTATACGGGTAGAACCGCCGACGAGGATTACCTCATCAATGTCCTTTGCCGAAAGGCCTGCATCCTTCAATGCCTGCTCACAAGGCTTTACAGTTGCCTGGATGAGCTTGTCGGCAAGCTGCTCAAACTTTGCACGAGTAAGAGTCTTTACCAAGTGACGAGGAACACCGTCGACAGGCATTATATAAGGAAGGTTGATTTCAGTAGTGGTTGAGCTCGAAAGCTCGATTTTGGCCTTTTCGGCAGCTTCCTTAAGACGCTGGAGAGCCATTGAATCCTTACGGAGGTCAACATTGTACTCCTGCTGGAAGTCATCGGCAAGCCAGTCGATGATTACATGGTCGAAGTCGTCACCGCCAAGGTGGGTATCACCGTTGGTTGACTTAACCTCAAACACGCCGTCGCCAAGTTCAAGAATAGAGATATCGAAAGTACCGCCACCGAGGTCAAACACGGCAATCTTCTGATCCTTGTTGCTCTTGTCAAGACCGTAGGCAAGTGCGGCTGCGGTAGGCTCGTTCACGATACGGCGCACCTTAAGACCGGCGATTTCACCGGCTTCCTTGGTAGCCTGACGCTGAGAGTCGTTAAAGTAGGCTGGCACTGTGATAACAGCCTCGTCGACGCTCTGTCCGAGATAATCCTCGGCAGTCTTCTTCATCTTCTGAAGAATCATGGCCGAAATCTCCTGAGGAGTGTATTCACGTCCATCGACAAGCACACGTGCTGTTCCGTTGTCGCCGCGGCCCACTTCATAAGGCACACGCTTAACTTCTTCAGACACTTCGTCAAATTTCTCGCCCATGAAACGCTTGATAGAGTATATTGTTCCTTCAGGGTTGGTGATTGCCTGACGCTTTGCAGGGTCACCTACCTTACGCTCGCCACCGGCAATGAATGCAACGATGGAAGGTGTTGTGTTACGTCCTTCGCTGTTAGGAATAACAACGGGGTCATTTCCTTCAAGTACTGCTACACAGGAATTGGTGGTTCCCAAGTCAATACCAATAATCTTTCCCATAATTCTATAATTTTATGTTTGTTTTTAAATTTCAATACAATTTCATGTCACACTTCCCGTGGTGGGATTTCCGCGACATTCATAGGAAAAACAAATGATGTGCCAAAAAGGTTGGCGCATTGCCTATTTTAATATGTGACAAAAAGTTAAAGCTTTTCAAGGCACTGACACGCCTACTGACACAATTTCCTGAATCTGCCAAAATTTCACATTTTTCATGTTAAAATAATCGGCACAAATAATATATCTAAAATATCGCAAGTTCCACAATATTTATTAATTTTGCACAATAATCCGTAGCTTCAGCGTTTTATGCGGTGTCGACTCGGTTTTTTTCAAGTTAACTTATATATTGAACCATATTTAAAACATTTTCAAAATGAACATTTCTCACATTGAACACGTGGGCATAGCTGTTCCCAGCCTGGACGAAGCTATACCTTTCTACGAGAACATTCTTGGCCTTAAATGCTTTGCCATTGAGGAAGTTGCCGACCAGAAAGTGCGTACAGCCTTCTTCAAAGTAGGACAAACCAAAATCGAGCTTCTTGAAGGCACAAGCGATGACAGTGCAATATCGAAGTTCATCGCCAACAACGGCGGCCGCGGCGGCATCCAGCACATAGCATTCGCTATGGAGGACGGCGTAGCCAACGCTCTTGCCGAAGCTGAGGAAAAAGGCTGCCGCCTTATCGACAAGGCTCCCCGCAAAGGTGCCGAGGGCCTCAACATCGCATTCCTCCACCCGAAGTCGACCTGCGGTGCGCTCATCGAGCTTTGCGAAGACCCCAACAAATAAAATCAAGGTCGGCGCAATGCCGGCTAAATAACAACATTTCCAAAGGAAAGAAATAGACATGAGCAATCAACTCGAAAAAGTTCAGGAGCTAATTGCACTACGCAACGAAGCTCGTTTAGGTGGCGGAGAAAAGGCCATCCAGAAACAACACGATAAAGGTAAGTACACGGCACGTGAACGCATTGCCCAGCTGCTCGACGAAGGTTCGTTTGAGGAACTTGATATGTTTGTTCGCCATCGTTGCACCAACTTCGGCCAGGAGAAAAAAAGCTACCTCGGCGACGGCGTGGTGACAGGTTACGGAACAATCGACGGCCGTCTTGTGTACGTATTCGCACAGGACTTCACCGTATTCGGCGGCTCACTCTCGGAAACCATGGCCTTGAAGATATGCAAGATCATGGACATGGCCATGAAGATGGGTGCTCCCGTCATTGGTCTTAACGACTCGGGTGGCGCACGTATCCAGGAAGGTATCAACGCCCTTGCCGGATATGCCGAAATTTTCCAGCGCAACATCATGGCGTCGGGTGTAATACCCCAGATTTCAGGCATTCTCGGTCCCTGCGCCGGCGGTGCAGTTTACTCTCCCGCCCTCACCGACTTCACCATCATGACCAAGGGCATTTCCTACATGTTCCTCACCGGTCCCAAGGTAGTGAAGACCGTTACCGGCGAAGATGTAACCCAGGAGGCTCTCGGCGGCGCCAATGTTCACGCCTGCAAGAGCGGTGTTGCACACTTCGCAGCCGAAGACGGCGAAGAGGCTCTCAAAATCATCCGCAAGCTCTTCAGCTTCATCCCGCAGAACAACCTTGAGGAGCCCCCGTTGGTTGAGTGCACCGACCCCATCGACCGTCTTGAGGATTCACTCAACGACATAATCCCCGACAGCGCAACCAAGCCCTACGACATGTATGAGGTAATCGGCGCAATCATCGACAACGGCGAATTCCTCGAAATCCAGCGCGACTACGCCAAGAACATCATCGTAGGTTTTGCCCGCATGAACGGCCAGTCGGTAGGTATCGTAGCCAACCAGCCCAAATATCTCGCCGGCGTGCTCGACAGCAACGCTTCACGCAAGGGTGCACGCTTCGTTCGCTTCTGCGACGCATTCAACATTCCGTTGGTAACACTTGTCGATGTTCCCGGATTCCTTCCCGGTACAGGTCAGGAATACAACGGAGTAATCCTGCATGGTGCCAAGCTTCTCTACGCTTACGGCGAAGCCACAGTGCCCAAGGTAACCGTGACACTGCGCAAGAGCTACGGAGGAAGCCACATCGTGATGAGCTGTAAGCAGCTCCGCGGTGACATGAACTACGCATGGCCTACCGCCGAAATCGCCGTTATGGGCGGTGCAGGCGCAGTCGAAGTGCTCTATGCCCGCGAAGCCAAGGAATCGGACGATCCCGCAAAGGTTCTCGCCGAGAAGGAAGCCGAATACAACAAGCTCTTCTGCAACCCCTACAATGCAGCAAAGTACGGCTATATCGACGATGTAATCGAACCCCGCAACACTCGTTTCCGCGTAATCCGCGCTCTTCAGCAGCTCGCCACCAAGAAAGTGACCAACCCCGCCAAGAAGCACGGCAATATTCCTCTATAAACGACACGCAATGAAAAAGAGAATATTATTATTGCTCGTTGCAGTCATTACCCTGAGTGCCGCATCCTACGCCCAAGGGCGACGCGGATTGCGCATCAACGAGGTGATGGTGCAGAACGACAGCAACTATGTCGACGACTACGGCCTTCACCATGCATGGATAGAGCTGTTTAACTCGACTTATGCACCGATGGAGATATCGAGTGTGTATCTTACCAACAATCCCGACAAGCCCAAGATGTACCCCGTGCCCCTGGGCGATGTCAACACCGAGATACCTCCCCGCCAGCATGTAGTGTTCTGGGCCGACGGAGAGCCCAACAAGGGCACCTTCCACCTCAGCTTCGAGCTCGAGCCCGGACAGGACAACTGGATAGGTATATACGATGCCAACGGAGTGACACTCATCGACTCGATAACCATCCCCGCCTCGCTTGAAGCCAACACAACCTACGCCCGCAAAGTCGACGGCGCAGGCAGCGGCGCCGAGGCATGGGAAGTGCGCGACGGCAGCGACCTGCTCTACATAACCCCGAGCAGCAACAACATCATCATCGACACCAACTCCAAGGTGGAAATGTTTGCCGAAACCGACGGACACGGATTCGGACTGTCGATCATGGCAATGTGTATCGTGTTCAGCGCCCTGTTGCTCCTTAGCCTCTGCTTCTACGGCATAAGCCGTATAGGAGCACGCATATCGCAGACCAACAAGGCACGTTCGCAAGGACTCGAAACCAAGGCTTTGGCCAAGGAAGAGCGTCCGGCCCACGACTCGGGCGAGGAAATCGCCGCAATCGTAATGGCATTGCACGAACACCTCAACACCCACGACAAGGAAAGCACAATCCTCACCATAAACAAGGTGAGAAAGAGCTACTCGCCGTGGAGCTCCAAGATCTACGGACTCCGCGAGATTCCCCGTCGTTAATTCTCCACTATAATTAAAGTATACATTAAATACTCGTTTTAACAATTACCACAAAATGAAAGAATACAAATATAAAATCAACGGTAACACTTACAACGTGGGGATTGGCGACATCGTCGACAACGTGGCCGAGGTTCTCGTAAACGGAATGCCCTACAAAGTAGAGCTTGAAAAGAAGCAGGGCCCCGTAAGCATCGTATCGGCTCCGCGTCCCTCGGCTGCCCCGCGCACAGCTACAGGCGAAAAGGTAGTAAGCAAGCCCAATGTAAGCGCCGGAGGCTTCCAGATAAAGGCTCCCCTGCCCGGAACCATCCTGTCGATCAACGTAAAGGTGGGCGACACCGTTTCGGCATCCGACACAGTGCTCATGCTTGAGGCCATGAAGATGGAAAACGCCATCCATGCAGGCCGCGACGGAAAGGTGGCATCGGTCAATGTAAGCGCCGGCGACTCAGTGCTTGAAGGAGCCGTGCTCATCACTCTGGATTAAGCATAACCGAAGAGAACAAATATCACGAATTTACAATCCAATTAGAATCTCAAGATTATGACTTTCCACGAATTCATGGCTATCAACTTCCATCAGTTCTGGGAGCTGACAGGCTTCGCCAATGCCACCTGGCAACACCTGGTGATGCTTGTCGTGGGTCTGTTCTTCATCTGGCTTGCCATCAAGAAGAACTTCGAGCCCATGCTTCTGGTGCCCATCGGATTTGGTATACTTATAGGTAATATCCCCTTCAACGCCGAAGCCGGGCTTGAAATCGGCATCTACGAAGAAGGCTCAGTGCTCAACATCCTTTACAACGGCGTAAGCGCCGGATGGTATCCCCCGCTAATCTTCCTCGGAATCGGTGCGATGACCGACTTCTCGGCCCTCATCGCCAATCCCAAGCTCATGCTCGTAGGCGCAGCCGCACAGTTCGGTATCTTCGGAGCCTACATGGTGGCTCTCGCATTGGGATTCGCCCCCGACCAGGCAGGTGCAATCGCAATCATCGGAGGCGCCGACGGCCCCACAGCCATATTCCTTTCATCAAAGCTCGCCCCCAACTTGATGGGTGCAATCGCAGTATCGGCCTACTCCTACATGGCCTTGGTACCGCTCATCCAGCCGCCAATCATGCGACTGCTCACAACCAAGCACGAGCGATTGATAAAGATGAAGCCCGCACGCGCCGTGTCGCAGAACGAGAAGATCATCTTCCCCATCGTAGGACTTCTCCTCACCTGCTTCGTAGTGCCTTCGGGTATTCCGCTGCTCGGTATGCTCTTCTTCGGTAACCTGCTCCGTGAGTGCGGTGTCACCAACCGTCTTGCCAAAACAGCAAGCAACGCCCTCACCGACATCGTGACAATACTTCTCGGTATGACCGTAGGTGCATCGACCCAGGCGTCGGAATTCCTCACAATCGACACAATCTTCATCTTTGCACTTGGATTTATGGCATTCATCATTGCATCGGCATCGGGCGTACTGTTCGTAAAGCTGTTCAATCTTGTATTGCCCAAGGGTAAGAAGCTCAACCCGCTTATCGGTAACGCCGGCGTATCGGCAGTTCCGATGTCGGCCAGAATATCCAACAACCTTGGTCTTGAATATGACCCCAGCAACTACCTGCTCATGCACGCCATGGGCCCCAACGTTGCAGGTGTTATCGGTTCGGCCGTGGCAGCAGGTGTGCTCCTCGGATTCCTTGCATAACAAACTTCTAAATATCAATGCGGCGGTTATTGCTTAAATGCGTTTCCGCCGCATTGTTTACCCAACCAATGTTTGTCACCTATTGTCTTCAGATAATAAATGTTAATAAACGCTTCAATTTAAACCAATTTTAGGTTTACCGCGTTTCCCTCCAAAGCATAAGTGCATATTAACTATTAATGCAAAAATTTTTCAGAATTTTGTATGTACTGAAATTATGATTACAAAACAGGTTATCGACGAACTATATAAGAAATATGCCAAATTGCCCCCGGGCATTGAACATCTTGACATAGGGCTGCTCTTCGACTACGCGTCGGAGCATCACAATGTCGAGATTGACGAGGAGGGACACATCGTAATCGGGAGTCTTGACCCCATGTCGCCATTTCACAAAATAGCGCTTGAACGCGTGCACGGCTTCTCGCAATTTGAAGAAACAATAGCGATTGTGCTCCACAGCTCAATCATATTCCTCAACAAAAACGACATGGGAGTAAACGTTCACCTGAAAGCCAACCCACCCACCGTGTGGGAAAAGCTCAAATGGTGGTTTCACAAAAACTGACAACCGATTAAGTGCAATACATGAGGATGTGAACCGACCGGCATATACCCAATCACCATTGGGTATATTTTTATCCCCAGTCAAAAAAACACCGCGACAATATTTTGAAAATACAAAAACAAAGCGTATCTTTGCAGTCGCAAAAGCCCAGGTGGCGGAATGGTAGACGCGCTCGTTTCAGGTGCGAGTGCTGCGAGGCGTGCAGGTTCGAGTCCTGTTCTGGGCACCACAACCCCTTGATAATCGGCAGATTTTCAAGGGTTTCTTATTTCCGAAGTGTACTAAAAGTGTACTCAATGCGAAAGTGTACTGCAAAAGGACTAATTGCAAATCCCAAAGCCGACGGTGGCAGTTAGAGATGCAAAATTTTCATCCCTTATATGGGAAGATAAAGATTCTTTTTGCAGTGGTATCTGAAGCGATTTCGCCAAACTCAGTTTTGATTTTTACAAGTGGACGAACCACGACTTCGTCCCAGTCCCAATCCCACAAATCGGACTTATATTCTTGGAAATCTTCCTCACTCCGCGGGCCATCCTTATTAAAGTCTTTTCTCAGAAAATCTACCGTTAGCGGACCGATAATTTCACATGGAACCAGCACATCATCTATGACGGCGAGTACACGTTGGCCGGGGGCATATTCGCAATCTGCCTGTTTGCCTTCATCGTCGGGCTTATGTCCGCCTTCAGTATATTCCGAGTGTTCTGTGAAGTCCGGATTATAAACGACATACAAGAATGGAGCCATATCTTCATCCGATTCTATAGAATAGCCAAGCAACCGCTTTGGCGCATACACAACGTGATGCAGAGCAAAATCCGCGTCATCCCACCACATAAACTCACCGAGGAATTTTTTATCGACCGTCCACCACTGTAAGTTTTCCGGATTATCGATGACCTCATAAGAATTGTCAGGAGTTTGAAATGACATAACAAAGGCTGTAGTCGTGTCGAACCCCGGATCTCGGATAGCCGAAAAGGATTCACCATCTTCAAGCAGAATCACAGGCCATTTCTCGCAGAACATGTCGGCGAAGTGGCGTGGATTGTCGGTATGTATCGGAATTATCGCTTTCGGCTTCAACATATCCAACAGCTCGTCAAGACTTGCCATGTCGCAGTGACCACTGCCAAACTCTTTTTGAAGTTCATGCTCCGATTTTATAGTTGCCGCAGGACTATTGACATTTGTAGCCACACACACCATATAATCGACCTTGCCTACATACTTTCCAATTAGCTGCGACAGTTTGCTGCCTCCGAAACCATGTATACAGAAATCTCCGGTATGGAACACCTTCAGCTTCTTTGCTTCGATGCGAAAGGCGTATGCGCCAAATGCCGAATGGTCGATAACAATAGGCATAATCCGAAACTCACCAAAAGAGAATTGTTCGCCCGGGACAAAAGTCCTTACTATGCCAAGACGCTCAGCCACAAAACGACATTCATCATTTGCCGGACTCAAATTATCCAAAAGTTCCTGTGCAATCTCTTTTGAATCCCGACCCATAAATATAGGCAGTTCGGGAGCTAAATCAGCAATTTTGCCAATATGATCGCCGTGATAGAGAGTTATCAGCAACGCGCTTTTGCTTAGATCTCCGCAGGTCAGGCCGTCTATTTCAAGAGCATTATTAAACACCGGCTCGCCTGACAACTGCTCGCCATAATCAACAAACAGTTTCCAACCGTTTGATTCATATTCGGTAACACATCCACCAATCCGGTCAGTGCCGCGATAAACTGTAATCTTCATTTCTTCAATTTTAAGTTTGTGAGAACTTTAATAAATACCGATAGCAAATTTCGGCAACCGGCTGTTAAGCTCCGGAAACAGCACAAGACTCTTGTCAATTTCACTTTCTGAACCAAGCTCGACAAACCACCATTCTATTTCATTTCTATATCTCTCTTTCATAATTTCAATGCAAATATAGACGACAAGTGTCTCAATTTGTGATACAATCCAATTTTTGCGATACTTATATTCCTGTATCGCAAAATGCGCCATGCCTACTTTACTTTTGTCGAAGAAAAGTCAGACATTATATGTGCAGAATGGTTGCGTAGCGGTTGTCTAACTTTTCGACATAAATCATAAACCCACAAAATTTTACAAATCATGAATTTGATAGATATGCCCAGGGAAGAAAGGTATGCCATGATGCGCAAACGTCATTCCTTTCTAAATGTGATTGTAAAATCCTATACTTCACTGGAGGAGTTTGCCAAAGAAAAAGATGAATGGTTTGCCATATTGGGAATAGAAATGACTCTTGGCACAAATTCTATTTCTCTGTATATGCAGCTCGACTACGATGAATATGAAACATATTATATCATCCCCGATGATGACGGCCAATTAACGGTCAGCGAAGTTGTATCTTGGCAAGATCCTTATTGCTTTAATGATGATATTAATATTTTCACTGAAAAATCGGTTGATGAAGAGGAAATTCTGACCTCAATTCATACAGCTCAATGAGGATGTATCGCTAAATGCGACATGTTTTGATTATCTTTGCGATGAATAACCCCCTTGGCGCTTTGCCATGACAAAGAAAACTTAAACAAATATGAACCAACTGCAAAAATACACCTGGTTGATCGACACAATCCGTCGCGCCGGGAAGATTTCCCACAAGGATTTGTCCTACAAATGGGAACGCTGCAAGGATCTGAGCGACTGCAGGCCGCTTCACCGTGCCACATTCAACCGCTGGCGTGATGCGATATACGAGCAATTCGGAATTATGATTGACTGTCAGAAAGTTGGCGGATACCTCTACTATATAGCCAACCCGGAGGATATCGACGAGGACAAGCTCAAAAAGTGGATGCTCGACTCGTTTGCCGTCGGCAATGCCATCGGAGAGAATCTCTCGCTGAAGGGGCGCATCCTTGTTGATGAGATACCTTCGGGACGCGACCATCTTACCACAATCCTTGAAGCTATGAAGGAGAACCGTATTGTGGAAATCGCCTACCGTCCGTTCAAACGATCGCACAGCTATACATTCACAATCGAGCCATATTGTGTCAAATTGTTTGAAAACCGTTGGTATGTGCTCGGCCGCAACAATCGTGGCGAGATTAAAATCTACGGGCTTGACCGGCTGGAAGAAACGCGAGCCACAGACGCGACATTCAAGCTTCCGAAAGATTTTGACGCAGCCGAATTCTTCGCCACATATTTTGGAGTCGTCATAGGCGACGGAACAAAGCCCGAACGGATAGTGATTCGCGCAAACGAAGACCATAAACATTATCTCCGCTCGTTGCCATTACATTCCAGCCAGCGCGAAATCGAGGACTGCGGCGAATATGCCGACTTTGAGCTGTTTCTCGCTCCGACTTATGATTTCGTTATGAAACTTCTACAAGTCGGCTCGATGATTGAGGTTATAAGTCCGGCATCACTCCGCAAGACGATGAAAGGTTGGATTTCGGAAATGTATGAACTATATAGAAATGTCTGACGATGCAGCGTGTGCAGACTCAATGTTATGGTAGTACGCGGAGAACAAAATTAAATTCTGTCACCAAATCCGATACAACAGGAGTATAACTTTGCAGAGTAACTATAATCAACTACGACCCAATTAATCACACACATGACAGTAAAAGAATTGTTCCTCTACGTAGGATTCGATAATGTTCTCAATGCATTGCGTAATACACATCGCACCTGCCGTTTGATAAAAAGTATAACAAGCCATAAGGAAGCGTTTGATACTATCTGTCTGACAAAATTTGAAGGTGCTGGCGAGAGGAGTTGCTAATAGTTGCTTATACATCGGATGCGACTCACTTGGCGATCGAAGAAGAACACCACCTTAGGTAAATGATTCAATCATTTGATAAAAAAACGCCTATTACATTTATCAAAGGAGTTGACAATGAGGCTAAAGCCGACATTGCTCTCCAATTTATAATCATATCTAAAACACCAATTAATGATGACAAAAAGGACTGATTCAGGTATTCTTGAAAAATTTCAACAACCGTTTCCTATGAGTTTCAAAGTAATAGGAGTTGGCAATGGCGTAACAGACATAATCGAAAAAGTAAAATCTTTCGGTTATGACTGCGTAGGCTGCCTTGTCGCAAAGTCTACCGATGATTGTATCCCCATGGACGATGATAAAATGGCAATCATCGTAGCACGCGATAACGAAGGACTCGCCAATGCGATAGCCAAGACCTATCATGATGCAGGCGTACTGACCATAGGATTGGTCAATGGTGCCGACATCTCTTGTTACGATACTATTGCGATAGATACAGATAGCGGAACCTTTCCGGAAGTAATAAAAATATTGCTTGCTCCTTTAGCGACAATGGGCTATATATGCTATGACTTTAATGATCTATGCACGACATTACATAACCGCCGTTTTTTCAAAACTTTGGTCGCTGATGGTAAAAGCATTGAGGATGGAGTCATTAACATGCAGAGAAAAATGGAGAATGTCACCGTAGATAAAATTGAATTTATTTCTGCTCTTTTATATTTCAATCGTGAGAAGTTATCTGCTATAACGATGGATGATATGGCTCCATTTAATAATATGATGTCCGGTCTACCGGAGTCAATCGATGTAATCTGGGGCGTTAATTTTGATAATACACTATCTGATGATATAATCAGATTGTCATTCATTATGTCAGGTAGAGAATTATGAAAAAGCGCATTGCCACTGTCTATCTTCGGCTTATGAAATATGCCATGTTTATGGGTATCCTCGGCGGAATCGCCACATTCATCGGGCCGCCTCGCCATGGTTTGATTAAAGCCAGCATAGGCATCGTAGTCGGAGCCATGCTGCTCGGAAGCAAACTTCCTTCAGCGCTGAAAGAGCTGTGTAAAATCACCGATGAGATTACAAATGAAATATTTCGGGAATAATCCATAACAGTAAGTGTATCTTTCACTTCGATACATTCTATATCTGCTCCGCCAACCTGACAGGAGCCGGAATAGGCGTGAAAAGCAGCAGCCGCAACTTCGAGGCCGGCATCCCCACCGACAAGCCAGCACTTGTTAAAGCCGCCTCATGGCAATTCGACAGCGTTTGGTGCAGCGGACATTGCACCAGCTGCGGCCGCTAATACTGCTCTGATTCCATCAAATGAGTACAATAACCTTTTAGATTAGCATACCACTTTTCTATAAAACATTCCGAGATTTTACATCTTATTTTTTTGTGCTTTGCCGTAATTCATTGAATATTCGGAATTTATTGCCGAATATTCTTCGAGCGTTTTCTTTTTTGATGGGTTGAGTGGTTCAAGAATTAAATTGTCAATTTCCTTCTTCATCAGGGTATTGCTATATGGCTTCATTTCATGTGTAATTTGGTTAGATGTTAACAATCGAATCGATATAACTGGTAATGCATCGCTTTACTTCAACCAAAAAGGTGGATGTATCGTGGAAATGAGGCTCATGGCCCAGACCATTGAATTTTGAATGAAGACCGTGACGCCATAGATTACCCTCGTTGTCGTACATATCGACCCAGTCAACTCCGGTCCATCTAAATCTGTATTTTTTGTCGTTATAAATGCATACAAACTCAATAAATAGACCTTTGAATGGATTTGTGTATTCTCTCGGAATTTTTATCTCTAAATCCGTTGCTTCAGCATTCGCAGTTTCTAAAAACTCGTATCTTGATTCAATGTAATCGGTGTCAAGAAAGTATGAATTGGACTCAAAATAGCCGCTTTTAGTTGCATAATTTGATAAAACATGTTTATTGCCTACCCATTTTTTATGAATCCAGAACGATGGATTCGCCTCACATAGAGCCATGATCTCAGACTGTAGACGAGTAAGAGTATCGGAGCAGCACTCTCCCATGAGATATTTATGAAACCGAGGTTGATATGTCCGCAGCAAATGGCTTACATTGGCGTCTTTGTATTGTAGATGGTATTTGTTAAATAGTAGGAGTATGTCTTCATCTGAAAGATATGGTATTATCTGCTTGATCGCGCTAGGTGAGTCCGGCTCTGCAAAATATTTTTTTGCATTTGCGAATTTCCTTTCAAAATTTGTCCAGTCTATTTCTCCTTTTTCGTTGTGGAAAAGAACACCTATGGAGCCAGTAAACAGGCGGAATTTTTCTGCCTCAATGATAGCACTTTCCCAATCATCAGCCCATGAGGGATGTTTTATTGCTGGATTTGATGTAAGTATTTGGTTGATCTTTTCAATTTCTTCTATAAAACGATGCTCCAAAACAGAGTTCTTTTTCGAAAGCTGTTTTAATAGATCAGCCGAATTTGCATACAGCTCGCTGTACACTTTCCGAGGATTATTTATCATGTCGATAAGAGTGATAGCCTGTTGAATGGCAGATACGCTTCGTATGGTGTCATTTCCACTGCTATCTTTGTCTGAAATAAGATTCCAGACAAAACGCATCCAATGTGACAGGCTTTGCTGATCGTCAAAATTGGAGGCCGGATGAAGAAGATATTTGCTTATGGCATAGAATACAACACGTTGCTGTTGATTTATCGAGGAGAAATCTAAAATGACCTCTGATAGGTATTTTGGAGTATTATCTTTATTGAATATATATTGTGGAATGAAGAAGAAATCTTTATCCCAACATGGCTGAAGGGCGGTCGTATCAATATGTTTGATATTTTCAAATATAGTTTCGAGGTCGTCAAGTATTTCTCGCAGTCTAGATGTGTATGGATCTAATGATTGAAATGAGATAAGTTTGTCTGTTTTGAACTCATTGCCACTGAAATACGCGTAGTCGTTATTAACTTTTGAACATTCTTCGTTAAAAAAGAATGTCCCGTCCGACCTTTCTGTGACAATGTATTGATAATACATACGATTGATGAAGGCAAAGAATAGTTCATCGACATTATGAACCTGTTTGCCTAAACCTTTCTCCCAGAAAATGTCGGTCCATTCGTTATCAAATTTAGAGGCTATTTCAATCGCCTTTTCTTTTGATATTTTTGCGGAAACCCATTTGATTACCTCTGCCTTGAAGTTCTCGAAATTGGAGAGTGGCTTTCCGCGAGCATTCATCTTGATGTACAAATCGTCTGAGAGTGGTAGTTCTTCAGTGCCAATTATAGTGTGATTGAACATGATTGGCGTATGAGAAAGTTCTGTGGATGTAAGCAACTCCCAGTAATTTTTCAGAATTATTTTATCCTTTCTATCAAATATAGCGGAGATACTATCGTTGGCATTTGTAGTGTCATTGCCGAAAAGCATAGTCAGCATGGCACTGATGGTCGGATCTTGACACCATTCGTAGTAAAACCAGGCCTGGTTTTCTATGTGTTTTCTGACAGAACCATTCTCGTTATCAAGCGGTAATAGATCGCAAAGTTTTTCACAGAAATCCCGGGATGAAACACGGGTTTCATATGAAAAAGATTTCAATACATTTTTTACAGAATTAGAGAGGTTGCCAGTTACGTAGGCCAGATACCAGTGTAAGAGCCATAGAGTAGTTAGGCGCTGCTGTCCGTCAAGCGGTGCAATGGCTCCCTCAGAAGTCGGCGTGCCGTAAACGAAATCAAGTATCAGTCTGTTGTGACTATGTCCATCTTCCCGCGCGTTAAGAGCCTCATCGAGTGCTTTTTTTAGTCTTGACAGGAATCGTATCCTTAAGGGGCCTTCGCTTTCACGTCCTTGTGCGTAGTCGCGTTGGATTATGGGAATTATGATTCTATGATTTTGGATAAATTCCCAAAACGATGTGAGCTGACGGTTAGTTTTATTCATGTGGCAAGGTTTTAGTAGAATTTGATGGAGTCATTTTTACGAAGTATCATCCTGATGTATCGTTCTCTCAACTGCGGATTGATGTTTGCTATTATCCTGCCCTTTTTGAAAAAGGTCTTGCGATATTTAGGCTCAAGGGCGTAGATGTCGGGATAGAGGAACTCGCAAAGAGTTTCTTCTATTTTTCGGAGATAAGATTTTGCATCTTGTTCAGTCCAGGATGTCAGAGATACAGGCATTTCTGTGTATGCTTTTATGAAGACGTTTTTCGTGGCTGGTGGGATAAATGCAATGACTTCTTCATCTTTATTAAAGGAAATGCGGTGTGTATTTTTATCGTAGATTTTCAATACTTTTCTGCCATTGTCCTTTGCAAGCACATATATTCTTTTGATGGGGAAGGGATCGTTTTGATACTCTTCATTTGTCGAGGAGTCAAGAATGGTAAAGTTCCAGACCTTTTGTTTGTCTTGGTCTGCAATAGGCTGGATGTCGATGTCTTTAATTTTTTCCTTTAGCCTCTCTAATTCTGATGACTGTTGCTTGTCGGAATCAAGATATCGCTTGATCTCGTCTCTTAATCGGTTATCCTTACTGAGGCTATAAAGGACGGAGGCTAGCCAGACTTTAATGTTTTTATCTCCTAAATCATCTCCTGAATTAGAAGCGATATGCTCTACTTCCCAACCTTTTGAGTTTGCTTTTTTCCCTTCTTTTTTGAATAGGTGGAATGGGAAGCGATAATATGCTGCCATGCCATATTTTTTATCCTTGATGTATTCGATGTTCTGGTTGATTACAGTCTGTATATTGAAGAGGAGTAGGAGCGGCAGGCATTCGCGTTTGGACTCACCGCTCTCGCCATACTCTCTTTTCAAGTCGGAACATTTGATTAGTTTTTTCTTAATCTCTTTTTTCAGATATACTTTAAAATCATCTTTTTTAGATTGATAGTTTTTGATGAGTTGTTCGATCTTTACATCTTGTAGAATGAGAAATCCAACATAGTGGTACAATTCGAAGTCGTTAAACCATTCATGGAATATCATGAAATACTTTTTGACCTCATTCCATGTATCTCTAATCCATTCAGATGTGATATTCTTCTTGTTTTTATTAAAAAACTCGTAAAAATATCTAAATGTCTTATGATTGTCATTTCCACAATCCTGCATTTCTCCGAAAAGTTTTTGCTGCACAATCATGTCGAATATCCATTCAATACGGGTAGGTTTTTCCCATCCCAAATCGTGTATGAATAACCAAAACTCTTCGTTTCTGAGTGTTCTTTCAATCTTATCCCACTCCGAGGCAATTTCTATTTGTTGTAAACGGATGGCACTTGCTGACTCATTGTAATTTGATTCATTGAGAAATAGCGCCTTTATCAGTTCCGAGTCGGTCAAACTAATTTTGCCGATATTGAGACGTATAAACACTTCAATTGGATCCGGTTCATCTGTTTCATACCAGATAAACTTTACTCTATTGGTAATAGTATTTACAAAGCTTTCAAGATCAAATTCTTTGCCAATATTTTTGAGCTCAACCTTCTTCCTTGTAATCCATTTATTTACTTCATTATACGTATTATACATATGGTAAAAATCTATGTTGGAAGAGGCAAGCTCATTATCAATCTCGTATCTGTTGAGTTTTATCAAAAATTCTTTAGAGCCAATTCCATTGTCTGAGTTTGCAGACATACGATTCTGAGGATTTCTAATCGCATATTCGAGATTGAATTTATTCTGCAGATTAGGCAGTAAGCATGACAGGATTATATAAAATGTAGTAAGTCTCTGCTGACCATCAATAACTTCCCAATATCCTTTTATCAAATTTATGATTTCAGAAAGATTAGATGCTTCTTCTTTTATCTTTCTAAATATATCTTCTTCTTTCCGTTTTACGACGAGAGGCTGAACGCAGTATATTTCGTTAGGCTTCTTTTCCTTCTCGTGAAATTCCCATATGTCATCTAATAGGTCTGTTACTTGATGGGTCTTCCATCTATACCCCCTTTGATATGACGGAATATAGAAATTCATACCCATTAAGTCATTAACGGATGTTAGTTTCAGCTTGTCTTGGTTCGTATCCATTTTATATCTCCTAATTATGAATCTGCTGAAATTGAATATAAGTCATCTATAAAGTTGTCATGGGCTTATTTGGTATTAACGAGCATTTCTCGTATGTCGATATTAAGTATTTCGGCGATCTTGGCAAATGTTTTCAAATCAGGCTGTACGGTGTTGGTACACCATTTGGTAACCGTTGCTGGGTCTTTGCCAAGTTGTTGAACCAACCACTTTCCCTGCTTGTCAATTTCGGCAAGCACAGTCTTTATCCTATTGAGTTTAACGATTTTCATATTCAACTAATTGGCATCTAATGCAAATTTACTAATAAGTTTAGAGATGCCCAAGACAATAATTAGCTTCGGACAAAAATTTCAGAGAAAGAAGTTCATTGCATTAGAGCGTCACAATGCATTCCGTGACATAAGGATTAGCCGCAAAGGGGCACAAGAAGGTCGGGAAGTTCACACAGCGCTTCCCGGCCTTTAATCCTTGTAATCTGTGAGTTAGATATTAACTTTCACTGAGCCCGATAGCATTAATTGATGCCTATTGCTTCTTGCATAATCTTTATAGAGCGGGCCTCCACCATGGCTCGCCATAAAGAGGAATCCTGCAGCTTGGACATCGGTATGTATTGCTGGAAGCGAGCGAAGAACTCTAACGGCTTCTCTATGTTCCAATTGGTAATTATTTCGCCCCAGTTCACTTTGTCGGCAAACTTTTCAAGCAGACTCCAGTTATTGTAGAGCACATCGCGGTTGGAAAGGCATTTCCAGTCCCATTTGCCGGAAAATTTGTTTAGAGTTGTTTCTGTTATTATGTTGTCGGGACATGAGTTGGAAAAGTCGTCCCAATGAATTTTATTGGCATATTTTGATATGCCGTCGACTGTCCAAAGAATATTCTGATTGCCACTTATTTCTTCCCAATCGAGTTTGTCGGCAAACTTTTCAATCATTTCCATGCTGAATGATTCACGGCTTGACACCTCTTTCCATGCTTCGGACTCAAGTACCGAATTCAAAAATTCATAATTTGTATTTAGATAGGTGTAACCACCTGCAAGTAACGAGTATTACTTGTAAATAGACCATTGAATATCAATAACATTCGGAATTTAACACTTTACAGACCTTATTTGTTGTTCCGCCATTTTCCGCATATTTTTGTAACGTATTTCTATCGCGGTGAATGTACGGGGCTTTTTTATTGCCACAAAATCGCAGCCTATTGACATCGGTTTACAACGGTTCACTATGGGTGACAAACGGCATAGCTGAATGCAAGGATTGTCACAAATGTTTACCAAGTTGACAACAGAGGACAACAGTTTACCGCTGTTCACTCCTAGATGAAATACACGGAAATTAGTGTTCAACATCAAACAAAGGGGAAATGAAAACAACCAAGAAATGCGCATTTTGCGGCAGGACATTCACAGCCAACAGCGGTATGCAGAAGTATTGCTCCGTGCATTGCGCTGACGAAGCCAAGAAAGCAAAGAAGAAACGGCAGCAGGACTTGCTCAATGCCGTAGAACCTGTTTTAGAGATACAGCGACAGGAGTATCTCACCTTTTCTAAGACAGCCATCCTCATGGGATGCTCGCGCCAGTACATTTATAAGCTCGTGGCACAGGGCAGACTGAAAGCCTCGCGCATCAGCAGCCGTATGGCGTTCATACGCAGAGCCGACATTGAAAAGATGCTGGAAGACAACCCTTATAATAGGGTGATACCCGATATCCGACCAAAGAGAGCCACTTCTACCAATCAAAAGGAAACCGATAAGAAGTCTCAAACCAACGCTCCGGCTCCCGAAGAAATCCTCTCTTATATTTCCGGTGAGGAAGTCCTCTCCACTTATAAAGTGAAGCAGTCTTGGCTTTATACCACAGCCAAGCGCAACCAAATCCCTATCTGCAAGATTGCCGGAAAAAACTATTACAGCAAAAGCCATGTGGAGGAATGCCTCGGGCTAACCGTTGACATTGCCGCCATCACGGAATGGCTCACCACGGAACAGGTGTTTGAGGTGTACGGTATGAAGCCGACTGCCATCCACGCCTATGCTTACCGCCACAGCATCCCAACAAAAAAGGAATACGGAATCCTCTACTATTCCAAGACACACCTTGATGAGCTGCGCCAAATAGACCTGATGGAGGATGATCGTTATTGTACCGTGGAGTACGTGTCTGAAAAATACGGACTCTCCAAGGCGAACATCCATCATATCACCAAGGTACACAAAATCGAAAAGCATAAGGTCGGTGTCAAAAACCTGCTCCTCAAAGCGGACATAGAGCGTGTAATGACAGAAAGAGCCGCCAAAGGATTGTGACCGATGATTATTATTGACCGATTATTGGTCAATTACCGTCATTATCTGCCACCAACGGCACATCATTCCATTCCTTTGCAGCGTGGAGAAAGTCTCCACCGAGTAATATCCATCAATAACAAAGAAAGATTATGGCAAACATTTGCAAGACCGTGAACCTTTACACACGGAAAATCAGAGGCGGCAAGATGCTGTCCTTTTTCCTCGACTACTATCCCGGCTACCGTGACGAGACCACCAATAAGGTGATGCGCCACGAATCGCTCGGCATCTACATCTATGCACATCCCAAGACACAACGGGAAAAGGACTACAACGCACGGCTGACGGAAAAGGCGGAAGCCCTCCGTTGCCGAAGATATGAGGAAATCGTCAACGAGCGTTACGACTTCTTTGACAAGAACAAGCTGAACGGCAGCTTCATTGACTACTTCCGTACCTACGCACGCAAGAAGAACTCCCGTTACGAACAGGCATTCCTGCACTTCGAGCGTTTTGTGGGAGGCAAATGTACCTTTGGGGAGGTGAACGTGGAACTGTGCAACAAGTTTCTTGAATATCTCCGTTCCACTCATCAGGTAATCCACACCAACAGGAAGTTGCATACCAACACCATAGCCAGTTACTGGTCGGCTTTCTTAGGAACGCTCCACACCGCCCACCGTGACAAGAAGATAAAGGAGAACCCCTGTCCGTATTTGGAACGAGTGAAAACTATCCCGTCCGACAAGGTTGGATTGTCTGCGGAAGAACTTATCAGAGTGGCGGAAACGCCTTGCGAGATACCCGTTCTGAAAACCGCTTTCCTGTTCTCCTGTCTGACCGGATTGAGGAAGAGCGATGTAAAAACATTCTCTTGGGAAATGATACAGCCAGAAGCGGACGGCACGCTCTATCTCACCACCCGTATGCAAAAGACTCAGGAAATCGTCCACAACCCTATCGGTGAGGAAGCCCTGCAACTGATTGACGGAAACAGGGAGGGGTTGATATTTCCCGAGTTCAAGGACAGCATGACACAGGCTCCGTTCAAAAGATGGATGAAAGCGGCAGGCATTACCAAAGATATCACCTATCATGGGTCAAGGCACACTTTCTGTTCGCTGCAACTGGAAGCCGGAACGGATCCTCGAACCGTACAGGCTCTTGTCGGACACAAGAACCTCACCACTACCCAGTGCTATCTTGACAGCATAAACAGCAGGAAGAAAGAGGCTGCAAACCGCATCACGCTGAAACGTGCGACCGAGTAAAAACGCTGTCATCTATCCGATTAGAGTATGATTCTAAGTATGATATGTGTCTTAAATACTAATTAGTCGTAAATAATTGCCATTATCTGTACATTGTTTTGGCATCATCAAGAATCCCGTTGTAACTTTGTGGAAAACAACCGCCGACAAGGCGCAATAACAAGTAAGAGGATGAAAAATCAGAACACAATTATCAACACGGAGAACTGCCTTTTCTATGGCTTGCCCGGCATAGTCATGCTTGCCTTCTCTTTGATGGTTTCCACCCGAATCAGTGCGGATTTTGGAGGCGATGCCTTTGTAAAGACCATTTCCTTTTTTGGCTGCAATGGGCTGTTATGGCTGTTGTATCTCGCAGTGTGCCAATACCTGCTGGCGGACTTGGTTGAACTTGGTACTTTGATGACCAAGAGGAGGTCAAGGCAGACAAAGATAAACGAACCTGTTGTCAGCGAGATATTGGCAATAGAGAACAAGGCAGATACGCTTTTGCCCGAAACCGAGCCGGAACTGGAAACGGCTACCATTGCAGCCGCAACAGAATCTGTTCCCGTTATAACCAATGAAGAATATCAAACCTATTGTGCAGACTTTGAACAAAAACAGCAGGACATCCGGCAGCCGTTTGTCAAGTCTATCCTTGATTACGTCAAACGGAAGATGGCACCTTTCACCACGGAAGAGAATCTGATTCTTCTCTGCGGAGAGATTGAAGCGTGGTGCAGCAACCCCTTATATACACCTCAAAGCATCACACTCAAACAGATTTCCAGCCCGAAAGACAGATTGAAGACAGCGGACTTCAAACATTTTATCTGGAATATCGGTGTACGGCTCGGATTTGAGAACGGATATTCGGTCATGGTTCAAGCAGGATTCATCAAGAGCCTGTTCCATAAAGAACTGTTGGCTGTGGAAACCGAATCACTGGCCAGAAGCCTGACCTGTGACCCCAACAAGGGACACATCAAGATTGACAGGCCCAAGCAAATCGGAGACAATAGTTTCCACGTCTAAAAATCACATCATTTTTACACTTCATATAGGGAAGTCCGTCTTGGGCTTCCCTTTTCCGTTGTATGCCATTACGTGTAAATGGTTGCCGTTATCCTCCAGTTGCAAGACTTTTTAGATTACTTGCACTTCCCGTCTTTCCTTGATATTACGATTATTCTACGATTACCGTCAATAAATTGAATCACAGGTATATCATAGTATTCCTTTGCGGCATCAAACATTTTATAAATATGGAAAACGTAATCACATTTAACGACCTTCCACAGGTCGTGGCCGAGCTTCGGGATGAGGTTATCGGCATGAGACAGATGCTTGCCTGTCTGCAAAAGGGGAATACGGTACGTAAGGAGAACACACACCGCCCCATGTCGGTAGAAGATGCCGCCGAATATTTGAAAATACCGCTGCGCACCCTTTACATGAAATTGGGGAACGGCACCATTCCTGCCACCAAGCCGGGTAAACGGTATGTCCTCTATCAGGATGAGTTAGACAAATGGCTGGAGTGTAACCGCAAGAACCCGGTGCCGCTGACCGTTGAAGAAGAAAATGCGGCTTTCCTTGCTTCCAACAGACGTAAACCTGCTAATAGAAACTGGTAGTTATGGAAATGGAAGAAAAGAACGAAACCACGCGACAGCCTTTCAATGCGATAGCTGCCATCGGTGCGGAACTGGAAAGCCAAAGACAACAGGCAGAGAACGTGCCGACACAAAGCGGTATGTTCTCTGTCAAGACCGCCAACCTCACCATTCAGGAAGCTGCCAACCGCCCGAACCCAGTCCCGTTGTGGCTTACGCTATGGTATCAGGGTGAGGTATGCTGCCTGTTTGCTGACAGCAATCTTGGAAAGTCCATCTATGCTGTCCAGATTGCGGCTGAAATTGCGGAAACACACAAAGTACTCTACTTTGACTTCGAGCTTTCGGACAAGCAGTTCCAGTTACGCTACACCAATGAGACCATAGGGCAATGCCACCGCTTCCCGGAAGACCTATATCGGGTGGAGATTTCAAGGGACTGCCTCTGCCTACAAGACGATTTTGAGAATGCGCTGATTATGGAGATTGAGAAGCTTTCCGTGGATATGGGCTGCAAGATTCTCATAATAGACAACCTGTCCTATCTCTGCATGACTTCGGAAAAGGGCGAGGATGCCGGACGGCTGATGTCAAGGCTGATGGACCTGAAACGCAAACATGAGCTATCCATTTTGATATTGGCTCATACCCCTAAACGGCAACTGAATATGCCGATAACACAGAACGATCTTGCCGGGAGCAAGAAACTCTACAACTTCTTTGACAGTGTATTTGCCATAGGCAAGAGTGCGAAGGACGAGAACCTGCGATACATCAAGCAACTCAAAGTGAGGTACGGCAACTTCGAGTATGGAGGCAACAATGTGATTGTTTGTACCATTGAGAAAGCGGATGACTTCCTGCGCTTCGTCACGCTCGGTCATGCTACTGAATCCACGCACCTCAAAGAGATTACGGAAGAAGAGCGGAACAGGATGAAGAGTGATGCCCGGTCGCTTCATTCGCAAGGGATGTCCTACCGTGAGATTGGCGAGAAGCTCGGCATATCCAAGACCACGGTCGAAAGGTACTGCAAGTCATGAACAGCACAGGATGTCCCGGTGTCCCACCTTTTTCCCCTATGGGGCGACAGGACACTAAGGACGGAAAGGGACACATGGGACAACGTGGAACGGGTGAGACAATATGGGACACTTGCCGAATCTCTGTTTTAGACACACCTATTTGTCTATGATGGAACTGAAAAACACAAGAATGATGTGTAAACCGATAATCTTGTTTTTCGTGTGCTGTCCCGGGGTGTCCCACCTGTCCCACTGTCCCGACCATCCTACCCGGAACGGGACATAAAAATGGGACACGAGGACAAGGAATCTTGATAAAAGTATAAAACGTTATGAGATATGGCATATCAATTAGAGAAATACAGGAATCGGGACAGCCGACACACGTGCCCAAAATGCGGAAAGCCTAAATGCTTCACCTATTATGTGGACGAGGATGGGCAACCGCTTGACAAATCCGTGGGCAGGTGCGACCATGAAAGTGAATGTGGCTATCACTACCCACCGAAGGACTTTTTTAGAGACCATCCCAACCGGGAAGTAATCGAGGCACGACTGTCTCCGAATAGGATTACTGCCAAAGTCAGTCACAGGAACAAATCCATTGATACCATACCGATGGAGTATGTCACCCGTTCACGGAGCAACAACAGCCACTTGATACGATTTCTCTTTTCGCTGCAAAAGGATAATGAGCCAGTTCTAAAACAAGTGCTGGATGATTACCATGTAGGGGTTACCCGAAACGGGGAGACTATCTTCTGGCAGATAGACAAGGACAAACGGGTGCATGGCGGAAAGATTATCGCCTACAACAAGGAGGACGGACACCGTATCAAGGACAAGGGCGTGAACTGGGTGCATAGCCTGTTGAAGAAGCAGGGCGTACTCAATGAGGAGTGGACGCTCTCCCAATGCCTGTTTGGTGAACACCTGTTATCATCATCGGCAAATCGGGATAAGGTTGTGGCCGTGGTGGAATCGGAAAAGACCGCCATTATTTGTGCCGTCCAATATCCCGATTGTGTCTGGCTTGCAACAGGAGGAAAGAGCCAGTTGGCTATTGACAAAATGAAAGTGCTTGCCTACCGTTCTGTGGTATTCTTCCCCGATGTGGATGGTTATCAAGAATGGTTGGAACGGGCAAGGGCTTTCTCGTTCTGCCGCAGTGTCAGGGTATCGGATGTGTTGGAACAGAACGTCACGGAAGCCGACCGCATGGCAAAGATTGATATTGCAGACTTGGTACTCCGTGAATGGCAATCGCTCCGCCAGTATCGTGAGGACACGCCACTCGCAAGAGCGCAGCGGATGATTCGTGAAATGACGGAACGCAATCCTGCGCTGCAAACCTTGATAGATTCCCTCGGTCTCGTTCCGGTGGTGGATGACGGATAAATCCGGCTTGCCAGTTGTAAGGCTTGCCGTGCCATAGCCCACTATAACTACACGCTTCGCTTTCGTAGTTGTGGGCTCTCCCGAGGGGATTATGGCTTTGCCCTAATAACACACTCGGGGCGTTCACCCCTGAGAACCCCGAGCAAAGAGTGACCCTCTCTTTGCAAACTCCGCTTAGGAAACTGTCCTAAGAACCTTATCAATTCGTTTCACTCAAAATTAAGAACAGGAAAATGGCACAGACATCAGACCATATCAAGCCTTGCAACATAGGCAGCAGCGAGGCACACAACAGACGCACCCAGAAATATCTCAAACGCATCAACAAGGATCGGCTCTATATCAGAAGCGACCTTACAGCGAAAAACTCGTCATGGGAGTCCTCGCTGATGGAGGGAAAGGACTTGACCGCTTATTATAATGAAATCGCCCGGATGGTAAAAGAGAAAACGGGACGTGCCATGCAGACAAAGGAGCGGACTGTCACCGACAAAAAGACCGGCAAGACAAAAGTCGTCAATGGCAGTTCTCCGCTTCGTGAGGGCGTGGTGGTGTGCAAACAAGACACGACCATAGACCAGCTTAGGAAGTATTGCGACCGCTGCCATGATCGATGGGGAATCACAGCCCTGCAAATCTTCATCCACCAGGACGAGGGACATTACGGCATACCGGGCGACAACTCCACATGGAAACCGAACAGCCATGCCCATATCGTATGGGACTGGATGAATCATGAGACAGGCAAATCCTGCAAGCTCGGTAAAGTTGACATGAGCCTGATGCAGGACATGGTGGCGGAATGTCTTGAAATGGAGCGTGGCACTCGAAAACAGGAAACAGGCAATGAACATCTGGAACGCACGGACTTCATCATTGCCAAGCAAAAACAGGAGATGGAAGAAGCCGCCAACAAAAAGAAACACCTTGAACACGAGAACCAAGTCCGCAAGAAAATCGGCGCGGAACTGGATGAAGAAATTGCCCGTAAGCAGGACAAGGCAAACCGGGAGAATGGCAATGCCATTCTTTCCAGCGCGGCAAAATTACTCGGCAAGGGTAAATATGCAGATATGGAAAAAGAGAACACTGCCTTGAAAGAACGTTTGGCCGGTATGGCTCACAAGATGAAAGCGATGGGACAGGTACATCGCTCACAATTAGAACAGACATCCGAAAGACTGGCAAGCCTTGAAGCCGTCATCAAAAGACAGTTGTCTGAAATTACCTACCTGCATAAGATGATTGAAGAGAAGGACAAACAGATTGTAAAACTTGACAGGCTGGCTTACCCTCAGCGTTACCGTCTTTCGTCTGGAGCTGAACTTACCCGAATCTTCGTGCCGAACTATCGCAATCCATCCCTGCATATCTGGACGAAAGTCGGGGATGCCCTTTTTGATGACACGAAATATGATATTCCATACGACACCGCCCAAAAGCATTTTTGTGGAGAACTTACGGACGAGGAATTTGTCAATGCCGTTTTTGAACCACAGGAACAAGTGAGCGAAGCGCAAGCCCAACTACTTGATGCGACTTTCATACTGGCAAGTGGTGGCCCTGCACAGGTTCATGTCGGTACAGGTGGCGGTGGCTCACAGTCTGATATGCCGTGGGGTGAGAAGAAAAAGAGTAGTGGAATAAAACGATAAAATTAAACACTTGTACTTATTTTTGATATATTGTCCAACTTGCACAATTCAAACAGCCTTCGTGACAAATCAAGTCTTTTGCATTTATCATTTCAGCGTGTCCTTGATAGATTGGCATAAGCGACGTTATTTGTTCAAAGGCTTGTTTGTCTTCCGGATAACCGAATGAAGGAATGAGTAACACTTTGTCTGTTTGAAGCCAATTGATGTATGCCCAATTATGTTTATGTTGACGTTGGGTGTTATACTCCAGTTTGAAAACCTCATTGAAGTGTTGTCGCAGAATCTCAATAACTTTAGAGGTGAAATTTTTGTCAAATCGGTCGTAATTGGTTATCAAAACGCGGTCATTCCCTATATATCTGACTAAGCCATCTGAATGACCATAAAATTCAGACTCATCCCAAGGTAGAACAACCAATTCGGCCATAAAATGTTCTTCTATTGCTTTGGTCAGTTCTTTCCAAGATGTTCTGTTTTCTTTGAACACCTTTTCTATCATAATGATTTTATTATCGCAACGAATCACATTACCGCCATCTATTTTTAAAGGCATTATAGGCTGTTTTACTTCAAACCCTAAATTATTGCAAACTTGGTTTCCATCTGTCCGTGTTGCAAGCAGTTCTTTCGTTTCTTGCAAATAATCGGGGTCATAATCAAAGCCACAAAATGTATCTGTTGCAATTTGAATAGGCATATAGTCTCTACACCAAACATCGTTCGTATTGACTAGTAATCGATATTCAACGCAGTGTTTTTCGAGTGCAGAGACCATGGATGCATATGTCTTGGGAGAAACTCTTTGCAGCAAAGAAGAGAAATAAACCCTATTACACTGGAAATCTGTTATCATGATTATAGCTTTGGATTATATTTTTTTGTTGTACTTTCCAGTATAACGTGATACTTTCCTGTTTTATCTTTGGTCTCGACTATTCTCTTGGTAGGCTTATCCCAATTTACGTCATTAAAAACAAATCGCTGGTACAAGTTGTCTTTTATGCCTATGCGTTTTGTAGCATTACCAATTTGTCTGTCTTTATTGAATGTGTCAGGAATAGCAATTATATCAGGCATCCTAGAACAATGATTGAATATCTCATACATTGATAGCTTAGGGCCACCGACGACACCAATCTGTTTCCATTGCTTCTGTTCGTCCTGTTTGTATATTTCTATACCACGAATAAGAATGCCTCCAAACCGTATCAATTCATTCTCATCTTGAATTGTTTCAAAAGCAATATCTACACCGCTGGCATGAAAAAACCATTCCTCGCATTTACAATCACGACAGTATGTACTTATGTCTATGTCCTGTTCATTAGCATCATATAGATAGAACTCTACTTCGGCAAAACGATAAATAACATCACAGTTATCTCTCGAATCATGCTTAAGAATGCAATAGTGATTCATTAGTTCTGTTGCAATCTCATTAAAATGTTCCCTTTGTATATTTTTAAGAAAACTCAAATTCATAGTATCTATTAATTAAAGGTTAATGTATGATACTGGATTTTGACTTTTGGGATTCAGTACATTCAATACACTCCTACCCAAAATAGAACGGGCACTCTTTTTCAACTCCCTCAAATTCAAATCTATTCGTGTATTGAGGGTGATTGGATTTATACCAACGAATAGGTTGAAATACCCCTACAATGATACCATCCACAATAGCAAACACAAGGTTCGCCATCTCTGCTCGTCCGACATTCAAACGCCAATAAAGTCTAACGCAATCATAGATATCTGCCCGTTCTTTACTCTTATATGTCTTTGATATATTTAGGCATACGATATGATCGTCAGGTCTGACTTCTATATATTGTATTTCTGCCGGTTTGCTTCCCAATTTGCCCATAAGTTATAAATATTTTTCTGTTTGGCTTATCTGAAGTATATGATAATCTTGTAACGACGAGTAATCTTCGCTTACGATAGCCGAATTAACAAATTTTGTTGCACCAATAGTTATTTCACCGTTTGAAGCATGAATATGTCCAAACAGGTGAAACTGAGGATTGATTTCATTGACTTTAGTCAATAATTCGGGAGAGCCATAGTGTATGTTGTCATCGAAATCCAAGATGTTGATTGGAGGATTATGGGTTATCAGTACATCTGTGTCAACAGGTATTTTCGCTATTCCCTTTATATTTATATCTGTGATACAATCGTGCATAAACATTGGAATGCCATGAAATTTTATTCCGTTTATGGTTATAGATGAATATCGCAGGAAATGGCAATTGTCTGGAAGTCCTTCAATATTACCGTCCCACAAGCAATCGTCATGGTTGCCGGCAATGAAAATTTTATGCTTGTACGGCAATGCGATAAACCAATTCAGGAAATTAAGTACTTCGGATTCAGCTCCCGAAAAACAGAAATCACCCGAATGAACGACAATGTCTGCATTTGGTAGATTTGTCAGTTCTTCATGTCGTCCATGAGTATCTGATATATGGAGTATTTTCATTAGAAAAATCTTTTAAGAGTGTAACGTAAATGAATCACCATCTTGTAAAAGGTCTATTCTCCATTGGTTATTAAAGTATTTGGCAAACTCTTCTGGCGCATCTGTATGAATAGGGATTATCGCTTTGGGAGAAAGCCATGTAAAGAGAGTGCTCAAGTTCTTCATGTCACAATGTCCGCTGGTATGGCGATAAAGGTATTCTTTTCCAAGTGCAGTTGCAAGTTCTTTGTTGTATGAGGGTGATGTTGGGTCGTTTACATATCCGTTCCACATAGAGAGGTAATATTGTTTGGGAGCACCCGGAATTTTGTTTATGAAATGGTAAAATCGCGGATTATTTCTGGCTATTAGTATATATCCTTTTTCCTGAAGGAAAGACATAAGTCTTTCACTAATAAGAAACTCTTTTGGATTCTTCTTGTTATACATCAAGACTACAGGCTCATACTTCCCATACTTATAAAGACTTGACTTTGCCCAAACATGGGAGGAGTTGGCCACAACGTCCATTATCCGTTTTTGATGAGAGTCAATAATAAAGGGAATGCCCATCCGTAATGCGGCATGATAAATTGAGAATAAGCGGTCTATGTTGGTGGAGGAGAGATAAACAATGTTGTATTTATATCGTTGAAATTCTTTTTCTAACTGCTTTTGCAAATCATGCTCAGATTGTGATGTGGCATCGGGACGCTTTACATTTGTGCCCTCGCAAATCACGTAATCCACTTTCCTTATGTATTTATCAATCACTTCACGCAATCTTCCGCTACGAAATCCGTGTGTACGGAAGTCACCTGTATGAAATACGGTCGCATCTTCTGTTTCAATCTTGAATGCGCAAGCGTCAAAAGCCGAATGGTCAATGATTATCGGCATCACCTTGAATGGTCCAAACGCAAAAGACACCCCTGCTTCAAATGGAGTCACTTTTTCAAGGCGTTCAAACAAACGTGCTTGTATCTCATCAACGCCTTTCAGGTGATTTGATGTTATTTTCTGAATCTCAAGACCTAATTTCCCCATAAAGACGGGAACAGTATCTGGCAACAGATGAATGTTGCCGATATGGTCGCCATGATAATGCGTAATGAGCATAGCACTCTTTGACAGGTTGCCTTTAGTCAAACCATTAATATCAAGTGGTTCGGATGCAACACTTCCCGGCAACTGCTCACCGAAATCAACAAACAGTCGCCATCCGTTATGCTCATACTCAGTGACTGAGCCTCCAATCTGATTTGTTCCGCGATGAATGATTAGTTTCATAGGACACAGTCGTATAATGTATCTTGTAAAATGTCGTCAATATTAAAGTCTGTTGGACTTTGCACTTTCTTGAATAGGAACTTAATATCAAATGGAGGATTGTTTTCAACATCAATCCCCGTTTCTTTCATGGCATTTTTCTTAGATACGCATGTCGAGTTTTCCTCAACCCACTTCTTGCGCAAGTCATTGAAAAGATACCGTCCCATTGTCTCTTTGGGATTATGTGCGCTCTTGTTATCCCATAGCGTTATTACATAAAATTCTATCTTTCCGGAAAAATTATAAGACGTTTTTAAAAGTCTTTCGGGAACATTTACACCAATCTGATGCAGGTTATGAAGTTGGCATACAATTTCCGAACAGAGATTTTCCAAACATTCCGTTTTTTGGGAAAATCTCTTGAAATCCATAATATGTTTCACGATGCCTGCTGTTCCCGCTATTGCAGACGAGTTATACTTTAGTTCTATTACGGCTATTCGGTGTGGGGCTTTCTTTGATACGGCAATAATATCAAACCGGCCTTTAAATTTCTGGCACGTAAATTCCTGAACCTTTTCTGATTGGCGATATTCGATATCTGTACAAAACCATTCGGAATCAGGATTGGAATTATTATTGGATACAAGGGTATGCTGGGCATTCTTCTCCGGAGTACTACGACTTAAACTGTTTGCTTTTATATCTCTGATTTTCGTACATAATACCCCTGCCTTATACTGATGTTCTTTACCGGTATGCTTTCCTGACACATAGAAATCATTAACATCGCACACCAATTCTCCCTCTCTGTTACAGTGTACCATTGCAACTTTGTCTGCAAGGTGATAAATACCGATGGCATTGTTGCGAATACATGCCAGCAAGTCCTTGTCTTCTTTAACAAGAGTACACAAAGATGATTCTTTGAACTTTGTTGCCAGCTTTTCATTTATACCTCGCAGATATGGTTTTTTGCTTTCTTTTACTATTTCCATAGTATTTTATTTTCTCTAACTTTATCATTCAGATCTTTGAGAGTGTTTATCAACTCTTCAAATGATACCGACTCACCATAAATCATGTGCAACCGCATATTCTCATAGTCGGCTTTCCATTGTTCAACGACAGAAGTAGGGGGAATGATATTGAGTGTTGCCGGATAAAGAGTGTCATAATCGAAGCCACGCAAACCGATGAACGTGCGGCGATGCTCCACTACTTGGCGGTAGAGGTCTGCATTATTGATAGCACACTCTGCTATCGGCGTTTTCAACATCTGCCCGATGTCGTACATGTGGCGTGACATCCGTTCCACTCTGATTAAATCTTTTGGCTTGGCAAATTCTTCGTGGAGCAGGAATACCTTTTCAAGGAAAGTACGTTCCGGGAGAACCGCTCGCACCATGAACTTAGGCTCTGCAAAGGGTGCTTTCGGATATACTTGGTCAATCATGGAATCAAGTGCAATTTCCTGCACAGGTTCGCTCATTGACCTGCCGCTGACCTCCACTTTTACCTTGGGAAGAACGTATTGATTACCATCCGCTCCATCTATGGAAAAGGACAGCACGGAATCATAATTGATGTTGATGACTTCCGGGTCTGTTGTGGAGATAGGAGTTATATCCACATTCACCTTGAACTTTTCTTTTGATATGCCGTTTTGATATAGCTGTTCTGCCAAGTCATGCTGCATGGTCTCTCTTACAAAAGAACAGGCTGTACGACGCAGTTTGTCACTGATTTGCGTCTTGGATAAGGTTCCTGTAAAACCAAGATACTCCCTATCAATAGCAACATCAATATCCTCGGAAAAACGGTCAATCAGATGCCAGCACTTACTCAGCGATGTTCCGCCCTTAAAAGACAAATGGTCGGCGTAAGATAAACCGAACATGGCACGGAGAACCGCCGTGACCCACCAATCCTTTTCTATGACCTCCCGCTGGCGGATGTTCAATTCCGAGGAAACACGGTCAAGTATATCCACACGGTCTTCTTTTGACAAATCAATGAATTTCATCGCTGTAATATCGTTTTTATCCATGTAGGAGCAAGAACTATATCATGATTAAATTCTTGTTCCGAGACATGGCTGGTTATCATATTTTTTATTATTCCCTTCTGGTCTTCAGTTATGGTTTTCTCGCCAATCTCGCGCATGGCAAGAACAGCCAGTTGCATTAATTGGGATTGATAGGCAAAATTTCCCAAGTCATTACTGTGCCGAAAAGTGATACTCTTTCCCTCTCCGAACTTGACCTGCCGTGCAGAGCCGTCCGTTATATAGATAATGTTAGCCGGAACCTGAGTAGATAATCCCAGTTTGTTAAGTGCGTATGCTCCGGTCGGAATAATACGCGCATTATCCCGTTGAGCTATTTTCAAGGCAATGGCATCTAATGACGGCTCACGCAATGTGCCGTCCCACTTGTCATACAAAGGTCTATAGTAAATACCTTTTGCAAAGCGATACAACAATCCGTTACGGCACAAGCGGCTTAGTCCCGACCGTACAGCATCGGGAGTGCCGCACGTTGTGAAATCATCAGGAATAAGTATTGTTCCTTCTTTTGTCTGCTCCACAATATCGTGCATCGCCTTGTAAGAACTGTTTGCACCCATAGTTTTATATTTTGCCACAAAGTTAGTGTTTTTTTGTGGTATATTGTGCGGCTTGCAGAAATTATTTGCTTGGATATTTGACAACATTGATTTTGATGCTTAATCAACAACAAAAAACTTTATTGCAGCAATTCAGAGAAATACTCTTCTCTAAGGGTGTCGATTCAACCGTACCCCCTTGCCTCAAAGAATCGTTGTGCAAAGTTTCGTGTGATGGGGTGGTTTCAACACACACCATCTATATCTATTGCACTTTGACCATTCAGAATCTCAATCTCACTTTTAGTACGCATTCCTAAGGGGGTGGGTTGAAACCACCCCCCCTTAAATAGTATGTTTGTTATGGGGTCGTTTGAACCGAACCCATAAACTTGGTAATCGCATTAAAAAATTATTCAACTTGCCACATTTCGCATGAAATAAAGGTTAAAATCGTTAAATCTTCACTTTTTTAGTCCCTCGTATCAAATACACAGGACTTTTCTACCGTATTATCTGCAAGTTGCTGATAATCAACAGCTGCTATATACTGTACTTAAAAATTTTTATGCAAAAAGAGCGATTTCGCATAAAATATGCAAATTATTTAATTCGCAAATAATTTACATATAAGTTTTTCAATCGTATTTTGATTCGCAAATAATTCACATATTGAATGCAACTTGCTTATAATAAGCGAATAAACTCGTCCCAATCTTTGGGGGACGAAGTTTCAACCGTAAAGATATTTTCACTTAACCTTTTTCGAGTAGAGGATATGGCAACACGTGATTTGCATAACAATGTTGCAATTTCACTTGGAAGAAATTCAATTTTGATCAATAATGAAATTCGGTATTCATTATTATTTATTCCACATATATTAATTAATTTATGTGTAAAATCAGGGTAGGAATTATCTACTGCTTTAGATAATTCATCCCACATTCCGGAAGAAATACGCTTCTTTTCATTATTTAGATAATTCCTGAATTGAATTACTATGTCCGAATTCATTAGCCTAAGGTGATTTTCGGCTCTCTCTTCAATTGAAATATCTATCTCTTTGAGTTTCAATTTCGACTTAGCAAGTTTTAATGTTAATTCAGACTTGTGGTTACCAACGATGGATAATTCTTCAGATAATTCATCAACATTCTTTTGTAGATTATTACGGTATTCAATTGATGTGATATATGTAGACTTAAACAATGATTTAAGAATTATATTACGATAAGATAAAATAGTCCGTTTCCCTTTGAGCTCACGTATGATTAATAGTGTTATTATCACAATTGAAAAAAGAATTGATGATAAAATAACAATTACCATTGTCTTTTGTGAATTCTCTTCTTTAAGTTTATGATTGGCGTCTTTTATTAACGAATAGTTATAGTATCCTTGAATTTTGGCTATTGCGTCGGTTTGCTTTAATTTGTTGACACTGTCAAGTAACAATATATATCGATTAAAATGTTTGATTGATTTGTCATATTCATTTGGCATTTCTTTGTAATAATTTGCCAATGCTGCATTAGCATACGATTTATCATATACATTTCCACTGTCTACGAGCCACTTGATATATGGGAATGAAGATTTGTAATCGCCCTTTTCGACCTTTACTCTTGCCCAAATACCGTAATATTGGTCTTTATAGTCGATTATTTTATCTACGTTCTTTAAGCGGTTTAAAACGGAATCAGCTTTATCAATCTCTCCCATATCATAATATTCCCATGCAATCTGTCGTTGTACGCGAGAAATAACGTTAATATCATTCTGTGCTAAAGCCATTTCGTAAGCTTTGTTATATAAAGGGAAAATGCTGTCTTGTACACCTAATGACGAAAAAACTCCGCCAATTGTGATGTAGTCGATAGGTAATGTCGATTTACTGGTTAAGTCTACTGCCTTTTCCGCTGATTCAAGTGCGTAACGATATAATCGTTGATGCATAAAAAGTTCGGCCATTTGTGAGTGACAGACTTTATATATGCCGTA
>OGRA01000355.1_pt1 | contig 49014 bp, 43 predicted proteins | sample 1553351 | NCBI WGS metagenome assembly OGRA01 (sample SAMEA2580056, study PRJEB22360) | human gut metagenome | biome: human gut; feature: human-associated habitat; material: faeces | place: Denmark | collected 2008/2010
GAGGGAGAACCCCTTCGGCTTTCTCTCTTTTTATATAGGACTCACAACGAGGCAAAGCAGGAGAGACACATGGAATGCTGAACAGGAGAGAAGTGCTAAGCCCCTCGGTAACGAGAGCAGAAATTTTTCATTATTCTTGTACCAAAGCCTTTTTGAAAATAGCTTCGACTTCGTTGGGATAGATACCGCCCTCGTGTACCTTTTCGTCTGCGATGTAAAACGTTGGAACGTAATAGTAATCATATTGGTCTGCGATATCGGGGTGTTCGGTTTCTTCGATGGTTTCGATGACAATGTCTTTATATTCGGGACGTTTTTTCAATTCGTCGATGTAATTGAATGCCCGTTTACAAAATGGGCAACGAGCTTGATAGAATAATTTGATGGGCTTCATTTTCGTAGATTGTTTTTTTATACAAATATACTTTCTATTTTGGAGTATAGTATTTTTACTTGTATTATTTTTGCATGAAATGCAAAGTATGAAGATATATGAAACGTTTTTATCAAATGGGTTTAATTGTTGCGGTGATTTCGGTATTATCGCTCGTATCGTGCGGCGTGCACAGTAAAAATTCGTATTTGAAAGAGTTCGAATCATTTGTGGATAAAGTGGAGAATACCGATTTCGACACCGAGGCGGAGTGGAACGAAGCATTGAAAGAATACGAGCGGTTTACCACAACGTATTATGAAGAGTATGAAGATAAACTGACCGAAGAAGATTTAGTGGAGATTGGACGTTTGCAGGGACGTTTTATGAAAGCATCGATGACAAGAGGTACTAAATTTATCGAAAAAAATTTCAATGATGCCATGAAACAGGCATCCGGATTACTCGATGGTCTATTCGAAGAGAATGAAGACGAAGAATAAATTTTAACGTCTTGTTTTTTTATCCCCGGAGCGATCCTTCGGGGCTTTTTTATTAAAAACTGGATCGAATAAAGAATTATGGAGAAGGATCTCGCTTTCTTGTGGCATTTCTTTATGTTTGGATATAAGGTGCGATTCAATAGAAAAAATAAGTAAAACTCTTTTTTCTGCACTTACCTTTCACTACTTTTGTAAAGTATGTGAAAATGAAGTATGATTTGGCGGAATAAAATTCTGTGTTTGTCTTTCGTTATTTTTGCAGGGGAGAGGGGCAGCCCTTTCCATACATATTAAATTAAAAAGAAGCGTTATGCTTGTCTTGTAGTTTGAAAACCTGAGAAATTTTCTAAACGAGATACAAGGTTAGGCATGGTGGTTCTCGCGCATCACGGGCGTGGGCTGCTATCTCATATCTGTATCTCGGGTTTTCTCAGGACCTTCAAACTGCGGTGTGAGTGTTCAGTTCCACGCTTCGTTGTTATATTAAACTTTCTTATGGGGACGGTAAGAAGAATCTTTTCGTTATGAAACCGATAGGGGAACTCATTAAAGAGCGATTGAAAGCCGAGGAGCGCAGTGTCGCTTGGTTTGCCCGCAAACTCTCTTGTAGCCGGGCCAATGTGTATAAGATATTCTGCAAAGAGTATATCGATACCGAGTTGCTCACCCGTATTTCTCGAATCTTGAACTACGATTTTTTTCAATATTTCTCTGAACATTTGAAAGAGAAGTAAGCCGTCTGTTCGACTTTTTGACGGGATAAACGTTTCACGTAGAGGGCTGTGAAGGGGTTTCTAATCGGTGTCCAATTTCTGGCTCAGTGGATTGCCTTTTAACTCTTGTATTCGCAGTAGGGAGGAAAAAGAATATTCGCAGAGACATTTTGGTCCTTTTTCCCTGCCGTGTCCCGTAGCCTTACGGGTTGTTTTCGAAGGAAGATAGGGGAGGTGTCCGCCGGACGGAGGGGTTATTCTTACTGTCAAAAATCTTATGAAATCTTTCTAACCCCTCTCCTAAGAAATGCTTGTTTCGTCAGTCTCTTTCCTATATAGCTAACGCGACTCCCCGTGAGGCTACGGGACACGGCAGGGGAGAAGGAGAAATGCAATCTATCTCATTCGCTAAAATTCAGGTCTATTCCCACGGATTTTCTGCTGCCCCTCCTAATTTCTACCTATTTGCGACAGTAGTGTTAATTTTTTGTCGATTATATTGATAACTAATGGGATATATGAGTTGATGGAAACCTATACCATTTTTTTACTTTCTTTACACAAAAAAGAAAAAATGAAAAAGAGTTTGAAAGGGCTTATTATATTATATATAAGCGCGTTGTTTATCCCGTTATTGGCTTATGGGGAAAAAGTGGTAAAGGAAGATGCTCTTGATTCTTATTCTTTACTTATTTTGGGGCTGAACTACATATATGGAAATGATTCATTAGGTATCTCCATGGACAAAGAAAAGGGGATAGCCTTGGTTCGTAGATCTGCCGAGCAGGGGCAGGCTGACGCTCAAGCGTATATAGGAAGTTGTTATAATGAAGGAGGAGACTGTGTCTCACAGGATTATGCACAGGCCGTCTATTGGTTGCGTAAAGCCGCTGAGCAGGGGCAGGCTGAGGCACAATATAATTTAGGCCGTGTTTATTATTTAGGAGATGGTGTTTCAGTGGATAAAAGACAGGCAGTCTATTGGTGGCGTAAAGCCGCCGAGCAGGGGCAGGCTGACGCCATAGAATTGTTAAAAAAGGTGTGTCTCGAATAAAGATCTGTTGTTTTTAAAAGTTCTTTCATGAGTGTTTTGCTGCTTATAATTTTGTCCCTTAGAAAGAAGAAACTATCATAAGAGCATTTTGATACAACTTTGCGAGCCGATGCCGAATTTCGGTATCGGCTCGCAACTGTTTTATTGAGTAGAATGCAATAGTTTTAATATTTATTATATGAAATCACCTCGTCGGCAGATTTTCGTTTTTTCTCCCGAAGCGGTTGGGTGGAGTATCCCACTACGATGTCGAGAATGACTCGTTTCTTATCGGGAATATGCAGTAGTTTACGCACGGCTTTCTCGTCGAACCAACCGAGTATGCAACTGCCCAATCCTTCGGCGGTGGCGGCGAGGGTGATGTGTGCGGCAGCGATACCGATGTCGAGCAGCGGAAATTGTTTGTCCTTGATAAGCCCGCCTATGCCCGATGTAAAATTGGGTCGCTCCTCCACGACGAGGATATGCATGGGAGCCTGTTTGGTGAAGTGGTTCATGCCCAATATGCGGCTGGCCACGGCATCGGCCACTTGGTTTCGCAACTCGGGTTCGTCCACTACGATGAAGTGCCACGGTTGCGCATTGCAGGCCGAGGGTGCTATACGGGCGGCTTCGAGGATGCGCCGTATTTTTTCGGGTTCGACCGGACGTTCGGGATCGTACTGGCGGTCGCTTTGCCGGTGGTTGATAATTTCGTAGATATCCATTTTGTTTTAATCTTTTTCGAAGTGCATGATACGGCTGATGTATTTGCCGATAATGTCGAATTCGAGGTTCACTATACTACCTTCCTTGATTTGGTGGAAATTGGTATGCTCGTAGGTGTAGGGAATGATCGCCACTTGGAAACTGTTGTCCTGCGAGTTGCATACGGTGAGGCTTACCCCGTTCACGGTAACCGATCCTTTTTCTACGGTCATATAGCCTTTGGCAGCCATTTCGGGATTGAGGTCGTAGGTGAAGGTATAGTATCGGCTTCCGTCGACAAGATCGATTTTTGTGCAGCGGGCTGTCTGGTCCACATGGCCTTGCACGATGTGTCCGTCGAGGCGGCCGTTCATGAGCATGCTACGTTCGAGATTCACTTTGTCTCCGACAGAGAGAGTCCCTAAGTTGCTGCGTTCGAGAGTTTCTTGTATGGCAGTGACCGTATAGTGATCTCCTTCGATGTTTACGACCGTGAGGCACACGCCGTTATGGGCGACGCTTTGGTCGATTTTCAATTCGTGAGCGAACGAACTTTTGAGCGTAAGGTGCAAATTCCCGTTATCCCGTTTCAAGTCAACGATGGGAGCGGCTTCTTCGACAATTCCTGAAAACATAATTTAATGAATTAGGGGTTATAAATAGACAAAGTCAAAAATACGAAAATTGTTCGGATTGTTATGCCGTTTATTCCCGAAAATAGTTATTTTTGAGAAAGGATTTTCTTTCATGTTAAAAAGTGCTACTATGGAAATATTGCTCCCGAAAAGAAACGATAGCGCACAAACCGAAAAACTGTCGTCGCGGACGGTAACGGTTGTTGGTGCGAATGGAGCCGGAAAAAGCCGGTTCGGAGTGGAAATAGCCCGACGGATACAAGACCATGCTTTTTGGCTTTCGGCTCAAAAGGCATTGTGCATTATGCCGCCTCACGAAGTTTGGCCGGGGTCTATCGAGGCGATGTACCGGGATGCTATGGAGCATTCGCACTATGTTTCGAGAGAGATTCCCACCGAGTTCGACCAGTTGCTTTTCTTGCTGTTGAGCGAAGAGTGTCGCAATCTGTTCGAGTATAAATTCAAAACCCCGAGGGGGGAACGGGTTAATTTCCCGGAAACTCGTTTCGATCGGGTCCAAAAGTTGTGGGAACGGGTTTTCCCGAGAAATAAGATGTTGCGGGCCGAGGGGCGTTTGTTGATTCAAAGCGAGAATTCGGAGCCTTTCAATCCTTTGCGACTGAGTTCGGGGGAGAAGGCGGTGCTCTATTATATAGCAGGTGTGCTGTTTGCTATGCCCAATGCCGTGATATTGGTGGAAGATCCTGAATTCTATCTGCACCATTCCATTATGAAATCGCTGTGGGATTCGATCGAGAACTTGCGCAAGGATTGTACTTTTGTTTATCTGACGCACGATTTGGATTTCGCGGCTTCACGTGTCGAGAGTACTTGTATTTGGGTTCGTTCGTTCGATGCCGATCGCGTGAGTTGGGACTATGAGTTTATCCGTAACGACGACTCTTTTCCCGAAGGCATGTATTTGGATATATTGGGCAGCCGCAAACCGGTATTGTTTATCGAGGGAGCAGCTACCGGAAGTATCGATGTGAAACTCTATCCCTATATTTTCCCCGAATACACCGTGAAGCCGTTGGGTGGTTGTAATAAGGTAATAGAAGCGACAAGGGCTTTTGCCGATTTGAAGGAGATACACCATCTCGAATCTAGGGGAATTGTCGACAGGGATCGGCGGACGGAGCGAGAAGTCGAGTATTTGCGCAGTCGTCATGTGTATGTGCCCGAAGTAGCGGAAGTGGAGAATCTGTTAATGCTCGAAGGGGTGATTCGCTCGGTTGCCCGACGTATGAAACGGAACGAGAACAAAGTCTTCGAAATAGTAAAAAACAATGTCATTCAGTTGTTCGCACAAGAGATAGAGTCGCAGGCGTTGTTACATACCCGTCACCGCATACGGCGTGATTTGGAATATAAAATCGACCGGAGGTTCAACGATATCGGTTCGTTCGAAGACCATATCGACCATTTGACGGACGATACCGATGTACGCGGACTTTATAATACGATTTGCAGTCAATTCCGTACATTTGTCAAGAACAGAGATTACCGGTCAATATTGAAGGTTTACAATCAGAAGTCGATGTTGACGAACAGTAATGTCTGTAACCTGTGCGGATTGGCGAATAAAGATAAATATTTGAGGGTGATACTTTCCATATTGCGGGAAGATAGACCGGAGGCCGAGGGCATACGCTCTACGATACGGGCCTGTTTCGGGTTGGATAAAGAAGAGTCTCATGGTTAAGGATTGGATTTTGGCGGCTCGTCCGCGCACGCTGCCGGCATCGGCCAGCCCGGTGATCGCCGCTTCGGCTTATGCCTTTTATGCCGGTACATTTCGTTGGGTTCCCGCCGTGTTGTGTTTGTTGTTCGCTTTATTGGCACAAGTCGCCTCTAATATGGCGAACGACTACTTCGATTATGTGAAGGGGAGCGATAAAGCCGGTAGGGTAGGACCTCGTCGAGCCGTCGCTTCGGGCGATATAACTCCGCGAGCCATGCTTATGGGTACATTCTGCGTTTTAGGAGTGGCTTGTGCGGTAGGATTGGGACTTGTTTTTTTTGCCGGTTGGCAGTTGATACCGATAGGCGTGATTATAGCGTTGTTTGCATTGGCCTATACGGCAGGCCCTTATCCGTTGGCCTATCACGGATTGGGCGATGTAACCGTGTTTTTGTTTTTCGGTCTGTTCGCAGTAAACATGACCTATTATGTGCAGGCTTTACAGTTCGATGCAGATGTGTTTCTGCTGTCGATTGCTATGGGATTGTTGTCTATAAATATTCTGTTGGTGAATAATTATCGGGACATGGAAGAAGACGCTGCGGCGAATAAACGAACGACGGTGGTGCTGTTCGGGCGGCGTTTTGCTTTGTGGTGGTATTTTGTGAACGGGGTGGTAGCCGTTTTGTTGCTTTTACCTTGTTTGGCAGATTTCGGAATCGTGTATATACTTTTACCAGCCATTGTATATCTGTTTCTTCATATAAAGACAGGGTTGGCGATTAAGCAGCGAGTGGGTGAGGCATTGAATCCCCTGCTGGGAGCGACGGCTAGGAATCTACTCGTTTTTACGATTTTGGTTTCTGTGGTGTGGATATGTAAAGGATTAGGATTATGAGCAGGACGATTTTATTCATTGCCGCATTTTGGTTGGCTGTGCCATTGTGGGGACAGTCGGGTATCATGCCGCGCCGAAGTTCTTCTATAAAAATTCCGAGTCAGGAAACAATGGAGAAAATAACCGAAGCCGACCCCGAGTTGGTAAGTCGGGAACCGGTATCGACATTATCCGATACGACATCTCGGGCGTTGCTGTTTTCTCCGGTAGCTGTCGATATGTTAGGGTTCGATAAACGTATGAGCGATACGAAAGAGAGTTTCCTTTTGCGAAACAATACACCTTATCGGTTGTCGCGGGTAGTCTTGAAAATGATTTATCGTACCCCGGACGGCCAAATGATCGATTATCGTACTCGCATGGTGGATTGTGATCTCTTGCCTCGTTCGACTCGCAAGTGTGAAATCGAGAGTTTCGACCGTTCGAAAAATTATTATCATGTCGATTCTCCCCCGTCTCGTGTATCTGGGCGTCCGTTCAAAGTGAGTTTTCAGCTATTGAGATATGATATTGTGATAGAGCCGTAACGCTTTTTTATAACTTCTCGTCAACTTTAACGCCTTGCGGTTGACCCAAAAGGGGTATCTCCTTGTTTTAAGAGTGATTGTCGGAATAACCCGGCGACGTTAATTTATAAACTTATTTAGGAGGTATAATTATGACACCTGCAAAGCATCAACAAAACTGGCTCCCCGGAATTTTTAACGATTTCTTCGGAAATGAGTGGATCGCTAAAACTAGTAGTGCGGCTCCGGCCATTAATATTGTAGAAACGGAAAAGGAATATGAGGTTCAAATTGCAGCACCGGGTATTACCAAAGACGACTTCGATATAACGGTCGACAAAGAAAATCATTTGGTCGTTACGGTAGAGCACAAACAAGAGGAAGGCGAGAAGGATAAAAAAGGACGTTATTTGCGCCGAGAATTTTCGTATTCGCAATTTCAACAGACTTTGATTTTACCGGATAATGTCAATACGGATGCCATTGAAGCACATCAGAACAACGGCGTATTGACAGTGATGATTCCGAAAAAGCAAACTCCTATGATGGCAGAAAAAAAGAAAATTATGGTAAAATAAACTTTTTCTGCATGGATAGTATACATAAAAGAGAGGGCTGCAATTTGCAGCCCTCTCTTTTATGTTTTATCGCCACGTGAAATTCTTTTTTCTCGTTACAGACCCTATTACCTTGAAATAAAGGTTTATACATGGTTGTATGAAAGAAAAGAACGGTAAGGAGAAAAAAAGTCTCGGTTTGCGGAGTGTTTTTGCAGCCCGTCGATAGACGATGACTTTGATCGAGAATAAAGACAGGGCCAGTATCGAGGCCAAAACAGCGGTTGCCCAATTATGTATGATGCCCTCTACCCATAGACAAACGAACAGAATATCGAAGGCATAATCGAAGAACTTAGCTATGCCGAATATCGATTTGGCTGTGGTATGAAGGTATTTGGAAGTAAAGTCGTATTGTAGCTTCAATTCTTTCCATGCTTCGTAGTTATCCTGATAAGTCGCGGTCATTTGTCCCGCTTCGGATATTTCTACTCGGGTGTTGGTTCGGTTGGCTATCTCGTTGATGAACAGGTCGTCGTCTCCGTAGTGCAGATGTAGAAATTTGGAAAAACCTTTATTTTTGAAGAATAATTCTTTACGGTATGCCATGTTGGAACTTACTCCCATATAAGGCCGATTGATGAGGGCGAAAGACAAATATCGGATAGAAAATAACAGTTGGTCATAAGAGCAATACCAGAAAGAGAATTTTTCTTTTTCCTTTCGTTCAATGGCCGTATAGCCTAAAACAATGTCGATTCCGGGAACGAAGTTTCGGGCGATAGTGGCCAACCATTCGTTGTTTCTTGGATCGCAATTAGCGTTTGTGAATACGACTATGTCGTATCGAGCTGCTTTTATACCGAGGGTCAGAGCCAGTTTTTTATGGCTTAGGTTGCGCGATCCTTCCGGCACGTAGGTGTGGTATAGATTTTTATATTGCGTCTCCAAAACGGAGAGTATGTCTTTGGAATCGTCGGTTGAATCGTCATTGACTACGATGACTTCGAATTCGGGGTATGTCTGATTTAGAATTTTGGGCATGTATTTAACGAGGTTTTCGGCATCATTTTGGGCATAAACGATTACCGATACCGCAGGATATTGGTGGGTGTATTCTATTTTCCCGTTTTTTTCTTTTTGATAAAAGCGAAAGGGGCGATTGAAAAGATAAAACTGATAGATTATTTCGATAATCCAAATCAGAATCAGTATCCCCAAGCAATATATTTCTGGGGTAGAAAAATCCCAAGAAAAGTTTAAATCCATAACGTGTGATAAAATAAATTACAAACGTACATAAACTTTTTCAAACAGACCGTTTGAAATGATTTTAATATTCTTTTTTATCGAAGGTCGATAGAAAATAGTATATTAAAAAGCTGTATGTAAGAACTTTTCGTGAATGGTGAAAAATTGTAAGAAAAAAATTGTAATAAAGGTTCAAAAAGATGTTGAGATATGTATAATAAACGGGCGTGGTACAACGTTATAAAATAGAATTATACCGGGCTAATCCGGGCGGAAAAGGATAGTGTAATGAAAATAAATGTGTTAAGTGCTATTGTCTTATTGTTGGCAGTTTCTTCCTGCTCGACTAATAAGACGGCTTATTTTGCTAATTTGGATCCCGAAGAGATGAGCGGAAAAATGGATGTCGGCAATTATGAATTGCGAATAGCCCCCGACGATATGTTATCGATAACGGTTTCGTCGGTTGTTCCCGATGCAGCCGCTCCTTATAATTTACCGGCTGTTTCCTATTCTGAGCCGGGGAAGCAAGAGCTGACGATTGTTCCTAATTTGCAAGTCTATACGGTAGATAAAAATGGTTATATCTATTTCCCGATAGTAGGACGTATTCGTGTCGAAGGAATGACCCGCAATGAACTGTCGAAGTTTATAGAGGATAAAATCCGTCCTGAGTTGAAAGATCCTTTTGTATTGGTACAATTCATGAATTTTAAAGTCGTTGTACTGGGCGAAGTGAAAACCCCGGGGCAGATATCGGTACAAACAGAGCGTATGTCGATACTCGATGCCATAGGTGCGGCAGGCGATTTGACTATCTATGGCGAACGGAAAAATGTATTGTTGATGAGGGAGGAAAATGGTAAACGGATTTTTCATCGTTTCGATTTGACCGATGAATCTCTTTTTGAATCGCCCTATTTTTATTTGAGACAGAACGATGTCGTTTACGTTATGCCGAATAAAGCACAGCGAAATAATTCGAATTACAATCAATTTGCCCAATATCGCATATCTGTGGTGGGTACTGTTGTGAGTGCCATCTCGGTGTTGGCATCATTGGCGATAGCGTTGTTCATTAAGTAATGAAAAGAGTTTGTTTATGGAAGAAAAATATACCTCGGAAAGAAGAAATGATAATATCGATATCGCCGCTTTATGGCGTGCCGCATGTAGAAAATGGTATCTCTTTGCAGGATCGATTGTCGTTTGTGTAGCGTTGGTAGTTTGTTATTTGAAGATTGCCAAACCCGTATATGAAGTTTCTGCCGATATTCTTGTCAATGAAGATGAGAAAAAAGGCGGTGGCGGATTGTCTTCATTGATGGGGGATATTGCAGGAGGCGGATTTTCGTTAGACGGTATGATAGGTGGTGGCTCGGTGAATGACGAGATACTGGTTATTTCGTCGCATTCTTTAATTCGAGAAATGGTTCAAAGACTCGATTTGAATATATCATATACGAGCAAAAAAAACTTTTTCAAAAAGAAAGAGTATTATCATAATTCTCCACTTACCGTAGATATTCCCGAATCTATGGCAGATACATTGTCGAGTGGATTTGTAGTTAAAGTTCAAACGGGCGGTTCTGATGATAAAATCAAGGTCTTGTTGAAGAAAGGGTTCTTTATGACTTTGGCCGAAATGGAAGCGACATCGTTCCCGATAAAGGTAGATTATGGAGAGGGGATTGTTATCGATAAGACCGGATTTTATAAGCCGGGTAAGAAGTTGAAGTTTGTCGCTCATGTTAACGGGTATGACGGCGAAGCTGAAATATTGGAGAAAAGGCTGGATATCGATTTGTCGGATAAAAAAGCCAATGGCATTTCACTAAAAATAAGGGAATCGAATAAGCAAAGAGGAAAAGATATACTCAATACGTTGATAGAATGTTATAACGAGGATGCTGTGCTGAATAAAAACTTGAAGGCGCAAAACATGCTTTCGTTTATCGACGAGCGTTTGATAACGGTAGAAGAAGAACTCCATGAAGCCGAGAGGATTGTAGAACGGTATAAAAGAGAAAACGATTTGTCCGATATAGATGCCGAAGCCAAAATCATTCTTGAAGCAAACAGTCAATATCGCAAATTACTGTTGGAAGCCGAAACACAATATTCGATTATTTCGATGGTAGATAGTTTCCTGAATAAGCCGGAAAACAAATATTCTTTGGTTCCTGTTACGACCGGTTTGCCCGATCGGGGAGCGGCCGAGGCGATTAATGAATATAATAAATTGCTATTGGAGAGAATGCGTTTGCTTCGTACAGCAAAGGATTCGAACTTGGCTTTACGTACACTTACCGCTCAAATAGATGTCATGCGTGAGAATATATTGAATACGGTGTCGAAAGCGAAAGAAAGTTCGGATATAGCCCGTACCGATTTGAAGAAACAAGAGGCGGATTTTCGGTCTAGGTTGCGGGGATTCCCTGAGCAAGAGAGAGAGTATATGGATATAAAAAGGAATCAGCTTATTAAGAATGAATTATATACTTTCTTGATGAAGAGGCGGGAGGAGAACGCTATGACATTGGCGGCGACTTCGCCTAAATGTAGGATTGTCAATCCGGCTTATAGTAAAAATAAACCGGTTGCACCTCAATCTTTGATTCTTTTATTGATCGCTTGTGGAATCGGATTGGTACTGCCTGTTGTCTACTTGTATGGAAAGACTGTTTTCTCTGTTAAGTTCAATAACAAAAATGATTTGCGCAGATTGACAGATTTGCCTATTGCTGGTGAAATTTGTCATAGTTCTACTTCGGGCTATGTCGTTTTGAGAGAAAACAGTGTTTCTCCTGCCGCTGAAATGTTCCGTTTATTACGGTCTAATTTACAATTTATGTTGCCGGGTGGAGGAAAGGGCATTCTGTTGGTAACCTCGTCAGAACCGGGAGAAGGAAAATCGTTCGTCAGTCTTAATCTGGCTTACTCGATAGCTTTAATGAGGAAGCGTACGGTTTTGATCGATTTGGATTTGAGGAATCCGAAAATTGCTGATTATTTGGGGCTTTCGGTGACTACTGGGTTGACGAATTATTTGGTTTCGAATAAAGAAGGTGGAGAGACCGATTTGATACATCATGTGGCACAAGAAGGCTTTCTTGATGTCATAACGGCCGGGCCCGTTCCACCGAATCCTTCCGAGCTTTTATTGTCCGAAAAATTGGATAGTTTAATGGCTCGTCTTCGAGAAAAATATGATTATGTAATTGTCGATACAGCTCCTGTGGAGAGAGTTTCTGATACGTTTTCGTTGACTCGTTTTGTCGATGCCACGTTATATGTTTGCAGGGCTGATTATACGCATAAAAATAGTGTATTCAATGTCGAGGATTTTGTAGCAGAGGGTTCTTTGAAAAATGTAATGTTCGTCTTGAACGATACGGAAATAAAAAAGACTTATGGGTATTCGGTGAAACATACAAGGGGATAAGCGATGATTTCCTTGAATAAAATATTCTATGGGCTGTTTATTCTGATGCTTGTGGCGGGGATTTATACCTATCAATTGATGTGGTTTAAAAGTTCCGACGAGTTGATTACATTGCTTTTAGCTCTTTTATGTGTACTGGATATATTAAGTAATAAGAACCATCGGCGTTATAAAGGTCTTTTTTGGATCGTAGGGATAATGACGTTTTACCTGTTGTATTCGTTGGTTGGCGTTCATTATAATACCCCTAAGGCGATATTCTATGATTTTTTTATTCAAATCAAGCCCTTCATCGCTTTTTATGTAGCTTATGCCATGGGGGTAAGGTTTACGGGAGCTCAAAAACTTTTTTTGAAAAAACTATGCGTTGTTCTCAGTGTGGTGATGCTGGGAATAATACTTGTAGGCATAGGAGAAGATTTCTTCTTTCATGTAGCGTATTATGGTATTATCAGCACGGTACTATTTTTGATATATTACTACTGCTCTTGCCAGAAGATGAGTCGTAAGGACAAGATTATCATGCTGTTTATCTTGTCTGTGGGATTTTTTAGTACACGCTCCAAATTTTATGGGTTTTATGTGGTAGCGTTGTATCTCTTTTTGTGGTACAAACCGGGACAATTGTCGAAAGTAAAGTTAAAGCAGTGGGTAATGATGGCTTTGGTTTTCTGTGGCGTCTTATATGTAGCTTGGGATAAAATCAATTATTATTTTATTTCTTCTGGTTTGTTTTCCGGGGAGGAGAATATGGACGAATCCTTTGCTCGGGCTGCACTATATATCAGGGCTCCTCTGGCTTTGATGGACCATTTCTTTCTGGGTTCTGGATTGGCATCGTATGCCACCTATTCTTCGGGGATAATAGGTTATTCGCTTTTGTATAAAGAATACAACATAGATGAGGTTTGGGGACTGTTGGAAGGCGATTGCCCGTTTATATCCGATACCTATTTCCCGGAGTTGGTACAATTTGGAATGGTAGGGATTGTATTGTTCTTTTATTTTTGGGTATGGGTATATAAGAAATTGAAAATTATTACAGGTTCTCCTTATGCGGTGCACCTCCATAAAATAGGTATCATGATCATCTCTTTTGTTTTTATTGAGTCGGTTGCCGGTAGTGTCTTCTTGCAAGGTTCCGGTATTATTGTGATGATTCTGTTGGGGTTTGTCATAAGAGATTTGTCCATAGCAAAAGGTCGAGAAGCGAGGGTGGAAAATGAATAGAAGCACGAAATTTATAAACGATATTTTTATTTATGCCATAGGAAACCTCGGCTCCAAGCTGATTACGTTTCTTTTGGTTCCTCTATATACATATTATATATCCCCCGATGATTTTGGATATTACGATATTGTCCTGACCCTTACGTTTTTGGCAATGGGGTTTGTAACGTTTCAATTGCGAGACGGTACTTTTCGTTTTTTGCTCGATAATGAAGACGAATATACTCGTAAAGGAGTCGTTTCGTTCTCCTATAAATTGATGGCCCAATCCTCTTTGGTGGTATTGTTGGTGGGGATTGTTTTTTCTTTCTTTTACGATATACGGGATTGGGGTTGGATTGTCGCATTTGTAATCACGCTTTCGTTGTATGAGGTAGAAGTCCAAATCGTAAGAGGCTTGGGACAAAATAAATCTTTTGTCTTGGCAGGTATATTGACCGCCTTTCAGATAGGATTGTATAGTTTGATTTTTGTTGCTTGGTTACGAATGGGAATTGCGGGCATATTTTGTTCCAATATATTGTCCCGTTTGGTGACAATGGTTATTATAGAATTTCGGGCACGAGTATTTAAACGCTATTTTATCGTTAGTTTTAGAGATAAGTCTCTGAATAGAGCTCTGTTGAAATATTCTTTGCCTTTATTGCCGAATGCTGTTTGCTGGTGGCTTTTGGGAAGTTCCAGTCGATTGTTTATAGAACATTTCTTAGGTTTGGAGGCCAATGGTATATTTGCGGTAGCCATGAAGTTTTCTACTATATTAGAGACATTTTCGGTGATCGTATATCAAGCATGGCAAGAGACTGCTATTAAACAGTACGGGGCGGCAGACCGGTCGAAGTTCTTTTCCAGAATATTCAATACATATATTCTCATATTGTCCGTTTTAGCGCTGATTTTTGTTTTCGTGCTGAAAATCAATTATTCATGGCTGGTGGATTCTCGTTATTTAGAGAGTTTGCAATATTTATATCCGATGTTTATCTCGGTAATTTGTTTTGCATTGGCATCGTTTTACGATTTGGGCTATCAATGTTCGAAGCAGACCGTGAGAAATCTGCCGGGAGTGATTACTACAACGGGATTGAATTTAATCATGAATTATGTTTTCATTCGTTTTATGGGTATTTGGGGAATTGTCCTTTCGTCCATTCTTTCTTATCTGTTTATGCTTGGTTTCCGGATAATCGATACGTGGAAATTTTTTCCGGTGAAGGTATCGATGGAAATCATTTATCCGATTTTGTTCTTGATAGGAGGGGCGATAGTATTTTATAAGGTCGATTCGATTATATTGCAAATCATTTATATTACAGTGGTTATGATTCTTAGCTATTGTATTCAACCGAGAACGATTCGGCAGGAATTACAAATGAAGATAAAAGCCCTGTTTAATTGAATAAAATTTTGGCATAAATAAACGAGTTCGTTGGTAATCTTATTTATACGAAGACTTACAGCATGTTGCGAAAATAGGTTACACTTGGCAGGGCCAAATTTATTTGTTTCTGCTTTCGTTTGTGCTATCTTTGCGGTAATAAATAGACTTTACGTATGAAAATCATAGTTATCAATCCCATTCTTTTTACTCATGAAAAAGGAGTTATACCACATGTAACTACTATAAAAGAGACGATGATCTATGATCTGTGTTTGGCCTATCATCGAGCCGGACATGCTGTCACATTGATAGCGGCAGTCGATTATGCACCTGAGAGAAAGGAGACGTATGATTTTGAAGTCGTCTTTTTGAAGTCGATTGGACGAAAAATATTTCAACCGAGTGTATTTCCCTTTTTACCGGGAGTATGGAGGTACTTACAGCAAAGAAAAGGTGATGTCGATATGGTTTTGGCGAGTGAGACTTTTTCTATACCGTCGTTGTTCGCTTCGCTCATTGTTCCTTGTAAAACTGTAATTTGGCAGGAATTAGGCTCGCATAATCGCAAGATGAAGACTTTGCCCTCCCGTATTTGGTATAATGTCATTGCCCGTTGCTTTATGAGCAGGTCATATGTGATTCCTCGTTCGTATGTCTCACAGCGATTCATTAACCGATATATGCCTCGCGTCGGCGAGCCAATAGGACATGGTGTAAAGTCGATAGACTTGGACAATACAACGAAAGGTAAGAGCGATCAGTTTATTACCGTAGGTCAATTGATTCCTCGTAAAAATATATCTTCTATAATTCGTAAGTTCGATGCTTTTCTTTCAAAATATCCTCAATACAGAGATTACATATTGTATATAGCCGGCGATGGCGTGTTGAGAGAAGAGTATGACCGACAAATAAAAGAAATGGGGCGAGAGCGGCAAATCGTCCTATTGGGGAAACTGCCTCATAAAGAATTGTTTCGGTATTATCGGGATTCGAAGGCTTCTTTGTTCGATTCTCTGCGAGAGTTGAATATGCTGGCGATTATGGAATCTGTGGCGATGACAACGCCGGTGGTTACGAATCGTGTGCCGTTTGATAGTGAGATTGTAGAGAAGAGAAAGTTGGGAATCGCTGAAAATGACTGGAACGAGGACGATATAGCTCGAATGATAGAGCGAAATGACGAGTATGTGGAAAATTGCAGGGAATATGCTTCTTTAATTACTGTCGATGCAGTCGCTCGACGAATTATAGATTCGTTTGAGAAGGCTTCGAAATATAATAGCTGATGGGAAAGATTCGGGATATAACGTTCGATATAGCAAAGGGAATAGGGATTGTATTGGTCGTTATCGGGCATTATATTCCCGATACCGCTCCTTCGTGGTATATCGGATTTGTAAGTTTTGTCTATCATTTCCACATGCCTCTTTTTTTCATGATCGCTGGTTTTTTTTATGAGCGTTCTATAAAAAAGGTAGGTTATTGGCGGTTTGTACGCTCGAAGTTCGAGCGATTGATGTTTCCCTATTTTATTCTCTCTTGGGCGATTATAGGGATTAAAATACTGGTCGATGGGTTTATGCAAGTCGATCACCCGGTTTCGATAAGCGCTTTATATCGAGTGTTCTATTTGCCGGAAGCCGGGTATTTTTTATGGTTCGTTTATGTTTTGTTTTTAATATTTTGTATCGCCCCGGTTTTCAAGGCAGGGAATCGCTTGGTACTATTGTCTCTTCTTTCGCTGGGGCTCGCTTTTTGGGATACGGCTCCCGAATATTTTTGTATTGAACAGTTTTGTTTGAATTCGATTTTCTTTGTATCAGGAATGTGGGTGGCCCGAAAATCATGGATAGAGCAAGCGATATACCGGTATTCTATTCTTTGGATTGTAATTACGATCGGCTTCTCGATCATATATGAATTTATTCCCGATAAATTTTGGATCGAAACTTTGGCCGTTCTCCTCGGTGTCACCGGTAGTTTTATGATTCTGGGCATATCCAAGTCATTATCTCGTTTAACTGTCTCATTTGTAGAATGGTTGAAGTATATAGGAACTATGTCCATGACTATATATTTGTTTCATACTCTATTTATGGGTGTGGTAAAGTCAATTTTAACACATATATTGTCGGGCGGAAATATAATAGAATTTGTGTTCGTTACGTTATTTATAGTAGGAACGGGAATAGTCTGTCCCATTTTATTGTATAAATGGGTATGGATAAAAAATAAATTTACGTCCCGAATATTTAAATAACCTGAACACGACCCATGAAGCGAATGCCGCGTATCCTTTTGGTAAATAAATTTTACTATCCGAGAGGAGGAGATTGTATTTGTATGATCAATCTCGAAGCCTTGTTACGTCGTCTCGGATATGAAGTGGCCGTGTATTCTATGGTTTATTCTCAGAATTTGCCCAGTGAAATGTCGGGCTATTTTGCATCGGAAATTTCATTTTCCGATGGACTTAAAAATAAAACAAGAGCGGCTTGCCGTATCTTTGGATTAGGAGATATAAAAAAATCGTTTAAGAAGATATTAAATGATTTTCGTCCTGACATAGTCCATTTTCACAATATTCACTCTTATCTTTCTCCGGTTGTCGTAAAATTGGCGAAAGATTATGGCTGTCGTACTGTTTGGACGCTGCACGATTATAAATTGTTATGTCCGTCGTATAACTGCCTTTGTCAAGGGAAAATTTGTGAAGCCTGCTTTACCGATCGTCTTCAAGTATTTCGTCGGAAATGTATGAAAGGAAGCCGGATAGCCAGCGCATTGGCTTATGGAGAAGCCTTATGGTGGAATCGGAAAAAACTGCAACGCTGGGTCGATACTTTTGTTTGCCCTAGTTCTTTTATGGCACAGAAGATGAGAGCCTGCGGTTATGATTACACGAAATTATCCGTAATTTGTAATTTTATAGAACAGGATAAATTGGATTTTTTTCATTCGACAGAGATAAATGAAGGGGAAAAGTCGCGCTACTATTGCTATGTAGGTCGTTTGTCCGAGGAAAAAGGTGTACGCATGTTGCTCGAAGTGGCAGAGTCTTTGCCATTCCCTCTTTATATTGCGGGAGATGGGCCGTTGCTGAATGAGTTACAGGCAAAATATAGTTCGGGAAATGTCATTTTTTTAGGACACCTTTCGTCTATGGAGATAGTACGATTAGTGAAACATGCGCAGACGATGGTAGTTCCTTCCATTTGGTATGAAAATAATCCGTTAAGTGTGATAGAGTCTTTGTGTATGGGAACGCCGGTTATCGGAGCCGAAGTCGGTGGAATACCGGAACTGATACGTGAGGGCGATGGTATGTTGTTCCGCATGGGAGATAAGGAAGAATTAGCCTCGGCTATTGTTTCTGTGATGTCTAAGGACAACGTGGATACACAAGGTATTGCACGACGAGCCCAAAAACGATTCTCGGAGGAACGATATTGGGCGGAATTGAAGAATGTGTATGACTTGTGAAAACAAGATGTTCGATATATAAAATTTTTGATAGACCGGTGAAAAAGGTTTATCTTTGCACGATATTTGTAAGAAATGAAAGTTTTTGCGCCTACCGATATAAGCATTATTACCACTTATCGCTGTCCCATGCAGTGTAAGATGTGTAATATCTGGAAAAATCCGACAGATCCGCGGCTGGAAATTCAACCGGAAGAATTGGAGATTTTGCCGCATGTGAAATTTATCAATATAACAGGGGGAGAACCTTTTATTCGTGAAGATTTAGATAAGATTGTGGAGGTCGCTTTTCGAAAAGCCCCCAGAGTTGTTATTTCCACATCGGGCTGGTTCGAGGAGCGAGTATTGGAGTTGGCGAGAAAATTCCCCAAAATAGGAATACGTATCAGTATCGAGGGCTTATCTCAAAAGAATGATGAATTACGGGGAAGAGCCGGAGGTTTTGATAAAGGGTTGAGGACTCTCTTGTCACTTAGGGAAATGGGCGTGAAGGATATTGGGTTCGGTATAACGGTGTCGAATAATAATTCCGAAGATATGCTTTCCCTATATCGTCTTTCCAAAGCCTTGAATATGGAGTTCGCTACCGCTGCGTTTCATAATTCGTATTATTTTCACAAAGATGACAATGTGATTACCAATCGCGATACCGTTTGTGGTAACTTTGCCGAGCTGATCAATATGCAAATGAGGGAAAAACACCCCAAATCATGGGCACGGGCATTTTTTAATATGGGATTGATAAACTATATCGAAGGAAATCGCCGTATGTTACCATGTGAAGCAGGTTTGATGAATTGTTTCATAGATCCTTATGGCGAAGTTTATCCTTGCAATGGGTTGGAAGCTAAGTATTGGAAAGAGAGTATGGGAAACATTCGACAGGCGAACTCTTTTTCGGATATTTGGAATAGCGAACAAGCCCAACATGTGCGTAGTTTAGTACGCAAATGTCCGAAGAATTGTTGGATGGTCGGCACGGTCTCTCCGGTTATGAAGAAATTTGCTTATGCCCGTCACCCCATGGGGTGGATTATCAAAAATAAATTACGTTCTCTTTTAGGGAAACCTGTTTGTCTGGATAAGAAATGGTACGACGTGGGGCAAGATCCCATGCAGGGGAATTTAGGACGTGAGTAAACGGGGGAGGGGAGTGTTGCGATGAAGATAGTTGTAGTCGGTACTCGTGGTATCCCCGATATTCAGGGAGGTGTGGAAACACACTGTGAGGAATTATATCCCCGATTAGCTGCTATGGGACATGATGTGACGGTTGTTCGTCGTTCGTGTTACGTCACTCCCCAAAATAAGATTAAGGAGTATAGAGGTGTTCATCTAAAAGATATTTATGCTCCCCGTAGAAAAAGTATAGAAGCCATTGTTCACACTTTTTTAGCGATTATTTATGCTCGTTGGGTCGGTGCTGACGTTGTACATATCCATGCTATCGGCCCGGCTCTGTTAACCCCGTTGGCCCGATTGTTGGGATTACGAGTGGTGATGACCCATCACGGTCCCGATTATGATAGGCAGAAGTGGAATAAGACAGCTAAGTCTGTGCTCAGATGGGGCGAACGAATGGGGGCGAATTATGCCAACGAAGTGATTGTAATTTCTACTGTGATAGATAATATTTTACGTGAAAAGTATGATCGCACGGACGCGCACTTGATTTATAATGGCGTGAATAAGCCTGTGCCGGCAAAAGACGACAGTTATATTCGGTCGTTGGGGTTGACACCTCGACGATATGTTTTGGCCGTAGGACGTTTTGTGGAGGAGAAAGGATTCGATTTACTCATAAAAGCATTTGCTCGTATTTCCGATTCGAACTGCAAATTGGTCATAGCTGGTGATGCCGACCATGAAGATCATTATTCTGTCTCTTTAAAACGGCTGGCAGAAGAACACCATGTCGTTCTCACAGGCTTCGTAAGAGGGGCTAAATTGAATGAGCTCTTTTCCCATGCGCGTTTGTTTGTCCTTCCGTCTTTTCATGAAGGATTGCCCATTGTGCTGCTCGAAGCGTTGAGTTATCGGTTGCCGGTATTGGTCAGCGACATTCCGGCAAATAGGCTTGCCTGCCTCGATGCCTCCGATTTTTTCGTTACGGGGAACATCGGCTCGTTGGAAGAGAAATTATCTTGTAAATTAGAGGGAGAAATGGAAGAACGTCATTATGATTTATCTCCTTATAATTGGGACTATATTGCGTCTCAGGTAGATTCTGTATATCGGTTAGCTAAGAAACCCCGATAATAAAAAATATTCCTTCGATAAAAATTTCCGCTATTTTCGAACTATCTTTTGTCGGTTTTGTTTTTGGAGTATAACAATGGTGTTATTACATAACAATCAAAACAAAACTGATATGAAAAAACTAATCCCAATTCTTTTTGTCGTAGCGGTATTAGCTGCATGCCAAAAAGAGCCCAGCCTTTCCAAGCTGGATGATGATTATGTGGTGTTTACCGATTATGATAAATCGGCCGACTTCGGCGAATATCTTACCTATTATATGCCGGATAGTGTCTTACTCATTACGAATAATGAAAAAGCGACCTATTGGACAAATGAAGATGCCGATTATATTCTCGAAACATTTGCCGATAATATGGCTGCTCGGGGATTCACATTGGTCGATTCGAAAGAAGATGCCGATTTAGGGTTACAGGTAAGCTATATTGAAGACGTACGTTATTTCGTCGATTATCCCAATGACTATTGGTGGTGGGGATATCCCGGATATTGGGGACCCGGATATTGGGGATCATATTGGAACAGTTGGTATTATCCCTATCCCGTAGTATATAGTTATAGTGTGAATTCATTTTTGGCCGAGTTAGTTGACTTAACGAATAAAAACAGTAGCAATCGACGGCTAACGATTCTTTGGGATTCCTATATGGCCGGATTGAAGAGCGGCTCTCCTAGATTAAATAGAAATTTAATAATCCAAGCGATAGACCAGTCGTTTGTTCAGTCTCCTTACTTGACGAATAAATAACGGGCTACCCCATTTTATATATTAATAAAAAGAAAACGAATTATGAAAACTATTAAACACATATCGTTATGGGTGGTAGTCGCTACTTGTATGGTAGCCGTGTCGACCCGGGGGAAACGCACAAGCCGTTTCGAGTACTTATTTTAATGTCGATTGGCAGTTTAACGCTCCTGTTGGGAACAGTTATGCCGATAAAGCCAGTGGATGGGGTATGAATTTTGAAGGTGGTTATTATGTAATGCCTAAAATGGCTATTGGAGCTTTTATTTCTTATCATACGAATAATAAATATATAGACAGGCAGACTTTGATGTTAAAGAGCAATTCGGCTCTTACGACCGACCAGCAACATTCGTTGTTTCAGCTACCCTTTGGTCTGTTGGCAAAATATCGCTTTACGACCGACGGAATTTTAGAACCTTATGCAACGGTGAAATTGGGCGCCAATTATAGTCGCATGTCTTCTTATTTGCAGGCTTGGGAGATTTATGATGACACATGGGGTTTTACCGTGTCTCCCGAAATCGGTGTAAGTATTTTCCCGAATCCGAGTGTCCGTTATGGTTTCCACGTAGCTTTGTATTATAATTATGCTACTAATAAGAGTAAAGTATTGACCTATGATATCGATGGTCGCAACAATATAGGGTTCCGTTTAGGGGTCTCTTTCTAAAAAGGTTAGTCTCGGTATAAAGGGGGAATAAATGTATATTCATACACTTTATTCCCCCTTTTTTGTTAAATAAAGAGAGGGGAGTTGTGCCGTAGTGCTTTATATATTATTTTTGTCTCGATTATCAATAATATTCATACATTATGTATCATCGTTTGAGAGTAGGATTATTAGTCGTTTTCTGTTTATCTATCGGAAATTTATTCGGGCTTTTTGCCCAACATTCGACAGATTACTATTCTTTGTCGATGGTCGGAAATGCCGGAAACGGGATTTTTGCACCGTATTATTTGTCTGCCAATAAGCATGGGTTGGTAACACACAGTAAAAGCGGATATTTGCGAGCCTCGGTTTTTAAAGGCTTGGAGATGAACAAACGGTTTTCCTATGAGTTCGGTATCGATTTGGTTGGATTGATGTCTTCTACATCTCCGGTATCCTATTATTCAGACGGAAACCTGAAAACGTATAATCCGGGCGTGTCGTCTTTCCTCATACAACAAGCCTATATAGGCATGAAATACCGCATGATTTTTATATCGGCAGGTTGTCGGGAGCTTACCGATGAAGTAGTAAATTTCGAGTTGAGTTCCGGCGGGTTGGTCTGGTCGGGTAATGCACGGCCTATACCCCAAGTTAGAGCCGGATTTATCGATTTTGTAGATATTCCGTTTACGAAGGGCTGGGTACAGATTAAGGGTGAGCTCGCGTATGGAAAGTTTATGGACAACGATTTTTTAAGGGACCATTACAATTATTATAATCAGTATATTACGACCGATGCTTTATATCACCATAAATCTATTTCGTTTCGTTCCAATCCCGACAAACCCTTTGTCGTAACGATCGGAGCCGAACTGGCAGCACAGTTCGGAGGCACAAAACGGTATTATAAAGAGGGCGTTTTGATAGATTCTCTCACGATGAAAAGTCCGACCCGCTTGAAAGATTTTTTTAAAATCTTGTTTCCGTCGTCTGGTGATGGTCAGTCCAATAAAGGTGATCAGGCCTACTACTATGGAAACCATGTGGGACAATGGAATTTATCGGCGGAATACAGGTTCAAAAACAATTCTTCTGTAAGAGGTTACTTCGAATGGTATTACGACGATGCATCGGGAATGGGGAAGTTCAATGGTTGGGACGGTCTATGGGGGCTTGAATATAAGAGCGGTAAGAAAAACTGGCTGTCGAATGTCGTTTTAGAATATTTGGATATGACCAATCAAAGTGGGCCTCTGAATTGGTGTCCGAGTGATTATAATGATCCTAAATTGGATATAGAAGCCACAGGAGCCGATGATTACTACAATAACTATTTCTATAACGGTTGGGCGCATTACGGCCTTTCCAATGGTACGGCAATGGCTAAATCCTTGTTGTACAATACAGATGGTTATATGAGATACAAGCATAACAGAATACGAGGAGTCCATTTAGGAGCGTCGGGTTATATTGCTCCTGAATGGAAATATAAAATATTAGCGTCGTATCGAACCTCTTGGGGAACGACTTTTCTTCCGTTAGCCGATACCCAACACGATATGTCGGGGCTGATAGAATGTGTTTATTCTCCGATAAAACTTTCGGGGTGGTCGTTTTCCGCTTCTTTGGCCGGAGATTGGGGCGAGTTGTATGGAGATAAATGGGGTGTTGCTATCGGTATCAGGAAAAGTGGAATTTTAACAATTGGAAAATGAAGAACAAGATGATGATTCGCCGTATTTTAATAGGATTGTTTTTGGGGATTGTTGTCACCTCTTGTACCCATAATGATGGGTATATAGGTCCTCTTTTCGGGAAATGGCAATTGATTGAGATGTGGGAGAATGGTACAATGACCCCACATGATAGTCTTTACTATAATTTTCAGAGTAGTGTCATAAAGTTACAATTGGTTCATCGGGGAGGAATAGAAAATGCAACAGACAATTATTTCGGGAGTTATGTTCGTGAAAATGACATACTGAAATTTAAAATAATGGAACCCTCTTGGCTTGAATTTAAACCTGATTTATCTGTTTTCAAGTTGGAAATGGACAAAGAATATACTTTTTACATCGAGAAACTTACCTCTTCCAAAATGATTTTGACCCGGGGTGAAGATGAACGCTTTGTTTTCCGAAAGTTCTGAATTTACAGATATCGGATTTCCCGATTTTCAGAATCCTCCGAGATTTGCTTGGGATATAATTTAATGAATCCCGACCGGGGATCGAATAAGTCTTCTAATTTTTTAGCGCTGTTTCCTGAGAATAAAATGCCGTTGAGGTCAGAAGTCAGTCTGGCCGAAAACCTTTTGGGGGCGTAAAGTATTGCACCTGTCAGTTTATGTTTATAGAGCCAGATGAAACAAGTGTTAGGATTTACTCCGCGAGTTAAGTACCCTAAAATAGTTCCGACGGGAATTTCACTGCGTACCGACGAATCCAATTTAACGATTCGGTGTGTAAAGATTTCGGAAAATCGAATGTCTTTAAATCGTTCGATAGCGACTCTTTCTCCATTTTCTGTCAGGAGCCAAATACCTTCCCAACTGTCGATTGGAGCTGTATCGAAATAATGTTTGGCACTTTCTTCGGTATAATTTTCAAGGATGAAACTACGATAAGGAGGCTTACTTTCATAACGCCCTTCTTCATCTTTTATCGATGAGGAACAGAGTATACCGATGCATAGTAAAACTATGAGTTTGATTCTCATTAGAATTTATAGTTGAATCCGAAACTTAGTAATTCTTTCAGTTGGAAATGTCCGAAGTCTTTGTTCAGTGCGCGAGCATCGTCATATCGCAGATGAACAAACAAACGAGTAGAGAAGAAACGGTTGAGGATAAAGTCGAATGTATTTTCCATATCCCCTTGTACATGATCATAGTTGGTGAAATAAAACAGTCTGCAACTCCAAACCATGTTATGATAGAACTCCCATTTGATGCGCCCTTCGAAGGAGGAACCGTATTGACTCATGCTTTTCCCCGATTTGATTCCGAAGCTGGCCGCATCCATGTCGTCGTTAACGATGAATTGCAAGTTGTAGGAAAGTGGGGAGAGCGATATCGATGTCTCGAAACGTTTTTTATCGTTTTTATATTGATAAGACATACCTAAACCCAAATTCAACTCGGCAGGAGATAGAAATGCAGCCACCTTGTTGTTGGAATTAGCGGCATAACTGGTGAAAAATTGTGTCTTGAAGTTCATGGTAGCGGTGTAGTACCATTTGTTGTAGGCTTTAAGACCGAATTTCGAGTTTATCTGGAATAAATCTTCACTGATTTTTACAGAATGCAATGTGTCTTCCGGGGCACTGTTGATGTTCAATCTCCATTGTACTAAATTCTCGAATAAGATACGTTGCTCTTTGGGATCGTTATATTTGATAGAGAATTGTTGATCGCTTAGCAGATTGACATTGCTCGTCCCTCCTTGATACCAATTTTCCGAAACATAGACTTGGGAAAATTGTATGGACGATTGGAAATTGATTATCCATCGTTTTAGTTTGATCTTTTCTTTTCCCACGTCATTTTTTATAATTAGCGGCTTTTCTTTGATAGAGAGAATATGTTTGGCCGGATCGTTTTCGATCACGTATTGTTTAGGCACTTCCGGTAGATTGTCTGTATTGTAATGTATAAGTTTCGGGTAATTGACGATTACATAGTTCTGTGCTAGATTTCGGGTCTTTTCGGCTTGAATCTCGTCTTGTAACCATTTATCGTCCACCGAAAGAGACTTTGGTTTGAATGGGCATTTTTCGGCCGAGGGTAAATGTTGAAAAGGAGTAGACATCTGTTTTTCGAACACGATAGGTAAGAAAAGTGGGTTGACAGGTATTTCGCCCGACCCTTGCATAGCTCTTATGCTGTCGGCATATTCGAGCATACGCAACATTTTGATAACCGGTAAAATCTGTTCGGTTGAGTCTGTTTCCAATAATGAAAGTAAATTCTTGTCGGCCTCTTGCTGGCGAGCGATCGAGTCGGTATCGGTAACCTGTATGGTTATAGAATCTGATGGCATGGCCATTGTTATACTGTCAGATACGATTTCGTTCGTTATACTATCGTTCTGTTCTATGACAGTCGTTGCGAATACTCCGGTTACAGAAAGAAGACTTATGAGAATAGCTGTAATTCGTGAGTTCATAAGAGTATATGTTTGTATTTTTTAAGATAGTGCAACAAGTAGAGAGTAGAAATAGGTTTATTCGATTATGGCAAGGCGTAGCCTATTTTCGCATCTGTTTGCAAAGATAGTGCCAATGAGGGCAAAAGCAAGCTTGCTTGACTTTGCCGAATGCAGCCTATTTTCGCATCTGTTTGCAAAGATAATGATTATTTGATACAAATTGTTTACCGATAGTCTTTCTTTTGGGTAAAAATTGTAAAGTGTTTCTATCTGTTATGGGCTTTTCTCTTCATAGCAAATGAAAAGTGATAATTCTGTTGAATGTTGCGATAGATTGTGGATTATTTTTCCTAATTTTGCGCCTTGTAAATGTAACACATAAACCATATTTTATCGTGGAGACTAAGTATATATTCGTTACGGGGGGGGTAACCTCGTCGTTGGGTAAAGGTATTATTTCGGCTTCGTTGGCTCGATTGCTTTTGGCAAGAGGTTATAGAGTAACTATCCAAAAGTTCGATCCTTACATCAATATAGATCCCGGAACATTGAACCCTTATGAACATGGAGAATGTTATGTGACGGTCGATGGACACGAAGCCGACCTTGACTTGGGTCACTACGAGCGATTCACCAATACTCCTACGACTCGCGCCAATAATATTACAACAGGGCGTATTTATCAAAATGTAATAGATAAAGAACGACGGGGCGATTATTTGGGAAAGACGGTGCAGATTATTCCGCATATTACAGATGAAATTAAACGTAACATTAAACTTTTAGGATCGAAGAACCAGTTCGATTTCGTAATCACGGAGATTGGGGGAACGGTCGGGGATATCGAATCTTTGCCCTATCTCGAAAGCGTACGTCAGTTGCGTTGGGAAATGGGGAAAAATTGTGTATGTATTCATTTGACCTATGTACCTTATATTGCTGCCGCTAAGGAATTGAAAACCAAACCGACCCAACATTCGGTAAAACAATTGCAGGAGGTAGGTATCCAACCCGATATATTGGTATTGCGTACCGAGTATGAGCTATCTCTTGCTTTACGTAAGAAGGTGGCATTGTTTTGCAATGTAGATCCTGCGGCAGTGATTCAGTCGATAGATGTTCCGTCTATATACGAAGTCCCTTTGAAAATGCATCAACAGCATTTAGATGAAATCGTATTGACGAAAACCGGTTTACCCATAAACGGAGAACCTCATTTGGAGCCGTGGTTGAATTTCTTGCATCGCATGAAAAATGCGACTAAGACCGTACGTATCGGATTGGTCGGCAAATATGTAGAACTTCCCGATGCCTATAAATCTATCAATGAATCGTTGTTTCAGGCGGCGACCTATAACGATCGCAAACTCGATTTGCAATATATTCATTCCGAGAAATTAAATAGCGGAAATGTGGACGCTATGCTTTCTTCTTTAGATGGCGTGTTGATCGCTCCGGGATTTGGGCAGAGAGGTATCGAAGGAAAATTCATCGCTTTGAAATATGCTCGTGAACACGATATTCCGACATTTGGCGTATGTTTGGGCATGCAATGCATGGTGATCGAGTATGCCCGTGATGTGTTGGGATATACCGATGCTAACTCTACCGAAATGGACGTGACGACCAAGCATAATGTAATAGATTTGATGGAGGAGCAGAAGAGCATAACCAATATGGGTGGGACGATGCGTTTAGGCGCTTATGATTGTATATTGGCCGAAGACTCTATTGCTGCTAAGGCTTATGGAACGACTCATATTCGCGAACGGCATCGCCATCGTTTCGAATTTAACAATGAGTATCGTAAAGCTTTTGAAGATGCTGGAATGCGTTGCGTGGGCGAGAATCCCGAAACACATTTGGTCGAAGTTGTCGAGGTCCCGTCTTTGCGTTGGTATGTGGGAGTACAATATCACCCCGAGTACAATAGTACGGTTCTTAATCCGAATCCCCTTTTCGTTGACTTTATTAAAGCAGCGATTTCAAAAAAATAATTTAGTAATCTCAAAATTGAAGAATGGATAAAAACACGATTTTAGGTCTTGTATTGATGGTCGTAGTTGTGCTGCTTTTCTCTTGGTGGATGCAGCCTACACCCGAACAATTGGAGGCACAGCGTCGGTATAACGATTCGATTGCCGCTGTGGAAGCGGAACGTATGGCCGAGGCCGCTTTGGCAGAAACACCCGTTTCGACCGATACCGTTTCGGGAGAAGTTGCCGATTCATTAAAAAATGCAGGTTTGATAGCGCGTTTCGGCGAGTTCGCTCCTTGTGCCGAAGGTTCGGAAGAATTTACTACTTTGTCCAATAATAAGGTGACATTGAAGTTTTCTAATAAAGGAGGTCGTCTTTATGAGGCTGTTTTGAATGATTACATGGCCTATGATTCCACGAATGTGACTCTGTTTACCGGAGACGAAAACGATTATGGATTCATTATTCGTACGAATGCGCGCGTGATCGATACACGCGATTTATATTTTACTCCCGAAATCGATGGTAATGCTGTAAATATGACATTGCAGCTTGCCAATGGAAGTCAGATGGGCATTCGATATTCTTTGCCGGAAGACAGCTATATGTTGAAAATGGATATCTGGCAGAAAGATATGGATCGGGTAATTCCGTCGAGCGCTGTTTATTGGGATTTTATTTGGGACCAGAAAATGCGCCGTCAAGAACAAGGACGTATGTTTGAGGAGAGAAATAGTGCCTTGTATTATAAATTTGCAGGAGACGATGTAGAGCATTTGAGCGAGTCGGGTAACGATGAAGAGAAAGCGACTACGAGCCTCAAATGGATTGGGTTTAAAAACCAGTTTTTCTCTACTGCTTTTATTGCCGATGGAAAATTTAACGACGGAATTTTTACCTCTCGGTCTTTGGAAGAAGATAGATATTTGAAACAGTTTCATGCCGAGAGTACGATAGATTATGATTCGAAAGAGCCGCAGGTTGCCGGATTCAATATTTTTCTCGGACCGAATTCTTATCCGTTATTGTCCTCTTATGACGACGATCTTTCGGGAGACCAGACACTCGATTTGGATAAGCTTGTTCCACTGGGATATAAGTTTTTCCGTTGGATAAATACACTCATCGTTATACCGGTATTCACCTTCTTGGGTAAATTTTTCAGCAATTATGGCGTTATCATTTTGTTGTTGACGATATTTATAAAGCTCGTTTTATTCCCCTTCACGTATAAATCTTATAAGTCGCAGGCTCGTATGCGGGTTTTAGCCCCTCAAATTAAGGAGATTAATGATAAGTATCCGGGGCAGGATAAAGCGATGGAGCGTCAGCGTTTGACAATGGATCTGTACAGCAAGGCGGGAGTGAATCCTATGGGCGGGTGTTTGCCGTTACTTTTACAAATGCCTATTCTTATTGCGATGTTCACCTTCTTCCCGTCTTCTATCGAGCTTCGGGGTGAATCGTTCTTGTGGGCGAAAGATTTGTCGACCTATGATGCGATCGTAAGTTGGGACACTTATATACCGTTGATAACGCCCTATTTTGGTAATCACATCAGCCTTTTCTGTTTGTTGATGACTATTACCAACTTGATATACACCAAAATCAATATGCAGAATACCGCCGGGCAACAACAGATGCCGGGTATGAAGTTCATGATGTATCTAATGCCCGTCATGTTCTTGGTATTCTTCAATAATTATTCGGCCGGGTTGAGTTATTATTATTTCTTGTCGTTGTTGATTACGATTATTCAAACCTATGTATTCCGTAAATGTATCAACGAGGAGAAAGTTCTTGCCGAGTTGAAAGAGAATCAAAAGAAACCTCGCAAGAAGAGCGGTTTCATGGCTCGGTTGGAAGAAGCGCAACGCCAGCAGCAGGCTGCGTTGAGAGAACAACAGAAGCAACGAAACAAACAACAGCGTCGTCGATAAATAACGAAGGGGAGCATTGCTCCCCTTCGTTATTTATGATAGTTTCGGATTTTTCCTGTTTTATTTTATGGGAAAGAATACCGGAAACATACTACTTTTATATACGATCGGCAAGTGACAACTTCGTTCTCCATCGTTCTTTTTAGTAGTAGCGCAGGTAGTTTATGCGGCAATCAATACAGGTGATTTTGTAGAAACTGTCTTAGTACCGAAGCATGATTGTGGGTGGCATCTTTTGAGGCATACAATAATGTTATTCGATCGTGGCTCTTTATTCTTTCGACGAAATCTTTTACAGAGGCGGAGTTTTCCAACTCTTTTGAATATAGTGATACGAATCCCTCCCAATGCTCTTGCGGATTCTCATGGAACCATCGGCGTAATGCGGGAGAAGGAGCAATGTTCTTCTCCCAGATATCATATTTCAGAGCCTCTTTTTTCGTGCCTCTGGGCCATAAGCGATCTATTAATATACGATAGCCGTCCGATACTTTTGGAGGATCGTATACCCGTTTTATATTGATTTGCATGGTTACCTATTTCCTTAATTCTTTTTCCATTTCAATAGCTCGTGGAAAGACTATATTGTTTTCGAGGTGAATGTGTTGGTGTAGGGCTTTTTCAAAAGATTTCAATCTGTCGAAAGCCAATCGGTAACTGTTGCAAGCATCTTTGGGGACTGTGTAGTTTTGGGTTAATCGGTTGATATGCTAGAATCGTTCTCCCTCTGCCTCGTGTTCCGACAACATTACTGAGATGGGAGCTTCGATCGAACCGCAATGGAAATCGGGTAAATGTTTGTGCTCTTCTCTGGCCTTAAACATTTCGTAGATATAAGGGAATAAAACCAGTTCTTCTTTGTCGAGATGGCTGTAAAGGCTTTCGAGCGAGTCGTGAAAGAGAGTACGTATTTTGTATAGTTCCGGGTGGCGGTCTCCGTGGACATTACAAACTTTGTCCAAGAGATGTAATAATTCTGGTCCGTGCGAGCGAATGTTGCGGTGGTGGATTTTGAGAATATAGTCTATGAGCAAATCGATAGGCCAATTGGTAAAATCGATGTTTCCGTGAGCAGACGGTGGAGCGCTTTCGAGTTCTTTTTGGACTTGGTCGAGTTCTACATTTGCATTTTTACAGGCTTCGAGCAACGGTGTGGAACCGTGGCAACAGTAGTCGATACCGTATTTTTCAAATACATTCGCCGCTTCGTATTTGTCGGCGACAATTTGGCCGACAGTCAGGGTTTCGTAGGATTTCATATTCCGATATATTTTTATTTCCCGGAAATTCCCGGTATTGTCAATACAATTTATCGAAGAAAAAGTTTCGAGGTTTATGGTTATTTATTCTATACGTTCGGGTATAAGAAAAGAGATTATCCCACTCGTTGGGATAATCTCTTTTCTATATGGTAATCTATTTGCCGGTTAGTTATTTTCGGGGCGTAATTTTCGAACGGTCACACCGGCTTGCCACATCTCGCTTTCTCGCAACTCTTTCAACTCTTTGTTCAGTCCATCGCGATATCCCTCTTTACTGTTCGTGTCGATAGAACGTTGAGCTTCGTTCCCTTTGGCTACCTCTTCATACAGTTCTTCGAATACGGGTTTGGTAGCATCGCGAAACTTTTTCCACCAGTCGAGAGCTCCTCGCTGGGCTGTTGTCGAGCAGTTGGCATACATCCAGTCCATACCGTTTTCGGCGACAAGAGGCATCAGTGATTGGGTAAGCTCTTCGACCGTTTCGTTGAATGCTTCCGAAGGGCTGTGTCCGTGTGCGCGCAGTGTGTCGTATTGTGCGGCGAAAATACCTTGAATGGCCCCCATGAGAGTTCCCCGTTCTCCGGTAAGGTCGGAATAAACCTCGCGTTTGAAAGTAGTTTCAAAAAGGTATCCCGAACCGACTCCGATACCGAGAGCTATAACTTTCTCTTTGGCGTGTCCGGTCGCATCTTGGAAAATAGCATAGCTCGAATTGAGCCCCCGACCTTGCAAGAACATGCGCCGTAAACTGGTTCCCGAACCTTTGGGCGCAACCAGTACTACATCGACATCGGCAGGAGGAACGATACCCGTGCGCTCTTTGTAGGTGATGGCGAATCCATGAGAAAAATAGAGCGTTTTACCGGCGGTAAGATGTTTTTTCACTTTGGGCCATACCTCTATTTGAGCTGCGTCGGAAAGAAGGTATTCGATAATTGTTCCACGCTGGCAAGCCTCTTCGATTTCGAAAAGCGTTTCGCCGGGAACCCAGCCGTCGGCCACCGCTTTATCCCATGTCTTCGAGCCTTTTCTTTGTCCGACGATGACATTGAATCCGTTGTCCCGCAAGTTCATACTTTGTCCGGGGCCTTGTACGCCGTATCCGATAACGGCGATGGTTTCGTCTTTGAGGATTTCTCTTGCCTTTTCCAATGGAAATTCTTCCCGGGTGACTACGTTTTCGTCAACACCGCCAAAATTCATGATTGCCATTTTCTTTTTTGTTTAGAGGTTAATTAAATTGGTTTTATCTGTTTTCAAATATGATTCTTCCTTTGCAGTACACGGTTTGGTCGTCCCGTATTTCTAAGGTAAAATGATCCGGAGCTTCTTCCTCTTTCAGCAGTTGCAGGGTAGAACCGTATCGAGCTTCGTTGGCATAGCTTATCTCGAACCGTCGGATACGTTGTTTGTCATACCGTTCGAAAGGAAAAAGGTCGAGTTCGTGCTCGATGTATTTCACACTGTTGACATGTCGGTTCAAATCTATATCGTTATAAGTCACAGGATAGATTACTGCATTTTCGTCATGTACATCGCGTACTCTCGATTGCTTTTCGATGGGGCATGCTTTGTCCGATATGTTCTCGGCGATATATTCGAATTGACTTATATCTACCGATGTGCGACTATCCAAATCGATAACGACCCAAATCGTGCGGGCATATCCGCAGGGAGAGCCGTCCTCTCCCAGTATGGCGAAGTTTCTCGATGAAAAATGCTTGTTATACCCTTCGATCCATGTTTGTAAAGTATAATGCTCGTTGATGAGCGGATAACGGTACATTTCGACGGTGAGCCGGGAAAGTACCCATACTTGCCGGTTTTTGATGAGCGTACTATATCCCACGCCCCACGATTCGGCATGTAACGTAGCCACTTCGAGTATTCGTTTGGCGAGCAGGGTGAGCGGCAACTCCTGTTGACCGTTTCCTTCGGCCGGCTCTACGGTATAAGTTTTGGAGTAGACCGGTTCTGTTTGTCGTTTGGATTGTTCTTCTTTTTCTTTCATAGTTGGTTTTGTCGGTATTGTTGTTCTTGTAGGAATATGCTTACGTGCTCGACGGTCGATTTGGTTATGGCGACACGTCCCGACCGGACGAATTGCATGACGTCGTATCGACTCAGTTCTTCGAACAGAGATTGAGTTTCGTCGGGGTGGCCCGATTTCTCGATGACGGTATATGTGCGGTTTACTTCCAAAATGCGGGCATTGTGTTTGCGAATCAAATCTTCGATGCTCCTGTCGTCCAATAGTTTGTCGGTAGGAACCTTGTAAAGTGCGACCTCTTGAAAAATGATTTCGTCGTCGGTATAAAAGAAGGCGCGTAATACGTCTATTCGTTTTTCTATCTGCTTGACCAGTTTTTCCATCGTTTCGCGGTCGCTGTATGTCGTGATGGTAAATTTGTGTACACCTTCGATAGCCGATCCCGATACCGACAGGCTCTCGATATTGAGCTGTCGGCGTGTAAAGATAATCGAAATCTGATTTAGTAATCCTACTTGGTTTTCAGAATAAACGGTTACGGTATATAATGTCTGTTGAGTCATATCGGTCTTAATATTTTTCAGTGGCGTTGAGCATGATATGGGTTACACAGCTCCCGGCGGGAGTCATCGGGAATACCATGCAATCCGGGTCTATTTGTACATCGAGCAGGTAAGCTCCGCGGTGGTCGAGCATACGTCGTATGGCAGGGTCGAGTTCTTCGCGGGTGGCGACCCTTTCGCCGGCTATGCCGTAAGCTGCCGCCACGCCCGTAAAATCGGGATTCAGCATTGGGGTTTCGGAGTAGCGATGGTCGAAGAACAGGTCTTGCCATTGTTTTACCATACCCAAGAAATTATTATTGAGAATAATGATCTTCACATCGATACCATATTGCATGATTGTACCCAATTCTTCGATTGTCATTTGCAGTCCTCCGTCTCCGGTAAAAAAGCAGACCGTGCGGTCGGGGTTGCCTATCTTGGCTCCAATAGCGGCGGGAAGGCCGAACCCCATAGTGCCCAATCCGCCGGAGGTAACGATACTACGGGATCTTTTGAACCGGTAATATCGGGCCGATAGCATTTGGTTTTGTCCCACGTCGGTCACGAGAATACTGTCGTTGCCCGTGGCTTCGGATACCTTTCGGGCGACCTCTCCCATATTCATCAATGGTTTCCGGGGGTGTATCTCCGGTTCTATGACCTTTTCTTTTTCCACCTTTTCACACACAGAGAAAGATTCTATCCATTCGGAGTGTTCGGCGGGAGCGATTTTTTCATTTAGCTTTTGCAATACGGCACGGGCATCACCCAGTACTGATACATCGCACTTCACGTTTTTGTTAAATTCCGACGGGTCGATGTCTATATGAATTACTTTGGCTTGTCGGGCATATTGTTTCAAGTCGCCCGTTACTCGGTCGTCGAACCGCATGCCGATGGCGATGAGCAGGTCGCACTCGTTGGTCTTGATGTTGGCGGCTATGCTGCCATGCATGCCTAACATGCCTTTGTATAGGGGGTGGTCGGTCGGCATTGCCGATAATCCCAACAGAGTGCAACCTACCGGTATATCGGCTTTTTCGGACAGTTCCGACAATTCCTTTTCAGCATGGGAGATAATTACCCCCTGACCGGCGAGTATGAACGGTTTGCGAGACTGGTTGATAAGCCGGGCAGCTTCCTCTATTTCGCCGGGTTGTATGTCGGGATAAGGGTTGTAGCTGCGAATGAATTGACAGGGCTTGTAGTCGAATTCGGTCATTCCCGTTTGGGCATCTTTGGCAATGTCGAGAACCACGGGACCCGGACGGCCGTTCCCGGCGATGTAAAAAGCTCTTGCTACCGCCCAAGCTATTTCTTCGCTGTGACGTATCTGGTAACTCCATTTGGTCACCGGCTGGGAGATTCCTACGACATCGGTTTCCTGAAAAGCGTCCGAGCCCAATAGGGGAGAGGCGACCTGCCCGGTGATGACGATGAGCGGCGTGCTGTCCATCATGGCATCCGAGAGCCCCGTGATGATATTGGTGGCGGCGGGACCCGAGGTGACCATGACGACTCCGGTCTTCCCCGATACTCGTGCGTACCCTTGTGCGGCATGTGTAGCTCCTTGTTCGTGTCTCACGAGGATATGTTTCAATTTGTCTCGATAATCGTAGAGAACATCGAATACGGGCATGATGGCTCCTCCCGGATATCCGAATATATACTCTGTCTTTTCTGCGATGAGCGATTTGATGAGCGCTTCCGCTCCGCTTATTTTCTCTGTTGCCATAGTCGTTTTGTACAATTGGGACTCTGTTTCTTAGATAATTCGTACAGCACCTTTGTCGGCCGAGCTTACTAAGGCAGCATAGGCTTGCAAGGCTTTCGATATGTTTCGTGTTCTGTGTCGAGGGGTGAATGCCTCTTTTCCCCGGGTATTTTCTTCTGCTCTGCGACGTTCCATTTCTGTTTCTTCGATAAGCAGGTTGATGCTGCGGTTGGGAATGTCTATTTCGATGAGGTCTCCGTTCCGCACTAATCCTATGTTTCCGCCGGCGGCTGCTTCGGGCGAGATATGTCCGATGGAAAGTCCCGATGTCCCTCCTGAGAAACGCCCGTCTGTAATGAGGGCACAGGCTTTGCCGAGGTGTTTCGATTTGATATACGAGGTAGGGTAGAGCATCTCTTGCATGCCGGGGCCTCCTTTGGGGCCTTCGTAGATGATGACGACCACGTCTCTGCTCTCTACTTTCCCGCCGAGTATGCCTTCGCAAGCCTCTTCCTGCGATTCGAATACTTTGGCTCTTCCCTTGAAGCGGAAAATGTTTTCGTCCACTCCGGCCGTTTTGACGATACAGCCGTCTTGGGCGATATTACCGAAAAGTACGGCCAGTCCACCGTCTTTGACATAAGCGTGTTCGAAATCGCGAATACACCCTTTCGAACGGTCGGTATCGAGCTTGTCGTAATAGTTTTCCTGAGAACCCATCACGAGGTTGAACCGGTTGCCCGGTGCGCTTTTCCAAAGCCTTTCCGCTTCGGGGGGACATGCTCCGTTTCGTATCGCATACTGTTCGATGGCTTCGGTTAAGGACAGTCGATCTACTCGACGGACAGATGCGTCTATCAGCCCCTCTTTTTCGAGTATGGCGAGAATCGAGAGAATACCTCCCGCACGGTTCACGTCTTGTATGTGGTAGTGCGAATTGGGTGCTACTTTGCAAAGTACCGGCGACTTGCGGGACAGGGAGTCTATGTCTTGTATCGTAAAGTCTACTCCGGCCTCTTGGGCTATGGCGAGCAGGTGCAATACCGTGTTGGTAGAGCCCCCCATGGCAATATCGAGAGTCATCGCATTGAGGAATGCCGCGCGAGTAGCGATGTTACGGGGCAATACACTTTCATCGCCGTCTTGGTAATAAGCCCGGCAGTTCTCCACGATTTGTCGGGCAGCTTGTATGAATAACCGTTCCCTGTTGCGATGGGTCGCTACGACAGTACCGTTTCCGGGGAGAGCCAGACCGATGGCCTCGTTGAGGCAGTTCATGGAATTGGCGGTAAACATGCCCGAACAGGAACCGCAGGTAGGGCATGCGGCATGTTCTACTCGGCGCACTTGTTCGTCGCTTATGGTTTCGTCGGCCGATTCGACCATGGCATCGATTAAATCGAGTCCTTTCCCATCGAGCTGCCCTGCTTCCATAGGACCTCCCGATACGAAGATGGTAGGAATGTTGAGCCGCATGGCCGCCATGAGCATGCCCGGTGTGATTTTATCGCAATTACTGATACAGATCATGGCATCGGCCTTGTGTGCATTGACCATATATTCGACGCTGTCGGCGATGAGGTCGCGGGAGGGAAGGGAATAAAGCATGCCGTCATGTCCCATAGCTATGCCGTCGTCGATAGCGATCGTGTTGAATTCGGCGGCAAAGCATCCTAATTTCTCGATTTCTTTTTTTACCGTTTGCCCTATTTCATGCAGATGTACATGGCCGGGAACGAATTGGGTGAACGAATTGACGATTGCGATGATGGGGTTTCCCATCTCCGTTTCTTTCATGCCGTTGGCTCTCCATAGAGCTCTCGCTCCTGCCATTCTCCTTCCGCCAGTGCTCGTCGCACTCCGCAATTGATGTTTCATAATCTGTACTCATTAAAAGAAAAACCTTTCCGCTGTGTGGAAAGGTTTTTACAATTACTCTAATTTAACATTCTATGAGAAGTAACTACATACGCCTTTCCACCTTACCGACTCACGACAAGAAGCTCGCTAATGACCGATAGAGAAATGACGTGTAGTAACATAATTATCACATAAATATTGTTTCTGATGTTGCAAATGTATAACTATTTTGTGATATAAACAAATAATTTGAAAGAAAATATATGTTTACTATTTTAAATTGCTTGTATTTACGGAGTTTAATGTGATAAATGAAAATAAAAAACATCGTATAATTGTGTGATTGAAACCCGGTTAATTTTTGTCTTCTTGCTTCTGCCTAAGGAATGGCTGGAATTGAAAAAAATAAAGTGTATATTTGCAAGGTTTTATCCATCGAGAAAGAATCAAGTTATCGGAGAAGCGTTGAAAATTCGTCGAGTTATAAAGGCAAGTTTAGGAGCGATCGTCGGTATTGTTCTGGTTGCGTGTAGTCCTACCCGCCATGTCCCGGACGGTAGCTATCTGCTCGACCATGTAAAGATAGAGACCGATGATAAGTCGGTGAAACCTTCCGATTTGAAATCCTATTTGCGTCAAGAGCCTAATCACCGTATGTTCGGGTTGTTCCGCTTTACGCTCGGGCTATATAATTTGTCGGGAAACGATTCGACCAAATGGTATAACCGCTGGGTAAGGAATGCCGGTACACCCCCGATAATTTACGACCCGGTTTTGATAGAAAATTCTCGTATGCAAATGGAGAAGGCCATGAATAATAAGGGGTACATGGCTGCTCGGGTCGATGTCGATACGGTTTCGAAAGGTAAACGTATGGACGTGTTCTATCGAGTCTCGGCAAATACGCCGCATTACATAGACGATATAGACTATCGTATTTCAAACGATACGATTTCCCGGCTTGTCGAGCGGCAATATGTCTCTCATTCGCTTTTGAAGAAAGGATCGAATTTCGATAGAAATGTGTTGGACGAGGAAAGGCAACGTATTTCCGATATGTTGCGGCGTGATGGCTTTTATGCTTTTAATAAAGAACTGATTACCTATACGGCGGATACCGCCGACCGTTCGAAAGCAGTCGATCTCACTATGAACCTCGTTCCTGAGTCTGTTGCCAATGCTTCGGGGTATCGTCCGTACGAACGGTATTATATGAGGAAAATCTATTTTGTGTTGTCTTATGACCCGACGGCGACCGACCAAATCGATGTTGCCAATGCCGGTACATATAAGAATTATTATTTCGTGGAAGGCGATCGCCCTTATATTCGACGGGAAACATTGGTGGAGAATTGTTTCATTCGTCCAGGGTTGTTGTTCAGTAGTCGAGATGTGGACAATACCTATACGGCATTCGGGAGATTGCGTATTGTCAAATATGTCAATATTCGCTTCGAGCCGGCCGGTCGGAACGACGAAGGTGTAAATCAATTGGATTGTTATATCTTGCTCAGCAAGGATAAGCCGCAGTCTGTCTCGCTCGAATTGGAAGGTACTAATTCCGAGGGCGATTTAGGTTTTGCCGTGGGAGCTACTTATCAACATCGTAATATCTTCAAGGGTTCCGAAACTTTTTCGGCTAAGGTGCGCGGTGCTTATGAAAGTTTGTCGGGCGATTTGAGCGGACTCATCAATGACCGATATACCGAGTTGGGAGGGGAGATAGGAGTTACTTATCCCAAATTTCTTTTCCCATTTTTGCGTACCGATTTTCGGCGGCGTATGAAGGCCAGCACCGAATATAGTATAAATCTTAATTTCCAGCAACGTCCCGAGTATACGCGAGTCATTTGGGGAGCGGCTTGGAAATATAAGTGGACGACCAATCGGGGATTCTACCGTCACAACTACGACCTGTTGGATATAAATTATGTCTATTTGCCTCGTAAGACCGACGGATTTCTCGAAAACATAGCCCCCGATAATCCGCTTTTACGATACAGTTACGAGGATCACTTCATCATGCGTATGGGATATACCTTTTATTGCTCCAATCTCAATCCCTCCAATCCGGTGCAGCGTCGCACCAATGTCTATACGTTGAGGGCTGCGGGAGAAATAGCGGGCAACGTGCTCAATGCCTTTTCCAAACTTACCTCGAAAGAGCCCGATGGGGGATACAAGATTTTTGGTATCCGATATTCCCAGTATGCTAAATTCGATTTCGATTATAGTTTTACCCATTTGATTGACGAGCGAAACTCTATTGCTTTTCATGTAGGCGGAGGAATAGGCATACCCTATGGGAATTCCGATATTTTACCTTTTGAGAAACGCTACTATTCGGGTGGAGCCAACAGTGTGCGGGGGTGGTCGGTAAGAACGCTCGGTCCCGGTAGTTATAACGGCAATAATTCTGTATCCGAATTTATCAATCAATGTGGAGATATACGCCTCGATATAAATCTTGAATATCGTACCAAACTATTTTGGAAAGTAGAGTTGGGGGCTTTTATCGATGCCGGTAATATTTGGACGATTCGTGATTACGAATCGCAGCCAGGCGGTCAGTTCCGACTGGATTCGTTTTATAAGGAAATCGCGTTGGCCTATGGATTGGGAATCCGTCTGGATTTCAGCTATTTCTTACTTCGCTTCGACATGGGAATGAAAGCCTATAATCCGGCGGCCGGACAAGACCATTGGGCAATCGCATCGCAGAACTTCAAACGAGATTCTGCGTTTCATTTCACGGTGGGGTATCCTTTCTGATACTTCTATTTTATATGAGGTCTACAAAAAATAGGATACATATATTTGGAATATCCCGAAATATCCCTAACTTTGCAGCACTTTTTCATAAAAGGTCGGTTGAGTAGCTCAGCTGGATAGAGCAACAGCCTTCTAAGCTGTGGGTCTTGGGTTCGAATCCCAACTCAATCACTCGAAAGGGAAGCAAATTTTTTGCTTCCCTTCTGTTTTTATACAACTTTATTGATTCTCTCCCTATCCCATCTACTAAAATTTCGCACTCCTTCGCTACCGTGTCCTGTAATGCTACGGGACACGGCAAGGGAGAAGGCTACATCTCACCCTCCTCCTCTGTGTTTTTGCAACGCAAAAATATAGGGGAGGAGGCACGAAGTGACGGAGGGGTTGATTTAATAGAGGAGGCAGAAAATACCGGCAGTGGAGTTAAGTCTCGTCCACCTTTTGTTTATCATAAATGAGGTGGAGTGTACCACAGGACGAGAGAGAAATAAAACATACAAAAACTACTCCTGCTCAGCAACAAGTCGAGACGGGCTTGAAATAGAAATAAAATTCTTTTTGGAGGCGAATTTTGTAGGGGGGGGAAATTTAGGTTTAATTCACCGAAAAGGAAGAGCTTTATGGGTTTATGTAGGGGAGCTGTATTCAGCAATCGTTGCTGTCGAAACTTTCGACTTTCACCCGTTTGCGTGATTTGAATACCAGCATATCCGCTACGAAATAGTTGAACAATCCCGAAATAAGCAGGGCGGCAAGATTACAATAGATAACGTCCCAGCCGAATATCTTTTGGAAAATGAGTAGAAAAAACATTTTCATTAAGAAGCCGGCTCCCGATGAAAGATTGAACATGAGAAAACGAATACAGAAATCAGACGTCGAACGACGGCCGATTCTACTTTTCCATATCCAAAAATAAGAACATAGGAAATTGCTCAATACGGCAAATTCAAAACTGATGATAGGTGAAAGGACATATACCTCCCAATAGCTGCTGAATATAAAAGTCGAGCATATCCACAGTATCAAGGTATCGACACCCGTGCCCAATAGCCGACTGACTACGAATTGTAGGTAAATACGCAGCTTTAACACCGTATCTTTATTATTATTTTTTAGGAGAATAGGGTTTCAATGGATCTTGTTTGGACAAAACGCGACGGTCGGTGATGAATTGAACCAACCATGCCACGAACAAAAAGCAGGCAATGAACAATCCGGCTACATCGAATATACCCAATGTTTGCCCTTCGATGGTCCACTTTATTTCCGAGAGGGAAGTATACATGAACACCGTGTTGATAAGAATGACGATCAATCGGAATTCAGTTGGCCCGAGGCTGCCGTAAGTGAGCAGGAACTTACCGCTTAGGATTGTCGAGATATACGTATAAATCGAAAGAACCAAATAGCCCACTAATACCAGCATCGCTACATCGAGCCTGAACATGGGCGAAAGACCGGCTCCGATACACATGATACAGATGGTGACGGCATCGAGCGTATGGTCGATAAAAAATCCATAAACGGGTCTTTGCGCATTCCTTACTCTGGCAAGAGTGCCGTCGAGGCTGTCGCCATACCAGTTAATCACCAACCCGAGAGAAGAGATCCACAGGTAGTTTTTATCTATATGAGCCAATACGAATCCCACTGCGCATACGAGAGCTCCTACTACGCCGGTGTATGTGAGGAAGTCCGAAGTAACCCATGCCGGTTGTCGTTGTGCCAGCCAAACCAAAACTTTTTTCTCTGCTGCATTGAGCACGGAAGTCTGTATTCTTTCAGATGTTTCTTTTCCCATTTCCTAATTTTTGTACAAAAGTACAGATTATTTAGCAAACCGAGTAAAAAAAGTGTATTAAATTATTCATGTTTTTGAAAGATTCGGGTATTCTGCGGAGAGCAAGGCGGGTAACTAAAACAAGTTTTTGGGTTCTGTTTTTATCCCATGAAGTTGTCGTCATGCCATCGACCGGTGTCATATCGACCGTCCGGGTAGTACATGGTTCCATAGCCTTCTTTACAGCCATTGACGAAATCACCTTCGTATCGGTTCCCGTTTTTGTAGAAGAATACACCCTTTCCGGTACATTGCCCGTTTACGAAGTCTCCTTCGTATCGCTCTCCGTCAGTCCATATATAGATTCCTTTTCCATGCTTTATCCCTTCTACGAAATCGCCGTAGTAACAGTCCCCGCCTTTGTGAATGAAAACACCTTTTCCGGTACGTTTTCCTTCGATAAAATCTCCTTCATATCGTTGTCCTTCCGGGAATGTCATTATACCTTTGCCTTGTATTTTTCCGTCTTGAAACTCTCCTTCGTATATAATCCCGCAGAGGTCGGTAAGTGTGCCCCAACTGGGTTTACCATCTTTGAGAACTCCTTTGAATGTACCGTCCGGGAGGCTGATACCCTCTCTCGGTGTTTCGCTGTAATAAGTCATGGTATTCTTTTATTATGATATCTTCAATCGCGTATTCGAGATAACGATATGCGAATATAGGAAAATATAGTCGATTTTCCAAATGTCTCGGCAGAAAATTATATGGGTCGCGTGACGGAAAAATGGTCGTGATTTAATATGTATATATCTTATAATGAGTGTATTGTATTCGTTTTTAACCTCGGGGCTATTTATGCCGATAGCCTTTTGTTATGAATGGTAAAAAAGAATGATAATCAAAATCAGGTTTCGCTTGTTATATTTGTAACGGAATAAAGAAAACTCATCATTTAAATATAACAAATATGGAATTTTTGACGAATGAAAAACTCACGATCGTGGGTGCTGCCGGTATGATCGGTTCGAATATGGCACAGACTGCATTGATGATGCGTTTGACACCCCATTTATGTTTGTATGACCCCTATGCTCCGGCTTTGGAAGGTGTTGCCGAGGAATTGCGTCATTGTGCATTTAAAGGGGTAGATATAACCTTCACGAGCGATGTGAAAGAAGCTCTTACGGGAGCCTCGTATATCGTATCTTCCGGAGGGGCTGCTCGCAAAGCAGGAATGACGAGAGAGGATTTATTGAAAGGAAATGCCGAAATTGCCGCTCGATTCGGTAAGGATATACGCAGCTATTGTCCCGATGTGAAACATGTGGTCGTCGTTTTCAATCCGGCCGACATTACGGGGTTGATCGTATTGCTTTATTCGGGTTTGAAACCGTCTCAGGTATCTACGCTTGCGGCGCTCGATAGTACGCGTTTGCAGAGCGAGTTGGCAAAATATTTCCATGCGGTAGCCGATGAAATCGAAAATTGCCGTACCTATGGAGGGCATGGCGAGCAAATGGCGGTTTTTGCTTCGACGACAAAAGTAAAAGGAACTCCGCTCGCCGAGCTTATCGGAACGGAAAAATTACCGGCCGAAGACTGGGAAAAAATACGCCAGCAAGTCGTTCAAGGAGGCAAACACATTATCGATTTGCGAGGACGCTCTTCTTTTCAGAGCCCGGCCTATCTTTCTATCGAGATGATTGCTGCGGCAATGGGTGGAAATCCTTTCACGTGGCCGGCTGGTGTTTATTTGTCTGACGGGAAATTCAACCACATACTTATGGCGATGGAGACGATTCTCGATCGTTCGGGAGTACATTATAACCCGGTTTATGGTACGCCGGAAGAAGATAAAGAATTGGAGCGCAGTTATAAGCATTTGTGCGATTTGCGTGATGAGGTGATAGCGATGGGAATCATTCCCCCGGTTTCGGAATGGAATAAACTGAATAAAAATATCGAATAAACAGCGTTGTCGAACCTGTGGAATCCTGTTATAAAAATAGCGACTTCTTACGAGAAGCCGCTATTTTTATCTTTATATTATACGGGAACCGGTAAATCAACGTCCGAAGTTAAATATGTCGGAGTGTATATGCTCCCGATCCATAATGACTTTCAACTCTTCCACTTTGTCGGGATAAGTATTAGCTAAATTATTGTCTTCATGCGGGTCTTCGGCAATGTTGTACAACTCATGAGTCGGGTTTCCGTTTTTGATATTTTGTCGAATCAGTTTCCAATCGCCGGCTCTTACAGCTTGGCGTCCGTTTTCCTCGTGAAACTCCCAATACAAGAAGTCATGTTGCCGTTGTTCCCCCTTTCCGGTCAGAGTAGGGAGTATAGACAACCCGTCCATCGCCTCTTCGCGCCAATTCGTATCTTCACCCAACAATTCTACGAAAGTAGGCATCATATCCCAGCCGGCTGCCATCAAGTCGCTTATAGAGCTGGCTTCGATAGTCCCCGGCCAATAGGCGATATAAGGCACGCGCATACCGCCCTCGTACAAAGCTCGTTTCAATCCTCTCAGTCGTTCCTCTGTGTTGAAGAAAGTCGGATCTGCTCCTCCCTCGTTATGAGGGCCGTTATCGCTCGTGAATATAAATAATGTCTTTTCGGCGATACCCAGCTCTTCCAGTTTATCGATGATTTGTCCCACATACGTGTCCAATCGGGTAATCATAGCCGCAAATTGTGCGCGGGGATTAGTTGCTGTGCCATAATCTCCGTTGTCGTACCACGGGTGGGGCTCTTGAAATTTACCTTTATACATATCGACGATACTGTCTTGCGGCTGACACAGTTCGGCATGGGGAATCGTATATGTGAAATAACCGAAAAATGCCTTGTCCTTATTGTCTTCGATGAATTTCATCGCATGTTCGTGTATGGCATCTTGCGAATAACGTCCGTTTTGATACTCTTTTTCTTGGTTATTCCACAAATACTCCGGGTAGTAAGAGTGCGCTTTGCGTTGACAGTTGTATCCGTAAAATACGTCGAATCCCATATTGTTAGCTTCTCCGCCCGAACCGGGATAACCCATACCCCATTTACCGAAACAACCTGTCACATATCCGTTTTGTTGAAACAGATGTCCCAACGTTTCTACGTTCGGGTCGAGTGGCTCTTGTCCTTCGGGTTGTATTTCTTTATTTCCTCGTATTTTGGTATGTCCGGTGTGTTGTCCGGTCATCAACGAAGCTCTTGATGGAGCGCTTACGGCTGTACTTGCATAAAATTGAGTAAAACTCATGCCTTTATTTACGAGCCTGTTCAGATTGGGAGTCGATATCATTTGTTGGCCATAGGCTTCTATATCGCTGTATCCCATGTCGTCGCAAAGCAAGTAAATGACATTGGGGCGTTCTGTTGTGGCGACAGCATCTCTCTCTTGGGCGAAGCACAAACCCGAAGTAAGGAGCAGGCTGCTTGCAGGGTATATAAATTTATTGGTATTCATACGTTTTATAAAGGTGTTTAAAGTTTGCTATCGAGAAGTTTGAGTGTGGTCGTTTTCCCGTTTTCCGGTTCGATGACTAAGACGATAAATCTTTCGGGATATTTCAATTCCCCTTCGAAGACGGTATCGGCAGAAAAGTAATTTCCTAACAGTTGGCCGGAGAGGCTCACTGCTTTGATCGTGTTGCGTCCGTCCAGTCCGGTTATGCTCAGTCGTCCGTCGTAGAGGTGGGCTTTGGGTGCTACGCTTCTGTCTCCGTTTTCAATTCCTGTGGGGGTTTTTAAAGGCACTCGATAAAAATACCACCCCGAACCTGTTCCTATACCGGCGTTGTATAGAACGACTCCCCATGTACCGTCTTGGGCGTTTAACAGATAGGAATTGTCGCCTTCGTACTTGATAGAGTAGCTCCCGTTTTCATGACCGCTGGATTCGATTGTGAATTGACTCCCGAGAGTAGAAGCGGTAAAATATTCTTTTTCTAAGACTTTCGACCCGGATATTTGCAAGTTCGTCCCTTTGTTTACGATATATACCCGATTATTTCCGGCATCTTCCAACCGCCAGAGAAATTTGTCTGTTTGGTTCGCCGGTTTTTCCACCCTCAGTGCGGTGGAATAATCCCCACCTGTGTTCGTATCATAGGCGATATATCTCTCTTTTCGGTTGGCGTCGGTATGAGCATTCATGATTTGATACCAAATCGGGTCTTCGGCCGTGCTTATTTCGGGGGTGGCTAATACGGGAACAGCGGCTTCGAATACGGCTATCAGGCTCGTACTTTTCGTTACGGTAAATGTGTAGACCGATTCTTCACTCACGATTTCGTTTCCCTCTTGCCAACCTTTGAATTCTATGGCAGACTCCGAATTTTCATTGATAATAGCTTTTACGGTGACTTGTGTCCCTATTTCGTAACGGCCGGCGTCGTTTGCCGGTGTTTCGATAATGGCAGTTCCCAGTTCGTCGTTGTTCGATGATACGCTTATAAAGCGGTCGGTTCTATCCGATGCTTCCAAAACATACACTACGAAATCATATACCCGTCCGCTAATCGAGGCATCGGCCGAGGAGGGGGTTGTCGATTCGATTCTTATGCGTATGCGAGTTTTTCCGAGTTCTGCGTTTTCGGGTATCGCTATGGTCTGTACGAAACTTTTGGTGGAGGCTGCTACTTGGGCGGGTCGTGATTCCTTTTCGAATACACCGTCGCGGTTCCAGTCGGTGTAAGTCGAGAGGGTATAGTTCGACGGATCGACGGTCATAGTCGCATTGAACTCGAAAGTTTCGCCCGCGATCAATAAGGAAGTCTCTTTCGACACTATGGCGAAATAACTGCCGGGAGAGTTCGGTTTTGCATATCCCAACGGGTAGATGACAGCATCGCCCGAGGTCGTTGCCGAAGAGATATAGCCTCCGCTGGCAGATCCGGCCGGCATTTGGTATACGGGGCTTTTTTCGCTGATACGCCCCAGCCGTATCATGGTTTCGAAAGGGTTCGATGAAATGTAGTCGTTACTTGAATCGTCGGCGGCTATTGCCGGTATTGTCATTGTAGCAACGGTGGCCGTTGCCAGAAATTTAAAGAATATATTCATGTCTTATCTATTGGATATAAACACAAAAGCATAGGACAATATAATTTTATCCTATGCTTTTATATCAGAGTTATTTAATGAATTTGATCATTTCTCCGCCTACATTTGCGATATACACACCTTTTTCGAGGGCCGATACAGAGATTTCCGTTGCATTGTTTACTTGCAAGACAATCTGTCCCGACAAATTATAAACGGTGGTTTGGGTGGGATTGGGGGAAATCAAGAGTCCGGCGTGAGCATCGTAATAAACCTTACCGGAAGCTATTCCTTCGATTCCCGATGCCGGAGAGATGGCGATTTCGAAATCATAGGCAATACCGTTTCTTATCTCGTTATAGAATTCGGTGAAGACTTTCGAGGGCCAATCGTTGGACCAGGGATCGGGTCCCATGTAAACGACGCGCATGCGATAGGTTCCGGGAGCGGTTTCGGCCGGAACGGTTATCGTTCTGTCCCAACCTTCTGTAACATTACCGTCAGGATCGTCGAAAGTATTGTCGCCTGAGTTATTGCCTACGGCAGCGTAAATCTCGTTTTCGCCGCTGAATTCTTTATCGTTGTTCCAGGTCTATGTAGAGTGTTTGGTAAGACCAGACGATTTCAGGCTCGCATACGATGTCTCTATATCCGTTGTTATAGGTGATATCCTCGTTATACTGCTTGAAATTCATGGAGAAGTTTTCAACACCCTCTTCGAGGCGGATCGGATTTTCGGTCTTGTCGATAACAGCTCCTTCTACTTGTGGTGTATGTAGTTTTTTATATTCGGTGAAGGGGAGTTCTTCTTGGGTTGCGCAGGTGAACAGAGTCTCGGTTTTATCGCCTGCGGTATAAGAAACAGAGCCTAAATAACGGTTCTGTTGATTAAGGTCCGTGACGTAGAAACGGGTCATGATGGGATAATCCTTTTCGACGAATTCGGCGACGAGAGTTTTATCTTCTGTCCCTTCGTAAGAATAAGTGTGTCTGTAACTTATAACAGTTTCAGTTCCCTCTTCCACCCATCTGTAAAACATATAGTTGTCGGCTGCGGCCGCTTTTACGATAAGAGCTTCCGTTTTAGGAACCTCTACACTTGTCGACTCTTTTCCTTCTATGGATACCGATCCTTTTGCCGAGTCTGCCGATTTTACTGAGACGGTTTTGGTAGCCGTTGGAGGGGTGTATTGAGCCGGATAGAAAAACCAGCCCGAGGCTTGGTGTGTTCCCATTTCATAAACGGTTACACCGTAATCCCATGACGTATCTGCGGCGTTCAGATAAGCGGCTCCCGAAATCCCGGTGTAATCCAGACAGTATTGTTTATCGGCACACTGCTGTTGTCCTGTGGAAGCAGATGTGGCCAGTACCCAAACAGCACCCTCGTCTGCACTCATCTCTAACATCGTATTGTTGATAGCGGTAGCTTCTACTGGAACAACAATGCGCATACCGCTCGAATGAACCAGTACGCAGTAATTGTCGCCTCCGTCCGCTTTTTCCAAACGCCAGATGTAAGCAGCATCGGTTGGCGGTGTGGTTAGCTGGTCGGTACATAAATTCGAACCGTCCCATTTCATAAATCGGTTTTGTCGATCGGAAGCCGTGAGGTGGGACGACATCATTGTATACCATTTGGGGGATTCCGCTGTGCTTATTTCGGGTTCGACGACCCCTGAAATAGGTGTAACCTGTGCTACGGATAGATTTGAAACAAGTAGACCTGCTAAAAGCAGTAACGGATTAAATAAAGATTTTTTCATACATGAAGTGTTTTTAATGGGTAATTAAATGTGTTTGTTTATTTTTTAATGATATTAGTAACGAACGGTTGTCTTTTATATAATTTTATTATGGGTTATTTCTAACGGTATGTAATCGCTTATATATTTTATAACTAA